>JGI10216J12902_101934176_pt1 | contig 10459 bp, 10 predicted proteins | sample KanNatreferecore_FD_12902 | JGI IMG/M metagenome (IMG submission 12902)
CGGGACCCGGCGCACCGCGCAGCACGGCACCGCCAATGCCGTCGGGGTCGACGGCCAGCAAGGCCGCTGCCAGCGTCGCTTCCTGCCAGCGCAGCGCGTCGGCAGCGCTCATGTAGCGCCGAGCGCTTCCTCCACCGCGCGCTGCACGCGCACGGTGGAACCGGCATCGTCGAGCGGATTGCGGCGCAGGCGGTGGCGCAATGCGGGAGCCGACACGCGCCGCAGGTGATCGACGCCCACCTTCTTGTCGCCGTCGAGAGCGGCAAGCGCACGCGCCGCGCGCATCAGCGTCAGTTCGCCGCGCAGGCCGTCGGTGCCCAGGCGCATGCACAGCGCAGCGGCATGGTGCAGCAGGGGATCGGGCACGCTCACCGACGGCAGTGACGCGCGCGCAGCGACGATGCGCTTGCGCAGCGCCTCGTCCTCCTTCCTCCACTTGCGCAGGAAGGCTTGCGGATCGCGCTCGAAGGCATCTCGGCGGCGGATCACTTCGACGCGCGTTTCGAGATCCTCGGGCGTCTTCACCTCGACCGACAGGCCGAAGCGGTCGAGCAGCTGCGGTCGCAGCTCGCCTTCTTCCGGATTGCCGCTGCCGATGAGCACGAAGCGCGCGGGGTGGCGGATGGACAGGCCTTCGCGCTCCACCACGTTCTCGCCGGAGGCGGCGACATCGAGCAGCACGTCCACCAGGTGATCCTCGAGCAGATTGACCTCGTCGATGTAGAGGAAGCCGCGGTGCGCGCGCGCCAGCAGGCCGGGTTCGAATGCCTTCACGCCCTGCGCCAGTGCGCGCTCGAGGTCGAGCGCGCCGACCACGCGGTCCTCGGTTGCCCCCAGGGGCAGGTCCACCACCGGCACCGGTACCTCCCGGCTCGCCGGTGCCTTCTTCGCGCCCGCGCACAGTTCGCACATGCCGGCGGGCGCGGCCGGATCGCAGGCGTAGGCGCAGCCCGTGACGCTGCGCATCGAAGGCAACAGGGTGGCCAGCGCGCGTACCGCGGTGGACTTGCCGGTGCCGCGATCGCCGAACACCAGCACGCCGCCGACGCTCGCATCGACCACGGCGATGAGCAGGGCGAGCTTCATCTCGTCCTGGCCGACGATGGCCGAAAACGGATAGATCGGACGCATGCTCACCTGCTCCCGCCCGCGCGCCGCATCACGCATGCGGGTATGCTTCGATGCATCATTTGCTCCCCTCTTGCTCGCTGGAACGTCATATTGTCCCCGAATCGGATGTCCGCGTCGGATGCGCGAATTCTCGCACGGCCGGAATGCGCGCCACCACGCAGCCTCGCCATGGCGCGGCACGCCGCCTGCTCCGGGACATCGGGTGCGCATTCGATGAGCAGGAGGGCGGCACATCCAGCGCAGGAATGCAACGGCGGCACGTCGGCTGGCCGGGCGCGCGGGCATCGCCTCGCTGCTCGCCGCTGCCGGCTGGATCGGGTACAGCACGATGCGCGTCGCGCATAGCGTGCCGCTGCCGCCGGCGCTCAGCGGAGCGCGGCACGAGATCGACGGCCGCGCCGGGCGCCTGAGCTACTACGTGGCCGGGCAGGGCGATCCGCTTCTGCTGATCCACAGCATCAATGCGGCTGGGTCGGCCTACGAGGTCAAGCCGGTATACGAGCACATGGGCGCCCAGCGCCGCGTGTACGCCGTCGATCTGCCGGGATTCGGTTTCTCCGACCGCGCCGACCGCCCCTACGACATCCGCTTGTTCGTCGATGCCGTGCACGACATGCTCGACCTCATTGCGCGCGAGGAGGGCCCGCGGCCGCTGGACGCGCTCGCCATTTCGCTCGGCAGCGAGTTCCTGGCGCGCGCCTGCAGCGAACGGCCGCAGCCGCTGCGGAGCCTCGCGCTGGTGACCCCCACCGGGTTCGCGCGCACGTACGAGCGCCTGCGCGGCCAGCCCGGCGAGAGCCGCGAGATCCGCGGCATGTACCGGTTCTTCACGGTCCCGGTGTGGAGCCGGGCGATCTACGACCTGCTGGTGAGCCGGGCCAGCATCCGCTACTTCCTGCAGCGCACCTACGGTTCGAAGACCATCGACGAGGACATGCTCGAGTACGACTACCTCACCACGCACCAGCCCGGGGCCCGGCACGCGCCTTACGCGTTCGTGTCCGGGAAGCTGTTCAGCAGGGACATCCGTGCCGTGTACGAGAAGCTGGCGTTGCCGGTGTGGGTGCCGCACGCCACCCGCGGCGACTTCCGCGATTTCAGCCAGACCGGCTGGGCGGCTGCGCGAGGGAACTGGCACTTCCAGCCATTCGACAGCGGCGCGCTGCCCCACTTCGAGCAGACTTCTGCCTTCCTCGACGCTTACGAACGTTTCCTGAACTCCGTGCGCTGACATTCGCCGGGCCCCTTCGGGATGCCGGCGCAGGCGGCATCCACCGCCCCTTCGCATGCAGGCAGAATGCACGCTTTTGCCCGCGCCCGAACATGCCCGATCTCCTGGTGAAGCTGTACGCCCTGCCGCCGGCACCGGCGAACCCCGCGGACGTCGTCATCCGTCGCGCCCTTGCGCACGAGAAGACGCGCGTAACTGAGTTCGTGCAGGAGAACTTCGGTTCCGGCTGGGCCAGCGAGTGCGAGGTATCGCTGTGCCGCACCCCCACCAGCTGCTTCATCGCCGTGATGCAAGGGGAGATTCGAGGATTCGCCTGTTACGACGCCATTGCGCTCGGCTTCTTCGGACCGATTGGCATCGGCCAGGGCTGGCGCGGGTTCGGGATCGGAGCCGCGCTGCTGCACGCCGCACTGGCGGCGATGCGCTTGCATGGGTATGCCTACGCGATTGTCGGTGCCGCGACCGCGGACGGCTTCTACAGCCGGGTCGCAGGAGCGGCCGAGATCGCCGGCTCCACGCCTGGCCTGTATGCCGATCCGTTGCGGCGCGAGGGTGAGGCATGAGCCGTTGCGCGTGCGCGGAACCGGTGCGATCCCTGATGGACAATCCGGACGCCGCGCTCGATACTCCCCTGCAGTTCGCGAAGCAGGGGAGGCGTGGTGTCAAAGTCGGAGAAAGCGGCGCAGCAGACGGTGGAAGCGGCACTTGCCGCGCTGCCCGATGTCCCGCTCGACGGCTCCACGATCCGCGTCGATTCGCTGATCGCACACCGTCAGCCGGCGCAGACCGATGATCCGGTCTGCCACTTTCTCGTCGTGCTCGACGGGGCTGACGCGGGTGTCTGGCACGAGATGGGGGCCCAGCCCTTGCTGATCGGACGCACGCCCCCCGCCGAGATCGTTCTCGCGCACGCGCAGGTATCGCGGCGGCATTGCCGGGTCCGGGTCGAGGGCGTCGAACTGATCGTGCAGGACGAGGGCTCGACCAACGGCACCCACGTGGACGACGTGCGTGTCGTCGCGCCGCAACCCATTCCATTGGGCGGCGTGCTGCGCATCGGTCCGGTGCGCATGCGCCACCTGCTCAGCGCCCGGTCCAATGCAACGGAGGCGCTGCGTCTGCTGGAGCAGGCGCAGGTGCTGCAGGATGCCGCGTTGGACGTACGGGTCCAGATCGACGACACGCGGCGCCGGGAAGAAGTGCAGCGGATCACGCACAGCGATTATTTCCAGAGCCTCTTGCGCGAAGTCGAGCACCTGCGCTCGAGTTGATTCGTCCCCGCGGCGGCGCTCCATTTCAGTGCGTCGCCCCAGTTCAGTGCCCAACCGATGGGCGCAGGGACGGGAGCCTCGCGCTGCCTGCGAAAGATTGCCGAATGAGCACAATCACTTACGGCCCGATGCGCGCAAGGCACTGCTTATGCTAAAGGCTGCCCCGCCGTCCGACTCGCAGACGCGATCACCTACGCAGGCAGCTTGGCGCATGACCCGAATCATCGCGGTCCACTCCTACAGGGGTGGCACCGGCAAGTCCCATCTCACCGCCAACCTCGCGGCACAGCTCGCTGTGCAGGGCAGGCGCGTGGCGGTGGTGGATACGGACCTGCCGTCGCCGGGAATTCACAATCTCTTCGGACTCGCTCCGGGCGACGTGGACAAGACGCTCAATCACTTCCTGTGGGGACTGGCCGGGATCGATGAGGTGTGCTGCGAGGTCGGCACGCGTCTGGGCGTGCGACCGCCGGGCCGACTGTGGCTGGTGCCCTCGAGCGTGCGCGCAGACGACATCGCGCGAATCCTGAAAGACGGTTTCGACGTGCGCACGCTGCACGACGGCTTGCGTGCCCTGTCCGCCAGGCTCGGCCTGGACGTGCTCTTCATCGACACCCATCCTGGACTGTCGAAAGAGACCTTCCTGTCGATTGCGATGGCCGATCTCGTCGTGCTCGTGCTGCGGCCCGACAAGCAGGACTTTCAGGGAACTGCGGTGACGGTGGACGTCGCGCGCGAACTGCGCGTGAACGACATGCTGCTGGCCATCAACAAGGTGCACGGCAAGCTCGACCCCGAAGCGTTGCGCGAGCGCGTCGAGCAGGCATACCGGCTCCCGGTCGGTGCGGTGTTCCCGCTGTCCGAGGAAGTCGCGCAACTGGCGAGCGAGGGCGTGTTCTCGCTGGAGCGCCCCGACCACCCCATCACCCGCGAGATCGTGCGCCTGGCCGCGCGCGTGATGTCGCACTGAGATCGCGCCAACGCGAGTCCGCCGCATGCAACGCCATCATCCGTATCGAGGTGCGCATGATTGACAGCGCCAATCTCCAGTCCCTCGCGGGCAGCATCCGCTCCGTCGCCTCGCCGTTCCGCGCCTACCTGAACGATCTGCATCAGCGCTATCGCAGCATGGACGACGGGGCTGTTGCCGACTACATCCCGGAGCTCGCCCTGGCAAAGCCGGAGTGGTTCGGCATCTGCGCCGTCAGCGCCAGCGGGCGCGTGTTCGACGTCGGCGACTGCGATCGCCTGTTCACCATCCAGTCGATATCCAAGCCGCTGGTCTACGGCCTGGCGCTCGAGGATCACGGGCGCGACTACGTCACCAGCAAGGTTGGCGTCGAGCCCACGGGCGAGGCGTTCAACGCCATCGTCCTGGACGAGAAGACCAATCGCCCATTCAATCCGATGGTCAACGCCGGGGCGATCGCCACCACCGACCTGGTCGCCGGAGAAGGCGGAACGGCACGATTGAAGCGGGTGCTGGAGATGCTGCAGCGCTATACCGGCCGCCAACTCGACGTCGACGTACCCGTATTCCTTTCGGAACGATCGACCGGAAACCGTAACCGCGCGATGGCATACCTGATGCGCAACTTCGGCATGATCAGCGAGCGCATCGACGAGACGCTCGATCTCTACTTCCAGCAGTGCTCGGTCCTGGTCAACGCAAAGGATCTGGCGATGATCGGCGCCACGCTCGCCAACGGCGGCGTCAACCCCGTCACCGGCGAGCGCGCCGTCGACCAGCGCTACGTGCAGGACATCGTCAGCGTCATGCTCACCTGCGGAATGTACGACTACTCCGGCGAGTGGGCCTATCGCGTGGGGATACCGGCGAAGAGCGGTGTGGGCGGCGGCATCGTCGCGGCTGTGCCTGGCAAGATCGGCATCGGTACTTTCTCTCCGCTGCTGGATGCGAAGGGAAACAGCGCGCGCGGCATCCGCGTGTGCGAAGATCTGTCGCGGGACTTCGGGCTTCACGTGTTCTGCGCCGCTGAACCGGAGCGGACACTGGAGGCGTGCATCGACGGTTCCGCCACGCGCGCCGCGTGAGCGTCCGCGCGCCGAACTCCTGCAGATCCGCTCGGCCGAGAACGACAACAAGTGAGAAGCGTGGAACATTCCCTGTCCCGACGCCGGAACGTCTATCCGGCTGTGCAAAGCGTATCGTCTGTCTTCCTTGCCGTCTGCCTGCTTGCCGGCTGCCAGACCAAGCCCGCGGTGGCGCCGGCGACGGCCCCTCAAGCGGAGGCACAGGTGGCTGCCTTGCCACCCGATCCTGCCGTCTCGGAGGCTGCGCGCACTCCGCCCAGCGCACTGGAGCGGGCACAGGCCCAGGATCGCGCGCGAGCCGCGCTGTCCCACCTCGAGAAAGGCGAGGAGTCGCTCGCCCGCGCTGAGTTCGAACGGGCGCTGGCGCTGGACGCGGACAACGACCTGGCGCGCAGGCTCAGGCAGGAAGTGGCCGCCGACCCGCAGCGCGAATGGGGCAACACGTTTTTCCGCTATCAGGTGCAGTCCGGTGACCGTCTCTCGGACATCGCGCAACGTTGCGTGGGCGACAAGTTCCGCTTCTACAGCCTGGCGCGCTATAACGGCATGCCCGATCCGCGGCGCTTGACTGCAGGGCAGCAGATCAAGATTCCCGGAACCAACAAGTCCTGCGTGCGGCCGGCCGAGGTGTCGGCGAAGCCGGTGGCCGAAGCCGAGCGCCCCGCGCCCTCCGGCGCTCGCAAGGACGCGGAGCGCGCAGCAGCGCTCGGCGCCGAGCTGCAGCGCAAGGGCGATCCGGACGGCGCATACCGGGCATATGGCGATGCGCTGCGCGCGGATCCGAGCTATGTCGAAGCGGGCAAGCAGCGCGACGCGGTCCGCATTGAACTGGTACGCCGCCACGAGCGCGATGCCAATGCGGCATTCCAGCGCCAGGATCTGAATCGCGCGATCGACGAATGGGACAAGGTGCTGGCGCTCGATCCGGGCAACGAGCGCGCGCGGCTCAATCGTTCGCGTGCACTGGACCTGCAGCAGCGACTGCAGGCCATCCCGGAGACCAAGTAGCAGCCGGGGATTTCACCGCCGCGTCCCGCGCATCGGTCGCCCGGCACATGTCACTGCGGTCGCGCCGGCCCCCCCGACATGCTGTCGGAGCCCAGGTTGCGCATGCGCGCTGCGTGATTGGCCTGGATGCGCGCCATGTTGCGCCGCTCTGCCTTGCGCAGCAGCTGCGACGCCTCCTCATCGCCGGGCGCGAGAGAGAGCGTCTCCAGCAAGGCGGAAGTCGCGCGCTCGAGATCGCCTCGCTCCAGCGCGCGCCTGCCCTCCTGCAGCCGATGCGCAGCGCGTTCGCGCATGGCGCCGCGCGTGCGCTCGAGCGCCTCGCGATACGCTGCATCTGCCGGAGCAATCAGCGTCAGCGCCTGCCACTGAAGGGCCGCTGCGGGAAGATCGCCGGCCGCCTCGTACTTGCGCGCCTGCTCCTGTCGGCGCTGGATCGCCTCTGCGCGCTCCCGCGCGGAAGCGCCCTCCGTAACGTATGGCGCGGAGGGCATCGGCGCCGAGTCGCCGAACGCGGGCGTGCCGCCACATCCGGCCAGCATCGCGCCAAGCAGGCACACCGTTGCGGCGGGCAGGGCGCTCATCGTTGCTGTCCCACCACGAAGACCTGCAGCTTGGACTTGAACTCGGACAGGTTCTCGTCGCCGAAGATCATGGTCCGGCGCAGCATACGGGGGTCTGCGAAGAAGCCGTTTCCGCCCGGGGTGACCGTCAGTCCCAGTTCTATTCCCGCAGCCTGGAGTTGCTCGGCGATCTCGTCGTTCACCACGCCATAGGGATAGGCAAAGCTGTACACGGCTGCATCCAGGCGGTTCGCGATCACGCGCTTGGAGCCTTCGACCTCGAGTCGAACGCGGCTTCGGTAGCGGGCGTCGTTCTCCTCGACGGCGCGCAGCGCGAGATTGGGATGCGACCTCGAGTGAGGCTGGATCTCGATCAGGCCAGATCGCGTCATCTCGCGCATCTGCTCCCAGGTCATCGCATCGGGGGCGCCGACGAAATCGGTGTACAGGAAGACCGTTGCGGGGAAGCCTCGCTGCCGTAGCACGGGGTAGGCGAGTTGATAGGTGGAGCGATAACCGTCGTCGATGGTGATGGCCACCGACTTCGGCGGCAGCTCCGCATGTCCCTGCAGGAAGGCCGACAATTGCCGAAGCGTAATGACGTTGTAGCCGTTCCCGGCGAGATACTCCATCTGTGCAGCGAAGGCCGCCGGGGTGACGGTCAGCTTGCCTGCCTTCGGGCCGAAGCGGTGATAACACAGGACGGGAACCGCGCGATGGCCGTTGCGCGGCGCTCGCAAGGGGACGAGCACATCGCGGCCGGCCGCGATCTCCTCGCCCGCGTTCAGCTCCGAGATCCACCAGGCCTTGCCGGCATCGCCCAGATACCGTTGCGCCAGCGTTGCAGTCGTGTCGCCCGGCTGCGCGACCACCACCAGCAACTGGTCGTCGCGCCCCAGGACCGGGTCCATCGTTCGCGCGACGCGTGCCGGGACGTTGCGCGCTGAGCCATCCATGTCCGGCGCTGCGGCACAGGCCCCAAGCAGCACAGCCAGCAGCAGAGCGAGAGCGCGCCGTGTCATGCCGTCAGCGCTCGCCGCCTTCGTGCCGATTCTGCAGGGCAGCCGCGGTCTCGTCGAACGCAGCATACAACTCGCCGAACTCGTCCTTGCGCTGCTGCGCGATGCGGTGGTCGTAGTGCCCGCGCGCGAGCTCCTGCAGTGCGTTGCGCAGCACCCGCATCGGGGTCGCGAGACGTTGTGCCAGCACGTAGCTGCCCAGAGCGACTGCAGCGCTGGTGATGGCAATGAGGATTCCCATCAGGACCAGCGTCAGGTTCGCAACCTGCGCCAACGGCGCCTCGAAGATGCCCACGTGCACCCGCCCGATCTGCTTGCCCTGGAACAACACCGGCGCGGCGAAGTCGATCACCTCCCGTCCGTCCGCGAGCGCGTAGCGCAGCACCGAGACGCTGCTGTCGCGCGCCGCGATGGCGGTACCGCGCGGCAGTGCGTACGGCAGGCCGAGCTGGGGCGTGACGTCGCTGCCGCGGATGAGGTTTTGCCGGTCGAGCACCAGGACGTGGCTGAAATCCTGACGCATGGTCGCGTTCTGGATGAAGGTCTCGGTCGCAGCCCAATCCTCGGCGAGCAGGGACACTGCGTTCTGCGCGGCCATGAACTTAGCCAGCGAACTTCCGTAGCCGACAACCTGTTCGAGCATCGCCTGATACTGGCGCTGGTACACCGCCGCGGCGGTCAGGGTCATGGTGACTGCCACCAGGACGGCCATGGTGATCGCCCAGCGCACCCTGAGCGGCAGCCCGCGCTGCGCCGACTTGCCGGCCCCGGACTCTTTGAGTTCGCGTGCGACCTCGATCAGCGCGCGCGCCATCTCATCGCCGTTCGCGAAGCGCTTGTCCGGCGCCTTCTTCAACGCCCGCTCGATCACGCGGCGCAAGCTCTGCGGCGCGTCCGGCCGCAGCTTGTCGATCGGCGGCGCCGGCTCCTCCTTGGTGATCTTGTACGCGACGCTGATGAGCGAATCGCCCTGGAAGGGGAGGGCCTTGGTCAGGAGCTGATAGAGCACGACGCCGGCCGAGAAAATATCGGAGCGCGCATCGACCTGTTGACCCAGCACCTGCTCGGGAGACATGTAGTGCGGCGTCCCCAGCACGGTACCGGCCTGCGTGCGCTGCGTCGCTTCGGTGTCCTCGATGTGACAGATGCCGAAGTCGGCCACCTTGATGCTCGTGCCGTCCTTGAGCAGCATGATGTTGCTCGGCTTGACGTCCCGGTGGACCACCCCCTTCTTGTGCGCGTAGTCGAGTGCGCGCGCCAATTGGATGCCGATCTCGACAACCTGTGTCAGGGTGATCGGCTTGCCATCCTTGAGCAGGCCGGCAAGGGTGCCGCCCTCGACGTATTCCATGGCAATGTACGGGTTGTTGGCCCCATCCACGCCGACGTCGAATACGGTGACGATGTTGGAATGGGACAGCACGCCCGCACCCTTCGCCTCGCGCAGGAATCGCGTGCGGTACTCGCCGTCGGACAGCAGTTCGGGCCGCAGCACCTTGATCGCCAGGGTGCGGTCGATCTCGGGGTCGTAGGCCTTGAACACCTTGGCCATCGCGCCCTCGCCGAGGGTTTCCTTGAGTTGGTATCGACCGACGGAGTGCATGCGGGTAGGGGAAACACCGATTCGCATCGACGCAGCGTCGGATGCGAATCGAGTATGCCAAGAACGCAGCGGGAAAGAAACCGGAAAGCGCGGCCACGGCGCACGCGAGTGCGCCATTGCGCGCACCCGTTTCGAATCGGCATTTGATCGCGCCCCAGGGCTGTGCGTGCGTGCCCGAGCCGCACCGACGTTGTGCGTGGCTTCGGGGGTCAGGCGGGCGGCCGCTGCCGCTCCATCAGGTAGCACAGGCAATCCTGGCGGATCACCTGCGCATCGGTGGTGAGCATCGCCGCCATCGACGGGCGCGTCACCAGCAGTGCGCCGTCGCGCACCGCGAAGTAGTCCTCGGTCACGTCGTGGCCCCGGTCATCGAGCACCTGCAGAGGCAGCGGGCGCGATTCGGCTACCCGGGCTAGGCGTGTGCCCGGGGCGAGATCGCGGAAGTTCAGGCGATCGAGATCGGCGACGAAGGACATGTGCCCGTCATGGGTGCCGAAACCGAAGCTCACCCCCTCGCGCACGCGCACCACGCCCACGGTGCGGTACAGATCGATGTCCTGAGCCGCGACCGCGTGCGCCGG
>JGI10216J12902_104115331_pt1 | contig 10459 bp, 5 predicted proteins | sample KanNatreferecore_FD_12902 | JGI IMG/M metagenome (IMG submission 12902)
TCCCCTCTCCCCTCAACGGGGAGAGGGTCAGGGTGAGGGGTGAGAAGTCGCCTGGGCTCCGCACTCGTCGGCAGATGGGCGCGAGGACGTGATCGTGACCCCTCGGGCACCTCTCCCTCCGGCGTGAGGGGGCAGTCGCGTCAAATCACGACCGCCGCCCCAGCAACTTCTCCAGCCGGTCGCGAAAATTCCGGCTCAGCGTGAGCTTCGCGCCGTTCTGCAGGATGACCGCGTAATCTCCGTAAAACATCGGCTGGCATTCCTTGATGCGGTCGAGGTTCACGATCACCGACCGGCTGATGCGCATGAACTGGCCGGACGGCAACTGGGTTTCCAGCCAGCTCATCGTCTCGCGCAAGTGATGCGAAACGCCGCCGACATGCATGTCGATGTAGTTGCCGTCGGCCTCGATCCAGTCGATGTCTTCGGGACGGATAAAAATGACGCGGCCATTGGTCTTGAAGGCGAGCCGCTCCAGCTTCTTCGCGCCGGGTTTGAAGTCTTCCAGCAACGAGGCAATCTGTGAAGCGGTGGGCGCGTCCTTGCCGCGACGCAATTGCTCCCGGGCGTGCCGGAGCGCTTTTTGAAACCGTTCCCGGTCGAACGGTTTCAGCAGATAGTCGATGGCATGCACCTCGAAGGCCTGCAACGCGTATTGATCGTAGGCCGTTACAAAGATAACCGAGGGCAGCGACTTGCCGTCGAGAGCAGCGCACACGTCGAAGCCTCCCAGCCGCGGCATCTGCACGTCCAGAAAGACAAGGTCGGGACGTTGTTTTTGCACGGCGGCGACAGCCTGTCGTCCGTTGGCGCACTCGCCGACAATCTCGAAGTCGGGCTCGCCCTTCAGCAACTGACGGATGCGCGCGCGGGCGGGTGCTTCGTCGTCCACGATCAACGTGCGGATTTTGAGTTCATCCGGCATGGCCGTCGCCTCCGATGGAATTTTCCGTTCGCAAAGGAATAACGATCCGCGCCTCCATGCCGCCGCCTGGCGCACCGGCAAGTTCGAGACGCTGATGATCGCCGTAAAGATGTCGCAGGCGCGACCGGGTGTTCGACAATCCGATGCCCTCGCGCCGCGGAGCGGTTTCGTCGTCAGGCAGTCCGGAACCGTTGTCGCTCACGCTGAGTTCCAGCATGCCATTGTTGCGACGAGCGCTGATGATGATGCGTCCCATGTCTTCCCGGGGTTCGATGCCGTGCCGAATCGCATTTTCCACAATTGGCTGGAGAATGAGGCACGGGACGAGCGCGTCGAGCAGGCCCGACTCCATGTTCTTCTCGACCGTCAGCCGGTCCTGAAAGCGGATCTGCTCGATCTCAAGATAACGGTCGAGGAAGGCCAGTTCCTGTCGAAGCGGCACTTCGTTCGCGTCCGATTGGTCGAGGCTGAGCCGCAGCAGATCGCTCAGCCGGGCGACGATGCGATCGGCGCACTCGGGATTCTCGTGGATCAACGCCGAAATCGTATGAAGCGTATTGAAGAGGAAATGGGGATTGAGCTGCATGCGCAGCGCGTCGAGCCTCGCCTGCGCGAGCTGCTTCTGGAGTTCGGCAGCCTGCAACTCCCGCTCGCGATAGCGGCGGTAATAATGCCAACCGTGATGCGCCAGCACGAGCAACCAATACGTCGTCATGCCGACCAGCACGTAATGCAGGCAAAACTTCTTGAAGACTTTGGCAAACTCCAGAATCGTGCCGTCCTGCACCGATACCTGGCCGTCAAGCAGCCAGGAGTAAATCGCGATGAACGCCACCGACCCGGCGATGCTTCCCAGAAAGTGAATCCAATACCAGCGCCGGGCGGTCGCCCGCGTATAGGGAAACCGGTTGGCCAACCAAAGCACGCCGATCGAGAGCGCACCCCAGGTGTACCATTCTTCGAACGAACGGCGGAAAGCCACTCCCCAGGAGATCGGCGGACCGTAAATGGACTGGAAGACGTACCCCTGTGCCGCCGACAACACGGCCAGCAAGGTCCAAACACCGGCGAAGAGCGCATATTTGCGCCAGCGGCCTTCGGATGGTGCGTCGGTATGCATCTCAACAACCCGTCATTCCATACCGTACCCTATGAAATCTGTCGGCAAGATTTGGATTTGAAGTAAGTTGGGAAGGCCAGTCCCACCCCGGTCATACCCGTGACCGGGGTGGTGGTCGGCCCTCCCAACTGGCCTTCAGGTTCGCACAACCCTAATTGAGTTAACCTGTCGGCAAATCTGTCATGCGGCCTTCCGTTGGTTTCCCGGCGGCCGGGTCGGATTGCGTCGGGGCGCCGGTACCGACCGGACCGAGTTCCAGGTCCGCGATGTTGGTAGGGGAGTTACCGGGTTCGCCAACCGGTGCCGCAAAAATTGTCCGCGCGGGCGGGCCCGCGAGCCGTTCCGCTATCCGGTCGAGGCCGGAGACGAAATCGAATGTCGCGCACAGGCAGATGACCGCAGCCGCAACCGCCGCGGCGCCGAGCGCCAGATGAACGACCAGGTCGGCACGACCCGATTCACTGCAGCGTAACAGACGGCTCATGGTTTCCCTCCGTTCAAAAGCCACTCGGCATCGTGCGTCAAACCGTTCCCGCGTTTCGATCCGCCGGACGGGGAGAGTGAACGTGTCCGGAACGCGCTCTCCGCGGGCGCAAGAGCGAGCGACACAAACCGGGATCGCCGGCGTGTGCCACTTCGTTGCGGCGTTATGTCGGAACCGGTTCACATGCATGCTCTCATTTCGTGTATTCCATTTAATGCCCTCCCTGGCGGCGAGGAACGGTTATGTGACAAAGGACGCGGGTGGAGGGCCGAGACGCTTGCGGGCAGGGACGGAAAAAACGCCGAGAAAACAGGTTGCCAGTCCGCCCCGGAAGAATTATCACGTCTCAAACCACAACGAGATGTCCAGGAACTCCCCAGGCGCGGTGCGGCATTCGAGGTTCAGGCTCGAAGCCTTTACGCTGATCGAACTCCTGGTCGTCATTGCCATCATCGCGATTCTGGCGGGTTTGCTCCTTCCAGCATTGGCCCGCGCAAAGGGCAAGGGCCAATCGATCAAATGCCTGAACAACGCCCGCCAACTCGGATTGTCGGCCGTGCTTTACGCCGGCGACTTCAAAGAGCGTTTTCCGGTGCGGGTGGATGTCAATCGTTGGCCAACCCAGCTTTACCCTTACTACAAGAACCTTGAAGTGTTGCGATGCCCGAACGACATCCGGCCTCCAGTCCGCACCACTACCCCTGCCCCGTTAATCCCCCGCCCCGATGAGGCTTTTCGCAGCTACGTCATCAACGGTTGGAACGATTATTTCAGGCAAACGATACCCGGCTACACCGTCGACACGTCGCCCAATCAGGCGATGCTGCAAACTGCGATCCGGCTTCCCTCCGACACCATTGTGATGGGCGAAAAGAAGAGCGATTCCGACCATTTCTACATGGATCTGCTGGAGCCGTCGCGGGGCGGGCGGGGCAACGACGTGACCGAGATCGAGCGCAGCCGGCATTCCGGCGGTCAGAAGAACTCGAAGAGCGGCGGATCGAACTACATGATGGCCGACGGCAGCGCGCGGTTCATCAAATACCGCGGCCTGCTTTATCCCCTCAATCTCTGGGCGGTGACCGATTATTACCGTACCAATTACGCCTTCAGCAACTGACCGGAGCGAACCAGCAAAACGACCGATGGAAGGAACAGGAGAAAACAGAGGAAACGGAGACCGGAGAATTCGGATAACGGAAGAAGTCAGCCGAAAAAGCCACCCGACTTATTAATCGATCCTTGCCCTGCCTGCGGAGGAATGTTCTTCTCTCTCTGTTCCCTCCGTTATCTCCTGTTCAACCACCAACCGGTCTGCGGATCGTGTCGTAGATTGCGTTGAGTTCCGGCGGCCTTAGGCTTAACCTCGGCAGACCAAAACCGTCAGCACATTTTCGCGCTATGAAAGGCAAACCTCTCAACACGCTCTCGCTCTGCCTGTTGGTCCATCTTCTCTCCTGCGGCTGGTCAGCCGGCGCGGACTCGCTGACTCTTCCGTTGCGTTCCCGCGTCGAGACCTCCAAAGGCAGCGGCGAGTGGCGCGTCGAGGAGAGAACCACCGAGTGGGACCCCAAAAAAACCGCCATCGTTGTCTGCGACATGTGGAACGAGCATTGGTGCAAGGGCGCCACGCGCCGCGTCGCAGAAATGGCGCCACGCATGAACCAAGTGGTCAGGGAGGCCCGCAATCGCGGGGTCTTCATCATTCATTGTCCGAGCGACACGATGAAGTTCTACGACGGCACGCCGCAACGAAAGCTCGCCCAGTCCGCGCCTCCCGCAACTCCCAGGGTGCCCCTCCAAAGGTGGTGCCACCTCGATGCCGATCGCGAGGCGCCGCTGCCGATCGATGATTCCGACGGCGGCTGCGACGACTGGCCGCGGTGCGAGAATGGTTCGCCCTGGCGGCGACAGATCGACGTCATTGAGGTCAAGGAAGGTGATGCCGTCACCGATTCCGGCGAGGCCTATTACCTGATGCAACAGCGCGGCATCGACAACGTCATCGTGATGGGCGTGCACCTCAACATGTGCGTGCTCGGCCGGCCGTTCTCCATTCGCCAGATGGTCAAGCAGGGCAAGAATGTTGTCCTGATGCGCGACATGACCGACACGATGTACAACTCGCGCAAGCGCCCCTTCGTTCCGCACGGCGCCGGCACCGACCTGATGATCGAGCACGTCGAGAAATACTGGTGCGCGAGCATCACCAGCGTGGCGTTCCTCGGCGGCGAACCGTTTCGCTTCGGCGAGGACAAGCGCCCGCACGCGGTCTTGCTGATCGGCGAAGACGAATACAAGACCTGGGAAACGTTGCCGAAGTTCGCGCAGAGTGAACTCGCTCCTCGTGGTCTTCGCGTCTCCATCATTCAGCAGGACGAAAAGGACAAGAACCGGTTTCCCGGTTTGATCGAGGCGCTGCGCGACGCGGACGTTTTGCTGGTAAGCACACGGCGACGTGCCTTGCCGAAGGAACAACTTGACGCCGTGCGGGGCCACCTCGCGTCCGGCAAACCGCTCGTGGGGATTCGCACGGCGAGTCACGGGTTCGCGCCGCGCGGAGCCGATGCGGAGAAAGGAGCGGCCTGGCCCAAATTCGATCCCGAAGTGCTCGGAGGGAATTATGCCGGTCATCACGGCAACGAACCCAAGACAGTGATCACGGCCGCGGTCGGTTCGGAGAAACATTCGATTCTCACAGGAATCGATACTCCGCGTCTCTTCGGTAACGGTTCGCTCTACAAGGTCAGTCCGCTGAAAGGGTCAGCGACGCCATTGCTGATCGGCAGGATTCCGGACCAACCGCCCGAACCCGTCGCGTGGACTCATCACTACGGGCCGAAGCAGGCGCGTGTTTTCTACACCTCGCTCGGTCACCCCGACGATTTCGCCAGCGCCGAGTTCCGTCGGCTGTTGCTCAACGGCATCCTGTGGGCGCTCGACCGTCCGATTCCGCCGGCGGAGCGGGACGCGCCGTCACAGCGAAAAGCGGAGGCGGGCAGCCCGCCGGCCAAGGTTCAGGACCTCCCGCTTGCGCCGGCGGAAGCAGCCCGGACGTTCACGGTGGCGCCCGATCTCGAACTGGAACAGGTCCTCGCCGAGCCGATCATTGCCCAGCCGGTGTTTCTGAACTTCGACGAACGCAGCCGGATGTGGGTGGTGCAATATCGACAGTATCCCGCCCCGGCCGGTTTGAAGGTGGTCAGCAAAGATGGTTACTGGCGCGCGGTGTACGATCGAGTCCCGCCTCCGCCACCGAATCATTTCAAAGGCGCGGACAAAATCACCATTCACGAGGACACGGACGGCGACGGTGCATTCGACAAGCACAAGACGTTTGTCGATGGTTTGAACATCGTCACGTCAGTCGAGCGCGGGCGCGGCGGCGTGTGGGTTTTGAATCCGCCGTATCTGCTTTTTTATCCGGACGCGAACAACGACGACGTGCCGGATGGTGATCCGGTCGTGCACCTCGCGGGGTTCGGGCTGGAGGACACCCATTCGGTCGCCAACTCGCTGCGTTGGGGACCGGATGGGTGGCTTTACGGCGCGCAAGGGAGCACGGTCACCGGCAGAATGATCCGCCCCGGCATCGACAAGGAACCGTTCCTGCACACGATGGGCCAGCTCATCTGGCGTTATCACCCGGAGACACGGCGCTTCGAGGTTTTCGCCGAAGGGGGCGGCAACGCGTTTGGCTGCGAGATCGACACGAAAGGTCGCGTCTTCTCCGGCCATAATGGCGGCAACACCCGCGGCTTTCACTATGTTCAGGGCGGTTACCTGCAAAAAGGTTTTGAGAAGCACGGTCCGTTGTCGAATCCGTATGCGTTCGGTTACTTCCCGCCAATGCCGCACCCGGATGTGGAGCGGTTCACGCATAACTTCGTCATTTACGCCGGCGGCGCGCTGCCGGAGCGGTATCACCGAAAACTCTTCGGCGTCGAGCCCCTCCAAGGCCGCCTTGTGCTGAGCGACGTCACACCGGACAAATCGTCCTTCCGCACGGTCGATCTCGAGCATCCGGTGACCAGCAGCGACAAGTGGTTTCGTCCGGTGGACATCAAGGTCGGTCCCGATGGCGCGATCTACATTTGTGACTGGTATGACAAACAGGTCGCCCACTACCGCAACCAGGAAGGCCAGATCGATCCCGCGAACGGAAGGATTTACCGTCTCAAAGCCAAAGGCGGCACACCGGTCAAGCCATTCGACCTGGCGACGCATTCTTCAGAACAACTCGTCGCTCTGCTGAAGCACGGGAACAAGTGGCAGCGCCAGACCGCGCTAAGGCTGCTCGCCGACCGGCGTCACAGATCGATTACTCCGCAGTTGGAAAAAATGGTGCATCAGAGTTCAGGCCAACCGGCGTTGGAAGCTCTTTGGGCACTGTATCTGAGCACGGCGAACCCTTCTGCGCCTGGTGTTCTGGCGAAGGAGAAGGCGGAGAAGAATGAGCCTCCTCACGTCGGCTGCTACAGTTTGAGTGATGGGCTGACGTCAAAGCTGCTCCGCCACACCGATCCCTTTGTGCGCCTCTGGACCGCCCGGCTGCTGTGCGACGAGCGGTGCGCCTCCCCGGTGATCGCAAGGGAACTGGCTCAACTCGCAAAAGTCGAAACCAGCCTTGAAGTCCGCGGCCAACTTGCATCCTCCGCGCGCCGTCTTCCGGCAACTGACTGCCTCTCCATCGTTCACAACCTGATCGCTCACGACCAGGACGGCGACGACAATCGCATGCCGCTCTTGCTCTGGTGGGCCGTTGAAGCGAAGGCGGAAGGCGACCGCGAAGCGGTTGTCGCGTTTTTCGAAGATCGCTCGCTTTGGGATCGGCCGATCGTAAAGAAGCACATCCTCGACAAGGTGATGCGCCGTTACGCCCAGGCTGGCACGCGCAAGGATTTACTGACCTGCGCACGGCTGTTCGATCTCTCGCCCAGCCATGCGCACGCCGAAAAATTGATGTCGGGTTTCGAAGCGGCGTTCAAGGGCCGCTCGCTGGCGGGCCTGCCCGACGAGTTGGTGAAGGCGATGGCGCGCCAAAACGTCGGCTCGGTTGCGCTCAGTGTGAGGCTCGGCCGTCCGGAGGCGATCGAAAAGGCCTTGCAGGTCGTCAGCGACGAAACGGCGAAGGCGGGCGAACGAGTCGATTACATCCAACTATTGAGTGAGGTCAAAGTGCCGCGAAGTGTGCCTGTTCTGCTTAAAGTCCTGGAAACGGCGAATGACGAGGGCTTGCGGAAAGCCGCGTTGACCGCCCTCCAACCATACGACGAAGCTCAGATTGGCGAACGGGTGATCGCCCTTTACTCGAGGTTCGGCAAGGACTCGGTCACCTCCGCCCAGACTCTCCTCGCCAGCCGTCCGGCCTGGTCTCTGCAGCTCGCGCGGGCAGTCGATGCCAGTTCGATCAAGGCAGAGACCGTGCCGCTGAACGTGGTCCGGAAGATCAAACTCCACAAAAACCCCCAACTCACGAAACTGGCCGACAAGCTTTGGCCGAACACCGGCAGTCCGACGACTGCGGAAATGGACAAACGCATCGGTCACCTGTCGCAAGTCATCGACAGCCGCGTGGGCGACCCGTACAAGGGACGAACCTTGTTCGGCAACGTCTGCGGCCAGTGCCACACGCTGTTCGGACAGGGCGGCCAGATCGGCCCCGACCTCACCTACTTCAAACGGGATGATCTGAACAACATGCTGCTCGGCATCGTCAATCCCAACGCCGAGATTCGCGAAGGATACGAGAACTTTCTGATTGAGACAAAGGACGAACGCTCGCTCACCGGATTTCTGGTGGAGAAGGACAATCGGGCGGTTGTCTTGCGCGGACTCGACGGTCAGAACGTCACGCTCGAACAGAAGGACATCGTCGAGATGCGCGCCGCGGGAATGTCTCTGATGCCCGAGGGACTGCTCGACGCGTTGGCCGACGAGCAGGTGCGCGATCTGTTCGCTTATTTGCGCAGCACGCAGCCGCTTGTGAGCGGGCCGGCAATGCCCCAGTGAATGCCGCGGCTTTGGCAGACTGGATCGGCGTTGGTGGGCACATGACAGACGGAATCGAAGATCGCGGAGCAGCGGAACCGAAACGGACCGCGGGTCTGTGACCCGCAGCGCGTCCGCAGAACACGAGGTGGCAGTTTGTTCCGACGGAATCCTGACTGGCGAAGCTGCTGCGGCTCACAGAGCCGCGGTCCGAAGAATCTTCGCGAAATTGCGCGATTTTCACCGCTAGTTGCTTTACAAAGAAGACGACGCATGAAGAGACTCCTCCCGTTTGTCGGCTGCCTTGCGTGGTGTACCGCCATGTTCGCGGCAGATCCCAAATCCGATCCGGCGACTGCAACAAAGGATTCGCCCGCGCCTGCTCCCGGTCATTCCTCGCACGGCGAAGCCTTCAACGAAGGGCCTCGCCAGGCTGCGCGCCTGATGCCCGGCATGCCGAAGATCGATTTCGCAGTTACCACCACCAATGGCCTGACGCAAAAATTCTTCCTGCAAGGCGTCGGGCAATTGCACGGCTTCTGGTATTTCGAGGCCGAGCGCTCCTTTCGCCAGGCCGCTGTCTTCGACACGAATTGCGCGATGGCTTATTGGGGCATAGCGATGGCCAATATCAACAACGCCACGCGCGCCAAAGAGTTCATCAAGATCGCGGCCGCGAAAAAGGACAACGCCGGCAAGCGGGAGGTAATGTGGATCGACAGTCTTGCCGATTATTACAAGGACACGGGCAAAGACGAAAAGGAGCGGCGACGCCAGTACATCCGCGCGTTGGAAAGGATCGTTTACGAATATCCCAACGACATCGAAGCGAAGGCATTCCTCGCCTTTCACATTTGGGACAACTCCGGCAAAGGTCTGCCGATCACGAGCGCCCAGGCGGTTGAGTCGGTGCTTAAAGAAATCTTCGCAGCCGACCCAATGCACCCGGCGCATCACTATCGCATCCATCTGTGGGACGGCGAAAAGGAAGAGATGTCGGTCCGCGCGATTCCGTCGGCGGCGCGCTGCGGCCAGAGTTCGCCGGGTATCGCCCACCTGTGGCACATGCCGGGCCACACCTTCTCCAAGCTGAAGCGCTACCAGGACATGGCCTGGCAACAGGAAGCGGCCGTCCGCGTCGACAATGCGCAGCTCATCGCCGATCGGATCCTGCCGGACCAGATTCACAATTACGCGCACAACAGCGAGTGGCTTTGCCAGACTTATGGCCGCGTTGGCCGCGCGCGAGATGCCATCGAGCTATCGAAGAACCTGATCGAGATGCCGCATCATCCGCGTTTTAACACCATGGACAAAAAGGAGGACAACACGCTCTACGAGAAAAGCAGCGGCACGGCGTTTCATGGCCGGCGGCGGCTGATCGAGGAGTTGATGCGTTATGAACTGTGGGACGAGTTGATCGCGCTGGGCGACACGTCTTACCTGCCGCCGACGGAGATTGCCGAGGAACAGGCGCGCCGCGCCCGCGCGCTCGGTGTCGCTCATTTCAGCAAGCGGCATCTGAAGGAGAGCCGCGCGCAAATCGACGCGCTCGAGCGGGCGGCCAAAGTGATGCGCGGCGAACGCCAGGCGGCCGTCGAGAAGGCCGAAGCAAAAGCCCGCGAGGCAAAGGAATCGTCGGACAAGATCAACCGGGCGATGCTCGATGCGATGAACAACTTCACCGATCGCCTTCAGGCGATCGAAAACTACATCGCCGAGTTGAAGGTCTATCAAGCGCTCGCGGAAGACAAACCCGAAGCGGCTCGCGAATCGCTGGAAGCGGCCAAAGACGTTTCGAAGGAACGACGGGCGCAGATCCATCTGAAGATCGATGACAAGGAAAAGGCCGAGACCCTCGCACGTGAGGCATACGAAAGCGGGACGAACCAGGTGCAGCCCATCGCGAACTACGCGGACGTTCTTTGGCAGTGCGGGA
>JGI10216J12902_100561193_pt1 | contig 10457 bp, 7 predicted proteins | sample KanNatreferecore_FD_12902 | JGI IMG/M metagenome (IMG submission 12902)
GAGCAGCAGGGCGAGATCTCGGGCCTCTCGCGCAGCGTGTCCAACCTCGGGTCGTCCTTCGGCACCGCGATCGCCGGCACGATCCTGGTATCCGTCGCCGCCGCGCCGGGGAACCGTGAGTACGCGTGGGCGATGGTCTCCCTTGCCGTGTTCGGCCTCATCGGACTTGGGGCTGCCCTCTTGCTTCCTGCCAAGCTCGAGAGACAAGCCGGCTGAGTCCTCACGCCGATCTCTGCGATCTGAGCGCTACGGTCAGCCACGTTAGCGTTCGTGGTCAGCATGGTGGCGACCGGCAAGCTGCCGCATACCGCATGCCGACTCGAGCCGACGCCGGCAAAGCCGGCATCGGGAGCGTGTGATAGCTGCGCCGTCTCGTCCGGCACCTCCCGCACGCGCCTGGAGTACTCGCAGAGATCGACCTCGTCGAAGCACTCGAGCTCACGCTGCTGAGCGCTCATTAGCTCTACGTGGCGCTTGCGGTTGCCCACCGGAGTCAGCGCATTACCGCCGTGTTAGAGAGCGCCGTCAGCCTCCTGCCGATGAGAAGTCTGCAGGAAGGAGGTGATCTCGATGTTGACTTCCTTGATGGGGCATGCGCGACGTCACCTGGTCGCATGCGTCGCGTTGCTGATTGCCCTCAGCGGTACGTCGTACGCCGCAGCGACCAAACTCCTGCCGCCGAACAGCGTAGGCACCCGGCAGGTGATCAACGGGTCGTTGCTGAAGAAGGACTTTAAGTCCGGGCAGCTTCGACGTGGAGCTCGAGGCCGCCGTGGCCCCGCCGGACTCACGGGCGCCACGGGCCCTGCCGGACCTGCGGGTGCCCGTGGCCCGGCCGGAGCGCCTGGCCCAGCTGGAGAGCAAGGTCCGCCAGGACCCGTAAACCTCACATACGCCACGACTGAGGTCACGGTCGCAGCGGGCGCTCAGGGGACAGGGCAGGCGGTGTGCCCAGGCGGGATGGTTGTCACGGGCGGGGGCGCAATGACCGATCCTGCGGACCCAGCGGTCACCATTGGTGAATCCGACTGGATCCTTTGGCCTCCCGGAGTTCCGTCCGCGTGGGAGGCGACCGTTCACAACGGCAGTGCAAGCGACGTCGACCTGCTGGTTGATGCCATCTGCACGACCCCGACCAGCATTAGCGCGGCCGTCGCCGAAGCGCTTCACAAGGCGAACAAGTAGAAAGGCGGGGGAGAGGGGCGGCGGGCACCATCCCTGCTCGCCGCCCGCCTCTCTCGACGTACGGACCACACGCGCTAGGCTCATCACGCCCTCCGGGCCGCGCGGAGGACCACAGGCTCACCTAGTGGCGACTCGAAGCCCCCTGAGCTGCTGGCGTCCGTTGCCTGTACGCCCGGTGAGGCTCACTCACCCTCGATCATGCGTCTGAAGGTTGGCTTCGGCTGGCACGGACCTCAGTGTTGCCTTGCGTAGCTCGGGAAGGGAGGTGCAGCCCGAGAGACCAAGTGCGAGGTCGAAGTCCGCGACGAGGTTTTGTAGTACCTCACGCACGCCCGCCTCGCCGCCGAGGGCGAGACCGTAGACGTACGGACGGCCCACGAGAACCGCGGTAGCGCCGAGTGCGAGCGCCTTGAGCGCGTCGGCGCCGGTGCGGATCCCGCTGTCTAGCAGCACCGGCAGACGCCCGCCCACAGCTTCGACGACGGAGGGAAGCGCCTCGAGCGTGGCGATTGCTCCGTCCAACTGGCGGCCGCCGTGGTTGGAGACGACGATTCCGTCGAATCCGGTCTCAACCGCTCGCCGCGCGTCGTCCGGGTGAAGAATCCCTTTGAGGAGTACGGGCAGGCGCGTGAGGTCGCGAACTCGCTCCAGATCATCCCAGCGTAGTGACGGTCGTGAGTAGATCTCGGTGAACGCTTGAACAGCGGTGCGCGGGTCTAGGTCGCGCACGTTGCGACGGAGCTCGCGCAGCGTGCGCAGCGCCGCGAGTGTCGGTCGCTGGGAGGATCGTGCGCGGCTGCGTTCGCGGACGAGCTGCTGGAAGACGGGGTCGCTCGTGTACTGCGCGATCCCGCGCCCACGCAGAAATGGGAGGTATGCGAGCTCGAGGTCGCGCAGCCGCCAGCCGAGGAGCGTCGTATCGAGCGTGATCACAATGGCTTCGCAGCCGCAACGCTCAGCACGTTGGACGAAGCTGGTGACGAGCTCGTCGACGGTGCTCCAGTAGAGCTGGAACCAGCGCGGTGCATCGCCCATCTCTTCGGCGACCTCTTCCATCGGCCTGGATGCCTGGCTCGACAGGATTGCCGGCAGGCCAAGTGAGGCTGCAGCACGCGCAGCGGCCACATCTGCGCCGGAGTGCGCGAGATCGAGCACGCCGATCGGGGCGAGCAGGATGGGGGCCGGCAGTCGCCGCCCGAACAGCTCGACAGTGGTTTCGCGCGTGGAGACGTCGCGAAGGATTCGCGGGACAATCGAGACGCGTTCGAACGCACGCCGGTTCGCGCGCATCGTCTCCTCGGCACCTGCGCCACCAGCCACGTAGGCGAACGCCTCTGGCCTCATCACCGCCTGCGCGCGCTCTTCAAGTCGGTTCGGATCGAACGGCACACGTCCCCGGCGACCTGTCGCCCCTGCTAGAAACACCTCCGCTTGACGCTCACGCCCGGACATCGGCGGATCTTCGCACCGTGCAGCGGACGGAAACGGTCGTGCCTGTCCTCGTCGGCGCCGTGGGCCGGTCCCGTAAGGCAAGACAGTTCACGGTGCGTTTGTGCAGAGGGCGAACGGCGCCACGGGATCAGGGGAGCCGGCGGGGACGGACGCCCCGAGCGGCGTCAAGAGCTGCCGCTCTCTCACTCTCGGACAGCGGGCGAGCGCCACCTGCGTCCCTTTCGCGCGCCCGATGGGATGGAGTGGAGGCGCCCGACGAGCCTAGTTCAGCTTGGTCGCGTATCCGCCTGAGGGCCCGCACTGCCGATCGCAACAGCAACGCCAACGGCACTCCCCAGAGGGCATAGAGGTAGTAGACCCGCTCGTTGATCGCGGTTTCAGTGCTGGTAAGGAGGCCACAGCTCCGTTGCGCTGTGTACGTCGCCGAGTCCCACGCAACAAGCGCAATGGCCACACCCAGTGCCATCGCCGCGAGCATCAAAACGGCCGCGAGAAGACGTAGGCGCTTGCGCACACACAGGACGAGGACAGACCCCGTGAGCCCAGCGATGAAGGCGACAGAGAATGCGTGATCGATGTTCGCTCCGCGCACGTGCTCCAATGAGCAGAACAGACCACCGCTGAAGTGAAGGTGGGTCACAGCTGCGACTAACGCCGCGAGCAGCAGGGCGAGCATGCTCTCGCGAACCGGAACGGGCCTTGGACGAATCGGTTCGGGCGACATAGCAGCCTCAGGGTGGAGGTCGCCGCTAACGCGTCTCTAATGCCACAGGCAGGTGGTACCCGCGGCGGGGTCCACTGTTCGCAGCCCGCGGGCGGTGCTACAACGGCGTTGTGATGGACTTCCGAATCCTCGGGCCGCTCGAGGTTCGGGACGGAGGGCGGTCAATCGAGCTTCGCCGGCGAAAGCCGCGCGCCCTGCTGGCGGTGCTTGTTCTCCACGGGCGAAAGCCGGTCAGTAGCGACGCCCTCATCGATGCGCTCTGGGGCGAGGCCCCGCCCCGGACGGCGCGCGCGGCATTGCAGAACTACGTCGCCCAACTGCGCGACGCGCTCGGGCCTGGGCTCCTGGCCTCGCGCGCAGGCGGCTATGCCCTCGACGTCAGCCCGGAGCAGATCGACCTCACCCGTTTTGAGCGGCTGACGGCCGAGGGTCGCGTTGCCGAGGGCGCGGAGCGGGTGGCGAAGCTGGGCGAGGCCCTCTCGCTCTGGCGCGGGCCTCCGCTCGCGGACCTTGCCTTCGAGCCGTTCGCCGCCCGTGAGGCTTCTCGGCTGGAAGAGCTTCGGACATCGGCGCTCGAGGATCTGATAGAGGCGGAGTTGTCGCTGGGCGCCAGCACTGAAGTGGTGGCGGAGCTTGAGCAGCTGATCGCAGAGCACCCGTTCCGGGAGCGGTTTCGTGCCCAGCTCATGCTCGCGCTCTATCGCGGGGGTCGTCAGGCCGCCGCGCTTGAGGCCTACCAGGAGACTCGGCGCACGCTCGTCGACGAGCTGGGGATCGAGCCGAGTCCGCCGCTGCGAGACCTCGAGCAGGCGATCCTTCGCCAGGACCCCGCTCTCGGGGTTCCGGTTCCGACGCGGCCGGGTGCGGATAGGGAGCCGTCGATGGAAGAGCGGCGCAAGACCGTCACGATCGTCTTCGCCGACGTCGCGTTCTCTGAGACCCTCGACCCGGAGTTGCAGCGCAACACGAGCCTGCAGGCAATCGGCCAGGCGCGCGCTGCACTGGAGCGCCACGGCGCGATGATCGAGCAACGCGCAGGCGACGAAGTGATGGCCGTGTTCGGCATCCCTCACGCGCACGAGGACGACGCGCTTCGTGCCGCCCGGGCCGCACTCGAGCTTCGGGGTGGCTTCTCCGAGCTCGGCAGCAAGTTGGGGCTCGTGGGGCGCGATGCGCTCGACGTCCGCGTCGGGATCGAGACGGGCGTAGTCCTCGCGGGCGCGGACGCTGCCGGCCATGGCTTTGCGGCGGGCCCGGCTGTCACGCTCGCGAAGCGCACCGTGCAGCGTGCAGGTCCCGGCGAGGTCGTCGCAGGTCCTCGCACGCTCCAGCTGCTCGGAGAAGCGGCTCTCACCGCGCCGCCGGCCGACGGGCGGAACGACGTCGCGCGCCTCGTCGACCTCCTTGAGGGTGTGCCGACGGTGAAGCGCCGACTAGACGCTCCGCTCGTCGACCGGGAAGCGGAGCTTGCGGCGCTTCACGGCGCCTTCGCGAAGGCGGTCGACGAGCGCAGCTGCCGGCTCTTGCTCGTTCTCGGAGAGGCGGGCATCGGCAAGACGCGTCTGGCGTCTGAGCTAACGACCAACCTGGACGCGGCAGCGACGGTGTTGGTGGGGCGCTGTGCCTCGTACGGGGAGGGCGCTATGCTCCTGCCGCTCGTCGATATCGTTTGCCAGGCCGGTGCGAGACGCGCCTATGATGAGCTGCTGCTTGGCGACGAGCACGCCGCAGTTATCTCCGCGAGGCTGGCCGATCTGACCGGTGATGAGGAGGCGCCGGGGTCCGGCGGCGAGACCTTCTGGGCAGCCCGGAGGCTCTTCGAGTCACTCGCGGAGGAGCGACCACTCGTGCTCGTGTTCGAGGACTTGCACTGGGCCGAGCCCCCGCTCATGGACCTGCTCGACTACCTCGCGGAGCAGGTATCCGACGCGCCGATACTCCTACTCGGCCTAGCTCGCACCGAGCTACTCGAGCTCCGTCGAGACTGGAGCGGCCTCGAGGCGACGATGCTCGCACCACTCTCCGGAGAGGATGGTGAGGCGTTACTCGAGAATCTCGGCGATCTCCAGGATCACGTGCGTACGCAGATCCTGCGCACCGCTGGCGGCAATCCGCTCTTCATCGAGCAACTCCTCGCCCACGCGACGGAGGGCGGCAGACCGGACGAGCTGCCGGCCACACTCGACGCACTGCTCGTGAGTCGCCTCGACCACCTCGAGCCGGGCGAGCTCTTAACCGTTCAGCGCGCAGCCGTGGCGGGACGCGAGTTCTCGCGCGCCGCCGTCGCGCACCTGCTCCCGCAGGACGAGGCTGCAGGCGTTGACGAGCATCTCGCGGCGGTCACGCGGAAGGGTCTGATTCACGAGAGCGGATCGGAGAAGCTCCGCTTTCACCACGTCCTCATCCGCGACTCGGCCTACGGGACGTTGCCGAAGGCACAGCGCGCAGAGCTGCACGAGCGCTTCGCCCGGTGGCTCGAGAGCCGGCCGACGCCATCGCGGGAACTGATCGGCTACCACCTTGAGCAGGCCTACCGGTACAACGCCGAGCTCGGAGTGGTCGAGCCCGCGGTTGGGCGCCTCGCCGCCGCGGCCGGTGACCACCTTGCCGCTGCCGGGCTGCGAGCGGCGAAGCGCGGCGAGACTCACGCGGCCGCGAACCTCCTCGCACGCGCATCGTCGCTACTGGAGGTCGAGGAGGTTGCACGACGAGACCTGCTGACGGAACTCGGGCTGGTCTACTGGAGAGCGGATGACCTCGATGCCGTGGAAGACGCGTTCGGCAGAGCGCTCGAAGCTGCGGTCGCGTCGAACGACCGGAGGGCAGAGCTGCGGGCACGCGTGGAGCTGGCTTACCTGAAGCTCTTTCGAATGCCTGAAGGCGGCACGGAGGAGCTTCTCTCGCTGACGGCGGAGGCGATTCCAGCCCTGGAGCAGGCTGGCGACAATCGCACGCTCGGCCTGATCTGGGACATGCTGGCGCACGTCCACGGCGGCTTTCATTGCCACTACCGCGACTCTGCAGAGGCGGCGGAGCGTGCAATCGCATACTTCGCGCGCGCTGGTTGGCCGCTCACGCCCTGCCTGCAGGAGTTGGCGGTCAGCCTCTACTTCGGCCCGCTCGCCGTCGAGGACGCGATTGGGCGTTGCCGCGCGCTCCTGGAGCACGCGGATCGGGGCGGAGAGGCCCACGTCCTAGTGTTCCAGGGAGGACTGGAGGCGATGGCAGGTCGCTTCGAGACGGCCCGCTCGCTCGCGTCGACCGCACGGGCAACCTACGAGGAGCTCGACTGGACGGACAAGATCTGGGCGAATTACGCCGCCGTCGCCGCCGACATCGAACTCCTGGCCGGCGACGACGCCGCCGCGGAACGACTCCTCGACGAGAGCTGCAGGCGGCTGGAGGCGTGGGGCGAGCAGGCCCGCCTGGCGACGCAGGCGGCACAGCTCGGCGAAGCGCTCTACCGCCAGGGACGGCTTGAGGAGGCCCGGCGGTGGGCAGTTGTCGCGCAAAGGTGTGCGGCGAGCGACGACGCCAGTGCGGAGTTCTCGTGGCGTGCACTGCGGGCCAAGGGGCTCGCGCGGGAAGGGGCGTTCGACGAGGCGCGGAGGCTGGCTGAGGAGGCGGTGAAGATCGCCGAGTCGACCGATGCCGTCAGCCAGCATGCCCAGGTCCTCCTCGATGCCGGCGAGGTCGCCTGCCTCTCGGGTCGCCACGCCGCGGCAGTCGAGCTCGCCGAAGTTGCACTTCGCCTCCTCGAGGCGAAGGGGAACGTCGTGTCGAGCCGTCGCGCGCGGTCGAGGCTCGCGGCCCTGATGAGCGGCTGACCGCTGCTCACGCAGCACGGAAAACCCTTTCGGGCTTTCCGTGCGCTGACGAGAAACGACTCGTCTCATCGGCTCGTGCGGGTTGGGCCATGGCCGCCGCCGGGGTTAGACGCGACCCCGGTTGCAGGCGCGACCGCCGCGAGCGCTCCGAGCGCGAGGCCGACTGCGAGCAGCCGGCGCAGGCTCATCTTGGGGAGCATTCTCGTCACCTCCTTCCCTTCGTCGATCACGCCTCCGACGCTAGGAACGGGCGGCTTTTCCGTTAACCGGGCATGCTTGGGACAGGCCTCGGGGCGTACCCGAGACTTCGGGCCGATCCGAATCGGGGCTTGCCCCTAGGAGTGGAGGAAGGCCAGAACGGCCAGCACACGCCGGTGCTCGTCGGGAGCCGGCGCGAGTCGCAGCTTGGTGAAGATCGAGTTGATGTGTGTCTCGACCGTCTTCGAACTCAGGAAGAGGCGGTCGCAGATGCCACGGTTCGACAGCCCTTCCGCCATCAAGCCAAGGACCTCCCGCTCTCGCGGGCTCAGCTCCTCGAGCGGATCGCGCTCGCGCCGCCGGCCCATCAGCTGGCCGATGACCTCCGGGTCGATGGCGGTGCCGCCCGCAGCAACGCGCCGTAGGGCGTCGAGGAAGTCGTCGACTGCCAGCACCCGGTCCTTGAGGAGGTAGCCGAAGCCCTCGGGCCATCCACTGAGGAGGTCGAGCGCGTGCTTCGTCTCGACCACCTGCGAGAGCACCAGGACAGCGAGCTCGGGCTGCTGGGCCTTGAGCTCCTTCGCCGTCCGGGTGCCCTCGTCGGTCTGGGTCGGCGGCATCCGCACGTCAACGATCGCTACATCAGGCCGCTCGCGCTCGACGACCGTCCGCAGCTCGTGCGCGTTTCGTGCCTCGCCCACAACGTCGACGCCGGCCTCTGCCAGCACGCGCACCAAGCCCTCGCGAAAGAGCGTCGAATCCTCTGCGACTACGACTCGCACGGGATCTCCGCGAGAATCCGCGTGCCTTCGCCAGCGGGGCTGTCGACGCGGAATTGGCCGCCGAGCGCCTCGACCCGATCGAACAGGCCGCTGAGGCCGGAGTTCTCGAGCGGGCGGGCGCCGCCGACGCCGTCGTCTTCGATCTCGACCGTCAAGATCCCGTTGTGGCGGGAGATGCAAACGGAGGCCTTGGACGCCCGCGCGTGCTTCATCACGTTCGCGAGCGCCTCGCAGGTGACGAAGTACGCGGTCGCCTCGAGACGTGCTGGCAAGCGGCCGTCGAGCACGTCGAGGTCGACCGGGAAGGGGTTGCGCAGGACGAGCGACTCGAGCGCCGTCGCCAGCCCCTCCTCGGTTAGAACGGCCGGATAGACGCCGCGGACGAGCTCGCGCAACTCCTCGTTGGCGGCCTGGAGCTCCGCGACGGTCGCTTCGAGCAGCGCCTCGACGGCGGGATCGGCCTCGGCCTCGTGGGCGTCCATCCGCCGTTGTGCGGCCCGGAGCTGGAGCGCGAGCGCCGCGAGCCGCTGCTGGGCGCCGTCGTGCAGATCGCGCTCGATCCGCTTCCGCTCCTCGTCCGCTGCGGCAACGATTCGCACGCGCGACTCCTTGACCTGAGCGAGCTGCGCGCGCATCTCCGCTTGGAGCTGGGCGTTCTCGAGCGCCAGTCGCGCCGCTGCGCCGGCAGCTCGGACGAACTTGGGCTCCTCCAGCAGGGATGGGTCGTGGACGATCGCAGCAAGTGGTTCGCCGTCATGGTCGAGGTACGTCACAGCGCGGGCACCATTCTCGGGCAGCTCGACCTTGCGGCCAGCCGAGTCGGCGTAGGTCCCGCGCTCAGGGAGCCAGAACGCGAGCTCGAGTGTCGGGTCGCCGAGCGAGCGAGCTAGCGCGTCCCGCAGCTCGTGCGGTCTCGCGTGCTCGAGCTCGAGCACGAGGTCACCGACGCCCGCTCGCACCCAGTGGGCGCGTAGCAAGCCTCCCACAAGCGCGAGGGGCAGAGCGAAGAGCGCGACGAACTGCCACCAGAAGACGTAATCGGCGGCGAACGGACGATCGACGAACGTGAAGACGCATTCGAAAATCGCGCGAAGCCCGAACGCGACGGCGGCCAGCACCAACGGCGCTAGGATCCGGCGCATCCTCGGGGTTGCTCTCCAGAACCGGCGGCCGATGAGCACGACGAAAACCGTCGCCAGTACGCCGAAGAAGAGGACGATTTCGCTCTTTTGGAGGAGCTCGACGAGGCGGGGATTGGCGGAGACGTTGATGAGGCTGTCCCGCGACAGGCGGCCGAAGCCCGAAAGTGACGCGGTGCCGCCGTAGAAGAAGGCGATCGATGACGGAATGAGGAGCACGGTCGTGACGCCGGCGACGACGAGCACGCGCTCCGCGCGGTCGGTAACGCGGCCGAAGGGATACGCCAGTGCAGATAACGCGACAAGGGCGTAGCCGATGTCGCCGAGGATGAAGAACATGGTGAAGAGGAACGGGTCGTCGCTGTAGCGCAGCTGGCGGGCGAGGAGCGCGAGCCCGGTGAGCACCAAGAGTGGTCCCATGCGGTTCGCCGGACGCCGCGCCCAGGCGACGAGACCGGCGAGGAGGTACGCCCATCCGATGGCCACCTGTGCGACTGCGTGTGGCGAGCTGAGCGCGTTGATCTGCGCGCGGTATGCGGCGACGCCTAGCGCGGCGCCGACCACCAACAGCGCGAGCGCGCCGAGCCGATTCACAGCGTGTCCTCCGGCAGCTCTGCCGCGTCGAAGCCGTGAAGCTCGAGGAGGGTCCTCGCCGATCTGCTAAACGAGGCGCGGTCGTCGACGATCCACGAGCTCACTACCATCCACAAATCGTCACACAGCTGTCGGCTTCTGACCAAGCGGATCGGCGGTTCCGGCTCCCACGTTCGGGCGTAATCCGGCGGCGCTTTTCCCACCGCCTACACCGGGGCGTTAGACAGCGCGCTAGCGTTTCGCGCCAACATGAGCGGTCGAGCGCGATGACGGGAGCTGAACCTGTGCGTGGCGCCGACGCGCGAAGGCTCGGGCTGCCCGCCGGTATTCGGGCTTGCCTGTTCGACCTCGACGGCGTCCTGACGCAGACTGCTCGCGTGCACGCGGCCGCTTGGAAGCAGATGTTCGACGAGTTTCTGCGCGAGCGCTCGAAGCGGACCGGTGAGCCGTCCGTGCCGTTCGACCCGGTCAGGGACTACGACGAGTACGTGGACGGCAAGCCGCGTTACGACGGCGTGCGCTCGTTCCTCGCCTCGCGCGGGATCGAGCTGCCGGA
>JGI10216J12902_100943663_pt1 | contig 10451 bp, 9 predicted proteins | sample KanNatreferecore_FD_12902 | JGI IMG/M metagenome (IMG submission 12902)
CAGAGCCATTTCCCGTCCGCCGTGAAGCACGCGAGAATTCCCTGCGTGCCCTGCATGTAAACGTTGCCCGTCTCTGGATCGACCGTCGGGCTGCTCGTCGAGTATCGAAGGTAAATGATGTCGCTCAAAAAATCGTTGAAGCGATATTCCCAGATAAGCTTGCCCGTCTCGGCATCGAAGCACGCGATCACTTCCTGCAAGTCCGAGCCCTCGCCGCGAAAGCCATTGATGTAGAGCTTGCCGTTCGCAATGACCGGCGTGGACTGGCCGGGCAAGTCAGCCGTCCACAGCGCCTGCTTGCCATCAATCTTATTGGGCAAACCTTTTTCCAGCGTCGTGCTGTTTTGAAACGGCCCGCGCCAGTCGAGCCAGCCAGTGACAGCGGCATTAGAAGATGAACCAAGCGCCAGCGCCACGCCGAGCGCGATGAAAGTCGTCGAGAATGAAAGTTTCATAACCAATTCCTTGGCGGCAACCGCCGCAACCATTGCCGAGCGGTGGCGACTATTCAACAAGCGTTCGCCACAATGCAACCGAAAATAATACCTATACGTATGAATCCAGACGCGCGGCCCGGATTTGTATTCGGCGGAAGAAATTCGGGTGTGCTGTTGCCTCCTGTGTTTCAACGAATGCTCATTCGCCATGGACCGTCATCATTTCCATGTGCGCAAGCGAAGGATTGAGCAAGTTCCCTCCGTCGCTTGTCGAAGCAACGCTACGCAATGAGGCCAACGACTCACACTGAATTGACGTTTTCTCAAAAGTACGACGACGTGCACGCACGAAAGTATTTCGAGAAACACCAACGGGGGTTTTGGCGCCGCCTGAATACCTGGCGCGAAGTGGGCATGGCGCGACGGGCTTTGCGGCTCGCGGGCAGACCCAAATCCGTGCTCGATCTCCCGTGCGGCACCGGGCGATTTTGGAATTTATTGGCGGAAGAGCCGGGCCGGAAAATTTACGCGGCCGATTTGAACCCCGAAATGTTTGAGACGGGCCTGAAACTGCGGCCGCCATCACTCACCGGACGCATTGAGACATTTCAAGCTTCCGCGTTCTCCATTCCCCGGCCGGGCGATTTCGTCGAGTGCGTATTTTCGATCCGCCTGCTTCATCACATTGACAAGAGCGAAGACCGCCTTGCTATCCTGCGGGAGTTCAAGCGCGTCACGTCATCCACGATTGTTCTTTCTCTTTGGATTGACGGGAACTATCGCGCCATGCTGCAAAAGCGCAGGCTGGTGCGCCCCAGACCGGGCCATGACCGGTTTGTGACGGCGCGCTCAGCCATCGAACGTGAATTTGGGGAATGTGGACTTTCCCTCGTGGGCCGTGTGGATTTCTTGAAGTACTATTCGATGTGGGCGGCCTACGTGTTGAAGAAGTAATTCGGGTGTTTTCGCACTTCAGTGCGTAAGCAGCGAACTTTCCTGCCTTTGAGCGCTGATCAGTTCGTCCGCAGCCCGATTCACGTTCTTTGACTTTCTTGTGACAATCGAGCAACCTTCCAGCGTGCGATAACCGGAAAAAGGCCGACGCTTGCAAGAGCTCATCGCAGAGCGAATGAGGCGCGAAAGAAATAACCAGCTTGTATCGGAAATCAATGAACGACTACATCGCCAGCGAATGGCAACGCATCTTCGCCTTCAATGGGCTGCGTTCGTTCGATGATTTCTGGAAGCTGGAGGCGACGTGGTTTGAAGAGCCGAACCGGCGGCGCGGTGGCTGGAGCGGGGTGGCGCGTTGCGAACTGAAGCTGCCCGAAGGCGGGAGCAAGCGCGTCTTCCTCAAGCGCCAGGAGAACCACACCACCCGGACGTTGGCTCATCCCATCCGCGGCTTGCCGACGTTCGCGCGCGAGTTCCAAAACATTCTGCGCTATCGCGAGCGCGGCATACCGTCGCTCACCCTCCTTTATTTCGCGCGCCGTGATGAAGGAGGAAACCAGCGCGCGGTGCTGCTCACCGAGGAACTCGTGGGTTTTTGTTCCCTCGAAGAACTGGCCGGCGAATGGAAAACGATGGCGCGCGAGACGCGGCACGCGATTATTCGCACAGTCGCGAAGTTGCTGCGTCAGATCCATGCGAAGAGGCTTACGCATAACTGCTTTTACCCGAAGCACGTATTCCTCCGTGCGCTCGCAGCAGATCGTTTCGAAGCGCGCATCATCGATCTGGAAAAAACCAAGGCGCGCCTTTTTGGTCTGGACTCACACTTCCGCGATATGCGCCGGCTCAACGGAGCGCACTTTCCGTGGAGCCGTGCGGATCGAGTGCTCTTCTTCAAAGAGTACTTGGGCATCAAAACACTGACGCCGGCCGCCAAACAAAAATGGCGCCGCATCGCGCGACGCCATTTCGCAAAGCATCCGGCTGACGCCGCGATCTTCGCGAAGACGCTGGAGCCAATCAAAACCGCAGCGTAGCCTGGAACCGTCCGCCGAAGCTCTCGCCATCACTGGTCAACCCAATCGGCACGCCGGCTTTCAACTCGAAATTGCGGCACGCCGCCCAGATCAGCTCCGGCACGAGCAGCACGGAATTGTAATCCGAGAAATCGCCCTGATAGACAAGTTCGGCCACGGGATAAAGCGGGCACTGCCACGGATGATAAATCGCCGCCATTGAAATGTCCGCCAGCCAGAACTTGTCGTTTCCAAAAGGACCTTCTGGATTCAGATCGTCGGATTTGAAATAGTAACGCGCGCCGCCGTTCGCCGCGAACCGCCATTTGTCTCCGCAACGCCAGTCGGCCTTCAATCCAAACAGCCCGACGACGCCGTCGTGATTGTACACGTCGTCATCGAACGTTGTCGTCCAGAGCACCCGCTGCCGCTCGCCCATGCCCCCATAGGCCGCCATGTTGAAACAGTAGTCCGGTTCGGCGAGGAACTGGTACTCGATCTGCGCGTTCGGAAAATCGAACGTGCCGCCATAACCGCGGATGTCGGTCTTTCTACCGAAGTCGCGGCTTCTCGGCTCGATGACGCGCGCGTCACCCTCTGTGTAGAAGGGCCAGAACAAGCGCACTTGAAACTGTTTGGTGTAAGGAATCGGAATCGTCAGGTCCGCGTCCACCCCCCAGCCATCGAAGCGATCGACCTCTTGCAACTGCACGTCGTTGAAGACGCGCGCCGTGGCGTTAAACGTGATTTTCTTCGCCGTCTCGGCGTAACGCGTGAAGATTGGCTGGACCTGATAGTCGCCTTCCAATTGGGCGAAGGCGGTTGTGGCCGAACAGATTGTAAGCAAACCCGTTCCCAGTTTAAGAATTGTGGTACATGTCCCTCTCATCCTCCGAAAATTGCGAGGCCAGTGCGCTCATGGGAAGAAAATAAGTTGTCATCTTTGCGGGGCTGGCCTCCCGTTAAGGCGCTGTCGTTGCAATTCGCCCGTGCGCAACAATGCCAGCGTCGCCCACCCGGTCGTGGACATTTGCTGTGCGTAGCTGTTACCTCCCGCTGGCCGCGTGGTGGCCGGCCAGCTTCCATCCGAGCGTTGCATCGCCAGCAGATAAGATCGTCCGCGCAAAATCATTTCGGCAACGCCGGTTCGGTCACGTATTTCTGTGAGGGCGAGCAAGGCCAGAGCGGTGTCGAAAGGTTCCGGTGGTGAATCTTTGTACGGGCCCCAGCCACCGTCAGGCGTTTGCGCAACGCGCAGAAAATCCAGCGCTTGGTTCAGTCGTTGTCGGCCCACGTCGCCGGGAACTCGCGCCGTCAACGACAGAAAAACGGCTGCGTTCGGAACGTTGTTCAAGGGCGCTGCAAACAGCCAGGACTCCGCATTGGTGATCGTTTGCGTTGTTCCAGGCGCTTCCGCCCGCGTTAGCGTTCGCCAGGCCACGAACGTCGCCAGCGTAGTGCCATATGTCGCCGGCGAACCGACAGAGTTTTGCCGCTCGATGTGCCATGCGCCGTCCGCGTCCTGATCCGCGGCGACTTTGCGGGCTGCTTCCTGAAGTGCGGCTCGATTTTTGGTATGCCCGGCTTCATGCGCCGCGAGCAACGCCGCCGCGAATTGAATGTTCGCCAGTCGCTGATCGCTGAAACCGGGATCGCCCTTGTTGTTTTCCCAATGGTCCGGTTGCGTCAGCCACTTCGTTGTATCGGCGAGCGCTTTGGATGAAATGCGATGTCCCATTCGCGTTGCCGCGTAAAGAGCGCGCGCCGCATCGCCATTGTTGTGACAGGAGAAGCAACCATTTTCTCGAGACCATGCGGGCACTTCTTGTTGCAGGAACGCAATCGCCTTGAGTTCTGCGGCCCGATCGGAGGAACCGTTTCTCCCCGGTTCACTCGTGCATCCGGCAGCCAATACCGCGAGGAGAAATGCCAGGCCCGATCTGAACTCACTTACGATGGGATGGTTCACGCAGCTTTCGAAACTCGGAGCCTTGCTTCCATTCTGGAAACCGGTCTTCGTTCGCGACGCGCAGTCCAACTTCGAAAAAGAGCCGCACGTCGTCCGCCATGCCGGACAAGTCCCAGCCCGGTTTAATTTCGTCGCTCACCTTGTGATAATCGTTCGCAATATATTCATCGAGTTTTTGCTGGCCGAATCCCGCAGGCTTTCCGATGAACTCAACTCCGCTATGGGTGTAGAGGCCCGGCACGCCCACCTTCGCGAACTCGAAATGGTCTGAGCGATAGTAACGGCCCTTCTCCGGCTCGCCGTCGGGAATCAACACGCGCTCGTGCGCTGTCGCCGCCTCGCGCAATAAATCTTCGAGCGAAGTCTGGCTGTAGCCAATGACAGTCACGTCTCGCGTGCGGCCCCAAGGATTCAAGTTGTCCATGTTGATGTTTGCCGCCGTGCGCGCGAGCGGGAAGAGCGGCTGCCGCGCGTAATGCTTCGCGCCCAGCAACCCTTTCTCCTCCGCCGTGACTGCGAGAAACAGAATTGTGCGCTTGGGAGGCATCTTCAATTTTGTGAACGCCTCTCCCAGTTCCAGCAACGCCGCCGTCCCGGAAGCATTGTCCGCCGCGCCATTGAAAATCTGATCGCCCTGCCGCGTGGTGTCGCGGCCCAGGTGGTCCCAATGCGCCGTGTAAATCACATACTCGTCTTTGAGCTTTGGATCCGAGCCTTCGATTTTCGCCACGACATTCTGCGAAGCCACTTCGCGCAGCGTGTTCTTGAAACGGAAACTCGCCATCGCCTCGAGCGGCACTGGCTTGAAGTCCCGCGACAGCGCCGCCTGTTTCAGTTTTTCAAAATCCTGGCCGGCAGCGGTGAAAAATTCTTTCGCGCGCGCGAGCGTCATCCAGCCCTCCACCGGAATCCGCTTCATGTTCTTGTCAGCGGTTTGGAGGTCGAAATTCTCGCGCGAATTGCTGCCTTCAACGACAGCCCATGGATAACCAGCCGGCCCCGTCTCATGCACGATGATGGCTGCCGCCGCGCCTTTCTCCGCGGCGATTTCGTATTTGTAAGTCCATCGCCCGTAGTAAGTCATCGCGCGGCCCTTGAACATTTTCTCGTCCAGCTTAGTAGGATCGTTCGGATCGGGAATCGCCGGGTCATTAATCAGAAATACAAGTGTCTTCCCGCGGACGTCCACGCCCTTGAAATCGTCCCAGCCATATTCCGGCGCGACGACGCCATAGCCGACGAAGACCATCCGGGATCTTTCGACCAGAATTTCCGGCACGAACCGCTTTGTCCAAACGACGGTTTCTGTCGGGAAGGGCAGCGCGAATTGCCGGTCCGCGGTCCGCAAGACAACCTGGACTTCGCTTGCGGCGCTGCCCGCGAGTGGAACGCGTTGCACGAACGTTCCGTCGGGATTCCCCGGTTTGAGTCCGATGCGCTTGAACTGATTGGTAAGGTATCTGACCGTCAACTCCTCTCCAACACTGGCAGGCGCGCGGCCTTCGAATTCGTCCGACGACAGCACTTTGATGTGCCGCATCAAATCTTCCGCAGTGATACTTTCGCCGGCGCCAGCAGTACCAGTCGTCGCGGGAGTGGCGGCAAGAATTCTCCAGGCAAGTACCAGGGCGGCGCAAAGAATGACGCGATGCATGTCGCGACATTGCCAGAGAACGGCGGGAGATCAATTCATCGAATGAACGGCTCGATCCTAATACCGCACCTTGTCCGGCATCGCATTCCAGCGTTCCATCATCACGACAGCTTCCTTGCGAAGCAGTTGCGTGAAGCGGAGTTCACGACGTTCGGGTGATTGCGCAAGCTCGTGGTAGAGACGCGAATCATCGAAGCCGATCGCGGCGGCATCCTCGCGGGTCGCGGCGTAAACGAGCCGGTCGATTCGCGCCCAGTACGCCGCCGCGAGGCACATCGGGCAGGGTTCGCAACTGGCGTAAAGCACGCAGCCGGGCAGACGAAAGTCGCTCAACTCACGGCACGCCGCGCGAATGGCCATCACTTCGGCGTGCGCCGTGGGATCGTTTGCGGAGGTCACCTGGTTCCAGCCGCGGCTGAGAATGGTCCCCTCGCGCACCACGATGGCGCCAAAGGGGCCGCCGTCGCGGCGTTGCGAATGTTCCGCCGCCAATTGGATTGTTTCGCGCAGGAACGTTTCGTCACTGGTGGAAGGTGAAGCGCTCATGGTTGCGAAGGTAATTCACTTGCCGCGCCAGTCTTCCGGCCAGCGTGTTCGGCGGTACTCGATACAAGCCTGCGCGAGGGCGCGGATTTCATCATCGGTTTGGTTCCTGTCGGAGTACTGGAGCAAAAACCGCAAACGCTCGGCGCGTGAACAAAACTGCGCGGCGGATTTATCGAGTGACGCCAGATCGCGCAAGCGTTTGCGGTTGGCGCCGCAGCACGCGCGGCCTCCACGAGGACAATCGATGAACAACACATGCGGCTTCATGGCGCCATCGCGGCTGACCAGAATATTTCGCCAGACGAGATCGTGATAGAAGAAAGACGCAGCGTGGAGACGGCGCGTGGTGTTCGCCAGTTCATCGAGCACTTGCCGCCGCTCCTGCCACGGCGGCTTCGTTTTGAAGAATTCGTCGAGACCACAGGCATTCGGCACGGCGCGAGTGAGGATGAAAGCGCGGTGCAATCGTCCGAGCCTGTCGCGTTCCTCACCGCAGGCAATCGCCTCGGCGGCGGGCACTTCAAGCTGCGCGAAGGCTGCGTAATTCTCGAACTCTCGCCGTGCTTTGGAAGCGCGCATCCAGAAACGCCAGCCGTCCGCACGATGGTCGTAAAGCTTGAGGAAGGAATCGATGACACCATGGGCGGTCGAGACGTTCACGCGGCGGACCGTGACCCTGCCGCGTTGTTGATGGTCCGGCAGGAAATGTTTCACGACGGAATCGACGTTTCTCCAACTGTGTTCGTCCCACGCGCATTGGTATTTGAGATTAACGAACAGCCGATCCATGCGAAGGCAATGGTGACGCGCTCACACGGTGGCGGCAACCTGTCCATCAACGAGTTGGACCACGCGCGGCGCGCGCGCGGCGATACGGAAATCGTGCGTGGCGATGACGAGCGTGGTCTGCCGCTCGGCGCGCAACGCGAGGAGCAACTCCATGATTTCCTCGCCGGTGCGGGAGTCAAGGTTGCCGGTCGGTTCGTCCGCGAGAACAACCGATGGGTTGTTGACGAGCGCGCGGGCGATGGCGACGCGCTGTTGTTCGCCGCCGGAAAGTTCCGTAGGGCGATGCGTCATTCGTTCGCCAAGGCCGACGCGTTTCAACAGCGCACGCCCGCGTTCAGCAGTTTCAGCGGGCGCAACGCGCGCCATGCGGGCCGGAAGGCAAACATTTTCCAGTGCGTTCATTTCCGGGAACAAATGATACGCCTGGAAGACGAAACCGATCTTGATGTTGCGCAAATGCGCCAGCCAGCGATTCGAGAGTTGCGCGACGGGCTGGCCGTCGAAAACGATTTCGCCGCGATTGGGCTGGTCGAGTCCGCCGAGCAAGTGCAGCAGCGTGCTCTTGCCCGCGCCGGATGCGCCTTGCAACGCGACGAACTCGCCGCGAACCGCGGTGAAATTGACCCCGCGCAGCACAGTTAGTTCACGTTTGCCAGTCGTGTAGGTCTTACTGACATCACGCGCTTCGATCAAAGCCTTCGCCCCTTCACTACTCATTGCGCAACGCCTCCACGGGTTGCAGCCGGCTCGCTTTCCAGGCCGGCAACAGGCCCGCCAATATGCAAATCAGAAAACTTCCGCCACAGATGATGGCGACGTCCAATGCCAGGAGCTCGTATGGGAGCTCGGAAATCTGATAGATGGAAGCCGGAACCAGATTGACGTGAGTCAGCTTGCGAAGTCCGTGCAGGATATTGTTCAGGTTGGTCAGGATCAACATGCCCAATCCAAAGCCGAGACCGACGCCAAGGATTCCGATCGCCGCGCTGTGACTCATGAAAATCCACATGACCTGGCGGTTCGAGGCGCCCAGAGACTTGAGCAAACCGATCTCCTTCATCTTGTTTACGGCAAAGGTGATTTCCGAATTCACGATGGCAAAGGCGGCGACGATCATCACGATGAACAGGATGACGTACATCATGGTCTTTTCCGTGGCGAGCGCGCCGAAGATGGTTTCGTTTTCCTCGGTCCATGATACGAGATCATAATTGGGACCGAGCGCGCGCAGAAGGGCCAGCCGCGCCTCTTCCACCCGGAATGGATCGTGGAGCATGATGTGAAGCCCGTGGACCTGGCCATCGAGGTTCTGCAGGTCCTGCGCGGATTCGAGCGAGGCGACGATCATCATTCGATCGAAATCGTCAAAGCCGATGTTGAAGATGCCGCGCACGGTGAAGTCATCGGGCAATATCGCTTCGTCCTTCTTTTGCGCCTTGCGCCATTTGGCGAGTGTGTTGGCGGAAAGGATCGCAACATGATCGCCCACGTCGATTCGCAGATCGTGCGCGAGCGTGCTGCCAACCAAAATGCCGTGGCCACTCACGTCGAACTCGCCGCGCCCGGGCAGAATGCTTTTGGGAAGAACAGTCACTTGTCCTTCCCGTTCCGGATCAACGCCGCGCAGCACTGGTCCGCTAATGAGCGGGTTCTCGTTGGTGTTCGCCGGCTGCGTTTCCAGCATGACTTGCGAAATCACGTAGGGCGACACGCCTTTGACGAACGGATTGCGCTCAACGATGGACATGGGCGTTTTGTAATCGCGCATGAGTCCGCCGGGTGGCAGCACTTTCAGGTGAGAGCTGGCGGAAAGGATTTTTTCACGCCACTCGCGATCGAAGCCACTCATGACCCCGATAACGACCATCAGCACCGCCACTCCAAGCATGACGCCGATGATGGAAATGATGGTGATGATGGAGACGAAGTTCCGTTTGGGCCGCAAGTAGCGCAAGGCGAGGAACAATTCAAACGGCATTCGTGACACGCGGCGTAAAGTCAGAAGCGGGCAGGGGATTGTCAAAAGCAAATTGGAGCGCGGACCACCGAGCCCACGTGAAGTTGCTCACAACTTATGCGCTGAAGGTGTGGGTTTGGCGATCGGCGCTCCCGAACTAATTGCCCGACGCCGTCACGACCAGCACTTGTTCCAGTGTGGTAAGACCTTCTTTGACTTTTTCCAGCGCGACCATGCGCAGCGTCTTCATGCCCTGGCTGATGGCGAGGTTGCCGATTTCCATCGCTGATGCGCGGGAAATGATCATTTTGCGAAGTTCGTCTGTGACCGTCATCGCTTCGATGATGGCCATACGGCCCGAGTAACCTGTGTTGCTGCAACGCTCGCAACCGCGACCGCGGAAGATTTGCGCGCCCTCGAAAAACCCGGGGGGAATGCCGAGGTCACGAAACATTTGCTGCGGGTAAGTGACTGGCTCCTTGCAGCCGAGGCATATGCGGCGCACGAGACGTTGCGCGCACGCAATGATGAGCGACGACGAAATGAGGAACGGCGCGATGCCCATGTCGTCCAGGCGCGCGATGGCGCCGGCCGCGTCGTTGCAATGCATCGTGCTGAGCACCTGGTGACCGGTGAGCGCGGCCTCGACTGCGATTTCCGCCGTCTCGGTATCACGAATTTCACCAATCATCACAATGTCCGGGTCCTGGCGAAGGATCGAGCGGAGCGCGTTCGCGAACGTCAGTCCGACTTCCTTCCGCACGGGGACCTGGTTGATGCCCGGCACTTGAAATTCCACGGGGTCTTCGACCGTGACGATGTTGAATTCCGGGTTGTTGAGTTCGTTCAGCGCGGAATAAAGCGTCGTTGTTTTTCCCGAACCGGTCGGGCCGGTCACGAGCATCAAGCCATGCGGCGCTGCGACTGCCGCGGCAAAACGCCGGAACGAATCGCCGTCCATCCCCAACTTTTCCATGTTCGCGGACAGGTTCGATTTGTCGAGCACGCGCAACACGACTTTCTCGCCATGCACCGTGGGCAGAAAGGAAACACGCAAATCGTAGTCGCGCCCGTTCACCTTCACGCGCATGCGCCCGTCCTGCGGCAGGCGGCGCTCGGCGATGTCGAG
>JGI10216J12902_100141703_pt1 | contig 10449 bp, 12 predicted proteins | sample KanNatreferecore_FD_12902 | JGI IMG/M metagenome (IMG submission 12902)
GCGGGAAGTTTTAGAGCGGTCAGTCCTCCGCCCCGGCGAATGGGCCGTTCTCTGACTGCTGGCTGCCCAGCGAAAGGACGGGGCTGTACAGGCCTCGCCGCTCGCGGCGCCACCACTCTCCGGTTGAGCGGCGGCGGGCCAAGTCGGTGAACCGGTAATCGTAAACGACGGCCCGGATGAATTTCGGCGGTTCATCAGGAAACGGGTTTTTTTCAAGGAGCGCGATCACGTCTTCCGAGCCGCGAAGCAAACGGATCAGCATCAGCCGAAGCCACGGGTTGTTCTGGTAGAAGCCGAGCGCGGCGAACCACATCTGCCAGTCGATCCGCGGTTGGTGCGGGGCGACGAAGCGGGGCCTGCGTTTAACGTCGCCGGGTTTCCATTTGAATTCGTAAGCCTGCCACTGGAGGCCGTCGTTGCTGCCCTCGATGATGATTTCCGGGCGTTCGGTTGTCATGACGGAAAACAGGCCGTAGGGGCTGACCAAACGGAACGGTTCCAGCCATTCCATCGCCTTCTCCATCCATCGCGGCCAGTGGAATGAATAACGCACCAGACGGCCGATGATATCGACGGACAAGACAAGGATGACGGCGGCCACGGGAACCGTGATCCAGAGCGGCCAGCTCGACGGGAGAGCGGTCGGCCCAGCGGAAATTGTCGGCGCGAATCTCTGAAACAGGGACAGCCACGCGGCATCATCGAACAACAGTGCGGACAGGGCGATGGCGAGCAGATTGAAGAAACAATAATTGCCGGTCGCCATGATGAGCACCATGAAGAACACGAACGCGGCGCCCGCCGCGTAACAGAAGGGCGGCGGAAGGAAGATCAGGAACGGCGCCATGAGTTCGATGAGAAACATGACGGCGACCGACAGTTTATGAAACCATGCCGGTAGTTGGTGCATGCCCCAGGCAGTCCACGGCGGGAGGGGTTGCGTCTCGTAGTGGAAACTCAGTGCGGTATGGTTTCGCCAGGCGCGGTCGCCGCTGCGGAATTTCACAAAACCCGACGAGAACATCAGTCGAAACAACAGCCACCAGAGCAACCAGAGAATGACCGGCGAGGGCGCGGCGGACGGCGGAAACGCGGGCGCCAGGCCGAAGGGAGCGACGAAGATGGCGAGGAATCCGGTTTCGAGCAGCAGGATGTCCCATTGATAGCCGAGGAAGACACGGCCGACGTTGAACAGCGACAGATAAAACACCCACAGGAGAACCGTCACTGGCAACGGCGCGACATCGACAGCCAGGAGCATCGCCAGGCCGGCGCCGCCCCAGCAGAGGAATTCAAGGAATCGATCATCGGCGTTCCACCAGCAGAGGGTCGGGATTTGCAGAAAGCGGCTTCGCCCCCAGCTTCGTTTCGACAGCAGGAAGTCGCGGGCCGGGAGGATGCCCCGGCTGCCGATCAGCCCTTTGACCTGAACAGCCAGCGAGACGAACGCCGCGAGGTAAATCAGTCCCAGCAGACGCAAAAAAATCCAACCGGACAGGACATGACTTGCTGAAGCCCCACCTTGTCCGGCGAGTTCCCAGTCTTGCATGACGGAGGGATCTTAGCCGAACTGGAGGATGGGATGCCCGCCAAAAAGGTTGGCGGCCGCGACTGGACCGACCTCACCCTCTCGCATGGCGCCCCTTGAACCCGGAATCGCCCATCCGGGCTCTGCCCTATGCCTTTTTCCGGAACACGATGATATGCTGCCAGGGCAGGACGTTGATCGTTTCCATCCACTCCAGTGGATGCACGGTCATCTCCTTTCGCACCTGCGCCTCCGACATCTTGTGGACTTCCTTGATGGGAACCTTCGGATCCTCGGCGCGGAATTCGACGAACACGACGCGCCCGCCGGGTTTCAGCGATTTGCAGATCGCCTCCATCATTTCAAACGGGTGATCGAACTCGTGATAGACATCCACCATCAGAACCAGATCAACCGAGGCCGGCGGAAGCTTTGGATCGGTAATGGTCCCCAACAATCCTTTCACGTTGGTGATTTTCCGTTCGGCCATGCGGGCGGCCAGCAGGTCCAGCATTTCCTGCTGAATTTCAACGGCGTAAACGAGTCCCGTTTCCCCCGCCTTTTGGGCCGCGCGCCAACTGTAGTAACCCGTTCCGGCTCCGATGTCGGCGACAACATCGCCCGATTTAAGCTTGAGCGATTCGATCAGCAAATCCGGGCGCTCCTCCTTTTCCCGTTCGGGACGCTCCAGCCAGTCGGCGGCCTGGTGACCCATGACGTGGGCGATTTCGCGGCCCATATAGAATTTGCCGATGCCGTTCGGATCGTGCTGTTCGCGGACTTCATAATGGGAGGCAGCGCTTTTGGGCCGTCCGGCGTCGTCGGCAGCCAGTGCCGGCATTCGCCCGGCAACGGCAGCGACCAGGAAACCAAACAGGAGACTGTGATGCTGTATCGGCATACCTCGAATCCTAAGGCCAACAGATTTTGATTTCAATGGAGCTTCAACCATGTGCGAGGCACCGGCCAGCGAACGTAGTGGCGCAGTTGGGTGGGGCGAGGCTGCCGACGAAGCCGGCTCGCGAGGACTCTCCCCCACCAAATGTTGCAAACTGGGCCGCTACCTCCGCGAACCGTCCCCAAACAAAAAGCGCGCTTCCGTGTGCGTCCTCTTCGTGCTTAACTGCCCGCAATGAACGTCAATCTCGGCATCTGGGACAAGCTGACAAAGCTGATCGTCCTGCTGCTGTTGCTGGCCGCGTTGCTGGGGATCGCGCTCTGGTACTTTCCGCTCATCCGTCACAATGAACGGTTGCGGAAGGAAATCCTGGCGTTGGAGGCCGAGATTCGCAAGGAGGAGGAGAATCAGAAACGATTGAAGGCGTCGATCGACGCCCTCGGCGATCCGCGAACGGTGGAGCGTCTGGCGCGGGAAAAACTCAGCTACGCCAAACCGGGCGAGACGATCATCCGCTTTGAATCTCCGCCGACAAACAACGCCCCGTCCAAGCCGTAGTCATTCGCTATTCAGGGAGCGGCGCCCACGTGGCTGCGTCGCGTTTTCCCTCACCCTCGCAGGCTGGGGTGAGGCAGGGGGGAAGCAGGCGACCGAACATTCCGCGGCTGCAAGATTTTGAGATGCGCACGGTTCACACCGTCATAATCTCTTTTTCCTTGTGCGCCAGGTGCTCCTCGATTTTCGCGATGTACTGGTCGGTGAGCTTCTGCGCTTCCTTCTCGGCGTGCAGCAATTCGTCTTCTCGGATCGTGCCTTCCTTCGATTCCTTCTTGAGGTGTTCGATGGCGTCGCGGCGGACGTGCCGGATCGCCACCCGGCCGTCTTCGGCCATTTTCTTGACGATTTTCGTGAATTCGACACGCCGCTCCTGGCTCAATTCGGGGAGCACAATGCGAATAAACCTTTTATCGATCGACGGATTCAGACCCAGGTTCGCCTTTTGAATCGCCTTTTCGATCGGATGGACCGTAGCGGCGTCCCAGGGCTGGATCAGGATCATGCGCGGCTCGGGGGTCGTGATGCCGGCCAGTTCGCGAATGCGCATCTGCGAGCCGTAAACCTCGACGATGATGTTTTCCACGAGGCCGGCCGAGGCTTTGCCGGTGCGCACGCCGGCGAATTCATGCTGCACCACCAGCTCGCTTTTCTGCATTTTCTCTTCCGCTTCCAGCAGGATGTCGTCAACGGGCATACGCGGAGATTAAGGGGTCTCCCTCCAAAGTTCAAAGTTGAAATTGTCGCCACCCGGCGGGGGCATCCTTGCACCACGGAGTGCGCCCGTCCTCGGGCGCAGAAAACCTCGGGAATAGCGAGGTTGTAGCGAGTTTCTCACGAGCTGGCTGACGAGCGTTGCTGCGCCCGAGAACGGGCGCACTCCGATCCGGACGGCCGCGAGGCCGGGTTGCTCAGGATGTTACCAGCGTACCGACCTGCTCGCCGAGGACGACCCGCTTCAGATTGTGCGCCTTGAACAGGTCGAAGACAATGATCGGCATCCGGTTGTCCATGCAAAGCGAGAAGGCCGTCGAATCCATCACTCCGAGCTGTTTCACCAGCGCCTCCGCGTAAGTGATCCGTTCGTAACGTTTCGCCTTCGGATTCTGTTTCGGGTCGCTGTCGTAAATGCCGTCCACCTTGGTGGCCTTCATCACCACTTCGGCTCCGATTTCATTGGCGCGCAGCGCGGCGGCGGTGTCGGTGGAGAAATAGGGATTGCCGGTGCCGCCGCCGAAAATAACGACACGCCCCTTCTCCAGGTGCCTCACGGCGCGGCGGCGGATGAACGGCTCGGCCACTTGCGACATCGTGATGGCGCTTTGCACGCGGGTGGGAACGCCGCTCTTTTCGAGGGCATCCTGAAGAGCCAGGGCGTTGATGACGGTTGCCAGCATTCCCATGTAATCGCCCGTCGCCCGCTCGATGCCGCGCTCGCTTCCGGCCAGGCCGCGAAAAATGTTTCCGCCGCCGACCACGATGACGACCTCCACTCCCAACCGGCGCACTTCGCCGATCTGTTGCGCCATGTCGTGAATCGCCTCCGGACAGATGCCGACGCCGGCTTCGCCGCCCAGGGCCTCGCCGCTGAGCTTGAGCAGGATACGGCGGTATTTGGGTTTACGAGACTTGATCATGCGACGAGTCGAAACATCCGGCAATGGAAGGTGGAAGAGAGTTGCCTGGCGGCGCGCGAAATCATCGGGCGAGGTTTTAACAATCGCCGGTGCCGGCGTCAAACCAAAGGGGCAAAGAGTCCAGGAACTCGACTCCTCACCCCAACCCTCTTGGTCGAGGAACAGGGAAAGAAGCGCGAGCGCCGCTTGCTCGATGACCCACGAACGCCTTGACGGTTCCGTAAATGCGTCTCCTCTCCCCTCAACGGGGAGAGGGACAGGGAGAGGGGTGAGAGGGTGGCTGGGCCTCCGTGCCGGTGGCCGATGTGGGGTGGCTCAGGCCGCCGCCTCGCCAACCTGGAAACGAATGAACCGGCGAATAACGATTTCGTCGCCCAATTGTTTGGCGACTCCGCCGACGTGTTCCTTGACCGAGACCTCGGAGTTTTTCTTCACGAAACCCTGGTCGAGCAGGCAGACGCTTTGGAAGAACTTGTCGAGTTTGCCCTCGACGATTTTCGCGATGGCCTGCGGCGGTTTGTTCTTCACCTGTTCGGCGGCGATCTCCTTTTCCTTTTCCACGATAGCCGAATCGACCTGGTCACGTGAGACGGCGATGGGATGCGCGGCCGCGATTTGCAACGTGATGTCGCGGACGAGTTGCTTGAATTCGTCGCTGCCGACGGTGGTCTCTTTGCCGGCGCCGACCTCGACCAGCACGCCGACCTTGGCGCCGGTGTGAATGTATGCGGCCACCATCCCATTGCCGCTTACTTCGAGGCGGTGGTGGCGGGAGATTTTGATGTTTTCGCCGATCTTCGCGACGGCTGCGACACGATCCGGCTCGAGGTCAACCTTCGAGTCATTCGCCAGTTTGCGGGTGATCTCGTCGCAAAAGGCGCGGAAGGTCTCATTCTTCGCGACAAAATCGGTTTCACAATTGATCTCGGCCAGCACGCCAACGCGGGAGCCCGGAAGGATGCATTGCGCAACAACGCCTTCCTTGGCTTCGCGCAATGACTTCTTTGCCGCGCTCGCGACACCTTTTTTGCGCAGAATGTCCACCGCCACGTTCACGTCTCCTGTTGCTTCGACCAGCGCCTTTTTGCACTCCATCAGACCGGCGCCTGTCATTTCGCGCAGTTTTGCCACCAACGCCGCATTAATCTCAGCCATATCAGTCAGTCCAATCAGTGGAGGGTTCGGGGTTAAAGGGAAAGTTCCGGCGGCGCGGTCGAAAGCCGATTGCGTCCGCCGGAAAGGAAGTCCCTAGGCGGGGGGCGCCGCCACGGCTACCGGAACAGCCCCGGCCGCAGGTTCCGCCGTCTCCGGGGCGGGCACTTCGGTTGCCGCGGCTTCCTCCGCAGGCTTGCGACGCGCGTACTTTGCCTCGTATTCGGCGCGGGCCTGCGTGGCCGTTTGAGTGATCACGCTCAGAATCAGACGCACCGACCGGATGGCGTCGTCATTGCCGGCAATCGGGTAGTCCACCAGATCCGGATCGCAGTTCGTGTCCACAATCGCCACGATGGGGATGCGCAGCTTGCGCGCCTCGGCGACCGCGTTGTGCTCCCGCTTGATGTCCACGACGAACAGCGCCTGCGGATAGCTTTCCATCGCGCGAATGCCATCGAGGTTCTTGTGCAGGCGGGCTGCTTCGCGGCGAATAGCCGACTGCTCCTGCTTCACGTAATCATTGATGGAGCCGTCGGATTCCATCCGCTCGATCTGTTTGAGGCGGCCGAGGGAGCGTTTGATGGTCTTCAGATTCGTGAGCGTGCCGCCCAGCCAGCGTTCGGTGACATAAAGCTGGCCGCATGTTTCGGCCGCCTCTCGGACGGCTTGTTGCGCCTGCTTTTTGGTGCCGACGAACAGCACTTTGCCGCCTTTGCTGACGGTGTCGTTGAGAAAGCCGCACGCGACTTCAAGCTGCGCGAGGGTCTTGCTCAGGTCGATGATGTAGATGCCATTGCGAGCGTCGAAGATGAATTTCTTCATCTTGGGATTCCAACGCTTGGTTTGGTGTCCGAAGTGGACGCCCGCTTCCAACAATTCCTTAACGCCAATGCTTAGCACAATTTTCCATGGGTTGCCGGCCCGTTTTCAATCACTGCGGGCCATCCCGCGGAACACGGGATTGATTTAATGTTGTTGTGGCCGCCCTGGTTCACTCGAACCCGGGCCTGATTTCAAGGCCGTTTGCCCTTTCCCGCAGTCGTTGGAGGTCTTCCGCCGGAGCGAAAAAGGGGCAGCACAATAACAAGGCCGGAACTCATCGCAACCTTTATTTTGCGGCATTTCGCTACGGGTGCGGCAGGGGCGGAGGCGGGTTAGAAGACCTGCACGACCGCCACCGATTCCTGGGCGCCGGTGATCCAGTCCTCCGGGCTTCCCTCTTCGCCGGCGGCACGGGCGCTCTTCAGATTCTTCTTCACGTCGGCAAGAGACTCCAGGAACTCGATGAGGTGACAGCTTTTGACGGCATAGTTCACATTCTGAGGAACGGTTCCGGTTCTTCTTAACGAGGTCAGGTCGTTCAGGCGCAACGCCACGATGCCAATAACGTTGCCCAAACGGTCGAAGAGCGGCCCGCCCGAGTTGCCCGGCTGAACGGCCGCGCTCATCTGGAAGTAGCGCGTGTTGTCTTTGACGCCGGTTAAGCTGTTGATCTCCCCGCGAGTCAACTTCGGTTCGAGTCCTTGCACGTGAATATTCGGAAAACCAAGGGTCGAAACCGGCTGGCCCAATTTGACCGCGCTGCTGTCGGCCACGGCCAACGGAACGAACTTGCCCGCGACCTTGAGAAGATTGGTTCGATTGACGCTGGCCGCCTTCGCAGCCTGAGCGGCGAGAGTTCGCATCGCCATCGTGTCGTTGGTCGCCGGGGACTGCGGCAGGGCACCGATGACTCTCAAGAGGGCGAGGTCATTGGTCTTGTCCGTTTTCACGACTTCCGCCGCCAGCCGAAGTTGTTTCGTCTTGATGACGATGCGCGCGGCCGCATCCACGACGTGGTGGCACGTCACGAAATAACCGTCGCGCGTGACAAAGAACCCGGACCCGGTCGCCTTGGGTTCCGCCTCCCGGCCCGGCTCCGGCCGCGGGACAAATGCGGACGCCCGTCGCTGTCCCTCGGCGACTTGTTTGTCGGTCAGGTTCGTTGCGATCAGGTCGCGGGCTTCCTGCGCCTCGTCGTCGCCCTGCGCTGCCGCAAGAACGAACCACTTGTACGCCTCGACAGAATCCACCCGCGCCAGTTGGCCTTCGACGAAGACGTGTCCGAGGATGCGTTGACCTTCGGCGTCGCCCTGGTCGGCGGCCCGGCGGATCCACCGGACCGCTTCCAGGGGGTTGCGGCCCACTCCGATGCCGTCGGCATAGAGTGCGCCCAGGTTCAACTGGGCTCTGGGAAGACCCTGTTTCGCGGCCAACTGCATCCACTTCGCGCCTTCGATGGGGTTCCTGGGAATTCCCAGCCCTTTGAGATACATGGACGCGAGATTGTTTTGGGCGGCGGCATTTCCCTTGTCCGCGGCGCGACGGTACCATTTGAGGGCCTCGTCGTAGTTTTGAGGAATGCCTTCGCCGGAGAAGTACATCACTCCCAGGTCCACCTGGGCTTCGAGATCGCCTTTCTCCGCTTCCAGTTTGGTTCGCCGGAAGTCTTCGGCGGTGAAGTCGGCTCCGCGGATCGCAAACGGCGGGCAAAAAGCCAATGCAAAAAACCACGCAGCCCACAGCGTCCCTCGAAGAAACTTCATGACGACATGTTAGGTGGAGAGGCCGGAAATGCAATTCTGTTCCGGCGTGTCAGGGTGGGGCACATGATCCTGAAGAACAGGTCTCCTCACGCTGGCCGGCACGATCTTCCAAACAGTTTCCCGGCCAACTCCGTCATTGTGTCGAGACCGGACTGCGCTAAGTTACCGCCGCGTATGGAAGTTAGAAATCTCGAAGACGTGCCGGCCTTTGTCACCAAGGATGGTTCGGAGATTCGCGAACTGCTCGCCTACCGCAATTCGGCCATCCGCAACCAGAGCCTGGCCGAGGCGCGCGTGCCGGTTGGCGGAAGCACGATGGAACATTATCACGGGAAAGCCGAAGAGATTTACTACATCACGGCCGGCACGGGGCGCATGCGGATTGAGGGGGAGACGTGCGACGTGAAGGCCGGCGATGCGGTCGCGATCCCGCCCGGTCGAAAACACAAGCTTTGGAACACCGGCCGCGAGACGCTGCGCCTGCTGTGCTGCTGCGCGCCGGCCTACGAACATAGTGACACAATTATTACAGAAGATGTACCAGCCCGGTGAAGTCCGACTGTTTATCAAACCGTACTGCGGCTGGTGCCGGCAGGCGATGGATTGGCTCGACGACCACGGCATCCGATACGAAGTCCTGGATGTGATCGGCGACAGCAAGGCGTACGATGAGATGTACCGGCTTTCCCGACAAACGTTGGCGCCGGTCGTTGAAGTGGACGGCCAGGTCCTGGCCGACTTCAGCGCGAAAGAACTGGCAGCGTTTTGGAAGACGTTGGAGGGCAGGAATGGATAATGTTCCACCGCCGATTTTGCGCCGCGGCTTGAGATCAAGAGCAAGATGAAGATTACGATTAGGAAAACGGAATGAATACTGTCGAAGTCGATTTGAAACCCCGTCCGCGACTGCCGGAATGGCTGCGCATCAAGCTGCCGACCTCGGACACGTTCGCGCACACGCGCAGTCTTCTGGAGGAACTCAAGCTCCACACCGTTTGCGAGAGCGCCAAATGCCCCAACCATTGGGAATGCTGGAGCAAGGGAACGGCGACATTCATGATCGCCGGCGACCGCTGCACGCGGGCCTGCGGATTCTGCGCAGTAACGACGGCGAAGCCGTTCGCACTCGAGGCCGACGAACCCGAACGCGTGGCGGAGGCGACCCGCCGGATGCGCCTGAAGCATGTCGTCGTCACCGCGGTTGCCCGCGACGATCTCGCCGACGGCGGCGCGGACCATTTCCGGCGGACCATCGAAGCCGTGCGGATGTTCAACCCCGGCATCGTCATCGAGGTGCTCACGCCCGACTTCAACGATCGTGACGACTCCATCGATACGGTGCTGTCGGCGGACCCGCACATCTTCAATCACAACCTGGAAACGGTGCGTCGGCTGACGCCGGCCGTGCGCCATCGGGCGACCTATGACCGGTCCCTTAGCGTGCTGGGCAAAGTGAAGGCGAAACGCGGCGGCACGATTTACACCAAGTCCGGCCTGATGCTGGGGCTGGGCGAACTAGAAGAAGAAATCGTCACGGCGATGGAAGACTTGCGTCGGGTCGGTTGCGACATTCTCACCCTCGGCCAGTACCTTCAACCGACGCTGAAACATCTGCCGGTGGTGGAGTTCATTCCTCCCGTGAAGTTCGCAGAATACCGGCGTGCGGCGGAACAGATGGGGTTCGCCCACGTCGCGAGCGGACCGATGGTCCGCAGTTCATATCACGCCGATGATTTTTCCCCGGCTGCCCCCGTCGAAACACGCCGACGAAGAGCCGACGCAAGCGTGATTCACCCTGATCCTCTCCCATAGCGGAGTAGGGACGTCGACACCCTCTGCAACTTCCGGAGTCCGTTTGCCAGCGCCGCACTGCGACCGTTCGAGGCGATCCGATTCGAAAGCAAAGCGGCGAACGATTCTCCCTCTCCCCCAAGGGAGAGGGCGGGGGTGAGGGGGAAGGAGCCACCCGAATAGCGCTGCCCGTCGTCTTCGATTTGGCTGCACGAACATTGCCCACGGGCCGCATGGACAACGACGAGAACGACCAATTGCGCCCGCCGGCGAATTGCCGGACACGCCCTGGATCAGGCG
>JGI10216J12902_102751912_pt1 | contig 10449 bp, 15 predicted proteins | sample KanNatreferecore_FD_12902 | JGI IMG/M metagenome (IMG submission 12902)
TTTTTTTTTTTTAGAGACCTTCCCCCAGTGGCTAGTCGAGTAGCCAGGGGGGTCCCCTTCGCACCCCACCTTGCGAGGGGCATATGTCTACCCCCCTGAAAAAAAAGAAACTAACTCCAATGCGACTTTTCTCTAAGAGTCACTTGGAGTTACGCGGGAGAGCAAAGTTTCAGGGCTCTTCGAAACTTACGGGCGATTCCGCGTCCTCTTCGTCGGAGGCAAAAGGCCCAGAGTCACTTTTCCCACCCTGGATGACCTTGAATGCTTTTCCGCCGATGGCGACCCATCGTTGGGTTGCTCGACCACCGCCCGGTGGCTTTTCAATCTTCAAGTCGATAGCAGACCGATCACGAAGGCCCTCGAGCATCGCGTCGAGCTCGGCCTTCGGGCATCGAGCTATCGCGTAGCACTGGGCCTTGGTCAGTCCCTTTGGGGCTTGGCGAATGGCCTCGAGCAGCTTCTCTTGTGCGAGCCACGCCTCGGAGGCCGTTGCCACGTCTTGCATGTGCTCGAGCGAAGCTTGGCAGAGCTGCACCAAGCGAAGTGCGCGCTGCATGAGGTTCTCGTCGACCTCGTACTGCCCATTTGACCAGGCGTAGATTTGCGCGACGAGTTGAGCTTGGTTGAGCCCACGGACGAGCGTTCCAGCACGAGAGGACGCGCTGTCAATCGCTGTCTTGGTCTCAGCCACGTAGTTCTCGAGAAGCTGTTTGACTTTCGGGCTGATAGGGAGGACTCTTAGCGCGACATCATCGTGGCGAAGACTTCCCAGCATGAACTGGGCGTCATTCCACGCTAGGGCGCGCGACCACAGGGCTACCACCTCCCGTAGCTGGCTGCTGAGCCCAGGTGTATCTAGCCTCAGTCGATCCGAGTCGCCTTTGCCGTACGCCCAGAGCATGCGGGAGGCGAGACCTCGCTCGAGGTAGCCGTCCGGGAGGCGCGTCACGATGGAGCGCAACGCTTCGGGCGTCGTGCAGTAGATGGCGCTGATCGCTGGCTTGCGCACGGTGGCCGGGGGCTTTCCGCCATCGCGCTTCTCCTTCAAGTACCGCACGAGCGCGCGATCGACTTTGGTGCTCGCGTCGAAGAGCTGGAGCAAGAAGTCGTAGATGCCGCCGCTCATCCCGAGGACGCTGGAAAACTCCTCGTTGTAGATGATCGCGGGCGTCGCATCCATGTGCTGGTAAGTCGCATTCGGTGTCTCCCACTCTTCGACGTGCGCGCCCGCGAGCATCTCGAGCACACCGGCCGTCGTGCCCTCGCACGGCATCCAGCGATCGTGCTTTCGGGTGTCCCAAGAGGGCCCGTAATACTGCTTTGTGACATCGTCGTGAAGTTCGCGGACTTTTCGCAGCGCGGTGCTTTTGGCGCTTCCAGAGGGGCCTATCAGCAACGTTTGCAACGCGATTTGCCGTCCACGTCCTACGCCTTCCCAGCCACGGATCGACATTTCATACGCCAACACCGGGAGTGTCGCCATGAGGTGATGTAGCGAATCTGTGTAGCCGGTTTGTACCAACCACCACATCGCAGCGTGGATCATTCCCGTTTCGGGGAAGCACGCTTGGATCTCATCGGGGACTCCGGGAATGGGTCCGCCTTCAACCTCACCGTACGTTTGAGGCGCGGCGGTGTTCTCGTCGTCCGGCATGTGTCCTCTTGACCTGAGTGGGGCCATTCGATACAGAACTCAGGCGCGTCTTCGTGCCTGAGAGCTCCGGGGTTCTGACCAACTCCGGGGCTTTTCTTCTCAGTCGCGGCGGAGGCCCTCACCGCATCTGTAGACCTGTAGACTTCCCGTTCTACGAGTCGAGTGCGAACGATTCAAGCTCGTTCGTAAAGGGCCACGTACGTCCAGTCGTGGCCATCGGTGGTAACGCATTGTCGTGGCAATACATCACGGTAGGTCGCGGGCGCGCATTGACCATCCGTAGATGGTCACGTACGTTCAGCGACATGGTACAGCCGCACGTGTCGTTCTGGCGCACCGGGAATATCGAAGGGCACATGGAGCTGATCAAGCGCCAGGTCGAGAAAAGCCTGGTAGATCCAGGCCTGCGCGACTTGACCGTGCGGATCGTATCACGATCCTATGACCATGTGCAGACGCAAAACGGGATGAAGCCCGTCGTCACGGGTTGGGGCAAGCATTTCTGGGCGCCGGAGCGCCCCGTTTGCCCGCCGAAAGACGCAGCGTGCGAGCTCTTGGACCTCTGGACGTTCGTAGTGCTGAACTGCCGCTACGTGTACGATCCCGATGGAACGGATCTGTTCGCGACGGCCAAGGTGACGCTGCTCGCGGGCGGGGGCGATTGCGATGACGCCGTCATCCTTTTCTGCTCGATGGCGCGCGCAATCGGCTTCACGCATTGCTACGGCCGCGTCGTCTCGATGGACGGCCAGCAATGGGTGCACACCTATCCGATGATCGGGTGCCCGAAGGATTCGCCGTCGGTAGCGATTCCGCTCGATGTGACTGTGGAAGGCGCGCAACCCGGCTGGCAGGTGTCGAATCCCGCCGCTGTGGCCGACTTCCCTATGTTTTGATGCGACACCCGTAAAAAGCCGCTGGTATGGAGTGAAGGAGCGCAGCTCTCAAGCGCATCCGGAGGTCCACCTGTGGCAAAGCGTCGGCGCAATACGAGCGGTCTCGGGCGGGCTCCCGCGAAAGGGCGCGGAAAGCACTGCGTGACGACGCGGAAGGCGAACGGTTCCGCAACGACCGTTTGCTATTCGAGCGGCGCCGCAGCGAAGAGCGCGGCCATCAAGGCCATGCACCGGGCGCGCAAGATCGGTGGCGGCAACGAAGTACAGGCCGTCATGGTCTACAAGCGCGGAAAGAAGCGCAAGAGCCGCAAGCGTTCGCGTCGTTCGCGCTGAGGAGGATCGCACCATGAGCGATTACTTCTTCCGAGGCGGCCCGAACTACCCGCTCCCCTACCAGATCGAGGGAGCTCCGCTCGAGTTGTACCGTACGCACGAGCATCAAGCGCGGCCCGCGATGCGTGCCGAAGGTCTCGAGCGCTTCCTTCCGGGCGCGTATCGCGAGCACTGGCTGCCCCAATCGATGGGTCAGCAGCAGTGGAAGCGCGATGACGACGGTATTCCGGTGCGCTACGACTCTAGCGCGCGTACCTACGTGGCCGCGATCGAGATGGCCGCACCCCCGAACGCGCGTGCAACGGCGCTCCCGCGCGTCGCTCCGCCACGTTCGCGCGATGCTTTTCAGGCTCTTGCGGACGGTTTGATGGTCCGCGGTGCGTGGCGCCGCTTGGGCGATCCCTACCAAGAGCGTGCACGTGGGCCGGCGATTGCCCGTAGCGTGCCTCCGCAGCAGATCCTTCCGTCCGATCTCGAGGCCCTCGCGGTCTACGAAGAGGGTGCGGAGACCCGTGGTGCGTACCTCCAGGCGAAAGCCGTGCGTACCGCGATGAACGAGATCCGCGACTCGGACGAGTCGTTCTACTCGATGATGAGGCGCCGATGACAGTCGAGACCGTTCGTTTCATCCCGGCGCAGCACATCAGCCCGCGCCAGGAGCTCCATTTTCCCAAGTTCGAGGTCTATCCCGACGTCCCGCAGAATCTCGCGCGGCCGACGTACAAGGGCCCGAGCCTCTTGAGCGGGATCGGCCGTCTCAACGGGCTCGGTAGCCTCGGCATGGAGCCCGGCGCACAAGCCATCGTGGGCATCGCCGTCCTCGCGTCGATCGGCGCGAGTGCATTCCACGGCTATCGCCGCAACAACTCCGTGGGGTGGGGCGTGTGGTGGGCTCTCATGGGCGGGCTCTTCCCCGTCGTGACTCCCGCGATCGCACTCGCGCAGGGGTTCGGCAAGCGGAGCGGTCGATGAGCTGCGGTTGCGATCAAAACACGCTCGAGCGGCATGCTGGCGAGCACGCCGCGATGCGCCGCGCGGGCATTCAAGCCGTGCGCGGTCTCGGCGGTCTCGGGCTCGCGTCGCTTCGTGGCGACATCGAGCTCTCCGCCGCGCGGCGCCACGCGCACTCGCGCGGTGAGGGCTGGGTCGTCATCCATTCGACGCCCGGTGCGGCGATCCCGGGTGAGTCCATCGAAAGCGTGGACTTCAACGGCCTCACCGTCGTGCGACGCGAGACGGCGCTCGCGATGGGCGTTCCGTATCACGAGGCGACGGGCCCGATGAACGTGTGGCAGGCCATCCCAGGTCCCACGCAGCAGCAATCGTCTGTGTCGCGGCACCTCGGATGGGTCGGGCTCGGCATCGTTGCCGTCGGCGCCATCGCGGCCGGTGTGCACGGCTACAAGCGTTCGGGTGGGTCGATCGGATCTACGATCGGCTGGAGTTTTCTCGGCGCCATCGCGCCGATCATCACGGTCCCCGTCGCACTCGCGCAGGGATACGGAAAGCGGAGGTGAGGCATGGCTCGTCGGCGTCGTCGTAAGGGTGGGACTCGCGGCATCTTCAAGACCGCGAGCAGCGCGAATCGCAGGGGTCGGAAGTACGTTTCGATCTCGTCCAGCAATCCCGTCTCGGTGATCGTTCCGCGTCGCTGCGCGATCGTGAAGAGCGGTCCCAAGAAGGGCAAGGCCAAGAAGGGCTGCAAGCTCACGCGCAACGGTGCGTGGTGCGAGAAGATCCGCGCGAAGAAGCTCTCCTGTAAGTGAGCGCAAGCGATGCTTGCGAAGAAGTACAAGAAGAGCTGTGAGTGCAAGAAGGGCTGGCAGCGATACGACATGCGCGTGGGAGGCACCATTGTGCCGCTCTGCATTCGCCCGACTCGAAAGGGCGGTCAGCGCGTACGTCGATTGCGATGCAAGCGCCGATCGAGGTGACCTGTGAAGCCGACGCGACGATTCGCAGCGACCGATGTGCTCACGAAAGGACGGCTCCCCAAGGGGTGCAAGTTCGTTCGTGGTGGATCGGTCGTCTGCGATACGTCGTACCTGGGCAAGATGCCCGCCGAGCCGAAGCTCAAGCGAACGAAGGCTCGCCGCGCGCGTAGGCGCCGACGGGGGAAGTGATGATCGTAGACGTCATCGCAGTTCAGCGCGGTCTCTCCGTCATCCACTGGATGGACTCGGTAGACGTACCGCATCCTGGCTTGAATGACGGGATCTATGGCTCGCGCACGCGCGCGAGCTTGTCGGCGTTCTTGCGTTCCGGGATGGCCACGGGGACCACGACGGTCTCGGAGCGGCGCGATGCGGACGGCAAAGTTCGCATGCTCGACTTCGGCGGCTCGGGCGGTGCGAATACTGCCGCGCTCCTTCGTCGTGCGGCGGGTACGTTCTCGACGCGCCATATGCGCGCGAAACCGCCGTCGGCGGGCCCGACGGGCCCCTCGGATGCGCCGTATCCGGCGCCGCAGGGCTCGATGGACGACGCGCTCTCGCGCGGAGGCGTCTACAACGAAGACGACGACCCGCCGCGTGTGACGATCGGGCCGCATCTCGACTCGCCGTCCGTGCAGCAAGAGGACGCGCAACGACGTGCGGCCGCGGAGATGATGGCGGCAGGATACGCTCCCGACGACGGCTCGTCGCTCATGTCCAAGCTCCTGTGGGGCGGACTGATCGCCGCGGCACTCGGGGGCATCGGGTATTTGTTCTTGCGAAAGGGTCGCAAGGGCCTTGGACGGTCGCGCCGTCGTCGATCGCGTCGATCGCGACGTCGCGCTTGGGCGTGAAGGAGAATGCGATGCCGAGGGTGATGATGCTGGGATCGAGTGTGCCGCGTGCGGGTGGGTATCGCCCGCCTCCGGGCATCGTCGTGCATTCGCCGAGTCTCGTCGGCCTCGGGCGCATCAACCACGTGGGTGGGCGTCGCCGCATCGGGGGTCTCGGGACGATGCAGGAGATCTGCGATGACCCGGCGACGGCCTTCATCCAGACGGGCCTCGAGATTTTCCGCTCGGCGTCCGCGTCGGGTTGCACGCAGGTGACTCGCGACGGTCGCCGTGTCGCGCAAGACGAAGGCTGGTGCGCCGCTTCGCGCGGTACGCAGGCGGGCAATACGGCCTTCGATCGGAACTGCACGCGGGTGCGGGAAGCAGCCCAAGCCGAGGCTGACGCGAACGACCCCACCGAGATGTCGTCGCTCCGCGCGCAGCTCGATCTCGAGCGGCAGCGCAGCGACATGCTGCTCCAGACGCGCAACGTCGGCGCGACCGAGTCCGCCGAACGCGATTACACGCCCTGGCTCGTCGGCGGTGCCGTCGGACTCGGTGTGATCGGTCTCGTCCTCTTGATGAAGCGGTGAGTCCGTGTCCACGCCTGCGCTCAACCTCTACATCACGAACGAAACGGTGCGCCGCGGTGTGTCGCAGGCGGCAGCGCTCTTTCGTGCGCAGCCGTGGTCGGCGGATACCGAGTGGAAGCGGGATGCGAGTTGGGTCGACGCCCGACTTTGCGTAGCGGGCGGCGGTGTCAAGCCGTACGAGCGCGCAACGTGCGCGACTGCCGATCCGATTTGCATGTGGGGCTATTACTCGATCGCGCGGCAGTGCACGGAGCAAGTCTTTTCGACGATCATGTTCCAGGGCCAACGCTACGAATGGGCGCGCGAGCAGCTTCGAGCTCTGCGCGCGAATCGTCCGGCGCGGAAGTCCTCGGAGTACGCGACGGCGTGGGCGGACTGGTGTTTGCGCGTGATGCGCACAGTCTCGCTCGCGCGCTGGTCGACGAATATCACTGCGCGTTATCTCAAGCAGGGCCCGGCCGTTACGCGCGCGATTGCGGAGATCGCCGGTGCCGGCGGAGGCCCCGCGGGTGTCTCGCGCACCGCGCCGCTCAAGACGTATGGTGGCATGTCCGTGCGCCGGCCGATCCCGGGACCGGGCCCCGACTATCAGCTCATGTCGTTGTGGCTGCCCCGCGACCTCAATGCGACCGATCGGTTCCCCGCGGACTCGATGATCCCCAGCGGCGAAGAAGACTTCACGCCCCGCTCGATGCTCTCGGGGCGCTCTTCGATCTACTTCGACGGCCGTACGCCCGTCGCTCCGATGCCCCCGTCGCTTCGTGGTGGCGGCTCGGCCGTCGTTCTTGCGGGCGAGTCCGCATCTGCGACGGTCGGCGTGCGCCAGCAAATGGTCACGTGGTTTACGCGTACGCTCGGTACGGGCTACTGGCTCCGCGAACCTACGGTCGCCGTGACCGGGTACGATGGCGAATCGCTTGGCCCCGTTCCGTTCTTCTACGGGACGGGCGAGGCCACGATCCGCTTGTGTGAGGCGTACATCGAAGACGTTCTCGCCGAGACGTTCGGGACCATCGTGTCGCGGGGGCTCAAGGAGTACCTCACGCTGTACGAGAAGATCCCCGCGAACATGCGGGCGTTCACGAGCTTGCAGATCTCGGACATGAAGAAATCGATCACGGCTAAGGGCGTGGAGGAGATGGTCGGCGTCCTCTCCGCCGTCGGCGCCGTGGTGGGTGCCGCAGCGACGGCTATCAATGCCGCAGCCGGTGCGGTGATCGCCGTCGTGTTCGCGATCGTGGTGGCCGTGCTCGGTCTCCTCCAGGAGATGGGTGGATACGCCATCGGTGGCGTCGCACTCGAGCAAGCGTGTCCGCCTTGCCCGATGGTCCGCATGATCCCCGACGGCTCTGCGTGCTCGTTCGAGACGCGCGGCGCCGCCCAAGAGGACTCGGTCTCTCGCGTTCGCGCCGTGCAGCAAGCGGCCGAGCTCGAGATGCCCACGTCGTTCTGGTTCCAGGCGTCGGCGCGCGCCACCGAGTCGGGCTCCTCGTTGCCGTCCGCGCTCGAGCCCAAGCCGCCGGTCAAGAAGACGTCGCCGCTCCTCATCGGGGCGGGTGTGGGCGCAGGCGCCCTTCTCATCGCGGGGCTCGTCAAAGCCCTGCGGTAGGCACTTCAATGCGACACCCCCAACAAGCCGCTGGTATGGAGAAGAGGAGCCATGGAATCTGGTGAGCTCACATACAGGCGTCTTTACGGTCGCGGAGGCGCTCTCGAGCGAATCTCCGAGATTCAGAGCCGCACGCTTGGCGTCGGCGCCGTGCGCACGCCCCCGAGCGGTGCGTACGTCCCGAATCTCTCGGTGCCGTCGTTGCGCACCGACGCGATCGATCCGACGCGCCAGCGGATGCTCGTCCAGACGCAGGCGATGTCGGACGTGGGCGATCACGTCATGCCGCAAGCCCCGCCCGGCGGGCGCTCGCTCGTGCCGAATCAGCCGCAGGGCTCGGCGACGACGTTCGATTGCGACTGCATGGTCGCGCAGGCGCATGCCGCGACGGGCGCGCCGATGGACACGCTTCATCAGCTCTGCGCGAGCAGCCCCGAGTCTTTCTCGGCGACGATGGAAGCGCAGGGGATCCCCAACGAGTGCGATACGCCCTGGTTTTTGCGTCGTAAGACGCTCTTGATCGGCGGCGGTGTCGTTCTGGCCGGTGTCGCGGCCTGGTTGGTGCTCCGGTGAGCATCATCGTTACGCGTCGGGTCGGCCAATCGATCGGCCAACTCCGGCTCGGCAACATCGGCGTGGTGCCGACGCCGAATATTCAGCCGCCGCAGCCGCGCGCGACGGGCCCGATGCAGACGGCCAAGAACGCAGCTCCGCGCAACGTGCGATACCAGCCGGCGCTCACGACGGCGCCGATGCGCTCTCAGCCGCAGGCGGCGTACGGCTCGCCTCGGATCCAGCCGCGGAATACGCGGCAGTTCGTGCCGATGCAGGCGCAGAGCGCTGCGGTGCCCGGCAACATCCCGAGCTCGGGAACGGCTGCGGAGTCGCCCGCGGGCGAGTCGTATCTCCCGGAGACGCCGAGCGTGATGCCGGATCTCCCGCCCGTGACGTCCTACGTGGATACGGGCGGTGAGACGGTCGAAGAGCGTCGGACGCCCGAGCAGGCGTTCGAGGCGTCGATGCAAGAAGTTACGAGTCCGACCATCACCGATGTCGATCCGGTGGCCACTGCGCCCCGTCTCGGTGGCGCAAAGGTCTGGATTCCGATCGCGTTGGCGGTCGCCGGTATTGCCGGCGCCGTTTGGATCCTTCGACGAAAGAAATAGGAGGGTACGATGGCACGAGCAGGTACGCGCAAGGTCAGGGGCGGTCGCGTCGTCCCCAAGAAGGGTTGCCGCTTCGTCAAGGGCGGGGGCGGCCGGGTGACGTGCAAGGGCGGGAAGAGCGCCAAGCGTCGTTCGCGTCGGCGCCGTAGCCGTCGCTGATCGCTCGAGCCTCACTCTCGAGGGGCCTGGTTGATGACTACCGCGGCAACAACGATCACAGAGATGGCGCCCCGCAGGCGAGCAATGCTGCTCCAGCTTGCGTGGGCGTATCTTGCTTCGTTGCATCGCGGTGAGTCGTTCCAGGCCTCGATCTTTCTCTCGGTGTTCCAGGAAAACTGGAACCAGCACAATACGGCGATCTTGGCGACGCAGCCGGATGCCGTTCGTACGAACCTCAATCTTCGTGTCCTCGGTCGCACGAGTCGCTTCGACGAGTGGACTCGTGCGGCTCTTGCACTGACGCTTTACGCGAGCGGGGACACGATCCGCATCTCGTCTGGTGAATACCAGGCGCTCCGTCGGATGGACGCGCAGCAAGCGGGCGCCTTCTTCTCGACGGCGTTGCTTTACAAGGCGCCGTTCGGAGACGAGGCCGTCTGGGGCGTATACGATTGGGGCCACGAAGTGGACCCGGGCGCGATGGGCGCATACGTCGATCGAAAGATCGATGCATTTATCGACGGCTCCGCCGCCGGGATGGCCCAGCAGACGCCCGCTCCGCTCCCCCGTCGTGAGGCGCCCGATCTTGTTCCGGACCCCTCCCCGCACGATGCGGAGGTCGTCGAAGGCCCGGAGTTCTCGATCACGGCGATCCCGCGCAGCCGGACGCTCATGAGCTATTGGCCGTGGGCCGTCGCCGGCCTCGGTGCGCTTACGCTCGCGGGCGTGCTCCTCCTGCGCAAGGGCAAGAAAGGTCGTCGGCGATGATCTCGACCTTCGGAACGATGGCGGCGATGGATTGGGGCGGGACCGCGAAGCGCGTCGCCGGCCTCGGCGTGTTGGGCGTTCTGCCGCCCGAGCGCGTCGCCGCGCTCATGAATCAGCTCGAGCCGCTCTTCCGCGAAGTCGACGCGATGAGCGTGCGCATCAACGATCTCGGTGCCCAAGGCACCATTCCTGCGGCGCAGCTCAGCGCCGTGCGCGAGGCGCGGGACGCCTTGCGCGAGCAGCTCGACGCGCTCCAGCGGCAGGTCGACAATCTCGCGTCGGAGGCGGACGTCGCCCCGTGGAGCGTCGAGCTCGCGGGCATTCGTCGCGACGTCGCCCAGCTCTCGAGCCAGCTTCGCGATCTCGGCGCGCATAGCGTCGGGCAGACGATGCTGAAGGTGGGTCTTTGGACGGGTGTCGCCGTCGCGGCCGCGATCGGCGTGGGAATACTCGTCCGCCATTACGGCGGGGCTTTCACCCCCCGGTTCTCGAATCGTCGTCGTT
>JGI10216J12902_105748234_pt1 | contig 10448 bp, 10 predicted proteins | sample KanNatreferecore_FD_12902 | JGI IMG/M metagenome (IMG submission 12902)
GTAGCAGGGCTCCTCGTCCCGGAGGTACTGGTACTGCTCGAGGGGCAGGCCGAACGTCGTCGGGTCGCCGTTCGCATAGGTGTCGTAGTCGAAGATCTTGAGATCCGGCGTGGTGGTCGTCGTCACGGCAGTGGCCTCTCGGATGTACTGGCTGGTGAACATTATTTTCTAGCCTATGTGTCTCATAAAGATACGGTGCGCCCAAGATCGTGTCAACGCTGACTGACACTTCTCTGGGCGGCGTCAGGACCCCGGGCGCCCGATGGCCCCGAGGTGGTCGCGATAAAGGGCGTACGCCGGTTGCAGGGCGGGAACCAGGCCCATCAGCTTGGCCACCCCGCCGGAGACCTTCACCTTGCGCCTGGCCAGGGCGATCGGGAGGTTCAGCTGCCCCAGCCAGAACTGGTGACCGTCCTCCGCGGACATGGTCAGGTCGACCTCGGCGTCGCGACCGTCGGCATCGTCGCCGACGTACAGCGTGGGCGGTGTGGTCGTCGCGTCCAGCAGGAAGACTCCGTCGGGGTCCGTGTGCCGGACCTTGAACGAGGTGTTCGCAGCACTGAACTTGGCACCGACGACCGGGTCGGTGGTGAGGCTCTGCATGAAGGGGGTGAAGACGGCGTACATGTCCTCGGAAGAAGTGAAGCTCGGCATAGTTGTTCCTTCGTGTGTCTGGCTGAGGGTCGGATGTTGGTTGTCAGATGGGGTCGATCGAGCTGATGAGCCAGTCCCCGTCGACGTCCTGGAGCGTGACTCGAAGGCGGCTGCCGGAAATGGTTTCTTCTCGCCCACGGAGCTGAACCTGGATGTCCATGAACAGGACGAGGTCAACTTCATGACGCTCGGACTTCTCGATCCCGCCGGCGACCACGCGAGCATGTGTCACCAGCCCGGTCTCCTCGGCCTGAGGACCGAATGAGTCAGCGATCAGGGGCTTGTATTCCGAGGCGAAGTCTCCGGTGAGCCACTTCCGCTCCTCGGAGAACTCCTCGTCGATGCTGCGGTAGTCATAACTGAAAAGCTCCTCGACTCGCGTCGTGCCCAACGTCCGTGCTTCGGCGGCGCTCTCGTCGACCTGGTCATTTCGCTGGTTGGCGAAGTAGAGGACGGCCGCGGCGAGCACGAGTAGTCCTACAATCACCAGCGACAACCCAGGCAGACGAGCGCGACGAGTCTCCGCGGGGGAAGCGTTGCTGGCGTCGTTGATGCCTTCGTCACTGCGCTCTACCGGTGACGACACCGGGTGAACGGCATCGCCCAAGTCACTGGCCTCGTCCTGACGCTGTTCAATGATGTTCATTGCACGAACTCCATTCCGGAGATGAGCCAGCTGTCGTCGGACCGGTCCAGGGTGACCAGGAAGCGCCATTGCCGTTGAACTGGCTGCTTCTTCCCGGCCGTGACTTCGGCCGAGCTTGCGACAATCACCTTTGCGGAGTCGTCGTCGTACTCCGTGATCGCCGATCCCCGGATCTCACCAGATGCGGCAATCCGGCCCTCCTTCACTGCATCAGCGAACGCCGAAGAGAAGCCGTCGAACTGCCTCTTGAAGTCTCCACTCAGCCGCTCCCCCAGCGCCTTGAGCTTCTGGCTCACATTGTCGGAGTCCATTGAGGTCAGATCCACCACCTGCGCTTCCGCGGTGTGAAGAGCGTCGGCTCGTTGGTCGTCGGCGCGGCTTGCGTCGAGCCAGACGAATGCCTGCCACACGATGATTGCGGCCGCGGCCGCGCCAACTGCGCCAATAGCGACAGCGAGAACGCCAAGCTGAGTCAACTTCTTGATCATGTCAGTAGTCCTGTCAGCAGTTCCGCGAGCGAATCGGGATTCTTCTGGCTGCTACCCAAGAGCAGGCCAACGAGGCCGTCGCCCAAGTCTCCGGTCGCGCCGGCGACAGTGCCCCGATCCGCGTCGTCGTTGCGCGACACCGCGCTCTTGTCGAAGATCAGGCCACACAGCGCTGCAGTTGCACCCGTACCGCCATTGGGACAGGGGCTGTTGCGTGCCCCGCGGGCGGTCCGAGGGTCGTCCTTGGCCGCCTTGCACCACGCCATCTTCGGTGCGGGGGTCGGCGAGATGTCTTGTGGATTCCGGATGTCCTTGGCGTCCGGAAAGCCCACAGAGCAGGTGGGCGGGTCCACGCTCAGCTTGAACCAGAGGTTGGCCGGCGATCGGGCGCCCCGACTCTTGACCGGGATGGCAGCGTTGAGAGCGGGCACCACGGCGGGAGCCAGGATCAGGACGTGCTCAATGTTGTCCTTGTAGACGCGGAGCACCTGACCCAAGTTCGCGGTGTCCGCGAAGAGTCCCGGCAATACAGGCTTGAGTTCTTCCGAGAACGCCCCGATCTGACGCATGAAGGGAGCGCCAGCAGACAACACCCCCCGCAGCTGGGCGTCTGCCGCCTTGAGTGCACCGGTGAAGGAGCCCAGATCGCGCGCAAAGGCACGGATGTCGGGGTCCAGTGACGACTGGGTGTTGAGCACCGGTCCCGTGTCGTCGAGCAATTTCAACGTTGCTGGCAGGTTCTGCGTCGCCGCTTGCTGGAACGTGTGGCTCGCCTCAACAAACCGGGCCAGTTCGTCGTCGACCCCGGCGGTGGCCGCACCGAGTTCGCGGACCGTGGTCCGCAGGTCGTCGCGCGGGATTGAGGTGAGCAGGTCATCGAGGGATGTGAGCAGCGTGTTGGTCGTCGTGGGCACTAGCGTGCGTCCGACGGGCACGGTTGCGCCGTCCTTGAACGCCTCGTCCGAACTCCGGCCCGGCAAGGGCACGAAGTTGACGTACTGCTCGCCGATGACGGACGCGCTCCGCACTTCGACAGAGGACTCGCTGGGAATCTTGACCCCGTTGTCGACCTGAAGGCGAGCCACGACCGATCCATTCGCTCCCAGCTCCACGTCGGTCACCTTGCCGACCTCAACACCCCGATAGGTGACCACCGCCTGTGGATAGAGGCCACCGGCGTTGGCGAGCTCGACGTTCAGCTCATACCTGCCTACGCCCAATTGCTGTGGCAGCCTGACGAAGTTCATCGCGGTGATCGACAGGGCGACCACAGTGATCACCACGAATGCATGCAGCTTCATGCGCGTGATTCGTGACAGCATCAGTTGCCTCCCAGCAAGTTTCCGACGAGCGTGTCGAGAGGCCCGGCAGGCTGGTCATCCGGGCTGGACGGCTGCTCTGGCTTGCGGCCTCCGGGCAGTTCGGACACAAGGCCAGCCAACAGACCCGCAATCGAAGGAACCGGCGCGCTCCCTGCCGGCCCCACCGGGGAGCCGCCGATCACACCGGTGAAGAGCCCATCGAGGGGAGTGCCTCCGAGCCAGTCCTGGCTCAGCTGGTCTGCGCTTACCTCAACCTCGGCGATGAGGTTCATGTAGTCGCCGAAGATCGTGTTGCTGGCGTCGCGCACGCTGAACGGGTAGCTCAGGGCATCAACGCTCCGCGCAAGATCCTTGCCACTTCGGGCGAGCGCACGGGTGACGGGCACGATGTTCTCGAGGTTCTTCTGGAAATCGACCTTGGTGGTCCCGATGACTCGGTCGGCGACCCTTCCGAAGCGAGCCATGGATTTGAGCGTCGCAACCAACTGCTGCCGTTGGGTCGAGAGCAGTTCGATGCCGTCGGGTAGCTTGTCCAGCGCGTGCGCGATCTTGCTACGGTCCGTCACCACTGTGCGCGAGAGCCGGTCCAACTGTTGAAGTGTGCTGGCGATGTTGTCACGCTGTGCATCCAGTCGGCCGGTAAAGGCACTGACTGTGCCCATGAATGACTTGACCTGGTCGGTACGACCAGTGAGCGCAGCGTTCAGCTCGTGCGCGATCGTCCGCACTTCCTGAATCCCGCCACCGTTGAGAAGCATTGCTCCAGCAGCGAGAACCTCCTCGGTCTCGGGATAGCGGTCTGTGCGTTCGACTCCGATCGAGTCACCAGAATCAAGGAACTCGAGGTCCCCCTGCGCGGCGGGTTCCGCGGGATCCGCCAACGCGAGGTACTCGGCTCCCAAGAGACTCTTTTGCGCGACCGTTGCAGTAACGTCCGCAGGCACCTGCGCGTCACCTTCGAGCCCGACCGTGAGCGTTGCAGTCCAATCCTTCAGCTTGATCTCGCGGACAGACCCGATCGTGATCTCGTTGTACTTCACCTCGGAGTTGGGCACCAGGTTGGCAGCGTTCGCCAGTTGCACTGTGATCGTGATGTCATCGTCGCCGCCACCCTTGGTGAACGGAAGAGGCATTGAGTTCACTCCGGTCCAGCTGCAGCCCGCCAGAGCCATGGGCAAGGATGCGGCAAGCAAACTGCGTGTCACGCGTGTGGGGTTCATCATTGCCCCCCAAAGAGCTGGCTCAACAGGTTCGTTCCAGCATCTGCCGGGGCCGAGCCGCCCGACCGACTTGTGTCTCCTGGTTCGACAGTTCCACCGGATCCCGCACCGTTGTGCTGGACGAGCGGTGCACCGACGGGTGGGGCGTTCAGGGCCAAGTACTGCGCCAGCGGGCCAATAGCCGCCTGGCAGGCTGACCGGTCCCCGCCCATCGCGAGCAACGCACCGCAGATGACCTGCGCCGGAGTGCGCAGATTGTTCAAGGTGAGCGCACCTGTCAGGGCCGGCCCGACACTTCCCCCGCGCGGGTCGAGGATGGCATAGAAGTTGGAGAGCCCAGTAGGCGCGACCTGCAGCAGATCGGCGATCTGCTGCCTGTTCTCAGAAAGCAGCGAGGTCGTCGAGCGAAGCTCCTTGAGTGTGCTCACGGTGATGTTTCGGTTCGCCCGCAGGAAGTTGTCGACTTCCTTGAACGCGCGGTTCAGTCCGCCCAACGCACCGACCAGCACGTCACGGTCCTGAGCGAGGCTGTCAGCCACGGTGGCGAGTCGCTGGTTGAAGTAGCGCATCTGAACATCGCTGCCCTTGAGCGCTGAGATGAACACCTGCATGTTCCTCACGGTGGAAAACAGAGCACCGCCGTTGTCGGAGAGCGTGCTCATCGCCTCGGAAACGTCGCGGATCGTGGAGTTGAGCGATGCGCCTTGTCCGTTGAGGAAATCTGCACTCGCGGAAACCAGCGCACCCGTGGCACCACGCTTGTTTGCGCCATTCGGGCCGAGTGCCGTCGAGAGGTCCACCAATTGGTCCTTGATCTGGTCCCACTCGATCGGCACCGCGGTCCGAGAGACCGGAATGACCGCATTGTTCTTCAGCGGAGCTCCGTCCCCGGGGACCGGGCCCAGGGCGATGGACCTCACGGACACGACGGACTCTGCAACGACGACCGCGTTCACATCGTCCGGAATCTTGACATCCGCATCGAGCTCGAACTCGACCTTGACCTGCTCTGCGTCCGGGGTCACGTCAGTGACCTCGCCAACGGGCACGCCGCGGACGGTGACTGCATCGCCGGCGTAGATGCCCTTGAACTGCTCGAAGTACGCAGTCACTTGGACACGGTCGTCACCAGAGAAGGTGAACCCAGCGAGCCCGACCACCAGTGCGGCCGCCAGCCCGATTCTCATACGGACCTGGTTCAGTCCCATCAGAATCCGCCGCCTTCCTTGTTGACGAGGCTCTTGATTGCTCCCGTGCCGAGATCCTCAGGGGACTGCAGGTTGGCGACGTATGCCTGGAAGAACGGACCTCCAGCGACGGCTTCGCCCAGCGACCTCACGTAGCGGCTGAGGTTCTTGATGGCGAAGTCCAGCGTGCCGCGGTACTCAGAGAGCAACTCGGCCGTTTGCTTGAGTTCAGTGAGCGCGGGATTGAGCGACGTCTTGTTGTCGTGGACCAGCCCGCGTAGTTGGCGCGTCGCCACCTGGATGTTCGCGAACAGTTCGCTGAGGACCTCCCGCCTGAGTTCCAGTTCCCGGAACAAGAGGCTTCCGTCAGACAGGATTGAGGTGACTTGCTGGTTGCGGTCAGCGAGGACCTCAGAGATCGAGCTGGAACGCTTGAGCAGAGTCTTCAGATCTTGGTCGCGCGAACTGATCGTGTGCGAAAGCGCGCTTACACCCTTGAGGGCCGACCTGAACTCATCCGGGGTCTGGGCGAGCACCGAGGTGAGAGCCTTGAACGACTTTGCCAGCTTGTCTTCATCGATCTCACCAGTCACGCGCGTCAGGTTCCCGAGCTCCTCGTTGACCGAGAAGCCTGCGTCTGTTCGCTCGAGCGGAATGTGGTGAGTGGTTCCGGACCCATCGAGTTCCAGTGCCAGGAATTTGCTGCCGAGAGCGTTGTCTGCCTTGACGACGGCGCGTGTCTTGTTCCCGACGTCCACGTTCTCTACGCCGAAGGTAACGCTGACATGGTCGGTCTTGAGATCAATGTCGTTGACCTTGCCGACCCTGATGCCGGCGACGCGGACATCATCTCCGGTCCGGAGACCTCCTGTTTCGGCGAACTCAGCCGTATACGTTGTTTGCCCAAGCACCGAGAGCACCGTGCCGATGTTGAGAGCACCCGCGAGCGCGACTGCCACCACGATCAGGCCGACGAGGCCAATCAGCCCCTGGTCCATCTCGCTGAACGCCTTCCGCCGCCTCTTCTTCTTGAGGGCCCTGGATCTCGTCATGGCTTTCACCGTTCCTTGCCGCCACAGCGGCCCTGGTTGTCAACGACCCACGGCGAGTAGACGTCAAGGTCCTCGCCAGGCAGGTCGATCGTGACCTTCGCGCCGCACAGATAGAAGTTGAAGAAGGACCCGTAGGCACCGAGCCGCCCGAGTTTCGCGCCGAACGCCGGGTACTGGTTCAACACGTCCCTGATGTCGGCGACGTTGTCGTTCAGATGTCCTGCCAGCACGCCGAGCTGGTCAACGTTCGCCTTAACCCCTGGCCGTATGCGCCGGAGTAGGTCACCGGTCTGGATCGCTGCCCTGTTGACCGACGCAAGGGATGACCCGATGACGGCTCGGTCCTTCGCAAAGCCATCCATCAGGCCCGCCAGACCCACGATCAGCTCGTCAAACTCTCCACGATGCCGGTCCATCACCGTCAGCGCCTGGGACAGGCTGGTGATCGTGCTTCCGATGATCTCGTCGCGTTCGCTGAGACGTCTTGTGAAACGGCCTACGTTGGCCAGCATCGTCTGCACGGAGCCGGCCTGCCCCTGGGTGACCGCAAGAATGTTCGACGCGAGGTCGTTCATCTCCTCGGGATTGAGACCTCGCATGAGCGGATCGAAACCTTGGAAGAACTCGTCCAGATCCAGGGCTGGTTGAGTCTGGGATGCCGGAATCGTTCCTCCAGCATCCAACTTTTCGGCACCCTGAGATGCCCCCGGCGAGAGGTCCAGGTAGCGGTCCCCGGTGAGGTTCGCGTACCGAATCCGCGCGGTGCTGTGGTCGGTCAACTCGACATCATCGGCGACGGTGAAGGTCACGATCGCCTCACCGTCGTCCAGGTGCACCGATTTGACCGTACCGATCGCGACGCCATTGCCCCTGACGTCGCTCCCCGGGACAAGTCCGGATGCATCGCTGAACACCGCGTCGTACTCGCTGTCTGGCTCGATGCGGACCCGCCCGAACACCAGGCCGATGATGCTGATCAGGAGACCCATGGTCACAACGAAGACGGCAACCTTCACGAGCTCCGCGGACTTGATTCTCATCGCTCTCTGCCCTTCAACAGCTCGGCCGCGCCGGCGTCACCAAACCAGTCACCAACGAGACCGCTGTACAACTTGACGGGATCGGTGCTCGGAAGCGCCAGTCCTCCCGTTGCCGAGGACGAGTACACGTCCTCGAGCCCGTCCTGGAACCGGATGTGCGGAAGCCAGGGGTGCTTCTTGGTTGCCACGGGGTAGCACACGGGCCCGACGCCCGTTACGATCCGCGGCCGGTTCTCGGCGAGGGTGTACGCGTCCTGACCTGGCAAGAAGCCGACCGACGCATAGAAGTAGTGCTCGCCCTGCTCTCTGTTCCCGAAGAATGTCTTGTAGATCTTGATCTGCTCCCGGACTCCGTGGATGACGCACTCGTACTCCGGTGCGTACCTCGCCGCGAGCGCTGTGACCGGCAGCATCTGGTCGTTGAACGCCCGGAGTGGTGCCTCCAACACTCGAAGGAAGCTCTGAGCTGAATCGACACCATCGATCGCGTCCCGAAGCAGAAGTTCGAACTGGTCAGCCTTCGCGACAAGGGTGTCGGAGGTGGACGCGAGGTTGTCGGCCGTGTCGATGAGACCGGGAGCAGCGGTCGCGTAGGTCTCGAGCACTCCCGGGGCTGCGCCGAAGATGGACTCGACCTCGTCGAGATGTGGCTCGAGGCTCTCCAGGTACTTGTTCCAGTCAGCGAAGAACTCTCCGAATCGCTCGCCGCGGCCGTTCAATGCCCGTGAAGCAGTGGTTAGCGACGTGTTGAGTTCGGAAGGCCGCACACTCTTGAGCAGGCCGATGCCGTGCCTGAACACGTCGTTGACTTCGATCGTCACCGCGTCGGCGTTGATCACGTCGCCAGCCCGCAGCGACCGGGCGTTGCTCGAATCCGCAGGGGACTGCAGATCAACGAACTTCGAGCCGAACACAGTGGTGGCCTTGATGCTCGCCGTTACGTTGGACGGAATCAGATCTGCCTTGTCCTCGTCGATCGCGAGCTCGATCTCGACACGTCCGTCGGGTCGCAGTTTCGTTTCTCGGACCTCCCCGACTGCGACTCCGGAGAGCCGGACCCGGCTACCCCTGTCGAGCAGCAGACCCGCCCGGTCGGCCTCAACGGTCACCGGCACGACATCGGCGAAGACCTTGAAGTACGTAGCGATCAGAAGGGCCACCACCGTTGCGATGACTGCCAGGCCGATGGCGCCAAGCAGCTGAGTAGACCGCGGGTTGCGCTCATTTCTCGTGCTCATGCGAGATTCACCCCGTGATGTTCAGTGAGTTGGACGTGCCGTAGAGCGCGAAGCTCAGCAGCATGTCGGCGAACAGGATGGAGATCAGCGAAAGCCTCACCGCGCTACCCACGGCTCTGCCGACACCGGCCGGCCCACCGCTGGCGTTGTAGCCGTAGAAGCAGCAGACGGCCATGATCACTACTGCCATCGCCATCACCTTCACGAAGGAGATCACGATGTCGCCCGGGATCAGGAATGTGTTGAAGTAGTGCTGATACGCACCACTGGACTGCCCGAACCCGAAGGTGACAACGAGCCTGGTTGCGGCGTACGACGTGAGGAGAGAGACGGCGTAGAGCGGAATGATGGAGACGAGGCCGGCAACGATCCGTGTGCTGACCAGGTACTGGATGGAGTGGATCGACATGACCTCGAGAGCGTCGATCTCCTCGCTCACCCTCATCGCGCCCAGCTGTGCCGTGAACCCCGCTCCGACCGTGGCCGTGAGCGCAATGCCGGCAATGACCGGCGCCGCGAGTCGCGTGTTGATGTAAGCCGAGATGAACCCGCTCAGCGCCTCGACGCCGATGTTGCTCAGCTGTGAGTACCCCTGGAGGCCGAGCTCGATCCCGGCGAAAGCCGTGAGGAAGGACACCACGACAACCGTTCCGCCCACGAGTGCGATAGCGCCGCTTCCGAACGCCACCGTCGTGATCAGTCGCAGAACCTCGCGGCGGTACTTGGTGATGGCGGACGGAATGCCGGACAACGCGGCGAAGTAGAAGCGGACATGCTCGCCACTGTCCAGCAGCGTACGGCCAGGTGTAGTCACAACTCGTTTCAGTGCCGCGACCTGGCTGGACCGGATGCGTTGGGAGAGCTGGGCGCGTTCGGCGGACATCGAGGGGATCGTCATGTCAGCCTCCGAGTTGCAGGTAGATGGTTGTCACGGTGGAGTTGATGACGAGCAGGACCATGAGGGTGAAGACAACCGTCTGGTTCACAGCGTCGCCAACGCCCTTCGGACCGCCCTTGGCATTCATGCCGAGGTAGCAGGCCACCAGGGCAGCAGCTACGCCGAACAGGGCTGTCTTGATGAGTGCGGTCAAGAACGCACCGAAACTGGTCATCAAGGTCAGGTTCGCCACAAAGAGTCCAGGGCTCGCACCACCCAGAGTCACCGCAAAGATGTACGTGCCGATCAGGCCAACCACGCAGACGATGCCGTAGAGGCCGATGGAGACGACGACGAAGGCGAGAATGCGAGGTGCGACCAGCCGCTGCATGGGGTCCAGCCCGAGAACCTCCATGGCGTCGAGCTCCTCGCGGATCTTACGAGCGCCCAAGTCAGCACAGACGGCCGTTGCCCCGGCCCCTGCCACGACAAGCACAGAGCAGAACGGTCCGAGCTCCTGAATCACCGCAAGGCCGGCCCCCGCTCCTGAGAGGTCAGTGGCCCCGATCTCCATCAGAAGCTGGTTGATGAAGAACTGAACCAAGATGGTGAACGGGATCGTCACGAAGATCGCGGGAAGGATGGAGACGCTGGCGATGAAGAGCGTCTGCTCCAGGAACTCTCCGAAAGCGAAAGGCCGCCGAAACATCGCACGGAACGAGTC
>JGI10216J12902_100387269_pt1 | contig 10446 bp, 6 predicted proteins | sample KanNatreferecore_FD_12902 | JGI IMG/M metagenome (IMG submission 12902)
CCGTGACGTCGAGCGTCAGCGGTGCCGCGCCGCCGCCGCGCTTCACGGCGCGCGCCCGGTCGTACTCATTGATCATGAAGTGCTTCAGCGACGCCAGCAGGAACGACCGGAAGCGCCCGCGCTCGGGCTGAGCGTGCCGGAGGATCCCGCGATCGAGCAAGCGCAGGAAGAACCCCTGCACGAGATCCTCCGCCTGTTCAACGTCGTAGCCGCAGCGCCTGACGTACGCGTACAGCGCATACCAGTAGGTGCCGCACAGAGTGGCCAGGGCCTCCTCGGAGGCTCCCGTGCGGGCGCCTGCCGCGACCACGATGCTCCAGCGTGTCGTGACGAACCCGCGGCGATCTTCAGGCTTCACGTGCCGTTGACTCCCAGCGGTTCGACCTGTTCGGACGGGTGTAACGATACGCCCCGACAGCGGTATTGAGGGGCAAATGGCGCCCCACGGCATCATACGCGGAACGTCCCTTGCGCTGGCCCTCTGCCTCCTTCCCGCCTGTTCCCTCCGGCGGATGGCCGGTAAGACCATCGCCGACTCGCTCGCGCATGGCTCGTCGACCTACGCGCAGGATGACGACCCGGAGCTGGTGCGGGAGGCGCTGCCGTTCGGCCTCAAGACACTGGAAGGCCTCTCGACCGATCTCCCGCGTCATAGGCCGCTGCTCCGTTCGCTGGCGAGCGGCTTCACCTCTTACGCGGTCGCCTACGTCGTCCCTGAGTCGGAGCGGCTCGAGTCGGTCGACGTCCTGGCGTCGCGTGCGGAGCGCGATCGAGCCCGTCGTCTGCTGCTTCGCGGCCGGGATTACGGGCTTCGGGCGCTGGAAGTGCAACACCCGTCGTTCGGCACAGCAGTTCGCGCGAACGCGCCCGACGCCGTCGCACACACGACGATTGACGATGTGCCGGACCTTTACTGGACGGCCGCGGCCTGGGGATCGGCCATTTCCGTCGGCAAGGGCGACATGGAGCTGGTGGCCGACGTGCCGATCGTCGAGCAGCTCATTCGCAGGGCCGAAGCGCTGGATGACGCCTGGGACGGAGGCTCGATCCACGAGTTCCTGATCACCTTCGAGAGCCGCGGCGCCGCGATGGGCGGCAGCCTCACCCGTGCGCGGCAGCACTACGAGCGTGCGATGGCGCTCAACCACGGGCACCGCGTCGGCCCGCTGGTCGCGCTGGCCGAGCAGGTCGCGCTCCAGGAACAGAACCGCGAGGAGTTCGACACGCTGCTCGCGCGCGCGCTCGCCTTCGACGTCAGCCAGGCGCCCGCCAGCCGGCTTGCCAACATCCTCGCTCAGCAGCGCGCCCGCCGGCTGCAACAAGCCGCCGACGATCTGTTCCTGAAGGAGCAGCCATGACGATGATGCGTGTGATTGCGGCGGCGGCGCTCGTAGGCGCGGCACTTCTGGTCGTTCCCGCAGACGCGCAGTCGCCGGTGATCGTGAAGATTGCGACCATCGCGCCCGACGGCTCGCCCTGGCACGACGTGCTCATAGAGCTGGCGCAGCGGTGGCGTGAGGTGTCGCACGGTGGCGTGCAGGTGAAGATCTACGCCGGTGGCACGCAGGGCGACGAGGCAGAACTGGTGCGGAAGGTCCGCATCGGCCTGCTCCAGGGCGTCGCCGTCACGTCCAACGGCCTCGACACCATCTCGCCCGGCTTCAGCGCCTTCTCGGTGCCGCTGCTCTTCGAGTCGTACGACGAGTTGGACTACGTGCGTGACCGCGTCTCGCCGCGTCTCACGCAGAGCCTGAGCGATCACGGATTTGTCGTGCTGAACTGGGGTGACGGCGGGTGGGTGCGCTTCTTCACCACGCGTCCGGCTCGCACCATCGACGATGTGCGGAAGATGCGGACGTTCACGTGGGCAGGCAACCCGCAGGGAGAGGAGATCTGGAAACAGGCCGGGTTCCATCCCGTCCCGCTCGCGCCGACAGACATCCTCACCAGCCTCCAGGCCGGTCTGATCGAGGGCTGCCCTGTGCCGCCGACGGCGGCGCTGGCCTACCAGTGGTTCGGCATCTCCAAGTACATGCTCGACATCAAGATCGCGCCCATCGTCGGCGCGACCGTGGTGTCGCGGGCGGTCTGGGACCGCATCGACCCTTCGCTGAGGCCGGCGCTGCTGCGCGAATCGGAGCTCATCGGAAAGCGGATGCGCGATCGCATCCGCAGTCTCGACGGCGAAGCCATCGCGGCAATGCGGAGCCGCGGGCTGCAGGTCGTCACGCCCACGCCCGACCTCGAGCAGCAGTGGCGGGATGCGGCGACGGCCGTCTATCCGAAGGTTCGCGGCGATCTGATTCCAGCCGCCGACTTCGACGAAGTGGTCTCGCTGGTGCGTCAACGCCGTGCCGGTGGAGCCCGCCGATGATCGCCTCGAACACTGTGACGCCGCACGCGATCCCCGACGACACCGACGACACGAACGCAGTCGGCGCGTCGCGCGCAGGGGTGCTCCATCGGATCGAGGAGGCTGTCTCGGCGTGCGCGTTGCTCGCGATTGTCGTGCTGCCGCTGGCGGAAATCGCCGGGCGCCGGCTCCTGGGCCACGGCGTGCCCGGCTCCATCGACTACGTCCGGCACCTCACCCTGTGGTTGACGCTTCTCGGCGCGATGGCGGCCGCCCGTGACGGCCGCCACCTCTGCATGACCACGACCGCGTGGATCCCGCCGCGATGCCGCCGCGCGGCCGAACTTGTGGCGGTCACCGTGGCCTGCACGATCTGTGCTGCGCTCGCCTGGACCTCGCTGCAACTTGTCGTGGCGGAGCGGCAGTCGGCCATGTCACTGGCCGGCGGCGTGCCCATCTACGTGGCGCAGGCGATCCTGCCGTTCGGGTTCGCCGTGATCGGATGGCGGCTGGCGACGCGGCTGGCGCCTGTCGCGTGCGCGGCCTCGCTCGCCGTGACCGTCATGGCGGTGGTGGGGCTGGGGATGGCGCCACTCGACCTGGTAGCACGCTGGCGGATGCCGCTCCTCGTGGGACTCGGCGTTTCGATGCTGCTGGGCACGCCCATCTTCGCGGTGCTCGCAGGAACTGGACTCGTCCTGTTCCTGACCGCGGGAGGCCCGCTTGCGGCGGTGCCGACCGAGATCTACGACATCGTGTCGTCGCCGTTGCTGCCGACGATCCCGCTGTTCACGCTGGCTGGAGCGCTGCTGGCTCGCGGCAGCACGCCCGAGCGGCTCGTCGCGGTGTTCCAGGAGGCGGCAGGCTGGCTGCCGGGCGGGGCCGCTGTCGCGACGGTGCTGGTCTGCGCGTTCTTCACGTCGTTCACGGGCGCATCGGCGGTGACGATCCTGGCTCTGGGCGGGCTGCTGTATCCGGTGCTGCTGCAGAACGGCTTTACGCCGGCCTTCGCCGTCGGTCTGCTCACCGCCGCTGGAAGCATCGGCCTCCTGTTCCCTCCAAGCCTGCCGGTGATCCTGTACGGCGTGGCGGCACACACGCCGATCGACCAGATGTTCCTGGCGGGACTGCTGCCCGGCGTCGTGATGGTCGCGCTGGTGTGCCTCTACTGCATGCGTGTCGGATGGCGCGCGGGCGCGCGCTGGCGCCGGATGCATCCCCGGGCGGCGCTGCACGCGATATGGAATGCCCGATCGGAGATCGTCCTGCCCGTCGTCATCCTGGTGAGCGTGTTCGGTGGGTTCGCCACCCTGGTGGAGGCGGCCGCCCTCACCGCGCTCTACGCGTTCCTGATGAAGTGCGTCGTCCAGCGCGAGCTGTCACTCACGCGCGATGCCGTGCAGGTGCTGAGCGAGTCGGCAGTGCTGGTGGGTGGATCGCTCATCGTGCTCGGCGCGTCGCTCGGCCTGACGAGCTACCTGATCGACGTGGACGCGCCGGCGCAGGTGACCCAGTGGGTGCAACAGGGCATCGGATCGCGCGCCTCGTTCCTGCTCGCGCTCAACGTGTTCCTGCTGATTCTCGGCTGCCCGATGGACATCCTCTCTGCCACCGTCGTCGTCGTACCGCTGCTCCTGCCCGTGGCTGCCGCATACGGCGTGCATCCGCTTCACCTGGGGGTGATCTTCCTGACCAACCTCGAGCTGGGCGGGCTCACGCCGCCGGTCGGCATGAACCTGTTCCTGTCGTCGTATCGCTTCAATCAGTCGATGATGCAGGTGACGCGAGCTGTGCTGCCATTCCTCGCAGTGCAGTTCATCGGCGTGCTGCTGGTCACGTACTGGCCGGCGATCAGCGTCGGCGTCGTGGAGTGGCTCGGACGTTAGCCGTTCCTACCGAGCCTTGCAGACGAAGTTCGCCGCATCGTCTGTACTTCCGGTCCCCGTATAGACCGCGACCTTGGGATAGAGGCAAAGCGGGCGAGTCCGATCGGGCTTGCCGTTGGCGAGGTGGGCCGCAATCAGCCGCTCGGGCGCCTTCTGCTGCTCGACCCACTGTTCGAGCGCGGCCATCCCGTCGAACATGTTCGGGCCGTCGCCGCCAAAGCAGTGATCCATGCCCGGCGCCATGAAGAGCCGCATCGACTTCGAGACGGTGTCGGGTCCCAGTTCCTTCACGACGCTGTTGTAGTAGTTGATGGTGTTGCCAGGCGAAATCAGCTGATCGTTCCAGCCGTGGTACATCAGGATCTTGCCGCCGCGGTTGAAGAACGCGCGCAGGTTCGGGTTGTTCGCGTTCAGCAGGCCGTTGTCGATCTCGTCGGCCGTCGCGACGTCTTTGTCGAAGTCGAGCGTCTTGTAGTCCCAGTCTGGGTTCCTGAAGACGATGTACTTGAAGTGGTCGGTGGAGATGCTGAGCGGCGCGGGCCCGGCGGCCAGCGCGGCCCATCCCATCTCGCTGCCGCGCTCGAGGCCGGGGAAGATCTCGGCGCCGGTCCGCGGATTGCGTGCAGGCCCGTAGATCTTGCGCGCAGCTTCTACCTGTGGAGCAGTCAGGCAGGTCGGCGCGTCGGTTCCTGGCGGACACTCGATCGACTTCGGATCAACCCTGCACTGCCTCGGGTTCTCCAGCACGCCGTCCTTGACGGCATCAAGGCCGTCGCATGCGTCGATCACGGCCTTGTGCAGCGCCGCGAACTTCTCCTTGGGAATGTAGCTGGCGGCGTCCTTCAACGTGGCGTGCGCGACCCAGAGGCTGTGGGTGGCGAGGTGCGTCATGTAGTTGGCCGGCGCGCCGTCGAGAATACCTTCGTAGTCGGAGGGGTAGCGCTGCGCTTCCTTCAGGCCTTGCCGCCCGCCGGTGGAGCAGCCGTTCCAATACGACAGGCGGGGCCCCTTGCCGTAGTACGCCTCGATGAGCACCTTCGCCGTGACCGTCATCTCGTGAACGGCGCGCCAGGCAAAGTCGGTCAGCTTCTCGGGATGGTTGAACGCGAAAGTGCCATCGCCCATACTCCCGGCGTGCCCGGTGTCGGTCGCGACGACGGCGTAGCCGCTGCGGAGGGCGTTGGCCATCATGAAGTAGAAGATGCTGCCTGCCCAGCCGCCGTTCCCGACGCCCTGCAGCTTGCCGTTCCACCCTGAGGCCGGCAGCCATACTTCCACCTTGATGTCCGAGTCGGTGGAGGGCTTGAGCGTCGCCGTCACGCGGCACATCGCCGGCAGGCCGGCGAACGCCTGAGGCATGCTCGGCGCGCCCCCAGGTGGTAGCGGCGGCGGCTTGAACTCGCCGGCGCCAACGGCTTCGGCCGCCAGCGTCGTGCCCTCGAGCTTCAGTGACGCCAGCTTTCCGCAGGCTGCGCCGTCCGCGCTTTGACCGTACAGCGGTGCCGCGAGGCCGATCATCGCCAGTAGACTCGCGCAACTCTTCATGCCCACTCCCCCGTGGACCTATGGACCCATGGACCCCTGTCAGTACCTCCACCCCTTCAGGTCGGCACCCTTCGGTGCGGTCTTCTCGATGCGATCCAGGATCGTTGGCAGATACATCGTGTGGTAGTGCAGCCGCGAGAGGTCGTTCGGCAGGGTCGGATCGCCGTTCCAGCAATGCTCCGCGCGCTCGCCGTATTTCACTTCGCCTTCGTAGTACGGGTCCTTCGTCGCCTTCAGAACGTCCTCGAGATAGTACACGGCGTTGTTCAGGAAGTAGGTGTCGGCGCTGCCGACGTACACGCGCAGCTTGCCTTTGAGCTTTGGCCCCAGCGTTGCCCAGTCGCGCTGCAGGATCGCGCTGAGGTCGTAGTGCTCTTTCCAGTACGCGGCCACCGATCGATCGATGACGCCGGTCTGCTTGTCGAAAATCGGCTTCGGATAGCCATCCTCGCCGACCGGTCCGAACACCGCCTGCCAGATGTCGAACTGCTCGCCCGAGCGCGCGTGCGAGCCGAGCGCGAGCTCGTACTGGTTCACGCTCTGCACCGTTGCCAGCGTCTGACCCAGGTAGTTGCGTGCCGCAGGCTGGAGGAACCGCGTGTGCGTCCCCTGCAGGTAGAAGGCGTTGGCGTCCTCGTAGATGTTGACCGTGGTGTAAGCGCGGAAGTCGACGGGATCCGGGCAGGCGATGAAAGCGCCGTTGTAGTGATCGGGGTAGAACATCTGGACGGCCATCGCTTCCCAGCCGCCGGTGGATCCCCCGTAGACGAAGCGCGACCAGCCCTGGCCGATGGCGCGGAATTGCTTCTCGATCGCCGGAATCAGCTCCGACTCGATCGCATCGCCGTACGGGCCGAGATTCGCCGAGTTCACCGCATACGAGTCGTCGTAGTACGGATTGGCGTGGTTGATCTCGGCGACCAGGATGCGTGGAAAGTTCGGACCCGACCATTGCTGGTAGAACTTGTAGGCCTCCTCCTGCTGGATGCGGTTGTATCCCGACAGGTGGAAGCGCTCGCTGTAGTCGGGCGCGAGGTTCGCATCCGGGGGTTCCGTCCGGAAGCCACCGAAGTCCGCGTTGAAGTGGTCCTCTGAAATCATCAGCGGATACCTGACGTTCGTATGCGTGTCGAATCCCTCGGGCACGAGCACGTTCGCGCTGAGGAACATCGGACGTCCCCAGAACTTCGTCAGCAGGGCACTCTGAATCTTCAGGTGGCGGATGTACTTCGTGTCCTTCGGTTCCGGGATCGGCGGGATCTCCTTGTCCAGCGCGATCGCCACGGGATCACCGGCGGGGCCAAGCGACACCTTCCGAGGTGTCGAGTACAAGTTGCCGGGCGCCAGGTTCCAATGCTGGCCCTCGCCGCGATCCATCGGGAGCTTCAGGGTGCGGCCGTCGGCGCGGCGGAACGTCTCGTACCGGTGTAGGACGGCCTGCACGAAGTAATCGCCCGCGGGCACGTCGTTCAGGTTACGGATCGGGAAGCCGAACGCGCCGGCGTCGAGCGTGACGGGCTGGCCAGGCGTCATCGCGTCGACGTCCATGCCGAACACCAACTGCGTGCGCGGTGAGTCGTTGATCTGCATGCGCGGCTCGGCGGCCGGATCCGTGGACAACAGCAGCAGCAGCCGGCCGTCGATCGACGGCTCGCTTCGACCTTGCGGGATTGTGATGGAGAAGCGCGGACCACCGTCCGGCGTCGCCGACTCCGGCCTGGCGAGCACGAGGAGGCACAGGCAGCACGCGAGTCCGATTGTTCGTCGCAGCGGGGAAGGCATGGCGTCTCCGGTGCGCTCACCCCACTAGGGCGAGCACGGGGATCTCGTGGAGGTGGAACAGCCGGGAGGGGTCCATTTGCAAGGCGGTCATCATAGCGCCTATCCTCCGTACGCCAGATGGCTGTCCAGCCTGAGGCTCAGCTACCCAATCGGATCACGAGCGACGTCAGCCGGGCGCTGTTCTCCGACGGCCGCCTCGGCTTCGCGATTGTGGCGCCCATCTACGACGCGTCCGATCCGCCGGTGGAAGTGCCCGCGCGTCGACGGCTGCTGCGGGCTTCGTCGGCGCGCTCGTGGAGCTGGCCCGTTCGTGGACGTGAGCCTGCCGCCCGATCGCCCCACCCAGGTGGTGGACACTTACATCCTCGACGAGCACGACACGGTGCTCTACGCGCGTGAAAGCTCGGGGGCCGCTGAACATCTGTCGACGCCGGCCCAGATCAGGGCTGGCGCGCAGACGCAGCGGAGCATCGACATCGCAGACCACCGGTGGACGCTGGCTTTCCGGTCGCACCTGACTTCGGCGACGGGCGGGCGCACCGCACGCCTCATGGTGCTCATGCTCGGCCTCGCGCTGACGACGTTCGTGGTGCTCTACACGCGCCACCTCCAGTATTCGGAGGGGAGACTCGAAGCGCTCGTCGAGGCGCGCACCCGCGACCTGCACCTCACGCACGAGCAGTTGCAGCAGGCGCAGAAGATGGAAGCCGTGGGCCGGCTGACGGGCGGCATCGCACACGACTTCAACAACCTGCTGACAGTGGTGATGGGCAACATCGCGCTGGCGCGCGAGTCCGTGGCCGACGAGCACGTCGTCAACTCGATGCTCGATCCGGCGCTGCAGGCGGCCGAGCGTGGCGCGGATCTCACGCGGCGGCTGCCGGCGTTCTCGCGACGTCAGACGCTCCGGCCGTCCAAGGTTCGACTGCCCGAGCTCGTGGAGAGCCTGCGGCCGCTCGTCGCGCGCACGCTCGGCGAGACGGTGGTGCTGGACGTGACGGCGAACGACGAGGTCTGGCCCGTCCTGGCAGACGCGTCGCAGATCGAGAGCGCGCTGGTCAACCTGTGCCTGAACGCGCGCGACGCGATGCCGGGCGACGGCCGCATCGCGGTCTCGATGGAGAACACGGTCCTGAGCGCAGACCGGTCGCGCGCGGACGCGGACATCGTCCCTGGCGACTACGTGGTCATCGACGTCAAGGACAACGGCGTGGGGATGACCGACGAGGTCAGGGAGAAAGCGTTCGAGCCGTTCTTCACCACGAAGCCCATCGGCAAGGGCAGCGGGCTGGGCCTGAGCATGGTGTTCGGCTTCGTGAAGCAATCGAACGGCCACGTCACGCTGGCGAGCGCGCCCGGCCACGGCACCACGGTGCGGATGTTTTTCCCAAGAGCCCGCTTGCAGTCCTGACCCGGTTGTGGCAGTCTCCTATTGGTAAACAATAGGAACGGGGGCTGCATGGGACGTCTGCGTGCGTGGGCGCGTCGCTTCTCGGGTCTATTCGCCTCGGATCGGCGTGAGCGCGAGCTGGCCGACGAGATTGACAGCCATCTTGCCATCCACACGGACGAGAACATCCGACAGGGCATGGCGCCCGATGCGGCGCGGCGGGACGCGCTGCTGAAGCTGGGCAGTGTTGACTCGCTGAAAGAGCAGTATCGCGACCAGCGCGGCGTCCCGCTGCTCGAGCACGCCCTTCAGGATTTTCGTTACGGGCTTCGCTCGCTCGCCAGGAACCCCGGTCTCAGCGTGGTGACGGTGATTACCCTCGCCGCCGGCATCGCCGGACCCACGACGATGTTCAGCATGATTCGGGCGTGGATCCTGGAGCCCCTGCCCTTCAGCCGGCCGGAGACATTGATCGATGTTCGCCGCCTCGACCTCGAGACCGGCTCCTTTGGCCGGTTGAACGCGGCCGATTTCCTGGACCTGAAACGATCCGCAACCTCGCTCGAAGACCTGGCCGGCTATCACGCGGAGGACATCCGGCTGAGGGGCAAGGATCGGGCGGAACGTCTCGCGGGCGCCCGCGTCACACCAAATTTCTTCGCGCTGCTGGGCGCCCAGGCGGAGCTCGGCCGTGTCTTCGGGCGCGACGAGCAGTCGGCCGGGGAGCACGCCGTGGCGATCATCAGCCATGGCTTGTGGCACGAACGCTTTCAGAGCGATCCGTCCATCATCGGGCGACTCATCCGGCTCGATGGCGCGCCCCATGTGGTGATTGGTGTGCTGCCCGAGTCGTTTCACTTCACGCTGCTCGGTCGGACGAACGTCTGGACACCGCTCAACTTCACGGCGGAGGATGCCGCCAACCGCCGACCGCGCTCTGTGGCTGGCCTCGGCCGCCTGCGTCAGGACCGGACGATTGAGGTCGCCCGCGAGGAGCTCGGGCGCGTGGCGAGGCAGCTCGCCGTCGCGTACCCCGACACCAACTCGTCACGCGGCGTCCGGGTGCTGGCGCTCGCCGATGAAATTCGCCGCCATCACGACGCCGGTTTCCTGCTGCCGGTGATTTTCGCGATGGTCGTCTGCGTGCTGCTCGTGGCGGCCGTCAACGTCACCAACGTCATGCTCGCGCGCTCGAGCGCCAGACGGCACGAGATGGCTGTGCGGGTTGCGCTCGGCGCGTCGCGATCGCGGCTGGCCCGGCAATGGCTGGTCGAGCACCTCGCGCTCTTCGTTGGCGCCGGGGCGCTCGGCGCCGCGCTGGCCCTCTATCTGAATCATTGGGTCACCAACTCGATCCCGTTCGAGAACCGCGGGTATCTCCGCAACTACGGCGAGATTGCGATCGACTGGACCGTCCTCGCGTTCGCGCTCGGCACCGGCGTCTCATGCGGTCTTCTGATTGGATTTCTGACCGCGTGGGCCGGGGCCAG
>JGI10216J12902_100740124_pt1 | contig 10442 bp, 8 predicted proteins | sample KanNatreferecore_FD_12902 | JGI IMG/M metagenome (IMG submission 12902)
TGGCGCGTTCCCGAAGTCGTCCAGGAGATTCGGCGGGTGCGAGCGTCCCGGCGGGAGAATGCCGAGACGCCTCGCGGTCTGCGCACAGAAGCGGGTGGGTGACGGTGCTCCTGTCGGATCGCTTTGTCTACATCCATGAGCCAAAGACCGGTGGAACGTTCGTGACGTATGCGCTGACCCAGCTCCATGGAGGAGTAACCGACGTCCGACTCTCGCGGTTCGTCCGTGAGGCGATTCGGCAAAGGGTGCCAACGGCATCGTTCTGGCTCGAACGGCGGGCGGCTCGATCTCCGACGAACGCCGGGCGGAGGAAATACGGCCCGTTGTACAGCTGGAACGACCACGGCACCTGCAGTGAGATACCGAGGACGTTCCGCTCGCGGAAGATCCTCGCGACGGTGCGCAACCCGTTCCAGACTTACGTCTCCGGCTACCTATTCGGCTGGTGGAAGCGGCCCGAGTACCTCTCGCTCTACGAGCGGACGATCCGAGACTTTTCGCAGCGCTATCCGGGCTTCCCCGACCTCTCGTTCAGGGAGTACATGGAGCTGATGCATGCATCGTGGACCGTCCCCGGTAACCGGGATCTCTACTCGGAGACAGGGATCGGCTTCCAGAGCGAGCGCTTCATCCGGTTCTACTTTCGCGTCCCATGGCTCCTGCGCGGCACGAAACACGACATCTCTTCGATCGTCGCGAAGGTGGACAGCGAGTACGTGCGCAACAGGCAGTACGAGGAAGACATGTGCGACGTTCGCTTCCTGCAGACCGAGCGGTTGAACGAGGAGCTGCGCCGATTCCTGCTGGAGACGGGCTACGACTCGGCGGACGTCGAGTTCGTCGCGGCGCTGAAGCACGTCGTCCCGGTCGGCGGTGCGGAGATCGGTTTCGCAGAACGCGCGACCAGCCACGACTGGGCCTCGTTCTACACGCCCGAACTGAGGGCGATCGTTCGGGAGAAGGACGATCTCCTGTTCTCGCTCTTCCCGGAGTTCGACGTTCCTGCCGAAGCCGCGGCCCGTATTACGGAGTAATCGGGCTCGTCGTTCTACCCGAGCGGCCGGGTCGCCCTGAGCAGAAGGTTCGCCGGCAGCCGGTCGGCGTGCTGGAGATACCGACACTCGACGAGATCCAAGATCGACCCCACGGCGTTCACGCCCAGGTAGCAGACCGGGAAAACCACCCGGAGGAACCGCGCGGGCCTCGGCAGACGCTTCTCGAGCTGGCGCAGGAGGTAGCCGCTGAGCATCGCCCACGAGACGGCCGTGCCGCCGCTCGCCACGATCGACAGGTCGTTCCACCCGGCGAAGAGCTCCCGCAGCTCTTCCTCGCTGTAGAGGCGGGCCGTGCCGGGATAGGCGACCGGGAAGGTCATGACGACTGTTCCAGCGGGGCGTAGGACCCTGGCGATCTCGGCAACCGCCTCCGCTGGCCGGGGTATGAAGTAGAAGGCTTGTGTGCACAGGACGAGATCGAAGGAACTGTCCTCGAACGGGAGAAATCGATCCGAGACGACATCGGCCGACCCATAGGCATCGTCGACGTCGAGGCCGATGCAACGCGCTCCGTCCGGAAGGAGGTCCTCGTATGGTCGAGCTCCGCAGTACACGTCGAGGACGTCTAGTGCGCGCACGTCGGCGAGCACCCGCCCGAGGTCTTCGACGACGTAACGAAGGTGGAGATACAGGTAGTCGGTTCGGCGAGGATGCCGCCGTGAACGCCGGATTTCTTCGATCGCAGCCGGGGAGAACGACTCCCTTCCCGGCGTGGGTACTCGGATCGACGTCGCTGGTGGCGGTTTCAAGTCCACTTCGCGTTCACGGCGGATGTGGATCCGCTCGAATCAGCTCCGGTCCGTACGAACCGTGGCGGAAGAGCTCCTCGATGTCGATTGTCGGCAGCACGTCGACCGGAGCGAGGTCGGCGCGCAGGTACACGGTGTTGAAGCCGTACAGATTGGCGCCCACGAGACGGTAGCCAAGGCGTTCCGCGAGACGGGTGGTGGCGAGGGGGGAGGCTCCGATCCGGGTCCCGGGGGGCGCGCGGCGCCAGTCGAACTCGGGATCGTACGGCGCGACAAAGTCTTCGAGGCCGAGCTCCGTGTGCGTCTCGATGCAGGCGAGTCGAGGCTGCACGCACTCGAGCGCCTCGAAGATCCAGTAGTCGTTGCCATCGATGTCGATCGAGAGCACGTCGATCTCGCCTTCGAAGCCGGCGCCGCGCACGATGTCGTTGACGCTCTCGCGCGTGACGAACTCCCGCACGAAGACCGGCGGACGCTCACGGGTATCGGGGTGCTCCGCGTAGAAGCGCCGGCCGCGGTCGATCTCGCCTTCGCGCGCGTCGACGAACAGACCGTGGAAGCCGAGATTGAGCGCGAGATTGGCCGTGTTGCTCGCGATCACGCCGTCTCCGGCCCCGATGTCGACGAACCGCCCCGTCCCGGTGCCGGCGACTGCGAGCAAGAAGAGAATCACGCCGTCCTCGTCGAACTGCGAGAAGATCCGGTAGCCGGTCTCCCAGACGGACGGCAGGCGATCGCCGGAAGCGGCGAGCCGCCGGTACTCGAGGAAGAGGGAGCGCTGGGCGATCTTGGTTGCGGGCGAGGTGCGATCGTCCAGGCGCCGCCGCTCGTCCGCGAGCTCCAGCGCACGCTCGACCAGCGCCCGGGCGAGCTGTTTCGGGCCGCGCGCCATCGATCTCTCATAGCAGACTGGCCTTCCGGACGGCGCCCGGCATCGCGGGTGCCGGCACATCCCGCGACTACGATGCGAGCGGTGCCCGCGCAGCCGACGGCCGAGCTCGAGCTCAGCATCATCATTCCGACCTACAGGCGCCCGCGCCGGTTGCGGGCGTGCATCGAGTCGCTCTTGGCGCAGGAGGGGCTGCCCGAGAGCCTGGAGCTGATCGTCGTCGTCGATGGTCCCGATCCCGAGACCGAAGGGATGCTCGAATCGTTGAGACCGCCGTTCCCTCTGCGCGTGGTCGTCCAGGACCACGCCAGGCAGGCGGCGGCCAGAAACCGTGGAGTGGAGGAGGCGCGCGGCCGCTACGTCCTCTTCCTCGACGACGATATCGTCGCCGAGGGCCGGCTCGTGGCGGCGCATCTCGAGGCATTGCGCGCCGGGGATCGCGTCGTCGGCGTCGGACGGATTGACAAGGTGCTGTCGCCACGAGCTCCGCGGTGGTCACGGTCGCGCCAGGCGGTCTGGCGGAACCATTACGACCGCCTCGCCGCCGGTCGCGAGCCCCGGTTCAGCGACACCTACGGAGGCAATCTATCCTTGCCGCGCTGTGACTTCATCGCCGTCGGCGGCTTCGCACTCGACCTGACGCCGGAGGAGGATGTCGAGTTCGGCTACCGGCTTTGGCGGGCGGGGATGACGATCGTCCACGTCGCCGACGCCGTTGCCCGCGAGGAGGACCGTGACACACTCGAGCGTTTCGTTGCCGACTCACGGCGGCGCGGCGTCGTCGGCGTGATGCTCTACGAGCGTCACCCCGGGCTCCTGCCCTATCTTCGTCTCGGTGGGGCAGGCGAGCTCCCGAGGCGGTGGATCGCACTCCGACGGTTGGCTCTGGCTCTGCGACTTCCTCCGCACTTGCTTGCAGTCGTCGCCGGTCTTGCCCCCACCGAGGCGTTCGCGGGCCGCTGGTTGTCCTTCCTGTACAGCTACTGCTACAACCGTGGCGTTCGGGACAGCGTCGACGGAGACACCTGGCGGCGGTTCCAGCGCGGGACGGCGATCCTGATGTACCACGCGATCGGCCGCGAGGGCGAGCGGCCAAGCCGATGGGTATTGCCGAAGTCCCGCTTCGAGCGGCAGCTCGCGTGGCTGAAGCGCAGTGGGTGCAACGTGATCAGCCTCGACGAGTTCGTTCACGCCCGGGTCGAGAACCGTCTGCCGCCGGCGAAGTCGGTGGTGCTCACCTTCGACGACGGCTACTCCGACAACCTAGACGTCGTGCCTGCGCTCGAGCGCTACGGCTTTCCGGCGACGGTCTTCCTGGTCAGCGCGGCGGGCGGACGCGCGACGTGGGATCGTGCCGGGGAGGCCGAAGGCCGAAGCCTGCTCACCCCGGCCGACGCCGCGCCCCTGAACGACCGAATCGCCTTCGGAGCGCATTCGCGCACCCATCCGAGCCTGCCCAGCCTCGATCCCCCTGAGCTGGAACGGGAAGTCTCAGGCTGCCGTTCCGAGCTCGAGGCAGTACTCGGCGCCCCGGTAACGGTCTTCTCCTACCCCTACGGAGAGAGGAGCCCCGAGGTCGAGCAGGCGGTTGTCGAGGCCGGGTATCTGGCCGCGTGCGGAATCGACCCCGGCAGGAACCGTCCCGCGTGCGACCTCTACGCGCTGAAGCGGTTGGAGGTGCGGGGCACGGACTCGCTGCTTCGGTTTGCTGCGATGCTGTGGCTCGGCGCCATGCGCCGGCGAGGCTGAGGCGTTAGCCGCGACGCTCCGGCCTGACCAGCCGAACGGCCCGCCTACCGATACGCCCAGGGATCCGGACCGACTCGACCACGTACCCGAGCCGCCGCATCAGATCGTCGTCCTTGGGAGTCCGCTTCGCGCCCGAAAGCTGCCAAAAGGCAGCCCAGACGTAGAAATGAAAGGCAACGAGAATGCCCGCGCGGAGGAAGCCGGGGACACCCTCCCGCCAGGGCCGCGCGACCACGAACTGCTTGTAGGCCTTCCCGCCGAGCGTCCGTAGCATCGACCGTGCGGTGAACACCTGGCCCCGGTCGACCATCGCTTGCGCCTCCGCCGGCGCGTAGCGCAGTGCCCGCTCGATCGCTTCGGCGACGGTGCGGTTGCGGTCATGGATCATGACGACGTCGTCGCGGTTCGGGAGCCTCAGCAGGCGGTCGGGCGGGATGGCCGGCAAGGCGTTCGGCACCTCCGGCCAGCGCAGGCGTGCTCGGCGGTAGAACCGTGGTTTCGGGTCGTACCGGTGCACGGCGTGGAGTGCGGGATAGCCGAGGTCGTAGTTCATGAAAGGGATCGCGACGACGTCGATGTCGGTGCGATGCCGCAGCCGGAGGAGCTCCTCCCGCAGACCGGGCGAAACCCGTTCGTCGGGGTCGAGTGCGAGGATCCATTCGCCGATCGCGGCATCGGCGACGACGTTCCGCACGGCCTCGACGACGGGCACAGGCTCGTGGGTGATCACCCGGGCGCCGTGTTTGCGGGCGACGGCGGCGGAGCCGTCGACGCTCTCCAGGTCGAGGACAACGATCTCGTCCGTCCAGGACGCTGACTCCAGGCACGGTCCGAGCTTGTCGGCCTCGTTGCGGCAGACGATGCACGCGCTCACGGTCGGCACTGGCGTCATCTCGTCGGCTGCTCCCATCGCGTCATGAGGAATCCCCGCACCAGCCCCTGCATAGTTCCCCGGAGGACGAGGGCCTCCTCGTGGACCGACTGCCACCGTCCCTGGGCGAGCGCGCGCACCAGCAGCCACGACCGCATCCGGATCCAGGCCCCGAGGACCCCCCAGGCGAAGCGATCCCCGTCGCGCAGCCAGATTGCGATCGCCGCGCCCATGCCGAAGCCGTAGGCGGGGCGGCGCGACAGGCGCCCCTCTCGTGTCGCTCGCTCGTGGAGGACGAGAATGGCGGGGTCATATCGCCCGTGCCCTCCAGCGCCGAGCAGGCGATAGAAGAGATCCATGTCCAGGCCGCCGCGAAGCGGCGCACCCGGCCCGAGCCGTTCGTCGCAACCGCCAATGCGGTCGAACCACTGTCGGCGGAGCGCGAAGTTGTTTCCGCTACCGATGTCCCACGGTAGGCTCTTGCCGACGAACTCCCGCGGCTCCGTGCTCACGCGAGACGAGACCGGATACGTCCCAGGCGTCGGCGGGCCGAGGGGCATAACCCTCCCGGCGACGAGCGCCAGCTCCGGATCCGCCTCGAATGTGCCGGCGATCTCCCGGAGCCAACTCTCGTCGGCGACACAGTCATCGTCGAGGACGGCCACGATTTCGGACACCGTGGCGGCGACAGCGTCGTTCTGGGCCACCCCGAGGCCGCCCGGCCGCGCACGAACATATCGAATTGGGAGCCCACTGCTCTTTGCCTCCTCGACGACTCGGCTTGTCTCCCGGCCTTCGCTCTGGTCTGCGACGATCACCTCGTCCGGACGCCGTCGGCCGGCGCGGAGGGACTCGAGGCAGCGTCGGAGAACGTCGGGACGATCACGGGTCGAGATTGCGACGGCAATGTTCATGCCCGCCTGCCGAATACGATCATCCGCAAGTGCCCAAGCGCCCGCACGAAGAGGTCTGGGTCGCCAAAACGCACGCCAAGCGCGAATCGAAACATTGAGGCGTCCCCGTCCACCGGGACTCGCCGCAGTTCGAGCAGCGGTGTGCCGGGATAGTTGAGGCCACGCTCGATACCGCAGGCGCAGGCGAAGCCTGCACGGGCGACGGCAGCGACCGCGTCGCCGCTCACCCGCCCGTACGGATAGGAGAACGCGTCGATAGGCGCGTCGAGCCGTTCGCTCAGCACCGTTCGCGACCCTTGAACCTCGTCGGCCACGGCGCGATCGTCCAGCTCCGGCAGCCGTGGATGTGTGCGGGTATGGGCACCGACGGCGACCCGGATCCCCCGCAGCGTCTGCAGGCCCTCCCAATCCAGCAGCCGGCGGCCCGTGAGCTCGCCCGCGCCGTCCCAGTCCGCAGCGCCGCCGATCCGGTCGGACACGGCGAAGACGGTTGCAGGAAAGCCGTAGCGGTGAACGAGCGGGGCAGCCACCTCCCGAATGTCCGCGTAGCCGTCGTCGATCGTGATCACGACGGCTCCGGCTGGAACGAGGCGCCCCTGTCGCAAATCCGCGGCAAACTCCTCGAGGGGGAGTACGGGGCGTCCTTGCCGAGCGAGGCGGCGCAGATGCCGCTCGAACCGCTCGGCCGGAACGACGAACCGGCTCGCCAGGTCGTCCTGACGACCGAACGCGTGGTACATGAGGACTGCGGTGCCGCGAGTGAGTTGCCGCCACGTTTCCGCGCCAAGCTGTCCGCGGGCGCCGTGCCAGTACGCGTAGCGCTCAGCGATCTCGCGCGCGCGTCGAGCACGCCTCTCACCGAAGATCCGGCAGCCTGCCCGGAGGAGTCCGGGCGGGACACGGAGCGCGTGTAAGGCGCGCCTGAAGGCAGCTTCCCCCGTTCCTCCCAACCCGAAGTCAGCGAGCCACGTGCCGCGCAGCGCATCCGGCCGTTCGAGAAACGCCCGTGCGTCTGCTGCGCCGCGCTGGGCAGCGCTCGGCCGCTGCTCCGACTCGATCAGGACGATCCCCGCGGCAGACGCCTGATCTCGTGCCGCAGCCAGAGGGCGGCGAAGAGGGCGAGTCGTTCGAGAACCGCCGGCGAGCGGCTGGTCCGCAGCGCTTCCTTCACCTGAGCGCGAGCAGCAGCCGCCTCGCCGGCCTGCAGCATTCGGCCGGCGCGCCGGATCGCCGTCACGGCTGTGATCTCCCGCGCGCGCGAGGTGATCTCGTCGGCCCGCTGGGGCGGAAGGTGGCTTCGGTTGATCCCGATTGCACGGCGGAGGTCGACGACGTTCTCGCCGATGCTGCGAGAGCGGCCCGATGACGAACCGCCGTGGACCCGGTAGAGGGCGAGCGGTTCAGGCTCGTAGGAGACTGCGAAAGAGGCCGCGATGCGCGTCCACATCTCCCAGTCCTCGCTGTGGGTCAGGCGGGCGTCGAACCCGCCCAGCTGCTCGTACACGGACCGGCGTACCACCATGCACGGCGTTTGGAGTCGCTGTCCGAGGGCGATGCGACCGAGCCAATCCTCCACGACCCCGCGGCCACCGGACTCGAGGGGACCGATCGTCTCCCAATTCCCGTCCGCGTCCATCGAGATATAGCGACAGAATGCCGCTCCGACCTCCGGCCGGTCCGCAAAATGAGACGCCATCGTCCGATAGAAACCGTCGCGTACCCCGTCGTCGCCGTGGAGGAGGTGGACGAGCTGTCCACTGGAGCGTTCGATGCACGTGTTGAGGTTGTGCACGTGTCCGGTGTTTCGCGGCTGGCGGTGGAACGCAACCCTGCCCGACCCAAGCTCTTCGACAAGCGCCCGGGGATCGTCGGTTGAGCCGTCGTCGACGACCTCGATCTGCATCAGATCCGGCCCCGGATCCTGCGCCAGCACCGAGGCGAGCGTCTCCCGCAGGTAGCCCGCGCAGTTGTAGGTAGGGATCATGACCGACCACAGGACGCACACCGAATCCGGCGGTAGAGGAGCTACTTGCTGACGAAAGGGGCTGTTCTCGGTCATCGGGTTGGTTGATGCACGCCGAACGTTTCGGGCGCGGTGGCGATCCTCTCGAGGATCGTCACGAACGGCCTTCGACTCGAGTCCGGCTGCCGACTCGCCTCGTTCGCTGCATGGTGAAGCCAGCAGGCGTGGAAGCAGAGCGCCTGAACGACCGGATCGAGCCCGAGCGTCGTGGCCAGGCGCTGGCGCAGGCTCTCGAGGGCCGAGAAATGCTCGCCGGAACTCACGAAGCACGCCTCGAACGCCGCGAGCCGATCGGCGTACCGGCGCCGAGCGGCCACCGCGTCGGCGCCCGCATACAGGAGGTCGGTGAGCGGAAGGGAGTTGTCGGTTGCACATTCCCAGTCGACGATGCCGAGCCCGTCCTGTGGGTCGACGAGGACGTTGGCAAGCGTGAGATCGCCGTGGCTCGGCACGAACGAACAGGACCGACCGACCGCGCGGGCGCCAAGAGCCTGCAAGAACTCGAGATACGGGCCGGCCAAGGACGCTCGCGATGCAGGGGCGAGCAGAAAGCGCTCGACATCGTTCCGGACGATCGGCCTCGGGCGGGCGCAGGAGCGATTCCATCGCTCCAACCAGAGGGCGATCTGGCTCTGCACCTCTTGCGGCCGGATTCTGCCGCGCACAACCAAGTCGACCGCGGCACGTCCGGTCACGATGGACTCGAGCACGAAGGGCATCGAGTCGAGCCTGCCTGAGGCAAGCGCGACGGGGACGCGGGCTCCCGCCTCGCCCGCGCCCGGTCCGATTCGACGCAGTGCCCGAAGCTCATTGCCTGCTCCCGTCCCAAGCTTGACAATTGCATCTGGCTCGCGGCGCTCGCCGGCGAACCGGTAGACGATCAGCTTTCCTGTTCTCGCAGCCGGTACCGCGATGATCGTGCTGACAGGCTCTTCCCTCGCGTCGAGCCTGAACAGCCAGTCCGCGAGCGGCGCCTGTGGGTCGCGGCGATGGATCACCCCTGTCGGTCCGAAGATCGCTCGACCATGTGTACCGAGTCCCGATGCAAGTCGTCGCTTATAGGGACTCATCGGGATTCCGCCCTCGAGGGCATAGGATTCGGCAGACGTGCCCACGGGAACGAGGTAGCGCGTGCGACCGACGTCGGGGATATGGAGCACGGTTTCCGCCGATCGCAATCCTTCACCGGCCAGGGCACGACGCAACTGGATCGCGCTGCCCGGGACCACATAGGCGATTCCGTCCTGCGAGATTCGTGAGGCGGTAGTCTCCGCCGCTTGCCGCACCCAGCGGCTATCCCGGCGCTGGGTGCCGGAGGGCGCGAGAATTACGAGGTCGACAGTTCCGCCAGACACGTCGACCTCGGCCCGACTCGGGGCGAGCACGGGAGGGCAGTCGTCGCCGAGGACAAGTGCGTTGTTGGTTCGACCCGTTGGCAGCAGAAGTTCGAGTGGTGAGCATGAGCGCGGCACGGCAGTGACCTCTCCAGGGTCTTTGCAGGACGCTACGAGTATGGCGGTGTGCGTGGCCGCGGACCGCACTTGCCCCCCGGCAAGACCTGCCACAGCCGGCGACCGTAGACTCGCGTCCATGGGTGGACTGCCGAAGCGTTTTCCCCAGCGTCACCAGATCGCGGACGTTCGAAGAGAGGCGGAGACGGTCGGAATAGACAGGGAGGCGGAGACAACTCGCCGCCTGGCAGGACGCGTGATGGCGAGGCGAGATCTGGGGAAGCTCGTCTTTCTCGACCTCGTCGACCGGTCCGGCCGGATCCAGCTGCTCGTCCAGCCGGACCGGATCGGCAGGACGGCGGACGTCGATCTCGGCGATGTGGTCGGTGTGACCGGCCGCCCAGCCAAGAGCCGGCGCGGCGAGCCGAGCCTGGCCGTCGATTCCCTAGAGCTGCTGGCGAAGATCAGGCGGCCGCTGCCGGACACCTTCCACGGCCTCACCGAGGTCGAGACGCGGTACCGGCAGCGCTACCTCGACCTCATGATCAACGACGACTCGCGTCAACTTGCGATCCAGCGCGCCAGAATCGTCTCGGCGGTTCGGGCATACCTGGACGGAGAAGGATTTCTCGAGGTCGAGACGCCCATCCTTCAGCCTCGCTACGGCGGCGGTTTCGCCGAGCCGTTCGTCACGCACTCGAACGAGCTCGACGCCGACCTCTACCTCCGGATCGCGGACGA
>JGI10216J12902_100990455_pt1 | contig 10442 bp, 13 predicted proteins | sample KanNatreferecore_FD_12902 | JGI IMG/M metagenome (IMG submission 12902)
CCCGAGCAAGCCCCGGCCAGGTCGAAGCCCCATGCGTGGGTAGCCCCGAGCTTTCGCTGGACAATCGCCGCCGTTGACGGGCACAGTCGATCCGGAGTCATGGTGGCGACGATGATGCAGTCGACAGCCGCCGCCGAAATTCCACGAGCGGCGAGGCAGCGGTGCGCGACGGGTACAATCAGGTCTGACGTGCCGCCCCCCGACGCAAAGTGGCGCTCAGCGATCCCCGTGCGCGATCGGATCCATACATCGGTCGTGTCCAACTGCTGTTCGAAGTACGCGTTGGGGTAAACGTCGAGCGGTAGGTAGTGCCCGGTCGCCGTGATCGCGGCACGCATCATGTGCCGCGAGGGGCGGGGATGCCCACGCATTCAGGACGAGTATGCGCGGGCGCCGCGATCCGAGTGGGTATCATCGGCGGCCACATTCTACACGGGCGGTGCCCCGCTTGATGTGGAAATTGGGAACGAACGGTGCCTCATGGTCCTTCATGGAGGTCGAGCATGAGTCTTTCCGCCTCCCCGGTAGACTAGCGGCGGCAACATGGTGCTGTATGCCTTCGGTAGCCAGGGCCGCGCCTATCGGCGGTCATATGACGATTTCAGGGCCCATCTCGTGGTTGCGTCGCTCATCTCTTGCATGGCGGGCAAGCCGATCTCCGTCAAACGTCCACCTGACTCGTACCGCTGAGAGGAGCAGTCATCGGTTACCGTGGAGAGTCAGTCAACGAATATCCGTCGACTCCCCCCGATTCTGAGGACTGTATCCATCTCCACGACGATCCGGTGCAGGGCGCTTACTCGTCAGACTCCCCAGTCGTTCGGCCAGCGACGTCAGGGTCACGCGGGTTGCTTCATCGAACTGCTCGAGGTCGCTTAGATGGTCCTGGAGGCCGCGCGCGAACGGCCCCAATAGCTGGGCGGTTGAGGGTTCAAGCGCTTTCATCAGGTCGTCGAGATCCCCTGCGACGACGGAGAGGTCTCTGTCTGCGTCCTCGAGGTGACACTGGACCCGGATGATCTCGTGGAGAAGGCCGTCAATCATTTCGTCACGGGTCATTTCTGGCATCGGCAACCTCCCGCGAGTCTCACCCTTTGGTTCAGCGTACCACTCACGAGGTACGGACTAAACTTTGCCGTGTGATCCTGACGCGTGACCGAAATCGGGCTGAAGGCTGCGTTCGGATCCGATCGCTTTCATCTCAGCGGAGAAGAAAACGGCTCTTGCCGGTGTCGGCAAAGGGCCGCAAAGCCCCGGCTCGGAAGCCCAGTCCCAGAAGTCCCCGTGGGGCATTGGCGGGAGTGGCAGGTCAACCGAATCAGACGGCGGAGATTGGGAGTTCGGGCGGCCGAGTTAGGTCGCTGCCGGCGCCTTTGGCGGCTCGCTGACCCGCTGGAGGATCTGTGCACCGCATGAGCAGGTCAGCCACACACACCCGGAATCGCGCCCGCCGTCGAGTTCACCGCACTCTTGGTGCTCAGCGACAAATGCTACAAGAGCCTCGAGGGGTTCCGGCTGAGGCATGGGACACCCTCCCATAGGACCCTTCTGCTTCTCCTCACAGGGCGCGGAGCGCGAGTATAGGCTCGACGAGCAAGCTGGGCAAGGCGGTGACCCCACGCGTATTTGGCTTACCCAAGAGCCCGAAGGGGCGGCCATCAGAGGGAGGCCCATCCCTTCGGGCGCGAAGCGCCTAACAGTGTCCTTGCTTGGCGAGTCCTGGCGGGCAACCGTGTTCGTGGCCCACCTTTTTCACGTGCCCGGGCCGAACCTTGTAGTAGGCGACTGGAACCGATAGGACCGGCTGAGGCACCTTCTTGACTGCAATCGACGTCCACGGGCCGCCGTGGCTTGTGGCGACAAACCATCCGCCCTGATGGAAGCTGTAATACTGACCACCATAAGCGAAGAAATTCATACTTACGCCTGGGGCATAGAACACAGGTGATCCGGGCACCACCACAAGTTGCGGCGGAGTCGTGACCACCGGAGGAAATGGAGCGACGACGACCGGCTGCGTGACGATCACCGGAGGCGCGACCACAACAGGTGGCGCAACTACAACAGGCGGGGCGACCACAACGGGCGGCGCCGGCACGCCGATATTGACTCCAACTCCAACCTTCACTCCATCCGCCTCCGCCGAACCTACAGTGGCAAGGCCGAGGAATACTGACAGTGCGATGACTCGCATCGAGGACCTCCTGCGCAATGTGCTTAACTTCCGTCGCAGACTCCTGCATATCGGCGACCAACCGCTCTGTACGGGCATATTCTTCCTTCTTTGAGCCGCTTCAGAACCCAGACTGTCGAACCAATGACACCGACGCCTGTCCGGGCAGGGACACGCGCCGTCTGGAGAACAGGCACTCGAAGACTGGCGCAGCCTGACGCCGGTGGAGGCGGCGGAAGCCCATGAAGAGCTTCTGGAAACCATGGAGCACCGCCTGCAAGGCCGCCGGGGCCCCTGGGCGGATCCCCCCACGACTTCCGTCGGACGGCCGTCAGGAACCTGGAGCGCGCCGGAGTGCCGCGGTCAGTCGCCATGAAGATGGTTGGCCACAAGACCGAGGCGATCTACCGGCGGTACGCGATCGTGAGCGATGCTGATCTTCAGGACGCTGCGAAGAAGCTCGCGGCGGTCAGCGCGTTTGGTGACAATCTGGTTACAGTAGCGACCGCCCGCCCGTAATCCTGCCTGATAAGTAGTTAAAAAACTTGTGGCTGGGACGGGATTGAACCGCCGACACCAGGATTTTCAGTCCCCTGGGGATCCATGACTAGCACTCTCCATAGGTTGTCATCGTCAGCATTCCGCATGGTTGCTCTCACCGGCCCGGGGGGTTGGAACCCGATGCCGGCCGATGCCGGCCTTTCACTCGGGCCGAGCACGGGCCGAGTGCGCAGCAGTTCGTTGGTCACACCCACCGCCTGGAGGCGCCATATGAAGGCGGCTCCCAGCCCGCTAACGAGAGTACGATCGCGTCTGCGCCAAGTCTTCACGTTCCATGTAGGGACAAGCGTCATGAAGTCTTTGAGAGCCGAGATCAAGAATGTCTTTGCGATGGCGGCCGCGCTCGAGGCGGCGGGGCGAGACGCTACGCGGCTCCCGTCGCCGATTGCTTCCGCGCAGGCGGGTCAGTAGCACGGCTCGCGGCGCACGTGTTGTCGTCGCACCTTCATCCGCGCGCATCGCAGATCGCGCTTGACATCGCATCGCGCGCCACCTAGAGTGCCTGCCGCGGTGGCGCCGGGCCGTCGTCCCGAGCAGCATCGCTGATGCAAATCTGCATAAGGGTGGAGGCATTCATGAATGTCACGCGATCGATTGCCGCAGCGCTGATCTTCGTCCTGGTCGTTACTAGCACGACAGTCGTCTCGGCCCAGAACACGTCACCGACGACGAACAATTCGGGGGCCGGGGCCGCCGCGGCCGCGAGCAACGTCTTCTACGTACCGGGCAAGGCCATCGTGTGCGGGCTGAGCGGCCTCGGGTGGGTCATTGCCATGACGCTCACCTTCGGCGCCCTCTATCAGGAATCGACCGATTTCGTCAGGGGCGGTTGTGGCGGTCAGTGGGTGCTGACCGACGCAGACATCAAGCCGACGCCGAAGTCGTACTAGGAGTCGGACTGGAGGACGGGGCAGCGAGCCATCCGCTCGTCAGCCCGTACCGCTTCACCTTGCGGGCCACCGTGGACTGGGTCACGCCGAGATAGCGCGCGGCCAGAGCCTGAGTCTTGTAGCGGGTCAGGGCGTCCTTCAGCAGCTCGCTCTCCATGTGCCGCAGCTTCTTCCGGAGGCTCAATCCAGAGCCGGACGTGTCTCTGGCCCGGGTCGCCGCCACGCCGCGTACGTGCGCAGGCAGATCGGCCACGTCGATTGTCTCGGAGATGGCCGTCACCACGAGCCGCTCGGTCAGATTGGACAGCTCGCGCACGTTGCCCGGAAAGTGATAGCGCGAGAGCACTTCGATCGCTTCGGGCGTGAGACCCCGGCGCCTCTGGAGCCGCTTTTCGGCCCGCGCCAGAACAACCTCCACGAGGCGCGGGATGTCCTCGGGATGGTCGCGAAGGGCGGGAATCTCGAGAGCCAGCACGTCGAGGCGATAGAAGAGGTCCTCGCGGAAGCGGCCCTCCGCGATCATGTGTGGCAGATTGCGATTGGTGGCGGCAACGATCCGCACATCCGGACGCTTCGGCTTCACGGCGCCCACTGCCCACACCTCGCCGTCCTCCAGGAACCGCAGCAGCTTCACCTGCAGGCTTAGCGGGAGATCACCAATCTCGTTTAGAAGTAGGGTCCCCTTGTGGGCTAGCTCGACGAGTCCGATCTTGCCCTTGGCGTCCGCCCCGGTGAAGGCCCCCTTCACGTAACCGAACAGCTCGGCCTCCATCAAGCCCTCGGGGATCGCGCCGCAGTTGACCTCGAGGAAGGGGCCTCCGCCCCGAGCGGAGGCCTGGTGGATCAGCCGGGCGAACACCCCCTTGCCGGCTCCGGTCTCCCCGAGCACCAACACCGTCGAGTCGACCACCGCATACTGGAGAGCCTTTTCCCGCACCGCGGCGAGCGCCGGGCTGTGCGCGACGATCTCGTCCTGCTGCGGCTCGCGGCCGGTGCTGATGGCCAACGTGGAGCGTGACTGCTCGACCAGCTCGACCGCATCGCGCAGCCGACTCATCACCTGATCCATGCCGGTGATCTCTTGAATGGTCACCACGACGTAGGAGAGCCCGGCGGTCGACACGATGGGGACGCCTGAGACCACGACCTTCCGTCCGTTGCGGAGCGTCTGGACCGTCGACACGGCGACTCGCGACGCCGCGACTTCTCCACTGATCGACCAATCGAAGTCACGATCCACCCCGAGCTCGTGAACCGGCCGGCCCATCGCCTGCCTAGGGTCAAAGCCGAGTATCTCGCCGGCGGCTTGATTGCCCCGAAGCAGGATCGACTTCGGGCTCAGGATGCACAGCCCTTCGCGCGCGCCCTCGACCATCGCCTCGAGCATCTCGAGCGAGGCCGCCGGCGTGGGATGGGCTGACGTGGAATCCGGCCCAGCGTGGCTCTTCGTCAGATCGATGGACACGACATCTCCCTGGTACTTCCCGGTTCGGTCGCCGAAAGCAAACGCAGGACGAATGCCAAAACGCATGCGGAGCGGAACGCCAGCCGGACCGGGGATTTAGCACAAGCTGTGCGGAAGCACGAGCTGTGAGGTGCCGGGCAAGGGATAAAAATTATCCCAACCTGGATATCAAGCAGGCGCCTTGTGGCGTACCCCTCCTGCGCTAGCTTTTCACCCCCCTCGAGGCCGCAAGCTCGATATGCATGAGACGTATGCCCAGCCGTAGCCCCGCGATAGAACTCAGAATTCGGCGCCGGTCAGCCGGCTGCCGATTGCTGCTTTCCCCCATCTGCCAATCCGTTTCTGCATAAAGCGACGGCTTGGGAGCGTGCTGCCGCGCTCGCGCGTAAGTGTCCGCCGGAGATAGCTCGGTTGGCCTCGGGGGCCTGCATCACCGAGCGTGTGGCACGTGCCCTGCACTAAGCCCGCCTCACCAGCGACAACATAGGAGACACATCACTCCGGTGGCGCTTCACGGAGTGTCCGAAAGGGATCGAGGGTGAGCAACGCGGAGGTCGCTCGTGGTCGTGAAGCTAGACCACGGTGGGCAGGCTCCGACGGTGTTCGAGGTCCTCGAGCAGGCGGGTCTCCTCGGCGAAGTCTCCGAGAGCGAGCTGGACCTGGTCGAGCCGGGGGCCGTGGGTTTCCGGATCCCGAGAGATCGAATGGCCGCGGTGGTCCTCGCGTTCGAGTGCAGCGGCTTCGCAGACGTAAGGGCATACGAGGTGCAGCCGAGTCGGGACAGCGTCGGATGAGAGGGGGGAAGCGAGGCAGAACAATCGAAGCGAGGTAGCCAGGACGAAGCAGATTGACGAGTGGTCGGGCGCAGTCGAGTGCAGTTACATCACACGTCTCCCGCAGATGCGGTGAGCACAGGAGGAAGGCGGAATGAAGAAGGTCCTCGGATACGTGAAGGACGAGCAGGGCATCGAGACGCTGGAGTGGATCGCGGTGGGCGCGCTGATCGTGGCGGTCGCGCTCGTGGTCTATCCCGGCACGCTGCAGGGTGGGCTTCAGACGGTCGTGCAGGCGATCACGGACAAGCTCACGGGTATCGTCAGCTAGGTCAGCGGAACCAAAAAGCACAACCTGGTGCCCCGGGGGCTGGGCAATCAGCCTCCGGGGCCACGGAAACCGAACAAACAATGCGACACTTGCGATTCGGGAATCAGCGGGGTACGTCGACACTGGAGTTCGTCGTCGTCCTGCCCACTCTCCTGATCATCTTTCTCGGCGGACTCGAGCTGAGCCGGGCGTGGCTCACGGCCAACATCGCGGCCAATGCGGCGCGGGAGGGTGCTCGTGTCGGCGTGGTCACTCCTGCGCTGGGCACGGATCCCAACGCTCCCGTGTTCGACAATACCGCCGCCGTCGCGCGGATCAACGACATCCTGACCGCCGCCCGTTTGACCGCGGCTCCGGGCGGTGTCACCGTCACCTGCACCCCACCTGCGTCGCCTCCGCCCGGATTGAGCGGGTGCATACCGGACTCACAAGTCACGGCTTCCGTCACGATCGATTTCGTTACTGTCGCGCCGCTCTTCCTGCCAGTGCTGGGCACTCCGAGCGCCCCACTGGTCCTGACCGAAACCACTATCATGCGGCGCGAATAAGGAAGGTAGGGACCAATTATGCGTCGGCGATTCTTGCTGATTCTCCTCTGTGCCTCCGTCATCGGGCTCCTGGCGAGCCTGCTCGTGTACCGGGTCGTCAGCCAGGTGGCCCGCGCCCGCGGCGACCAGTCCGAACAGATCGTGGTCGCCGCGACCAACCTGGGCCTCGCGGATACAGTCGCGAGTCAGCACATCAAGCTGGTCAACTGGCCCAAGGCGTCGATCCCACCTGGCGCTCTCCGGACCGCCGCGGAAGCGGAGGGCCGGGTCGTCCGAAGCTCTGTCGTCGCCGGCGAGCCACTGATCGAGGCCAAGCTTGCGCCTCAGCTCACCGGCAAGGGCGGCATCATGCCGATGCTGATCCCGGAAGGGCAGCGCGGAGTCACCATCAGGCTGGACGAAGCCACGCGGGAGAGCGGCTTCGTCATGCCGAACAGCCGGGTCGACGTCCTCGTGAGCATGCCGAAGGCGCCCGGATCCAACGAGAAGATCGCCAAAGTCATCCTGCAGGACATCACCGTTCTCGCCGCCGGCCAGATCGTCGAGATGAAGGACAACAAGCCGGTGACCAACACGACCGTCACCCTCGCCCTCACCCCGCAGCAGGTGGAGCGGCTGGCGGTCGCGCAATCGGACGGCCGCCTGATGCTCGTTCAGCGCAATCTCCGCGACACGGAATTCGTCCGTACGCCAGGCGCGACTCCATCCTCGCTCCTGAGCGACGTCGCGCCGGCATCGAAGCCAGAGGCCAAGCCGACCGTCCTCGCACGCAGCGCTCCCCTGCCCGTTCCCTCGCTGGAGAAGTACCCGGTCGCGGTAATCCGCGGGACCAAGGTGAGCGAGCAGACGTTCGTTCGTGACCGCGGAAATTCCTGGGCCGAGCAGCCGGGCCTCAAGCAATGAAGAGCACAGGAGGTTGGTCAATGCGTCTACCATTCCGTTTCGTCCACTTCGCGGCTCTCGTCGCGCTGGCGACCGCGACCGTCTTCGTGGCGGGGCCCGCCGCCGCCCAGACCCCGGCACCCGTCTACGTCGCGGTCGATGGGTCCATGCTCCTGGCCCTGACCGAGCCCGCCCGGAAGGTCGCGGTGGCGAACCCCGCCATCGCGGACGTTCAGGTGATAAGCCCGGCGCAGCTCCTGGTCGTGGGCAAGGCGTCAGGCGTGACCTCGCTGATGATCTTCTCCGGAAAGGGCCTACAGTCCTACAACCTCATCGTCCATCCGTCTTCCATTGCCGCGGCGAGCACCAGCGCCATGCTGCCGCCCCCGCACGCCGTCCTCGTCCAGCGGGGAGACAAGATGGCCGAGCACCTCTTCACGCGCGGGCCTGACGAGCGCTGGCTGGAGCTGGGTCAGGTCAAGCCGGAAACGGACGCCAAGAAGTGAGACTCGACATGAATCGCGCATACCACAGAGCCGGTGTCGTCTCACTCTTCTTGGCCCTGACTCTTTTGCTGACGGGCCTGGGCAGTACGGTAGCCCTCGCGGCGGATCCGGCGCTCCTCCGGCTCGAGGTGACGATGGGGAAGTCGCAGGTCCTGAACCTCCAGGAGCCCTTCAACCGGGTCTCGGTCACGAACCCGGCCGTCGCCGACGTCTTCGTGGTCACGCCGAACCAGATCCTCATCAACGGGAAGGCGGTCGGAACCACTTCGCTGGTGGTCTTCTACCCGACCAGGACCGTCTTCTTCGATGTCCTCGTCCAGACGGATCTGGCGCTCCTGCGGGAGCGTCTCAAGCAGGTCGCTCCGCGCGACAACATCCAAGTACACGCCGCACAGGACGCGATCATTCTGGAAGGCAATGTGTCCAGCGAGAGAACGACCGCGGGCGCCGTCGAGGTCGCGGGCGTGTTCGCGCCCAAGGGCAAGGTCGTCAGCCTCCTGAGCCTCACCGACGTCAAGCCGCAGCAGGTCCTGCTGCAGGTGCATGTGGCCGAGATTGCCCGCGCGAACCTGAAGGAGCTGGGATTCGCCGCCCGGGCCCTCGGGCAGACGTTCCAGGGAGCCGCATTTCCCGGAAACCCGTTCTCGTTGGCGATCGGCGCCGTCGGACCGGTGGTGGCCAACGGGGTCTTCGGACAGAGCTCGCCGGACATCGCCCTGGCCGGCAGCACGATCTTCCTCTCCTCCGGGAATCGGGACTATGCCGGCGTCATCCGGGCCATGAGCGACCGCAACGTGCTCCGCACGCTCGCGAAGCCCAACCTGATCACGCAGAGTGGCAAGGAGGCCAAGTTCCTGTCGGGCGGTGAGTTCCCGTATCCGGTGGCCCAGCAGAACAACACCATCAGCATCGAGTTCAAGGAGTTCGGGGTAGGCCTGGTGTTCCTTCCGGTGGTGCTGGACGGTGAGATGATCAATCTCAAGGTCAGGCCCGAGGTGTCGAGCCTCGACTTCAGCCAAGGCCTGCAGTCCAACGGCTTCAACATCCCGGTCATCCGGAAGAACGAGGCCGCGACCACCATCAACCTGAGGGACGGCGAGTCCTTCGCGATCGCGGGCCTGATCAACAACGACGTCCGTCAGGCGGTGGCGAAGATCCCGGTGCTCGGCGACATCCCGATCCTCGGTGCCCTCTTCCGCAGCGCCAGGTTCCAGAACAACGAGACGGAGCTCCTCTTCCTGGTGACGGTGAAGCTTGTCAAGCCAGACCCGACGGGGGCCGGACCAGATCCGCGACGCCTCCTTGACCTGAGGCCGGAGGAGCACAAGGACTTCACTCTGGTGCCGGGCATTCCGGGCGTCGGAGAGCTCGTGACCCAGCCCTTCGGGCAGAGCAACCTGCCGGCTAAGTGAGCCCGAGCGGCCAATGACCATCACGCTACGGACCCTGATCGTTGCCGAATCGAGTCTGCCACTGAAAAGCTTGCTCACCGGCGGCTCGTCCACGGTCGTGGTCGGCGAGTTCCGGCGCGTGTCACAGGCCATTCAGGACGGCCCCGCCCGCCGCCCCGATCTGATAATCGTCGACCTCCCCGAAGCCCACGCAGGCGGATCCGATGGTCCCCCGGCCTATATGGTCGAGGCGCTCGTCCAGGCCTTCCCCGAAGCGGCCGTGTTCGCGGTCGGCCCGAGTGTCTCGGCGGACTTCGTCATCGAGGTGATCCGGGCCGGCGCCGTCGAATTCCTTCGGCGACCCGTCCAGGCCGAAGATCTGGCAGCGGCCATCGAGAAGCTCATCAGGCTGCGGCGCCCGGGTCAGGCGGCTCAGCGGGCCGGTCGCATCACGTCGACCTTCTCCACGAAGGGCGGGCTCGGCGTTACCACCATTGCCACGAACCTCGGCGTCTGCCTGGCCGAGCGCGCACCCGGCCGGACCATCCTCATCGATCTCGACACGCGACAGTCGGACGTCGCTACCTTTTTGAACCTCAGGCCAACCTATTCGGTCATGGACGCGGTGGAGAATCCGGACCGCCTGGACGCCTCCTTGCTTCAGGGCCTGGTCGTCCGCCACGCCAGCGGCCTGGTGGTGCTCCCGGGCCCGACCCGCCTGGAGCGCGGCCAGATCCCCGCGAACCGGATCGAGGGCCTGCTGACTGTCATCCGGTCCCAGTTCGACCACGTCCTGCTCGACCTCCGGCACGATCTCGACCCCGGCACCATCGCGGCGCTCGAGGCCTCCGACACCGTTCTCTTCCTCACCGGGCTCACCGTCTCGGCGCTGCGGTCCGCGGCCGCCGGTCTCGCCGTGTTC
>JGI10216J12902_102177653_pt1 | contig 10432 bp, 8 predicted proteins | sample KanNatreferecore_FD_12902 | JGI IMG/M metagenome (IMG submission 12902)
TGGTTGCAGTAAAAGATCTGGTCCTCGCCGATCTTGGACGTGGTCGCTTCATGTTCCACGGACGCGGAGGTGTTCTTCACTTCGATGTACGGGAACGTGTGCGCGCCGCATTTGGCGCCGATCAACATCGAGTCGCATTGCGAAAAGTTTCGCGCGTTCTCGGCGGTCTTCTGGATTTTGACCAGGCCGCGGTAACTGTTCTGGCCATGGCCGGCCGAGATGCCTTTCGATATGATCGTGCTGCTCGTGTTTTTGCCGATGTGCACCATCTTGGTGCCGGTGTCGGCCTGCTGATAATTGTTCACGACGGCGACGGAATAAAATTCGCCGACGGAATGGTCGCCCTGCAGGATGCAGCTTGGATATTTCCACGTGATGGCGGAGCCGGTCTCGACCTGGGTCCAGGAGATTTTCGACGCCCGGCCTTTGCACAGGCCGCGTTTGGTCACGAAATTGTAGATGCCTCCGCGCCCCTGTTCGTCGCCGGGATACCAGTTCTGCACGGTGGAATACTTGATCTGGGCGTTGTCGAGGGCGATCAGCTCGACGACCGCGGCGTGGAGCTGGTTTTCATCGCGCATCGGCGCGGTGCAGCCTTCGAGGTAACTCACGGAAGCGCCTTCGTCAGCGACGATGAGGGTCCGCTCGAACTGGCCGGATTTGGCGGCGTTGATACGGAAGTAGGTGGAAAGTTCCATCGGACACTTCACGCCTTTCGGGATGTAACAGAACGACCCGTCGGTGAAGACCGCCGAGTTCAGGGCCGCGTAATAGTTGTCCGTGTGGGGGACCACCATGCCGAGATATTTGCGGACGAGGTCCGGATGTTCCTGCACCGCTTCGCTGAACGAGCAGAAGATGACGCCCACTTTGGCGAGGGTGTCTTTGAACGTGGTGCCGACGGACACGCTATCAAACACGGCGTCCACCGCCACGCCGGCCAGCCGTTCGCGTTCGCGCAGCGGGATGCCGAGTTTCTCGTAGGTCTCGAGCAGCTTCGGATCAACCTCGTCGAGGCTCTTCGGGCCGTCGCCTTTTTGCTTCGGCGCGGAGTAATAGGTGATGTCCTGGAAATTCACCGGCGGATATTTCACGAACTGCCACGTCGGTTCCGTCATCGTCTGCCAGTGACGAAACGCCTTGAGGCGCCATTCGGTCAGCCACTCCGGCTCTTTCTTTTTGGCGGAGATCAGCCGGATGATGTCTTCGTTCAGGCCGGGCGGCGCGGACTCGGTTTCGACGTCGGTGACGAAGCCGTATTTGTATTCCTGCTTGACCAACCCCTCAATGGTTTCAGTTGCCGTGCTCATTTGATCCGTTGAATCGTTAAATTGTTAAATCCGTTAAATCGGTGGAGCGAAGCGGGGGAAACCGCTTTATTTCTTTTTGCCGGCGCAATCCGGGCAGAAACCGTGAATGGCGATCTCAAAACGCAGCGCCTTGAACCCTTTGGGCAGCCCTATGCCCGGTTCCTCGGCCGGCAAATCAATATCGAACACATTCTCGCAGGTATCGCAGTAAAAGTGGCAATGCTCCTGCATGTTCGGACAAAAACGCGTCGCCCCGCGGTCCACCGTCACCTGCCGGGCCACACCCGACCGGACCAACGCGTCCAGGCAGTTGTAAACCGTGGCCATGGAAATGTCCGGCATCGCCCGTTTGGCCCGGATAAAGACCTCCTCGGCGGTCGGATGATCGCGCTCCCCCAGCAGGACGTTATAAACGTGCTCCCGCTGCGGCGTGAACCGGAAACCGCTCGTGCTGAGCCGCTCGTTCAAATGCCCGTCTTTTTTCTTCTCGACCCGCGACATAACTAATGCAAACTACCGACCTCTCCCGCCCATGTCAATATTTGGAATAATTCTAATTTAAGCCCTTTTTGATTGCGGAGATGGCTTCCGGCCTGGAACGGGAAAACCGGCAGTTCAAAGACCTGGTCATGCGCCTGAAGGAATTCCAACGCGACGCGACGCGGAAATAAGGGCTTCCCCTTCCACGCACGGCACAACTCCGATGGCGGGATTTTGCAAAAGCGTGACAACTGCCGCTTGCCTGCGGGCCAGGATGGACGGCATAACAGGCATATGGCAGGAGCGCGCATTCAACCGAAGCAGGCTTTCCTCTGGCAGGCCCTCCTGATCCTGCTGCCGCTGATCGTGCTGGCGGCGTTCGGGTGGTTCTCCCTGCGACAGGACCGGGCCGTGGCCGAGGCCGAAGCCCGGGAACGGGCGCAGGCGATTGCTGATGACCTGCTTCCCAGGTTCCGGAACGAACTGACTTCCAGCAAAACAAACTCGTCCTTTTTCTTCGAAGTCGATCGTGCCGGTCGCCTGACTTTTCCCCCGTCGTATGACGCGGTCCCCCTGCCCAGACCTTTGGCCCTCTCCGATCTGACTCCGCGCCAGATGCAGCTTTGGCTCGCCGCGCAAGCGAGCGACCGGCTCGAACCTTATCGCGCGTTTGTCGATGCGAACCCGCCGCCTGATTTCGTCGCGACGGCGTATTTCGAGATCGGCATTCGGTATTTGAAAGAAACCAATTATTCCCAGGCGGCGGAAATGTTTCACCGGGTGGCGACCGATTACCCGGATGCGCGCGGGGAAAGCGGTTTGCCGCTGCGCCCGCTCGCGCAATTGAAACTGATCGAAATGCAGCCGCTCGCGTCGTCGCCTCCGTTTCCGCTGAAATATTCCGTTCCGCTGGATTCCTTCTGTTCCAACATCGTCCACGATCCAACGCCATTGACGTCGCAGCTGTTTGGGCGGATCCAGGAACTGCTGAGCGGGCTTGAAGCGACCGCAAATCCGCGGGGAACAAACACAACGAACCGGGCCCGGTCGCTTCCAGAGACCGTGCAAGGATGGGAGCGCGACTGGAATGATCATGAAAGGTCGCGCGAGCTGTTTGCCGCAGCGAGCGCGCATCCCGCGGTGGGTTCCTCGCCTTTGCTTCTGGCGGGCGACCCGGGGCGTTTGCCGCCGGGAGGACTCACCCAAATCGTCGCCGCGGATTCACACCTTTTCTGGTTTGCCACTCCGCAACCGGTCAACTTGCGGCGTTCCTTCAAAAGCGGGATCCACGAAGATGAACCCGCAACGATGCCCGTGCCTGAGTGGGTCAAACGCAATGTCCCGGGAGCCAAAATTCACGACCAAAGCTGGCTGGCCATCCGCGTTGATAAAGCCGACAGCGCCGGCTTCCGGTTCAGTTGCCGGCCCGAATCCGAACTGGGGTTCAGCTTCGCGCGCCTGGTGCAAAACGACAAACACATTCCCGAATACTTCGGTGTGGGCGTGGAGCTCGGTGGAAAAAGGATCACGGAATACGCACCCGACCTGCGGCTGTGGCGCCATGAAACGAGAGGCGGCGGCGGCAAAGGGGGCGGGACCTTTTGGATCAAAACTTCCCTCGACCACGTTGCCACCAATCTCCTCGCCTCGGCGATTGAACCCGAAGGCGGCCTCGAACAATTGAAGGTCCATGTGTATCTGACCAGCCCGGAGACTCTCTTTGCCACCCAACGCTGGCGCGTCCGGTGGTTTGGCCTGTTGATCGCCCTTTCAACCGCCGCCGCCCTCACCGGCCTGATCGCCACCTGGCAAACGTTCCTCCGCCAGCAGCAACTCGGCGAAATGAAATCCAACTTCGTCTCCAGCGTTTCCCACGAACTGCGCGCCCCGATCGCTTCCGTGCGCCTGCTCGCCGAAAGCCTCGAACACGGCAAAGTCCCCGAACCGGGAAAGCAAAACCAATACTTCCGCTTCATCGGCCAGGAATGCCGCCGCCTGTCGTCGCTCATCGAAAATGTCCTCGACTTCTCCCGCATCGAACAGGGCCGCAAACAGTATGAGTTCGAACCCACGGACGTCGCCGCGCTGACCCGGCAGACCGTGAAACTGATGGAGCCGTACGCGGAGGAAAAGGGGGTGCGGCTGGAATCCTCCAACCTCCAACCTCCAACCTCCAACCTCGAATTGGAGGTGGACGGCCGCGCGATCCAGCAGGCGCTCGTGAACCTGATCGACAACGCGATCAAGCATTCGCCAAAAGGCGAAACGGTGATGGTCGAGTTGCAGCCAAGCGCGATGCCGGATGCCGGATGCCGGATGCCAGATGGTGCACCGTCGGATGGAATCCGGAATCCGGAATCCATCGTCCGACTCTCCGTCGAAGACCATGGCCCGGGCATTCCGCCGGCCGAGCATGAAAAGATTTTCGAACGCTTTTATCGCCGCGGCTCCGAGCTGCGCCGCGAAACGCAAGGGGTGGGGATCGGGTTGAGCATCGTGAAGCACATCGTCGAGGCGCACGGCGGCCGGGTCGCCGTGCGCAGCGACGTGGGGCAGGGGAGCCGGTTCACCATTGAATTGCCAGGTTTAAACTCCGAACTCCGAAATCCGAAATCCGAATGAACTCCGAAATCCGAAATCCGAAAAAAACCATTGCGACTGCTGAACCGGTGCGCCGGTTTTCAGACTTCGGATTTCCTTCGGCCTTCGGCCTTCGGATTTCGGCCTTCCCACCATGCCCCGCATCCTGATCATCGAAGACGAAACGCCGATGCGCACCGCCTTGAAAGACGTGCTGGAGGCGGAAGGTTACCGCGCGCTGACGGCCGCCGACGGCGAGAGCGGACTGCAGCGGGTGCTGGAGGAGAAACCCGATCTTATCCTGCTCGACATTATGATGCCGAAGCTCGACGGCTACGAAGTCTGCGCCGAGCTGCGGCGGCTGGCCGTGACCGCGCCGGTCCTGATGCTGACGGCCAAAGGCCAGGTGGAGGACCGCGTGACCGGGCTGGACGCCGGCGCGGATGATTACCTCGTGAAACCCTTCAGCACCGAGGAACTGCTCGCGCGCGTCCGGGCGCTGCTCCGCCGGTCGCAAAAACAGGCGAAGACCTCCGTCCGACTCCAGCTGGCCGATGTTGAAATTGACCTGGCCCGGCAGACGGCTGTCCGCGGAAAGAAGACGATTCATCTGACCGCGAAAGAATTCGCGATGCTGCGGCTCATGGCGGAAACACCGGGCGAACCCGTCAGTCGCGAACGGTTTCTCGATGTGGTCTGGGGTTACGCCGCCTTTCCCACCACCCGCACCGTGGACAACCACATTGCCAGCCTGCGCGGCAAGATTGAGCGCAACCCGGACGCGCCGCGCTGGATCAGGACCGTGCATGGGGTGGGTTACAAACTGGAACTGTCCGATGATTTTGCAAAACCATGACAATCAAAACCGGCCGGCAGACGTAAGTTGACTGCGGAGGAAATCATGAACTTGAAACTATCGACGATGACAATGGCCTGGGTGCTCGCCTTGGCGACCCTGGCGCGCGGCGCGACGAACGACCTCGCGTCCACTTTGCAAAAAGGCCTGTTCGAAGAGGAAGCCAATCGCAACCTCAAGGAAGCCATCGCCTGTTACCAGTCGCTCGTGGCAGAATACGACAAAGACCGGCAGGTGGCGGCGACCGCTGTGTTCCGTCTGGGAGAGTGTTATCGCAAGCTGGGCCGGACGAACGAGGCGACGGCGCAGTATTCCCGGATCATTCGTGAATTCCCGGACCAGGCGGAGCTGATGAATCTGAGCCGACAGAACCTTACCGCTCTCGGAACGGTTTCCGGACGAAGCGGGCAGGACGTCACTGCCCGCAATAGCCAAACGATAGCATCCGGCGGGACCCTCGAAACTGCCGATGAGGAACAGCAGGCGATCCGCCGCATTCAGGCGATGATCCGGAACAGCCCGGACCTGATCAATGCGGAGAACGGCGGATCGCTTCCGTTGACGGCAGCGGCGCGGGCCGGGCAGGTGCGGGTGGTTCAATTCCTTTTGGACAACGGCGCTGAAATCAACCGCAGCCAGCGCGGTTACACCGCGCTGCATGCGGCCACAACCGAAGGACACAAAGCCGTGGTTGAACTGCTTCTCAGCCGCGGGGCCAGGGTGAATGTGCAGGAACCGTCTTACCCTTCCACACCCCTGCATCTCGCGGCCGGAAAAGGTTTTCACGGTGTCACGGAAGCTTTGCTGGCTCATCAGGCGGATATCCAGGCCACGGACAAAAACGGTTCGACCCCCCTGCATCTCGCAACCGGGGCCGGACATGCGGCGCTGGTGGAACTGCTGTTGACCAAAGGCGCCCGGGTCGACGCCACTGATGGCACCGGTCAGACACCGCTCACCCTCGCGGCGCGAGCCGGACATTCTGCCATGGTGAAAGTCCTGGCCAAAGCGGGGGCGGACCTCAATACCCAGGATACCTCCCGCGGGACCGTCCTGGCGCATGCCGTGTCAAACGGGCATTTGGAAGTGGTGAAGGCATTGCTCGACGCCGGCGCGGACGTGAACGCAGGCCGGTTCACTCCACTGCACGCCGCAGCGGCGGAGGGCCAGACCAAATGCGTCGAGGTGTTGCTGGAGGCTAAAGCGAATGTGAACGTCCGGGACGACCGCGGCTCCACGCCTTTGCATTATGCAACGGCGGGCCATGGGGAGATCATCCGCCTTTTGCTCGAGCACGGGGCCGATCCCAACGCCCTCGATGAACAAGGCAATTCACCGCTCAACCTAGTCACGAAAAGCCGTCAACCCCCCAATCGCACGTCAAAGCAAGCCATGACCGACTTGCTGCGGAAACATGGCGCCGCCGACGATCTTCCCCGGCTCGACCGGATCACGATCCTGCGCCCGTCCGAAAAATGGTCCCGAGCAGTGTTCCAGAAACGTCCCAACGATCAGAACCATTACACCCTGATGGAGTTGTTCGCCGCGCATTACGGATTTATTGGAGGTCACGAAACCACCGCTGACCTGGTGGACTTCGATAGAGCCAGCTACACGCTTTCTGATTCATTGAGATTTCCTGCTCTTGAAAACGTGACGCTTCGTCGTCCGACCGCAGACGGAAAAGGCTGGGAAAAACGCGAACTCAATCTCCTCGATCTGCTCAGCTCGCGTGATTGTTCCCGTGATTTTCAACTCGTGTGGGGTGACGTCCTGGAAATTCCTGAAGCTGATCACCCGATCAACACGGCATGGGAAGGACCGTCCGAAGTCATCCGGGAAACATTGAGGAAATGCCTCACGCGACACATACGGCTTTCGGTCGGCAGACAAACGACGAACATCGTGCTGGTTCCCCACCTGGAACCGGGTCCAAAGCGAACAGTGAGTCCTCGTGGACTGTTGGCTCCAATGTCCCGGTTCACGCTGCTCCCGCTTATTCAAAACTCGGGGTTGCTGCGCACCTCGTCGGACCTTTCCCAGGTGAAGGTGATCCGCGGCGAAGGCAAAGCGCGCAGGGAATGGATATTCGACTGCAGCGATCCTTCCGCGCCGATGTTCTGGCTGCGCGACGGCGACCGGATTGAAGTGCCTGAAAAGAAATGACCGGATCAGCTGGCCGCGATTTCCTGCGGCCCTTTGCCGCCGTTCACCAGGAACAACACGGCCATGCGCACGGCCAGTCCGTTGGTCACCTGTTCGAGAATCAGCGAGCGGTTGCAGTCGGCGATCTCGCTGTCGATTTCGACGCCGCGGTTGATCGGCCCCGGATGCATGATGAGCGAGTCGGGCCTGGTTTTCGCCAGGCGCGCCTTGTTGAGGCCGAACAGCGTCGTGTATTCGTTCAGGCTCGGAAACATCGTCTTGCGCTGGCGTTCGTGCTGGATGCGCAACAGGTTGATGATGTCGGCGTCGCAGATGGCTTCCTCGACATTATGCGTGACCCGGCAGCCCATCTGTTCGAACACCCGCGGCACAAGGGTGGCCGGACCGCAAAGCGTGACCCGCGCGCCGAGTTTCGTCAGCGCCCAGATGTTCGAACGGGCGACGCGGCTGTAAAGGATGTCTCCGAGGATGGTGACATTGAGTCCCGCGATTTTTCCTTTCCGCTCGCGGATGGTGAACGCGTCGAGCAACGCCTGGGTGGGATGTTCGTGCGCGCCGTCGCCGGCATTGATGACGCTGGCATTGACGACCCGGGACAGAAAATGCGGGGCGCCGGATGCGCCGTGGCGGATGACGATGAAATCGGCGTTCAACGCTTCCAGGTTCCGCGCCGTGTCTTTCAGCGTCTCGCCTTTTTTGAACGAGGAGGCTTCGGCCGAGAAATTGATGATGTCCGCGGACAACCGTTGTTCGGCCAGCTCGAAACTGATGCGCGTGCGGGTGGACGGTTCGACGAACAGGTTGACCACGGTGCGGCCGCGCAGGGCCGGGACCTTTTTGATGGCGCGTTCGCCGACCGCTTTGAACGCGCGGGCCGTGTCGAGCACGGTTATGATCTCATCAGCGCTGAGGGATTCGATGTCGAGCAGGTGTTTGCGGTCCCAGGCCGTTCGCTTATCCGCGGGCCCGGCGGCGCTCTCGTCCCGCGGTTTCTCGGGCTTGCGGGCACGCGCGGCCGGGACCCGCGGGAGGGTCTCGGTGGTTTTGTGTTCTTTCGAGGTCATAATCAGCTTCGTTCCAGGACCACTTCGTCTTCGACGCCGCTGCCGTTCAGCCGCACGTGGACTTTTTCGGCCAGCGCGGTGGGAAGATTTTTGCCGACGAAATCCGCCTTGATCGGCAGTTCGCGATGTCCGCGATCGATGAGCACAGCGAGCTGGATCCGTTTGGGCCGGCCAAAATCGTTGAGCGCGTCCATCGCGGCGCGGATGGTGCGTCCGCTGAACAGGACGTCGTCCACGAGCACGACCGTTTTGCCGCTTACATCGAAGGGGATGACGGTGGGCTGCACGTTGGGAGCGGCGCGGCGGTCGAGGTCATCGCGGTGCATGGAAACGTCGAGGTTGCCGGCGGGCACCGGCTGTCCCCAGATGCCGCCGAGCAGAGTGCTGAGGCGTTGGGCGAGGGGAACGCCGCCGCGCTGGATCCCGATGAACACGAGTTCGCCGCTGGTTTCGTTGCGTTCGGCAATTTCGTGAGCGATGCGCGTGAGGGCGCGGTCGATGGCCTGAGTGTTGAGGACGACGCTGGTCTCAGGCATAAAAAAAAGAACAGGCCGGAAGAGACCTGTTCAATGTTGAAATTGTTTTCATCATTCCTTGGCGGCCTCGCAGGGTCGCCTTAAAGGATCGACGTTGGTTTTTTTCAGCCGCCGGTTGCCTGCCGCGCTTTGCGCCACTTCGAACGATGCTTGATGATCCAATCGGTCAGGGCGCGTTCAAAACCGATGTCGCGACCGGCCTTTTCGGATTCAATCCATTTGTGTTTTAAAATCTCCTCGCGCTCGGCTTGAAATTCCCGGTAGAGGGAAGAATTTTTCAGCAAATCGTTGGCCTGGTTCGGCTCTTTAATATCATCAGACATATAGGGCAATGTCTTTCTGTGAAGGAAAGTCTAGATAGCGTTTCTTTTACTGACAATCTTAATTTGCAGCGGGTTGTGCGGAGGTTGTCCTCACGTTATTCTCACATCTCACAACCTTGCTCGCATCCATCGTGCCTTAAATTAAAATGCACCGGTCTGGTTTGCAAACGACCTGTGGCGAACTGGATCAGGTGAGCTGCTGCTGCAATGCGGCTGCGATCTGAATAAACGCCTGTCCCGCAGGCTTATCGGGGCCGGATACGACCACCGGCACCCCCCGGTCGCCTCCCTCCCTGATCTCCGTGAAAATAGGGACTTCCCCCAGAAAAGAAATCTTCTGTCGCTCCGCCTCGGCGCGGCCTCCGCCATGTCCGAAAATCTCGACGCGCTCGCCGCCCGGCGCCGTGAAGTAACTCATGTTTTCCACGATGCCGAGAATCGGAACGTTCACCTTCTCAAACATCGCGATCCCTTTGCGCACAACTCCCAGCGACGCCTCCTGCGGCGTCGTCACAATCACACCGCCGTCCAGCGGCACGGTCTGGCAAAGCGAAAGCTGGGCGTCACCCGTCCCCGGCGGCAAATCCACCAGCAGAAAATCCAGCTCGCCCCAATCCACCGAATGGATGAATTGCTGGATCGTTTTCATGATCATCGGCCCCCGCCAGATCACCGGCTGGTCGCCTTCCACCAGAAACCCAATGCTCATCAGCTTCACGCCGTGGCCGGAGGGCGGAACCATTTTGGTTTCGTCCTCGCTGACCGTCGGACGTTCGCGCACACCCATCATCAAAGGAATGCTCGGCCCGTAAATGTCGCAATCCAGCAGCCCCACCCGTGCTCCCCGGTAAGCCAGGGCGCACGCGAGGTTCACCGACGTGGTGGATTTGCCGACCCCGCCTTTGCCGCTCGCGACCGCTATGACGCGCCGGATTCCGGGGACTTTATTCTGTTGCGACCACGGACCGGCTCCGCCGCCGGCCTGGCCGCCGGGCGGGGACTTGACCTCGATGTGGACGGCGGTCACGCCGGGCAGGGTTTTCAACACCCGTTCGCTCTCGGCTTTGATCTGCTGCGCGGCGTCCGGGTTGGGGCTGGTCAACTGCATCGAGACGCT
>JGI10216J12902_103404838_pt1 | contig 10432 bp, 12 predicted proteins | sample KanNatreferecore_FD_12902 | JGI IMG/M metagenome (IMG submission 12902)
CACCTGCTGCCAGCACCTCCCGCTGATGCATCGGGGGCCAGAACACTCCAATGAGGGCATAAGTAATAATAGCAGCTCCCGCAATTTTCAACCGGTTGTTTCGGACAGCCATCTTCAGGATACCCCAGCCAAAACCTATTAAAAGAATCGCATAGATGGTACCCAGCACTACCCAGAGAGTCCTGGTGGAAGTTCCTATTGCTGACAACTCGCTTACAGTTTGAGAGGATGCGTCATAGCTGCCCTCATAGATCATCGGCACAAATATGTTCATGCCTATATACAGCAGCGAGGAAAGGACCCCACAGCTAAGCAAAACCTTACGTGTCATGTTCTTTTATTTTTGTTCAATACAAAGGAATCGATGTCATTTATGGCAGACAATGATGGCTGTCAACTATAAATATGATAGTAATAAACCTGGTCTCCATACCGGTTTACTTTAACCTTGCAACGGATCTTTTTGGACTTCGGATAAGGGTCGGGTTCTCCTTTATCAAAATATTTTTTCACCAGGAAATCTTATATGATGATGAACATTTTGAGCTGCTTCAACCTGTTCCTGCTGATCCAAATCAGGAACCGGAATAACAGCCATCATGGTCAGATTTTCCCTGCTGCAATACCTTGCCTTCATTCTGATTGTATGAGCTATAAGTGGATAATAATACTGTTCCTGACCGGGTTGCAGCTGGGCGCCTGCACAGGCAGCCGGACTGTGACGGTTTGGAAATCAGATCGTACAGAACCTATCGCTTATAATAAGATAATGGTCGCTGTAATCCTTCATGAAAGAAATGATAGTATACGCGCTGACCTTGAAAAGGAAGCGATAGTGCGCCTGGAGACATTGGGTTACCAGGCTGTTTCATCCATTCAGGAATTTGGTATTGGCAAACTCAGGCAACTTGATGAAGAAGCCACTTTCCTTTCACTTTGCGACAATGGCATCGATGCAGTATTGACGTTTGCCGAAGTTGAACGATCAAACGGGTTCAGGTTGCGTGAAGAAACTAAAAAGAAGTACACTAATTTATTTTATTACCAGCGAATCTGGAATTACAGGAATACACAGGAGAAAACTATCCCGGGTATTGGGGATCAAACAAAGCAACTGGCCTGGGAGTGCATATTATTCGACCTGAATTCCCTGCAAGCCCAATCTGTACTGCGGTCAGCTTATGTCGACATTGAAAGTAGCCCTGGAGCGGCAATAGTGGCAGAACAGTTTATTCAAAAAATGTGGCGTGAAAAAGTAATTGGTGTGCGGGTCAATACCCCGGAAAAAATGAAACCATTCTGATCGAATCATGAAAAAAATACTGGTAGCTTTTGACGGGTTAAAGTTTTCAGGAAGCACGCGTGACTACGGCATCGCTGTGGCAAAGCAAAATGAAGCTTGCCTGGTCGGTGTATTCCTTGAAGACCAGACTTACCATAGTTACAGTCTATACGATCTGATCACAAAAGAGGGCGGTGGATTGCATACAAAGAAAAGACATCTTGAAAAAAAGGATGAAAAGACCAGGGCGGCTGCCGTACTCAATTTTGAAAAAGCCTGTATGAGTGCCGGGTTAAATTTCATCGTGCATAAGGACCGTTTTAATGCCATCGATGATCTGCTGAAAGAAAGCCTCTATACGGATCTGCTCCTGATCGATTATTCTGAGTCGATGGTTAATCATCCGCAAAAATTACCAACCAGGTTTATTCACGAACTGCTTCCTGGTGTGCAATGCCCGGTGATGCTGGTGCCACCGCGATATAGACCTATCGATAAGCTTATTTTACTTTTTGATGGAAGTCCATCCTCGGTATTTGCGATCAAGATGCTATGTTATACGTTGCCGGCATATGGTCAGTACCCCGTGGAGATCGTAACGGTAAATTCTACCAACGAACTGCAACATTGGCCGGATAACAGACTGCTGAAGGAGTTCATGAACCGGCATTTACCCCAGGTTCGTTATACAGCGCTTAAGGGTTTTCCCGAAACCGAAGTGGTTGAACTGTTAAAGTATGAAAAAAATGTACCGCTGGTCGTACTGGGCGCCTATAACCGGGGAAAAGTATCGAGGTGGATCAGGGAAAGTATGGCCGATGTATTGATGAGGGAACTGGAACTGCCATTGTTTATTGCGCACGCCGGAAGGTGATCTTGGTAAACAGTACTCTTAAAAGAAATATTTTTTCGATACTAAACATTAAAATATGGACCGACCTGATAACCTTGGATCATTTTTCCGGGAAAATAAGCAGCTTGTGCAGGAATACCTGGAAGCCCGGGCGGAAATATATCGTCTTCGTTTCATCAGGGTTTTTTCTCAACTGGCAGGACGGTTTATCTGGATTATGATCTCTATGGTACTCCTGGCTTTATTGGTCATATTCCTGGGTCTTGTCACGGGATTTTGGCTAAGTGAGCTAACAGGGAGCTATAGCCGTGGATTCGGATTAACCGTGCTATTGATATTAGCGCTTATATTTCTGCTTGCCCTGATGAGAAATATTCTATTTGTAAACCCCATTATTCGTTTTATCCTGAAAAAAACCAGTAGAAAAACGGGGGAAGATCCCGGTACCGCTGCTACCTAATTATCAGTTATGAAGAAGACAGGAAATATACATAATCTTGATTCAATCGAACGGGAGATCCGACGGCTTAGTCTTGAGACACACAGGATGGAGAAAAAGATCGTCGATAATATTGAAAACCTTGGAGAAGAAGCCGGCTCCATGTTTCTGAATTCAATATCCTGTAGAAAATCAGATTCATCAAAGGGGGATCACAGGCAGGACCAATCTTTTTTCAGGAATGAAAAGCTGAATTCCATAGCTTCTAAAATAACGGATCGTATTGCTGACCGTGTAGCCGATGGGATCGGGCACCTTTTAGACAGGATATTTAAAAAAGAAAAGCATAATTCCCACTGACCAGCGAAACGGGTAACGCTAATAGCAGGAAACCTAACCATCAAAGTTCGGTTTACCGGCGATGCCACTCCCTCGCACTATTATTTTTCCGGTATCCCTTTTGTGTGGACATGAAATGTACTAACAAAATTGTACCCCAGGCCAGGGTGGGAAACAGCGGCCAGGCAAAATCACTCAACCTCCGGCTCAACAACAGCCAGCTTGTCCAGGTGAAGATCATTGTACCGATATAAATGCAAAGGTGAATAGTAAATCCCGCTAATGCAGTTACCTGTTTACTTATATTTTTTTCATTCGAAGTTTGCATATTTTAAAATTTATCAATTACCCGAATTCCGTTAAAAGTTTCAACCAGCGCACGGGGCTAAAAAATTATACTAAAGCGCATAGTGAGTTTCATGTCCCAGATTTACGGGATAACTCTTTCTTTACGCCTCTGCGACCGAAGGGTTTACATCGTTGCATGAAATCATGGCAACCGGCAGTTCTTCCGTTAGCACCTCGCTGTGATAATACACGGGTGCACTGATCGAATTAGAAATGATACAATATTCATGGGTTTTTTCCAGGACCTTCAGCGCTTTTTCCTTTAATGAATCCTGTTCCAGGATGATCCGCGGATAAAGGTCGATCGACAGGAACCTGTATTTTCCTCCCTTTATTCCGATCTGCCCGATCACAGGGCATGCAAAATGAAGTATAGGAAGGTCCGCCTTATCAGCAAATGCCAGGAAAGTTGTCATAAAGCAACTGCTTAATGAACCAAGGAATAGGTGTTCCGGTGTCCACGGTTTTCCTTCGCCGCCAAATGCCGGGGGAGTACCAACATGCAGCACGCCTTCTGTATCGCTGGAAGCCAGCAGGCCTTTTTTCTTTTCAATCCAGTTTAATGATACCTCGAAGAACAGGTTTTTATTTTTGTCTTTCATATCGTTATTTTATTAGATGACAGTTGTCGTTTGATCCGTTGCTCTGTTTCTATTTTCACGGTTTTAGACATATAATAGTTCTGGGAAAGTAAAATAACTAATGTATCAATATTATTGATTGACTTTGGTCAGCCGGTCGCCTGAAAGAAGTCAGGGGCGATGCCAGGAGACCAGCCGTGCACTATTCCTTTTTAAACATTATTGCAAGTAATAACATGCATAGTGGCGCCGTGATAGCCCAGGGAAAGCCAAGAAGCAATAATTTATAGGAATAAACAGGATAAAAATACACAATGGCAATCAAGGGGGTTACCAGTGCATTGGCAATGAACGAAATTCGTACCCATTTCTGAAAACCCCGCCTTCCAAATGCAGGTATCGCGGCCATAGTCGCTAAACCCATACATATATAGCCCAGTGCATCAAAATTCCAGAATAATGAATGCGGTGTTTGTTGTAAAATACGGACCTCCGTTAAAGATCCTTTAAGTGTTGTGGGAATGACTGTTGCCAACTGCACCACATAATTGGCACTCACGAAAACAGCGTATAGCGTGGTGAAAGTTAAAGCAGCGTGACTCCAAAACCTTTTTTCCTTCGGTGTTATGTAATGAAGGGCAAGAATTTCAAGAATAAAAGGAATTACAATGCAGAGGGATGTCCCATAAATCAGTCGTTCATCGGTGGGGTAAGTCAATACACCGTACAATTGCAGTAGCTGAACTATACAGTACGCTACTGTTGCAGTAAATGCTGCCAGGCCTGACCAAAAGCCAACCCTGTTAATTATGTGGGTCATTATCTATTGTTTTAGGTAAAGATATTTTTTGATCCTGCTGATATGGTTGATGCGGGTGAAATCAAAATATGATATCGATCATGCGTGTTGTAAACAGGCCGGTGTTTTAACCAACAAGACTATTTTGAAAAAGCATTATCGATCAAAATCAGTGGTTTTTATGATAACGATCAGAGTCTCCCGCAACAAAGGCCGATACTTTTGTTACCACAATACTGAATTATGCCGTCATCGGATGATATCCTGAAGTCTGCCAGGTTTTTAGCAAACAATTATTTGTATGTGGCAATTGTATGGCATTTACTAATTTATTTTTTTCTTTTTCTCTGTGTATTTTCCCGGTTTCAACTATCGGGCAGCTCCCTGGGCAGCCTCGTCAGTCTTGCGTTGCTTTCCGTATCATTTTTTGCATGGCAGGTAAATAACCCGGTGAACGGGACAGTATTTCTCTCAGCCGGGATTTTGTTATTATTCTTTTCATTCAAAGAAAAAAGAGGCGACCTGTTTTACAACCCGTCTTTCCTTCTAAGGGCTACCGGAATCGTGGTTTTGTTTCTGGGATTGATCTATCCACATTTTTTGGGACCACAGTTTCTTGTTTACTTATATGCAGCGCCAATTGGTATTCTGCCATGCCCGACACTCTTAATTGCGACAGGCTTGAGCATGATATTCGTGTCAGGACGATCCCGCAAAAGGCTGATTGTACTATTAATGCTGGATATTTTATACGGCCTTATGGGTGTATTCTGGTTACACGTTTACCTGGATATCATACTATTAATCGCTTCTGCCGGCCTTCTGGTCCAATTGATATTATATTCCCAACTGTCAAAAAAGCCTGGCGAACCGAAATACAGGCTAATAAACCCCAAAAAACAATTGATTTCACATTAGTTCCCGGTAATAAGGCTTTCAGGTGGTGCAAATAATGAGGAATATTTTCAGCCAGCCAACTATCTTTATTTTATCATTTAGTTTCATAAAATGGAAGGGCCAAAATATATATCAGCATCGGAAGCGGTTAAGCGGATCAGATCCGGTCACAGGTTATTCCTGCACGGCAGTGCAGCTACGCCGGTTTATTTGATCAAAGCCTTGCAGGAAAGGCATACCGAGTTAAAGAATGTGGAGCTCGTCAGCATTACAACACTTGGCGATGTTGATTTCGATGCGCCCGCATTTGCCGGCAGCTTTTTTTTTAATTCTCTTTTTGTCTCAGCGAAAACCAGGGCCGTTGTCAACAGCGATAATGGCGACTATGTACCCGTATTTCTAAGCCAGATACCACAATTATTTCAAAAAAAAATACTTTCCATAGATGTGGCGTTGATTCAGGTTTCACCTCCGGATACACATGGATTTTGCACACTGGGAACCTCTGTGGATATAGCGCTGTCCGCGGTACAGCATGCCGGCATTGTGATTGCGCAGGTAAACCCGAAAATGCCAAGAACACATGGTGATGGTTTTATTCATGTGAATAAAATCGATGCACTGGTATATCATGAAGCAGAACTTCCGGAGGTTGATTATTCAACAGATGTCAGCAGTAGTGTTGTCACTATAGGTAAGAATGTGGCGTCGCTTATCGAAGATGGAGCTACGCTCCAGATGGGCATTGGCAGTATTCCTGACCAGGTGCTTAAAAACCTGGCCCATCATAAGAATCTCGGCATACATACTGAAATGCTTTCGGATAGCGTGATCCCGCTGATTAAAACAGGCGTTATTAACAACAGTTTTAAGAAGCTGAATATCGGTGCTTCAGTTACGGGATTCATGGTCGGCACCAGGAAACTATATGATTTTGTAAATGACAACCCTGAAATAAAGGTCATGGACATCAGCTATGTTAATGATACAAGTATTATCCGGCAAAATCCCAAGGTAACCGCTATCAATAGCGCGATCGAAATTGATCTTACAGGCCAGGTCTGTGCGGATTCCATTGGGACATTACAATATTCCGGTATTGGGGGCCAGATGGATTTTATGAGGGGTGCCTCGCTCTCTGAAAATGGTAAACCTATCATAGCACTTCCATCTGCCACTTCGAAAGGAGAGTCCCGCATTGTTGCTTTTTTGAGAGAAGGCGCCGGGGTTGTGACGACCCGTGGCCATGTACACTGGGTTGTTACCGAGTACGGTATTGTAGATCTGTTTGGAATGAGCCTGAAGCAAAGAGCAAAAGCACTGATCAATATTGCTCACCCCGATCACCGGGAAAGCCTGGACAAGGCGTTTTACAGGCGGTTTATTAAAAAATAAATTTAGTATTCCGGGAATGCTGATTACCAGACTGCTCATACCAAGGCGATCATTATCAAACAATATATGGGCCACCAAAAAACCAAAATGGTTTCGAGATAATATTGCACTGAATATTCAGAGTCAGGAATTCTTTTTACTAAAGGGCACTTGTGCCTGATTTAAGGCACCAAGCTGAGCACAATCAAAATTTTCACTGACGCTTATCATGGTTAGTCGCCATTCCCAATATTACTTTGTACCGGAGTTTATCTTAATTCAATTACTGTTCGATCTAACAGTTCGTATTGAAAAATGTTACTTATCCTGTTAAAGAATTAAATTCTATTTATGAAAAAGATCATGCTGGTGTTTGATGGAACACATTTTTCTGAAGGGGCATTCGAATTTGCAAGGAAAATAAACGACATTAAACCGGTATTACTTACCGGAGCATTTTTACCCCAGGCACAATTATCCCATTTATGGAGTTATGCCGATGCATCCGGGAATCCATTGTTTTTTTCGATGTTAGATGAAAATGAGGATGAACTACTGCAACAGAATGTCGGGAAGTTTGAGAAACTTTGCCGGGATAATGGAATCGAATACCGGGTCCATAAGGATTGTTATGATTTTGTTTTGACAGAATTAAAAACAGAGAGCAGGTACGCGGACCTTATTATCCTGGGTAGTGAGATATTTTATAAAGACATGGGAACAGATGAGCCCAATGAGTATTTGAGGCATGCGCTCCAGGATATGAAATGCCCGGTTCTGCTTGTCCCGGAGAAATTTGATTTTCCGGAAAGTATTATCCTGGCTTATGACGGCAGTGACAATTCTGTGTTTGCGATCAAGCAGTTTTCCTACCTGTTCCCGGAGCTGGCAGGCAAGAAAACCCTGCTGGTTTATGCAAACGACAACCCGGAAAAGGATTTTCCTGATAAGATACAAATCGAAGAACTGGCAGCCCGGCATTTCAGTGATCTAACGATGTTCAAACTGGATATTAATCCAAAAAAATATTTCAGCACCTGGTTATCGGAGAAAAATTCCGCGCTACTGGTATGTGGGGCTTATGGACGCTCCGGTTTATCCGCTCTTTTCAGGAAAAGCTTTGTCAGGAACGTGATAGCTGATCACAAAGTCCCGGTGTTTATAGTACATAAATGATCTCATACATACACTGCTGCGTTCAATTCAATGGGTCGTTTCGTGCGACCCATTTTGATGATTGTCGCCAAAAAACCTCTGAACACAATGAGAACAATCAACGTGATCAATGATGACTATCAGTGTTTTCGGATATCATCCTCTGTAGTTTCGTTTTCTAAATAGGTTATTATGAACCCGGTTTTATCACCCGGTATCAGGGATGTAACGGACGCTTTACATCGCCGGCCGGCTGTATCCATTATCCTTCCATTTGAACCCAAAATGAACCTGAAGAGCGAGCTAATGTATGCCCTGAAGGTAGCCGCTGATAAGGTAAAACGGGAAATGGCCAGGAAATACCCGGCTGATATGTGTGTATTGGTTATGCAGAAATTACGGGCCCTGATCAGTAACCTGAATTTTAATACACACAAAAAAAGCATTGCGATCTATGTATCACCGCTGTTTGAAAAAATATTATACCTCGATATTTCCGTAGAAGAAAGAGTAATAGTTGATGATACATTTGAGATCCGGGATCTGGTATATAGTAAAAAACAACTGCACAAATACCTGGTACTCCTGTTAAGTGGTAAAGAAAGCCGAATATACCTGGGCAATTCATCCACGTTTGTAAGGATCGTATCCAATGTAGCCGGGTCAATTAATGCATATATTCATGATGCTCCTGAAAGGGTGTCGAACTTCTCAGGTATTGCGGAAAGAAAACAGGTCCTAATGGATAAATTTCTCCACCAGATTGACAATAACCTGGATCTGGTACTTAATGCCTATCACCTGCCGCTTTTTGTAATGGGAACTAAAAGGATTTCCGGACACTTTCGGAAGCTGACCAAACATGCCAGTGCTGTAATTGAATATGTACATGGCAATTACGATGAAACATCAGTTGACCAGGTAAAGAAAAAACTGGAACCATTCGTGACTGATTGGAAAAAAGTCAGACAAAAGGACCTGTTGAACCAACTCTACGAAGCTTTTGGCGAACATAAGCTGGCGGTAGGAATGAAGGAAGTCTGGCGTGACGCGATGAATCAGAAAGGAAGATTACTGGTCGTGGAAAAAAACTATATGTATCCCGCCGTGCATGGAAGCCGGGAGGATGTGATCTACAAGGCCGTGGAACCTTTCAATAAATTTTCCTACATAAAAGATGCAGTTGACCAGGTTATTGAACAAGTGCTTGAAAATGGAGGTGATGTTGAGTTCGTTGATGACGGAGGGCTCGAAAAGTTCGGCAAGGTGGCCTTAATTAATTATTATTAATACAATACCAGGTTCTGAAAACAGTCTTTGCACATACTCGCCTCGCCATCTCAGGATGGGGACAGTAAAGAACATGACTAAAACATCAGTTTAAGAATGGATGTTTGTTACTACGACAGGGTAAATACCTTATGGCTAGTCCTAATCTAACCTGTCAAGGTTTACATTTTATCGTTATAGGCAATAGAGCGATCAGCATTATACCGCTGACGATTATCATTCTGCCTGGTGATGTTATTCAGTTTCGTTTTTAATAGTATAATATAGATTTGACCTTCCAGGTACAATGACGCACTTTAAATCAATAAACAGATTTTTGACGGATGCGGGTGAACCAGGCAAAATAGTTCATCTGACCTCAATGCAGGGACTAGCTGCAGGGGATATTCCCGGTTTGCAACGGCAATTCGGCAAAAATATTTTCACGATTGGTCCATCACGTCGGTTTACTCATATGATGTGGGATGTTGTTAAGGAACCGATGTTCATTCTTCTTGCTATTGCCTGTTCCCTGTATTTTATCCTGGGCCAGATCGGTGAAGGCATTATGATGGTGGTGGCAATTAGCATCGTGACAACCATTTCCTTATACCAGGAAGTGAAGAGCAGCAACGCATTAAAGGCATTGAAATTATATGTAGAGCCGAAAGTAACAGTCATAAGGGATGGAATAGAGTTGGTTGTTGCGGTTGAAGAACTGGTTCCCGGTGATGTCATGCAACTCCAGGAAGGAATGAATGTCCCTGCTGACGCTATAGTTTTGGAGGAGAATGACCTAACTGTTGAGGAATCTGTCATTACGGGTGAATCTCTCCCTGTTGATAAAAGCGAAACCCCGGGTTCAAATGAATTATACCAGGGAACTACTATTAATAGCGGTAAGTGTACCGCACGGGTGACAGCTACAGGCAATGCCACGGTGCTGGGAAAACTGGGCAAAGCTGTCGGAGACTACCGGCCTGCACCTACATTACTTCAATTTCAGATCAACCGGTTTGTACGCCGACTTGCCCTATTCGGCCTGGTTGCTTTTTTTGTCATTTTTCTTGTGAACTACCTGCATTACCGGGATTGG
>JGI10216J12902_102435760_pt1 | contig 10424 bp, 7 predicted proteins | sample KanNatreferecore_FD_12902 | JGI IMG/M metagenome (IMG submission 12902)
CTGCAGGCAGGACGGTAGTTGCCCCGGAGCGGCCGCTATTGGAAGCTTTTCCGCGGCGTACACGGGAATTGCGCGCCTCAGCCGCGCGGATACACTCGCAGCGATTGTTGCGATGATCCGGCACCCGACTTTATGACTCTTCCTGAAGAACCACCCAAACCGGGCAAACGGCTGGCGCTCTTCTTCGACGGCACGTGGAACAAGCCTGAAAACAACACCAACGTCTGGCGTCTTGCTCTGATGCTGGCCGATCGGGGCCAGGACGGCGTGCCGCAGGAGAAATTCTACGATGAAGGCGTCGGCACTCGATTGATCGACCGTTTCACCGGCGGCGCATTTGGCTACGGACTCTCCGGGAACGTCCGCCTGGGCTATCGCTGGTTGATGGAACACTACAATCCCGGGGACGAAATCTTTATCTTCGGCTTTAGCCGCGGCGCCTTCACGGCTCGCAGCCTGGCGGGAGTGATTGCGCGTTGTGGGTTGTTGAAACCCGACGCCCCCATGTCGTTCGCGCAGCTTTACGAGCGCTACCGGAAAGGCGACACCGTCCGCCCCGTCTATCGACTCAAATACCTTCAGAGACACGGCGAAACAAAATTCGACTTTGAAGAAACCGTTCTGCTTCGGCATACCTATTCCGGACGCAATTTCATCAAATTGTTGGGCGTCTGGGACACCGTCGGCTCTCTCGGAGTGCCTTTCGGAAACATTCCCGGGATCAGCAGCCGGACCCTCCAGTTTCACAACACTCACCTGAGCAAAATCGTCCAGCATTCCTACCAGGCCCTCGCTCTCGATGAGCACCGAAAGCCCTACTGGGCGATGCTCTGGACCAACTTCGTCCCGAAGAAGCCCGACGAAGCCGATGCGCCACAGGTGGACAACCGCCACGTCGAACAACGCTGGTTTGCGGGCGCGCACTGTAACGTGGGCGGCGGCTATCAGAACGACTTGTTGCCGCAACGGCCACTGGCGTGGATTCAGGAAAAAGCGCGCGGATGCGGCCTCAGTTTCCGCTCGAGCATTGTCGTGACGGACGAAGATTTAAGCATGCCCCGGCGCGACTCCTACGCCGAATTCCTGCGCGGTGTCTGGAAAATCCTTACTCTCGGCAAACGATACGTCCGGTGGGTCATGTCCGACCCGGTGGAAAAGCAAACACGCTGGAAGCGCAACACGAAAGCGGAGGCGGGCTGGGTTGAGACGGTCAACGAACGGATTGATCTGTCCGTGTTCCGCCGCTGTCAACTCCATCCGGACTACCGCCCCGACAGCCTGATCGAATGGAAACAGCGAAAGCAACTCGACCTCGAAGCCATCATCGCCGCGCCGGAAAAGTATCCACAATACTGGTCCCCGGTGGAAAAGCCCGGAATCGAAAGCTCGATCCCTCAAACGAATGAGCAGGTTGCCGTTTAGTCCTTCGCGCGCCGACGGCTGGCCGCCCAACTCTCGACAAATCAGGACGATGATGCGGCGCATGGCAGAGACATCTTCACCACCGAACCGATAGTGTCCTGCTTGATGAACGCGGCAACTTATCGCCATCTTCACGACAAATCGACCAGCGTTCAAATAAAGGTCCGTAGCCGCCAACCTTTGCACGTTCGCGTCTCCCGGCCCGCCGTCACCGGCCCGCGCCTGGACAAAGCCATCCGGCTCGTGACGCAGTTCGCCCTTGTTGCGTTGTGTCCGCAACTTCGGGCCGGCGACGTCGCGGCAGACCTACCCGACGGCGTGAAGGCGGTTTGGGATGTCGCGAGGGCGTATCACGAGACCACACCCACTCGAGAACGGATTTGTCTCAACGGCTTGTGGCGATGGCAGCCGGCTGATCCGGGGTCGGACCAGATTCCCGCCGCGAGTTGGGGTTTCTTCAAAGTGCCCGGATGCTGGCCGGGGATTACCGACTATATGCAGAAGGATTCCCAGACGCTTTACACGCATCCGGGCTGGAAAGACAGGAAGCCCGGCGGGATCACCGCCGCCTGGTACGAGCGCGAGATGACCATTCCCCGCGACTGGTCCGGACGCCGCATTTCTCTGTCCGTTGAATACCTGAACTCCTACGCGATGGTTTTCATGGATGGCGTGAAGACGGGCGAGATCCATTTTCCGGGCGGTGAATTGGATCTCACTGCGGCGTGTCGTCCGGGCGCCCTGCACCGCATGAGCCTGCTGGTTGTGGCCCTGCCGCTCAAAGGCGTGATGCTTTCCTACATCGACAGCGCGTCGGCGCGCGAAGTGACGGGGAGGATCGAGCGGCGAGGATTGTGCGGCGACGTATTTCTGGTCAGCACACCGCACGGGCCGAAGATCACGGACGTCCGAGTGGACACTTCGGTTCGCAAACGCGAACTCACCATCAACGCTGCCGCCGCGGGCTTGGAACCGAACGGGCGCTACAGCTTTCGCGCTCGCATTTTGAAGGAGGGTTCCACGGCCAAAGAATTTACGAGCCCTTCGTTCCAGAGCATCGATCTTAAAGACGGCCGCTTTGCGTTCACGGAAAGATGGTTGCCGGACAAACTCTGGGACATCCACACGCCGCAAAACACTTTCGACCTCCAGATGTCACTCGTCGATGCCGGCGGACGAGTGCTGGATTCCGATTGGACGCAACGGTTCGGTTTCCGCGAGTTCTGGATCGATGGACGGGACTTCTATCTGAACGGCACGCGCATTTTTCTTTCGGCGGTCCCGCTCGATAACGCGCAGGTCGGCGCCGCGCTGGCGACCTATGCCGCCGCTCGCGAGAGCCTCGAACGTCTCAAGGGTTTTGGGATCAATTACGTTTACACCCACAACTACGGCTGCGAGCCCGGTTCACATCTGGATTTCACAGAGGTTCTCCGGGCCGCCGATGACGTGGGAATGCTCGTGGGCTTCACGCAACCGCACTTCAGTCATTACGACTGGAAGGCGCCCGATGCCGATCGGAATAATGGCTATTCCCGGCACGCGACGTTCTACGCGGGTGCGGCGGGGAATCATCCTTCCGTGGTGATGTACGTGATGAGCCACAACGCCACCGGTTACGACGAGGACATGAACCCCGACATGATCGACGGGATCCGCGATGGCCGCGACCAGTGGGGGCTCAACAACGTCAAGCTGGCGACGCGCGCCGAAGCCATCGTGAAACACCTGGACCCGCGCCGGATCATTTATCATCACGCCTCGGGGAACCTGGGCGTGATGCACGACAGCAATTTTTATCCGAATTTCACGCCGATCCAGGAACTGGACGATTGGTTCGAACACTGGGCCACTTCCGGGGCCAAGCCGGCGTTTACCTGTGAATACGGCGCGCCCTTCACGTGGGACTGGACGATGTACCGCGGCTGGTACAAAGGAGAGCGTGAGTGGGGCAGCGCCAGGGTGCCGTGGGAATTCTGCCTCGCCGAATGGAACGCACAGTTTTTCGGCGACCGCGCTTTTCAAATCAGCGAAGCGGAGAAGGCGAATCTCCGCTGGGAAGCCGGGCAGTTCCGCGCCGGCAACGTGTGGCATCGCTGGGATTATCCGAATCCGGTCGGCTCGGACCGTTTCGACGAACGTTATCCGGTCTTCGCCATGTACCTGACCGACAACTGGCGCGCGTATCGCACCTGGGGCGTGTCTGGCATTTCACCGTGGGAGTACGGGCACTTCTGGAAACTGCGCGCCGGCGTGGACAGGAGCCGGAAGGAACTCAAGGTCGATTGGGATAATCTGCAGCGGCCCGGATTCAGTCCCGATTACCTGGACCAACGTTATGAGCGAATGGACATTGCCTTCGAGCGCGCAGACTGGGTCGCGACTCAGGCGGCGCAGGCGCTTATCCGCAACAACCGGCCGCTGCTGGCTTACCTCGCCGGCAAGCCGGGCGCGTTCACCAGCAAGGATCACAATTTCCTGCCCGGCGATGCGGTCGAGAAACAGATTGTCGTGATCAACAATTCGCGCGCGACCGTGGCTTGCGATCTCGGATGGTCGTTCGACCTGCCGCAATCCCTCGCGGGCAAACGCAGGGTGACGGTGGTCACCGGTGATCAGGCGCGAATTCCACTTCGTTTCAAGTTGCCGAAGGGGCTTGCGACCGGCAGTTACGAAATTCGCCTGACGGCGAAGTTCGGCACCGGCGAGATGCAGGAAGATCGTTTCGTCGTCGATATATTGCCGAAGGCCGAACCGACTCCGAACGCGCGCGCCCTCATTCCATCCCTCTCCCCCAATGGCGGAGAGGGTGCCCGCAGGGCGGGTGAGGAGCTGCGACGGCCGGTGGTCTCCAAAATCGCCCTGTTCGATCCGAAAGGCGAGACCGGCAGATTGTTGGAAACAATGGGCATCCGCGCCCAGCAAATTCCGGCGAATGCCGATCTTTCGCCGTACGATATTCTCGTTGTCGGCCAAGCAGCGTTGACGGTTGATGGGCCGGCGCCCGACATCCGCCGCGTACGCGACGGCCTCAAGGTAATCGTCTTCGAGCAGACGTCCGGCGTACTGGAGAAACGATTCGGATTCCGCGTCGAGGAGTATGGCTTGAGGCGGGTATTTCCGCGCGTGCCCGATCATCCATTGCTGACCGGTATCAAGCCCGAGAACCTCCGTGACTGGCGCGGGTCGGCAACGATCCTTCCAGCGCGATTGAAGTATGAACTGCGACCCCGCTACGGCCCGACCGTCGAGTGGGCGGGCATTGCCGTGCCGCGCGTGTGGCGGTGTGGCAATCGCGGGAACGTGGCTTCCGTGCTGATCGAGAAACCCGCCCGCGGCGATTTCCTGCCGATTCTCGACGGAGGTTTCAGCCTTCAATACAGCCCGTTGATGGAATACCGCGAAGGGAAAGGCATGATGATCTTCTGCCAACTCGACGTCAGCGGCCGAACTGAAAGCGACCCGGCTGCCGAAACTCTGGCGCGGAGTATTTTGAGATACGCATCGGACTGGAAGACCGCGCCGCGCCGCACGGCGGTCTATTCCGGCGAACCCGCCGGCAGAGCCTATCTCGAATCCGTGCGTGTGCCGGTGCGGTCTTACGACGGCACCCCACTGTCAAATGGCGAAGTTTTGGTGCTGGGTCCCGGCGGCGGACAGGCGTTCGCGAAGGACGCTTCTGCGCTGGCCAACTTTTTGAAGTCAGGCGGAAACCTGCTGGCGATCGGGCTGAACCAGGACGACGTCGCTGCTCTGCTTCCGTTCAAAGTAACCATGAGGAAAGCGGACCACATCGCTTCCTTCTTTGAGCCGTTTGGCCTGAGTTCGTTGCTCGCCGGGATCGGACCCGCCGACGTCCACAATCGCGACCCCCGCGAGCTTTCGCTTGTAACATCGGGAGCGGAGGTCATCGGGGACGGTGTCCTGGCCAGAATGGAGACTGCGAACGTGGTCTTTATTCAGATGACGCCCTGGCAATTCGGGGCCATCCAACAGCCCAATCGGAGACGAACCTTTCGTCGTAGCTCTGTTCTGGTCGCTCGGTTGCTCGCCAATATGGGAACTGCCGGCCCGACGCCTTTGCTGGAGCGCTTCGATCGTCCGGTCGATGTCACAAAGACGGAGAAGCGGTGGCTCGATGGTTTCTACCTCGATCAACCGGAGGAATGGGACGATCCATACCGATTCTTTCGCTGGTGACCTCGTTCTTTATGAACAATCCGGCAGTTGGTCTCAAGGGGCGAAAGCGGGCAATGATTCTCATTTTGGTGGGACTCGTTGTTGTCGGTTTGACTTTCACCCTTGTGGATCTGCGGAGGGACATCCTCACCGAGCGACAAGTGCTCGCTGCTTTGCAGTCAACCAATCGGACCGGAGAAGTGACCGCGGAAGGCGCTGAAATATTGCGTCAGGTCGATCGTAAAGCCATCCCGATCTTGCTTCGATTGTCCGAAGTACGGGATCCGGCTTGGTACAAATGGATCAATCCGGTGCGCAAGCTTCTCAAGAAACCGCCGCTGGGCGGAACTTTCTGGCATCGAAAGGAAATGGCGCGACAAGGTTTTGGCATTCTGCGGGAGAGAGCCACGCCTGCGGTTCCCAGGCTTTTGGGGCGGCTTTCCGATCCTGATCGCGATGTGCGGCGCATCGGTGTGCATATGCTGGGAGCCATCGGATCGTCGATCGGAGCTCAGGCATTCAAGCAAATGACGAATTGTCTGTCCGATCCTGATCGGGAGGTCAGAAATGACGTAGTCTGGGCGGTGCAGTTCCATCGTCCCGAAGAGTATCCGGTGGAAACCCTGCTTTCAGTTTATTTGCGCGGCTTGCAGGATTCGTATCCGGTAGCCAGACAGAACGCCATGATCGGGCTGACTCGCATGGGAAAGGCGGCTGCTCCTGGCCGACGCGAGATTGAAAGGGCGCTGAACGACACCGATTCAGGCGTGCAATCGATGGCGCAAAGATTGTTGGACCAATTTGAAAAGGAATGAGGGCTCGTTTGCCGTTGCTCTGCACCGTTCAGCGGTTGCGAAACCCAGGCCCCCAGCAAGCGCTCTCCGTGTGCCCAAACATCCTCGACCGCGCCTGAGCCTCTTCCCGGAGAACGGGAAGATCAGAGTCGCGTTGAAGACGCTGACCCCCAACTTCAACCGTTATGAAGTTCGGATCGACGGCGGTGGATGGAAGCCGTCCGACGACACTTTTATCTGGAGCATCGGCGCCGGTCAGAATCGACTCGAAGCGCGGACACTCAACAAATTCGGCGTGTCCGGGCCGGTGTCGGTGGCCGGAATTGAACTGACGGAGTGAGCTTGAAGGAAATATTGCGTGGGGTTACCTGGCTCGCTGCCGGGTGAAAGCCAAACCCGGTCGATCGACTCGAAACTGGATCAGGCGCCGGTGATCGACCTCCGTGACGTAAACCGTGCGTCCGTCCGACCCGCCAAAGCACAGGTTGCTCGGCTTCGAACCCAGGACATCCACTTCCCGCAATACCTCGCCGCTCGGGGAGAGTGTGACGACCGTGCCTTTGCCGTGGCGAGTGATATAAAGATTGCCGTCCACATCACATCGCATCCCATCAAAACCATGCGTGTCGAATTTCTTCAGGAGTCGTTTGTGCGTGAGCGATCCGCCGGGTTCGATGGTGAAGGCCCAGACATTGCGCTGCACGCTCTCGTTGACATAAAGCGTTTTTCCATCCGGGCTGACTTCAATCCCGTTGCTGGTGCCCATGTTCGGCGCCACCAAAGTGAGCTTGCCGGCGGGGTTCGCCAGCCAGACCTGTCCCGTCCCTTCCTTCCAATTCGGATCGCTGGCGTAAAGATCGCCCGACGGCGCGAGCGCCAGGTCGTTGGGCTGATTCATCCGGTCGTCATGCACGAGCACTGAGATGGCCCGAGACTCGGGATTGATGCGCAGAATGTTGTGTCCCACATAATCGGCGACGTACATCGTTCCGTCCCGGCCAAAGACGATGCCGTTACCCGTGCTTTTGCCGGGCAACTCGACAAACAATTCGGCTTTCCCGCCGGGCGTGACCTTGCCGATGGTTTGTTCTTTCGCGAAATTGACGGCGTAGATGTTCCCCCGGGCGTCACAGGCCGGCCCTTCGATTCCAGCCGTGAAGGAATTCGTAGCGGTCAGTGGCCGGGCGACAAACAAGGCTTCGTCGGCGGCCTGGACACAACAACCGAGGGCAAGGAGGGTAGCCGCGGTCATCATCGATTGCCAACGGCAGTCGATGAACCGGGCGAGAGCGCTTATGACGCAAACTTCACTCTTCATCCGATTTGATCTTGCGGACACGATCCCAGCATTCAGCGATGGCCTGTGGATCAGGAGACCAATGGCCCGGCCCAAGGAATGTGGCAGCCAGTTCACCAAGTTCAGTATCAAGGCAGGCCTGCGCGGCGGACTGTCCCGCATCCCAGTAGTGGGCGCAACGCAGGTAATCGACGAGGTTTTTTGCCTTTTCAGCCACGAACTGGGCGAGAATATTGCTTAGGTCGTAAGCAAGTTTGGATTGATCCGGATACTCGGTTTCGCACGTACCCGCCCAGAAACTCTGGATCGTGGCCTCGGTCCAGAAGCGGCCATGCTCGGAAACCAGATCGGGATCGAACAACTCCCGTGCCTGCCCGCTTCTCATGGAATCAATCGAGCGCCGGATCCGGGTATCAATTCCCCAGTGCAACCAGTACGGCAGAGGAAGATGTTCGAGAGAACTCCACACCAGCGGGGACTCAAGATCTCGGATCATCACGTCTTCATCCTGGCTGCAAATCAACGTCCAGAAGGGTGTGCGCTTCGCGGATGTCCACTCCGTGTAGTTCTCGTCCTCCGGCGGAGCGACGGCCTCGTCAAACCGGCGGGCCAGGAATTCATCTGCCACGTGAACGATGAGGATGACAGGTCGGTCCTCCCACGCGAGCGGGCCGAGAACGCCTTTGATTTTCTCCGCCAGCCAGTTTGCCTTTCGCAGGAATCGTTCGGCGGCGTCACCGTCCAATTCCGACACGAGGAGGAACTCACCCGACCGGGTCAGCCAATAGTCGTGACCCAGTTCGGTTTCCCAGCGTCCCGCCCACTGCGAAACGACGTCAGTCCACGCGGCGAGTCTTTCCTCAGGAGCGTGGTAACTGCGGAGGGCTCTGAGAATCACGCTCCAACAGGGTTGCGAGAAGCCCTCGTGACTGGTGAAGGCGCCGTCAATTTCTTCCAGGTAAACTCGAGCCGGCGCTTCGGTTGCGGCTGGGGCTAGCTCGGGAGGCCTGATCTCGCCCGCCAAGGCGGTCCCGCATTCCGCGCAATTCCGAGCGTCATCCTCGTTTTCGTGGCCACAGTAACCGCACGTTTGCATGGCCAGCACGTTGGCAGAAGAATTTGTCCTACTTCACGCGAGTGAATTTGTGGAGGTGACCAAACTGGCTCCACTCCGACACGATGAGGTTGCCGTCTTTGTCAATCGAAGCGCCGTGCGGCGAGTTGCAGATGCCATCCTTCCATTGATCCTGCGGCAGGCCGAAATTCGCGCGTTGCTTTTCGTTGGGATTATCGCCGACTTGCGCGGCGATGGCGCCGTCCTTGTCCAGTACGGTGACCCGCCCTTGCAACTCCGGGAACACGGCGTAGTCGCCCCGGATATGCACGGCGGCGGGCATGCGCAGGTCTTTCTGAATGACCTTCACGAAGTTGCCGTCGAGGTCCCAGTGTTCCACCCGATTGTTGTTGCGATTGCAAACCAGCAACAGCGGTTTGCCTTGGCGCGTGTCCAGCCCGATGCCGTGACAGGTCTTGAACTTTCCTTCCGCCTCACCCGGCCCGCCAAAGGCTTTCACGAACTTGCGGTCCTTGTCGAACTTGAGCACGTAGTTTGACCCGTAGCCATCGGCGACAAAGATCGAACCATCGGGCGCGACAGTGACGGCGCAAGGGTTGAATCCTTTTTCATCCTTATAGATGCCCGCCTCCTGCGGAAAGCGAATCGCCCACACCGGTCCACCGTCGAGCTTGAGTTTGACGACCTCGTGATCGGACGGGCGCGCGCAGTAAAGGTATTCCGTTCCGCTCTCTTCGCGCACTTCCAGCCCGTGAATGCGCGTCGGACCGACCGCGCGCAGGAACTTGCCGGCGGGCGAAAAGACCACAATGCCACGCTCGGTGTCGGTGGTGACGTAAATATTTCCCGCCTTGTCAATCACGACGCCGCCGTGGCAGGGGCCAAGCGGTTTGTTGTCGGGGTTTTGCTCGAAACAATCGGGCGTGATCGAGTATTTGAGTTCGCCGGCAAAAGTCGCGGTTGATACGAGGGCGATGATGCCCAGCAGGGATGCAATGCGATTCATGGCTTGCTCCTTATTGGTTCGTGATTTTCATGGAGTGGTGAGGTTGTAAGACTGGCGACCACAATTTGCAATCGCGGAAAACGCTGTGCGCTCCGGCTCACGGCTTCGAGGTAGAGGTGATCAAAAAGTTGGTGATTGATCGTTGAAAGTGCCTTCAGAAACGGGCCACCGAGTTCATCATAATGGAGGATGAAGGGGCGGACGGATCGGGGAAAAAAGAAAAGCCGGACAACAGGTCCGGCCTTTTTCACACGTGCGCACCTGAGAACTAAGTGCGCCACAACGATAGGAGAATAGCCTTTCCCTTTTTTCCCACCAGTCACCAGTTCTGGTGACAGCGGCCCGGATTTCAAATCCTATTGGTTATCAAAGTGTTACGTGTTAGAATGCAGCAGCCGATGCAGGAAAAGGACGAGTTGAACCCTGATAATGCATTACTCAGAAATACGCCTGCGAGGCGTCCTATGGCTGACCGGCCTTCAGCAAGTCGGATTTGAGCGCAGCACTCAAAGCGGAGTTCTCCAGCCACGCTGCAGCCTCGGTCTCTGACTTGAGTTTCCACACGGTCAAAACATCGGCGGCTGCCTTGGCGTAATCGTTCTGGCTGGCGAAGGGAAGCTTGGCGAGCCATTCCATAGCGGCCGCGGGCTG
>JGI10216J12902_100136512_pt1 | contig 10422 bp, 10 predicted proteins | sample KanNatreferecore_FD_12902 | JGI IMG/M metagenome (IMG submission 12902)
AAGGCTCTCGAGCTGGTGCGGCAGGGGGCGGTCGGGCGCGTGGTCCAGACGCTCGGGCTCGGGCCGCACCGCCACAACCCTGACACGCGCGCTCCCTGGTTCTACGACCCGACGAAGACGGGCGGCATCCTGTGTGACATCGGATCGCACCAGATCGACCAGTTCATGCTCTTCACGGGATCCACGGAGGTCGAGATCGTCTCTGCGACGAGCGGCAACTTCGCCAATCCGCAGCATCCGCAATTCGAGGACTTCGCCCAGTTGCTGCTCAGCGGTGACGCCGGGCAAGGGTACGTGCGCGTGGACTGGTACACGCCCGACGCGTTGCCCACCTGGGGCGACGGGCGCCTGTTCGTGCTCGGCACGCAGGGCTCGATGGAGCTGCGTAAATACGTCGATGTGGCGGGCCGGCAGGGCACTGATCACCTGTACCTGGTCAACGGCCAGCGCTGCGAGCACATCGATGCGTCCGGCGCCGGCGTGCCGTACTTTGCTCGGTTCGCCGACGACATTGTGCAGCGCACCGAGACCGCGATGGCGCAGTCGCACTGCTTCCAGGTCATGGATCTGGCCCTGCGTGCACAGGCAATGGCGGATGCGCAAAGGCAATCTGGCAACAGCCGTCAACCAGCAGACCCCGACGAGCGTCTGAGATCAGTCTGAAGGTACCGGTGGCGTTGGCTCCGCGAACGGCGGCAGATAGCCGGGCTACTGCGGGCTCGGGTTGACAGCACTGGATGCCACCGTATGGGCTCGTCGATCCATTGCTCCACCGCACATGCCACCGCAAAACAACCTCCGACGGCGTCGAATTCGGATGGCGCTGCCGCGACCCGTCCGGAGCCGCGTGGTACGCCGTCGTGCACAGACGCATACTGTCATGGCTACCTGTGGGCATCGTGCCTGCACAGCCTTCATCGTGGACGCCAGTCCCGCTGAAGTCCAGCCTGTCTGGCGTTGCGGTCGTTACCCGCACTGAAGCGACCCGGGTTCGCCCGGGTCAGACCATGCGAATGGTCTTGTGTCCCGTTCGGCCTTCGGGTTGAACACCGTGTCGTGCCGGTCGACCTTCGTGTCGGTCGGCATGAAATGCCGCGGCCGTTGGCGCTCTGTGCGCCAGCGCCTGCGCAGCTTCGAGAGAAGGCCCTCAGTTCGCAATGACCGAGGGCCTTCACCATTCGGCGCACCGCCAGGTGACGCCTCGAGCCGCTCTGACCCACCGTGGCCAGAGCAACCCGAAACGGGGAACCATGTTCCCCGCCCGGGGCTGGCATTCCCCTTCACTTCGAGAAGGAGAACGCCATGTTCGCAATCCTTGCGACGAGAGAAACGCGCCCCGTCGGCGTACTGCTGGGAGGCTCGGGGCGTGTCCCGGTGTCTGCCGCGCAGAAGCCGATGGTGGCCGCGCTGTTGAGACCGCACACAACCGTGTTCGCACGTGCGGGTGTGCTGACCGAGCTTCGCGCTGCGTGAGCTTGACCATGCGGGTCAGCCTCTACCGCAAGCGCATGGCCGCAACCGCGATCCGGCTGGCCCGGGAGGAACCCGGGTTGGTGAAGATCGAGATCGCGAAGCTGAGGATGTCAGGCGATATCGAGCAAGACGACCTGGTCTACCTCGAACGCATCGCCGATAACTGGATCAAGGTTGCCGAACACAACCGGCAGCGGGCACGACGCTGAGTCGGGGTGGCAGTTGCACCCCAACTGCGTCGGCCATCGCCGTGGCGATCTTGACCAGCAGATCGGGCGATCATCGGCAAGCCTCCGGACCCAGTGGTCCAGCGCTGCGTCGATGTCGTCCTGTGTTCGCGACCCCTCGAGTCGAGTCCGACCTGTCCGAACCCCTCGACTTGCAGGGGCGTGAACCGTAGTGCCTTGCCTGCAAACAGCAAGTGTGCGGGCCCCGTTCGTGTGGCTGGTCAGCGTGCCCGCAGCACAGTCCATCGCAACCCCTTGGGGGAGTTCACCCTCTCCCCGGTTGGGGACAGGTGTTCCCTCCAATTCCCGGAGCAACACCATGTCCTTTGATCACCCCAAAGTCCGGAGCAAGCGTTCGGGCATCGACCACGAAGAAGAACGCGCCTGGGTCGGCTTCTACCGCCGCGCGCGCAGTGATGCGTCGGTCTCCACCGAGGTCATGGCGCAACTCGACGCCGACCCGGAGATGAAGCGGCGGCACCTGGCCCTGTACCTGTGCTGCAAGCAATCGCTGCGCACGCACAAGGCGCGCCAGCAGCGCAACAAGCGTATCGGGCGGTTCGTGCGCTGGCTCGGCCACTACCTCTACGTCGTGCCGATCCATGCATTGCAACGAATCGGTCAGCTCGCCGTCGAGTGCCTGCCCGAGGCGAAGCGCGAACCGGCCGTCCCCACGGTCCGCAAGCTGGCCAGAGAGACCGAGTTCGCCGCGGCCAAGTCGGTCTTCCAACAAGGAGAGGCATCGTCAGCAGTGGCGGCCACAGCGACTGCAGGCGCGATTCAGGCCGGCGCCGACCTACCCCCAGGCCGGAAGAGTGCCTGACCCAACTCTGCGAGGCATGCGCCCTCGGCCACCACGCGACGGGTCAACCGCCCCGTGCTCACCGTCATCGCCACGCCGACCGTCCTCAAGGGCGGCTCGTGCGGCGGCCCGTCGGCATGCCCAGTGCATGCCACCGTTCTCTAACAAGGATGCAACCCATGGCCACCCGACGAACACCTTTGACGGTCAAGGCGCCACTACGCCGGAAGCCACAGCGCGGACGCAGCGGTCAAGGGCTTGCTGCGGGCAGCGCCGGCATGACGGTCTCGTCGGCCGGCCAGACCCAGGCGCGGTCGCAGGCACGCACAGCGGCTTCCTTGACTTCACGATCCGTCGCGGTCATGAACGGGCTGAAGACATGCAGCGGCAGCGGCGTCGTGCCCACGTCCACAAGCATCGCATTGGCAAACCTGGCAGCGCCATGTGCGTCGTATCGAAGCGGCTTGATGAAGCGCCGTCGTTGCTCGATCAGTGCATGCACAAGCGGTAACTCATGCACGCCCTCCACCGGAATCCAGTGCTCGCTGGCCAGCATCAGGCTCGCAGCGTCGATTTCGTAGGTGTGTTCGCGGCGCGCCCGGATGAGCGCCGCCATGATCAGGCGCACCCGGTATCCCGCGTCGGCGTCACGCGCCTCGAACAACGCGGCGAACGCCTTCTCGATCCGCTTCCAGGTCTTGCCGTCGGCCAGAAGCGGCGCGTCGGGCATATGGCGAATCCACACCTTGTGACCCGATGCCGTGGCATCGACGGCCTTGAACTCACCCAGAACGAGGGCCAGAGGGCTGCGGCCATCAATCGGCCGCAGGATTTCGAGCTTGATGCGGCGCCGCAGGGCGGCCGCCGGGTGCGTCGACTGGTTGAATGGCTCGGGGACATACAGGCGCTGCGCCAGCGGAACGCCCTTCGCGTGCACCCCTTGGGCAGCCTCCGTCAGGTACTTGTGGAGCACACCCTGGTTGCGCTTGCCCTCCATCGCTGGTGTCCACCGGTTGAATTCGGCCCGCTCGAACAGGAAATGAATCAGGCCACGCAGGCTGACGCGACGGCGTGCTGCGTCGATGTCTCCAGGCAACTCGACATCGCGCGATCCGCGGTGGCTCCGGGCCCTCGTCCACGGAAAGTCAATGCACACCTCGACCACGCCGTCCACGGATTCCCGGACCGCATCGTCGACCAGCTCGCCCAGGCCCGAGGATTCAGGATCAAGCTCATAGGACGGGCAGCCGGGATGATGGCGGCCGCCGGTGTCCGGCATGCGCTTGACGATGAAGCGATGATGACGCGCGACATACATCTCGACGCCGCCGGGCACGCACAGGCAGCGCGGCCGTTCGGGTGTTTCGTAGACCTGGGCAAGTGCCACCTGGAGTGATGAATCGTTCGTGTGCACGACTCGGCCCTTGATCGACAGACGGTGTGTATCCATGCCCATCCCCGGATCCAGATCGCCCTTGCGCTCGAGTCTGCGATCGACCCCGACCGCCCCATGCGCGACGCCGCGTCGGTCAGCGTCCGTTGCGAGATTGCGCGTGTCGGGCGAAAATTGCCGCCGCCTTGCGACACCGCGGTTACCACGGGCATGGACCTGGGCCTAGACCAGTTCCGCCACCAGGCTTGCCAGCGTCGGCTTTCGAGCGCGGGAACAGCCCCCAAACCGCGCTTCGCTCACCGATCCCAAGGACCAGGCCGACTTGCTCGTCGGCGGCACCGTCGCTTCACGGCGCTGCCGCAGGCGACGCACGAATGCGGTGCCTCCCTCGTTCAGGCCGTCGACTCCGACATCGCGGCTCGAACGCGCGGCCACAGCCTTCACCCGGAGCTCGACCGCCGTGCGCGTGATGCTCAACTCGACTCCCACGCCGTCGTGGTCCGGCCCTCAATAAAGGCCAGCAGCCCCTGTCATGGTCCATGGTTTGCCCTCGACTGCATTCGCCAGCGCCCATCGTCTGTGGGCGATCAAACAGCCGACAGGCAAAACTGCCCGCGAACGCGCGTGCTTTCGCGGTCAGCAGCGCAAGCCCGATCTCATCTTCCTGGCTTGACCCTCGGGGGCTGCGCCGGACAATCTTGCAACAGGCGACTCCCGCACCGTTGAGGTTTCACTCTTCCGAAACGTCATCCTTTCTTATGGTCAAGTGCGACTGGAAAGCCCTCTTTGCCCGCGTCAAGAGCGCGCTGATGCGCCGCGGCCGCAGCGAGCATGATGCCGATGACCTGGTGCAGGAGGCCTGGGTGCGCCTGGCCTGCTATGAGCGCGAGCATGAGGTCGAATGTGCCGACGCGTTTCTGATGCGTACCGCGCTGAACCTCTCGATCGACTCGCACCGCATGCAGGCGCGCCATGACGACGAGGTGTTGACCGAGGAGACGCTGGTCCTGGACACCCGCCCGAGTGCCGACGCCGTCCTGCTCGCCAAGGAACGCCTGGCCCGGCTGAGCACGGGCCTGGGCCGCCTGAACCCCAAGACGCGCGACATCTTCCTCGCCCATCGCGTCGATGGTCTGACCTACGCCGAGATCGCCCGGCGCGAAAACCTGACCGTGAGTTCCATCGAGAAACACATCGCGAAGGCCACGCTGCTCACGACGGCGTGGATGGAAGGCTGGTAGCCGTGCGCGCCTCGACATCGCCCAGGATCCCGATCCCGATGCCGATCGCCGCCGAGGCCGCGGTGTGGATTTCACGCCTGCACGGCCCCCATCGCTCGGCGCAGATGGAGCGCGAGTGCCTGGAATGGCAGTCGCGATCGGAAGCACACCGCAGTGCGTTCGAACATTGCACGGCCACATGGGAGGACGTGCGCGGCGTGTCGCTCTCCACCGCCTTCGCCGCCCTGCCCACCACGTCAACCCCGGCCTCCTCGGCCCGGACCACGGCGAGCCGCTGGCCACGCTGGGCGTCGGCGCTCGCCTTGGCCACCATCACCTTCGCCACGACCGCCATCGTGACGCTTGGGGCGCTCTTCGCGCTGCGCGGCGTCTTGAGCACCGACGTGGGCGAGCAACGAGTCGTGATGCTGGAAGACGGCTCACGTGTCTCGCTGAACACGGATACGCGCGTGCGCGTGAATTTCGCTGCCGAAAAGCGCAGCGTGTCGCTCGAGCGCGGCGAGGCGCTGTTCGAAGTGGCCAAGGACGTCCGACGGCCCTTCGTGGTCCGCGTGGCCGGCAGCGAGGTGGTGGCGATCGGCACCATTTTCTCCGTCCGCCATACAGACCAGACGCTGGCCGTGACCCTCATCGAAGGCCAGGTTGCAGTCCGGCCCACATCGGCCGAGGCCGGTCAGTCGCCTGCGCGCCAAGTGGTCATCCATCCCGGCGAGCGCCTGAGCCTGGGCCGCCGGGATGCCCCGGCCACGGTCGACAAGCCCCGCATCGAGCAGATCACCGCGTGGCGGCGCGGCGAAGCTTCGTTCAACGACGTGTCGCTCCAAGAAGCCGTGGCCGAGATGAACCGCTACAACCGCGTTCCCATCGTGCTCATCGACGACGTGCTGGCGGCGCGACGCGTGAGCGGCGTCTTTCGGACCGGCGACAACCTCGCCTTCGCACAGGCGGTCGCGGCGCTGCATGGCCTGAGCGTCAACGAGCGGCAGGAGCGCCTGGAGCTTGCGCAGCGGCCGAGGCAGTGACGCGTTCACTCGGAGGGTGCGCATCAAAGGTCCTCTCGGCATTGCGGAAGAAAAGCTCTTGCGGGGCGCCTCGCGGCTAGCCCTCAGCAATCCAGTCGATCTCGCGCGGACTACGTGCCCTTCTCCGTCCCCAATAGGAACGACAGTCAATGCGCCGCGCAATTGCATCGCGTGCTCCAGGTCAGGAACGAGTCTGGCGCCGATCGATCAGGCGGCGGACCTTCAGTGCGCCCGTGAGCCCGGTCAGCGCGTTCAGCTCGCCGGCAGCGACGATCTTCACGGCCACGCGCAAGCCGACACTGGCTTTCAGGTCGCGTCGCAGCGTTTCCGCCAGTGGCGACCACTGCCCCGCATCGCACGCCGCTTCGACCATGACCATCAATTCGTCCTGTCCGCTGGGGCCGGTGGCGTCGACGATGCAAACGTACTCGCCGTTGCTGCGCGCATCCTTGGCCACGACCTCGCCGATCGCTTCGGGAAATACGTTCAGGCCGCGCAGCTTCACCATGTGATCGGCACGCCCGAATATGCGCTCAAGACGGCGGTGCGTGCCGCCGCAGGCGCAGCCGCCCTGTGCAAAGGCCGACACATCGCGCGTGTCGTAGCGAATCGCCGGTGCCAGATGCCGGAACAGGGTCGTCACGACGATCGACCCGCGCTGACCTGTCGGCGTGGGTACACCGCTGTCCGGATCCACCAACTCCACAACATACGCGTCTTCGAAGATGTGCATCCCGCTTCGGTGCTCGCAGTCGGCCGCCACCCCTCCGACCTCGTGCAGCCCGTAGCAGTCATACGCCGGCGCGCCCCACAGGTCTTCCAGCACTTCCCGGCTGTCGACGCCAAGATGCACGAGCAGGCCCTTGAGCCCCAGTTCTCGCGGATCGAAGTGCAGTTCATCGCGGGCCACGAAGGCCATGTGCCGCAGGTAGGCCGGGAATCCCAGCACGAACGTGATCCCCCATTCCCTCATGATCTCCAACTGCCGGCGCGTCGGCGTACTGGCACCGGAGCCGGTCGCGACCGGAATAGCGCCCGAATACTTCCACACGCCTTCGCGCGCGGACAGCCCGCCGTTTGTCAGGCCGAACGCCAGCGTGATCTGAAGCCGGTCGAACGGGCGCACGCCCTGCAGGTAGAGACGGCGGCCTTGAAGAATGCTCACCACTTCGCGATCGCGCGGCGAATACAGCATGGGTCGGGGCAGACTCGTGGTACCGCCGCTGGTCTGAAGGATCAGGGGCATCGGCTCATCGGTCTCGAAGTCGATGCCCATGAAGTCGCCCCACGGCGGGTGGCGGGCAATGCTGTCGCGGATGTCGTAGACGTTGTAGGTCGGGATCTTCGACAGGTCCTCGAGACTGCGGATGTCACCCGGCTGCATGCCTGCCGCGGACCAGTGGCGGCGATAAAAGGGCACCTCCCAGGCCCTCTTCATCTGCGCCAGAAACCTGTGTTCCTGCAGTTCCCGCAGGGCGTCCCTCGGCATGCGGTGCACGAGATTGACGTAATCCGGCGGCGGTGGATACTCCCGGCAAAGCGCCTCGACGTCCAGTGAACGCGAATACCAGGGGGGCGAACCTCGCGAGCGCGTCACTCGTCCGCCTTGATTCCCGCTGTCGACGCGACCTCGGTCCACTTGGCCTTTTCCGCCTTGATGTATGCGGCGAACTCGTCGGGCGAGTTGGCGATCAGCTGGTTGCCGGCGGCTTCGAGCTTTTGCCTGACGTCCGCGGCTTGAAGCGCCTGTACGCACACCTGGTGCAGGCGCGTCACGATCGCTCTTGGCGTGCCTGCCGGCGCGAGAAGACCGTACCAGGAGGTCACCTCGAAGCCGGGGTAGCCCTGCTCGGCAATGGTCGGCACCTCAGGCAGTACAGCCATGCGACTGGCGCCGGTCGTGGCCAGCGCCTTCAGCTTGCCCTCCCTCACCTGGGGCAGCACCTGACTCAGACCGAACGTCACCGGCACGTCGCCACGCAACACATCCACGATGGCCGCGCTGGCGCCCTTGTAGGGCACGTGGAGCATGTCGACACCGGTCGCCCGCTTCAGCAGTTCGGCGGCCAAGTGCACAGAGCCGCCCCTGCCCGTGGACGCATAGCTCAGCTTGCCCGGATGGGCCTTCGCGTAGTTCACGAACTCGCGAAAATTGGCAACCGGCACCGTGGGATGGACGGCAAGGATGTTGGCCGCCGAGACAAGCTGGCTGATCGGCGCAAAGTCGCGTTCGGCGTCATACGGCACGGAGCGGCGAACGGCAGGCCCCATGGTCAGCACGGTCACGTCACCCAATAGCAGCGTGTAGCCGTCCGCAGCCGCGCGCGCAACGAACTCGGCCCCGATGTTGCCGTCGGCGCCGGGACGGTTCTCGACGACGACCGCCTGGCCGAGCGCGTCGGACATCTTCTGGCCCAGCAGTCGCGCGAGGGTGTCCATCGCGCCGCCCGGCGGCGCAGGAGCGACGATGCGAATGGGCCTCTCAGGATACCCGCCGGACGGCGCCTGAGCCTGCGCCGGGACGAGGAAACCGAGGGCTGCTGCCAGCAGGAAACTTCGACGCATGCTGATCCTCCGCGCATAGCGACCGGTCACCCAACACGTACAGACAGGTCCACAGAAAACGAAGTCTTCGACTTCAATGACGTTTGACCGGCTCGAAAGGCACCCCGATTTACCCGCATAGGCCATGGCCCGAGGCTCGGTGCACGCAAGGCTCGTACTGCCCGACACTTGCCGCGCCTGTCATCCGGTCCCCGGCTAAATTCCGCCGGCGCCCCCGATCGCGAGTCCCGACAGACGGCGCGACAAACCGGCCGCATGCCTGGTGACGATCTCCACAAAGCGCTTTCGGCTCGCCTTCATGCGCTCTGTCGGCCCACCGATACTGATCGTGGCGAGGGCTTCGCCGCTCGGGCCCATCACCGGCGCGGCGATGCCGAATCCGCCGTCGCTGTAGCCGCCGCGGCTCACCGCGAAGCCTTCGCGCTTAACGCGCTCGACCCAGCGCAGCAGCGCGTTGCGATCGGTGACGGTGTTCGGCGTATAGGCCTTGAGCTTCAGGCGAGAAAGCATCGCTTTCGCCACCTCGGAGCGCTGCTGCGACAGCATGACGATGCCCGATCCCGTGCAGTAGAGCGGCCGCCTGTGCGCGAGCGACAGATCGTAGCGAATGTCCTGGAGACTGACCACCTTGACCAAGTCCTCGACCTCGTCGTTGGTCAGCACGGAGAGAAAAGCCGACTCGCCGCTTTTCTCCGACAGCTGCCTGAGCACGGGCGCGGCCAGAAAGAGAAGCCGGGCCCGCGTGCCACCAACCCAGCTTCCACCGCGCAATTCCGCGGGCAGCACGTACTCGACGCCCAGCTTGGCGAGATAGCCGCGGCCGGTGAGCGTCGCAAGCAGTGCCTGCGCACTGCTCTTGGGTATGCCGAGCCTCTCGGCAACTCGGCTCACGCCCATGGGCTCGGTCGTCGCCGCAAACATCTCCAGCATGTCGAGGATGCGGCCAGCCGACTTGACATCCTTGTTCATATGCGTAAACGGCGTACGTCCATGTGCACATGCTAGGAGCCATTGAGTCGCAATGTCAATCGTCATACGGTACTCGGCCACCGCGTTGCAGTTGCGCCGAACGTTGATGACGTTGCTACCCTTGCTTATCTGAAATGCCCAGCCCGATGCCTCGCGCCGACGCGGTCGCGCCTCACGCTGGCCGAACGCGAGAGGCCATGCACCGAATCCTTTGACGCGAGCGCGCGTCGCCGGGCACTGTCGGCCCACCTAACGTCAAGAGCCGACGGCACTACGGTTTGCCTCGGCCAAAGGGAGTCCTCACGTGCGCACCGAGACAGAACCCAAGGTTTCTTTGCACATTGCAACCGAGGCCGCTGAATGGATCGCGCGCCTGCACGGTCCCGATCGCTCGCGCCAGGTGGAGCGCGACTGCCTGGCATGGCAATCACGCTCGCAAGCGCACCGCCACGCATTCGAGCGTTGCACGGCCACGTGGGAAGAGGTGCGCGGCACGGCGTACCCAGCCCCCGCCGACACGTCGGACGCCGCCCACAGTTCGCTCGCCGCGCTGTTGATCAAGTGGATCAGGGCCGGCCACGTTCGGTCGACGGTTGCTTCCCAGAAAACCTGCCAGCGCGTTGGGCCGCGGGGCGTGCGCATCCCGTGAGGCGCGGCTCCTGAACCGCGGCATTTACCGGCCCTCGCCAGTCCTCAGGCATGAGCGCAGATTGAGCGCAGGGCGTGCTGC
>JGI10216J12902_100238510_pt1 | contig 10419 bp, 14 predicted proteins | sample KanNatreferecore_FD_12902 | JGI IMG/M metagenome (IMG submission 12902)
TCATACATGCTCCTACAGGTTGATGTAAGACATCTTACAACTAGCGTCGAAATAGTAAGCTCGCTTAATACCTGCTGCCTTGAGTGCTCCCTGGCACGCTGCACACGGTTTGCTCGTACGGCGACCCTCGCGTACCACAAGACAGAACGCCCCGTCAACGGCCCCCGCTTGGGCTAGGGCGCGCTTCTCAGCGTGGTGTCCCCATCGCGCACCGTTGCTCGCAAACGCCAGCACACGCCCACCTGAGACGATTACAGCCACGAGGCGATGCTTCGGGTGCGTCGAGGCGTGGAGCTTACGGAGTGCTAGGCTCACGTACCTTGCGAGACTTGTTCCTGGCTTGTTCGCTTGGGGTAGCCCAGCGACAATTTCCCGGCTCGTAGTGGCCATCGTTGTTAATCCGATCGATTGAGTGTCGTCTAGAGGGCTTTGGCCCCATATCTGCAAGGAAGTTGGCAAAGGACGTTAACCAGCGTTCGCAAACTTGGATACCCCTACCGCCATAGCGTTGGTAAAACGATGATCTAGGGTTGTTACACCGCGCCTTCATGTTAGTCCAGGTTTGGTACAAAGGCTTGTGTAGGAGGGCCTGCGCCCGTTTGTACCGTCGATTATACTCCCTGGCACACGTGAGACACTTCTGGGTAAGGTACCCACTCTTGGGTTTAATCCAGACGGTATTTTCTAGTGTAAAGAGGTGGCCGTGCTTGCAGACTGTTTTTCGTTGTTTTGGCATACATAAAGTATACCACAACAATTTCGATTAGGCTAGGTTGACGTAGCGCGTCATAGCCGGCTAGCATCGGGTGCGGGTCCCGGGTCCTCTAGTCGCTTGCGGAATTCCAGAACCACCCGATCCGCTAGAATCGCGCCCCAATGGTGACGGGTGGAGAAATCCCCGGCAGTTGTGTGGCAATAGGCCGTAACAACCTCCTGCCACAACCGAATCTCATTCTGTTTAAGTGTCATTGGCCTTACCTCTTAGACGGACCCCGAACGAGAATAGGTTCACACTTAGACTCGGGGCCTACGTAACAGAGCACGATGGTTCCATCATCGAGCACGGCCACACCACACGAGCCTACAACGGCTGTTCTGATCGTGTACCTACCTCTGTAGCCATTCGGATTGCCCATCGCTTTGCTCTTTTCTGGGCCTTGTTGCAGGCCCGACATCGCCGGCTGGTTCTGTACACACGAGTATTTTCCACCGTAAACTCGTGTCCGTTAGAGCAGTGTGTTTTTTCGCTATTGGCCCGTCTGCCTCGATTCACGTTAACCTTGGGTTCTACAGGTTCAAGGTGGCTTGGGTTACAGCAGGCTCGATTTTTGCACAGATGGTCTATCTGTAACCCCGCCGGAACGGGGGCTACCAGTGTTGCGTATGCAACCCGATGGGCATAGGTCATTTTGCTGCCTAAACGGAATCCACCGTAACCAGAACCCAGCCGGCAAGCCTGCCACTCCCAGCAACCCGCTGTTGTTACGTGTACTTTTGTCCAGAATCGGGACGGTAATCGTGTGTCGTTTAACTCCATGCTATAAGTATAGCACAAGTACCGCCATAGCGCCCACGGAATCCGCTGGGGTTAGTCACGCTTCGCTCCTATGCTCGTTGCAGCAGCCTCAGCGAATGAGATCGACTCCCCTCGCCGGGGTATCGACATTTGATTCATGCGCCCACGGAGCCATTTCAGGAACTCACGCGCGCAAAAGGCGCACCGGGGGTCGCACGGTCCCAAAGCGTAAACCATCATGGCACGCTCCTTGATCTACACGTCAAGTGTTCAGTCGTTACTTACCCAGCACTGCGAAGCGATGGCGCGACCCATGCAGCTTGGTACCACAGCAATCGCACGGGCGCGTAGAGAACTCTTCGATCCCCTCGTCGGTATTGGAGTCGAAATCCGGCACAAGGTTGCGCCCGAGCTTGCCTAGCCCTAGCACGATCTCACGCTGGCGCTTGTCTGCCTCAGACTTCTCGTAGTGGTAATCCAGTCCGCTGAAGTCACCGTTGACAGCGGCGAACAAACAATCCTGGCAAAGCTGCAAGTCATCGCGGATAACGCGCATGATCAATCCTCCCTCGTGTAGTAAACGCCCCGATGGTTCAGACACGCGACATCACGATACATGCCGCGTCTACCAGGCACCTTGCGGGTATTGCTCCAACCATCGCACCCAGGCGCCGGACAGAACTCGGCACGCTCGATGTAGACATCGTATCCGCACTCGCGGCGGTAGTACGCGGCATCCGATTGCGCACCCTCTGATGAACCACAGGATACCAGCGGACGATCTAGCTCTTTGGTACCGCCATTCTTGTACACAGTCCAATCGGCACGCATGGGACCATAGTGAGCGGACATTGGTACCCTCCTAGAAGTGTCTCAGTTGCGTTGTGAGCGACTTGAAAGGCCCGGGGTACCCTGCGATACCCCGGATGATTCAAAGCGCCTACAGAGGCGTGTAGCGCGTTTTAGCCCAGTCAAACACCGCCGCGGTTAGGTCCCTGTAACAGCGATGCCCGTTGCCAGCAACCGCTCGGGCCACCATGACAAAGAAAATCACGACAGCTCCAGCGCGCGATCCCATGCCCGCCGCGCGATAACCCCGCCGTTGCCCCATTGAAGGTCTTGGAACGTCTGCTCATCCGTGCCGCGCCCCCTCTGATGGGTGAGGTACTCGGTAACCGCGTTGAACGCGCCCCAGGCGGTACCACGATGGTATTCCGCACCCTGGCCAGCCTGGAAGTTTTCCAGCACCTTGGCGTAGATACGCTCACCACCGCGCTCGCTCTGCTCGCTTTCCTCATCGTTATCGGCCCACTTGCTGAAGACGTACCCCGTGTAGGACCGGAGCTGATCGTCGTCAACCTTGACGCGGGCCATCATCTTCATCTTGTCCACGTTGTTAACAAACTCCATGCCAAACGCCTCGGTAGCCGTAATCACTTGCTTGATAATCTCATCGGCCGCGGCGGTATGGCGCACCTTGAGCAGCTTGGAAAGCTTGGAGCTGAGTGCCATATGGAACGTGTTCTGGCAAACCACTCTGTTGCCGGGATAGCCAAAGGACCACGGGATCGAACCATCGTGACTGTTGCCAATGAGCACGCGCGCCGCGATGGTATCACCAGGCACGATATCAGCCTGGAACTCGCCCGCCTCGCCGTAAAGCCAGGACTTCGCCTTGTACACACCGGCCGTAAGGGTTCCGACCAGCCCGCGATCGATGAGCGGCTCCATGATCCTGAAGGCTTCAGAGTCCTGAATCACACGGTACCGCTCACCCACAACGCCCAGTCCCTGAGTGCCCGCACCCGGAACGCGCCGGATGGTTCCATAGGCACCCGGCATCTGCGCGCCATCGGCCGTGTAGAGCGGAACCTTTTCCACGGTCGCACCCAGCTCGGGAATCGCGCTCAGAACGTCGGACAGCGACTTGTGGCCCTGAAACCGACCCTTGTAGAGATCCTCCACGGATTTAATCACGACTACCCCTGGCCCCACACCGAGCATGGCCACCCCGGGCGTGGTTGCAGGCGCATCGTCCCATTCGACTTCGATGGAATCAACATCATCGGCCGGCATGGGAACGAGCGGTAGCGGCGCCAGCGAAGCGACGCGCGGACCGTCGTCAAGCTCGAGATTGGCGAAGCGGGCGATCTGATCAGCGTTCTGAGTCATTGGTCTGTCCTTTGTTGGGTGGACCCTGTAGCGGGCCGGCTAGGTGCGGGAAGAAACCATCTTGATCGGTCCTACCACTCATAATCGTGGTGATAGAACCTGTCAAGGGGTCGCCTGCTACTTGCGCGCCACGTGATTAAAATGCGCGTCTTTCACCTGATGGATCGTGGGGACCGTTTCCATCGTAACGTCACGCTCGGTGGCATACGTGATTGGCACTGGAAAATCGAACATGTCGTGGCAGGTAGCACACTGGCCGTGAAATCGCCACGATCGGTTGTCATACCAGCACTCGTTGGTATTGAGGTACACGTACATGCCCTGCATACCGTTGTCACACTTGCGGCAGACAGGCCCGCAGTCGGTGGCGTAGCGATCCTCGATGAAATCACAGCGGTTCATGGTTCACCATCCATTCAGTGTGGCCAGGCGCACGAGCGCTTCCGGCACGGTTGCAAACACTTCGCGATCCAGCTCCATACCGCGCAGGTAGGTGACGATACAGGGTTGATTCGTGTCGCGGGTCCAAGCGATACAGTGCTTCACAGTACCCTCCAACTCGAGTTGAAGCGCCCAGGGAGCGCTAGGTAGGTGGCCAGGGAGATGAACGCGGTGTAACGAGTCACTTGTACACCACAACCCACGAGTAACCGTGGCGACCGGGGAGACCATACTGTGCGTCAAGCTCGGCGATACGGGCCTTGACGGCTGCAAGGGTTTCGTAGTGTTCGATACCACGGGCGCACGGTCCCGTGATAGCAGCCACCTCAACCGCGCAACGGCCCCCCGCGCGCGTGCCAGCCGAGCTACCCTGATTCGTGTTATTCATGACCGGAAGCATTGCAGGTAGCTTGCCAAGTCGTAACTACGCGAAACCATGCGACCAGCAAACGCGACTGTGACAGGGTGGCGCACTATTTCGGCTAAGTACGCGGAAGCTCGATGCGACATGATGGCGCAGTGACCGGGAAAGAATCAACCCAGGCATTGTTGGCACCTCACGCGCCGGGGTGCGTGCCCGGTGCAACTAGCCATAAGCCAAAGCGATTACAGATTGTGCTTGCAAAAGAGCGGCCAAACGTGTATACTGGACTGTATGAGACAGTTAACACGATGGTACTGGGTATGCATGAGTGCAACTGGTGTCGGTGAGGACCGAGTCACCTGCGGCGCCCGGAGTCATCGGTACTTTGATACCCGCCCCGAGGCATGGGAGCACAGTCGGCGACACACGACGGAACACCCGGGCCATCGCATCAAGGTGCACGGTGTGTATGGCTGGTGACCCGTTGCCCCTGGTCTGTCGCTCTGTGGGCCGACCCCACTAACCGCGTATATATCACACCGTTGTAACAGTAAACAGGGCGGTATATGGTCACGTATGGTCACAGTACCTGCGATTGTACCCTAGTTGTAACTGTGGACCGGGCAAGAATCGTGCCAAGCGGCTAGGTTGATTCCCCTTTGGGGGTGGGGGGTGCGGCGCTATTACAGAGAGGTACTGCCTAGACCACCAAAAATCGGGTACTTACGTAACTAAAGTGATATCAAGTATCTGGAATGTGGTCTTAGAACTAGGTTAACCCACCCACCTCACCCTGATAGTATATCAAATTGTAGTTGACAATACAATTTAAACTGTGATATACTTATAGGGTAGTATGGACGAGTGGGAACTATTGCGTCCTCTTACCGGCAAGCTTCACCCGCTCGGTAAGCGGATGAGCCGAGTGAACAGGAATGACATGATTGTAGAGTATCCACAGCATATGAAGGCCGCCAAGGAGCTTGCTGAACGAACCATCGTTCGCCTCCAGATGCAGCACGAGAAGGAAACAGACCTCACCAAGTCCGATCGCTATATCGGCGTGCTTAATAACCTTCTGATGTCGATGGCCAAGCTGGGCACGGAAATGCGCCAGTGGCTCAAGATCCAGGAAAAGCACAAGGAATCCCTGGACATCACGGGTAAGCTGGATGCCCTGTTCAAGTTCCTAACCAGCAACAAGGTTACCGTGAATGAGCGGGCGGCCTTCTACCGGAGATGTCGTGAGTTCGAGGATACCCGCAGCGGTGCCCGGAAGATCACCCTCTCTGTGCAACACAATTCAGCCCCTGAGCGCCAGGTGGAGCCAGCCGATGACAAATAAGGCGTGGTCGTTTCGCGCGCTGGCGCCTGGGGATGTTCCTTTCGTCATGGACAACTGGTTGAACAGTTTCCGTGATTCCAAGTGGGCCGGGTGCGTGCCGAACAACCTCTACAGGGAGGTGCAGTCGGCGTGTATCAACGACCTCCTCAAGCGGGGTATGAAGGTCACGCTGGCCCACGATTCGGATGATCCGGACAACCTCATTGGGTTCATCGCCTACGAGGTGCGCCCATCCGGCGAGTACGTGCTCCATTACTGTTACGTGAAGCCCTACATCCGCGGGCATGGGGTGGCCACCTCGCTAGCGGTCGATGCCATGGGTGGGCTACCGAATCACTTTGTTTATACGCATCGCACGCGGTCTGCGCCCCCTGGGGCGGGCCGTTGGGTGCCTGAGATCGCACGGAGATTGAAGCTATGAAAGCAGCTCTACTAGTTACTGATTGTTGGTTTATTCAGCCGTTGCCCGAGTATGGGGTGGTCTGTCTTAACAAGGCCGGGTGGCCCGATATTGAGATGCGGGCTGATCGAGAGAACCGAGAAATGATTGTTAAGTCCAAGAAGTACGGGACCACCCGGGTGCCCTTTGAGAACGTGCGCCAGTACAAGGCGGGCGGGCTCGCCAAGGCGGACGAGTAGCGTTGTTTGATGATCTTTTCAGAGAACTAGCCCAAGAGCAGGCGGCCCAGGAAGCGCATATCCAGCGTGACCGGGCGGCGGCTGAAAAGATCCTTGATTCTCTGTTCACCCAGCAGCGCCAGGTCATCGAGGACCCGGCCCAGCGGAAGGCTGCCCTGTGCCCTCGACGGGCCGGTAAAAGCTGGTGTGCAATCGCCTACGCGTTCTACGTGGGCCTCAGCAAACCCGGCAGTACCGTTACGATTGTTCTGCTCACGCTGAAGCACTGCCGGCGTATTTATTGGCGCACCCTCCAGAAGTTCATCTATCAGTACGGGCTCAAGGTGCACCTGCACCACACCGAGCTACGCGCCACCTTCGAGAACGGGTCGGTCCTGTACTTCAACGGGGCGGAAACTCGAGCGGAAATCGAAAAGCTTCGCGGTGATAGCTACGATCTAGTCATCATCGACGAGTGCAAATCTTTTAGCCCGGCCATCCTAAACGAGCTTATGGAAGAGGCGGTTGAACCCGCTCTCGATGACCGGGATGGCTCGCTTCTGCTCATCGGTACGCCGGGCAACATTCTCGCGGGCGCCTTCTTCGAGGCGACCCACCCTCAGTATAGGGATCAGTACGAAGCTCCAATCAGCCGAAGCTATTCCGACCCGGACCCATGGTTCGAGCAGAACGACATCGAGCCCCAGTGGAGCCGGCATCAGTGGGGGCGCCAGGACAACGAGTTCCTACCGAAGCTCTGGCAGCAGGCCCTCGCGCGTAAGAAGCGCAACAAGTGGGCCGACGATAACCCAATCTGGCTGCGTGAGTACCTGGGCCAGTGGGTGGCCGACGAGTCGATTTACGTATATGACTATGCGTCGCTAGTTCACAGCAAGCGCGATACCGTTACTTGGAAGCCAGCGCCCACCAAAGAAAATCCTCTCGGGCTCCCTGAAGGCCACGAATGGCGTTTCCTGCTGGGTATCGACTATGGGTTCTCCGATGAGACCGCGCTCTGTGTAGGGGCGTACAGCCTCACCAGCGAAGTTCTATACCACTGCTGGGAGTGGAAGGCGTCCCACCAGACTACGGACGTGCTCGCAACCAAGATTGCCCAGGCGCAAGTGTTGTTTGGTTCCTTCGATGCCATGGTCGCCGATACCGGCGGTAAGCAAATCTCGGAAGACCTGAACAAGCTCTACGGAACGCATATCATCAACGCCGAAAAGCGCGATAAAAACGACTACATCGAGCTTCTGAACGCGGATTTCCACCGCGGATACGTGAAAATCATGGCTGGCAGCGACCTGGGGCGCGAGATGGAGTGCCTCCAGTGGGACCTAGCCGACGAAAAGAAGGAACAGCTCATCAGAACAGGGCGGCTCAAGGAGCACTACGCGTTCCCGAACCACCTGTGCGATGCGTTCCTGTACCTCTGGCGCTATTCGTACCACCGCTATAGCAAGGCCAAGCCCAAAACCATCGAGCACGGGTCGCCCGAATGGTGGGATCAGTGGGAAGCGGCGAACCTTGAACAGGAAATCGCGCGCTCCCGGGGTCCGAACGGCCCGCTCGAGACCATTCAGCGGCGCTCCAACACGGATCCGCTAGCCAAGTTCTATAGAAACTAAGGGTTTTCATGCAATTGTCGGAACTAGCCGAGTTTTTGAGGGTGCTCCGTGAGGCGGGCGTCACCTTCTATGAGTGCAATGGTATGAAAATCGTCCTTGGTCCTGTTTCCGAGGAGCCCGAGGTGGTTGCTAGGCCAGAACTACCCCCCGGCATGGAGCGGATGCCGATGAATTATCAAAATCCGCGCCTGTTTAGTCATGTCGGCGGTCTAAAGGGCTTTGGTGGGTCGGATGGCTCGGTATAAGTACCCCAAATCTCAGTTCCCCCAGGTTTGGTGGGACTGTAAGCCGGATTCTGAGGACCCGAACCACAGGCCGCACGAGCTTGTGTTCACGCACGTCCGTACTCTCGAGCAAGAGCAGTACGATATCCACCTCCAGAACCTCCTGAACGCCCAGCTCTACGGCAACCGGGACCTGATGGCGTTCGACTGGCAGGCGGGTACGTCGGCGCAGTTCCGCCCGCTCAATGCGAACCTCGAGAACCTGATCCAGTCGGTCTGCGAAACCCTGCGCTCGAATATTGCCAAGGATAAGCCCAAGGCAACGCCCACACCGCGCGGGGCCGACTTCAGCGTCTATTTGAAGGCGCGCTTGCTCGATAAGTGGCTCTACGGCGAGTTCATGGCCCAGGACATCTGGTCCAAGGGCCAAGACGTGTTCCTAGACGGTACCGTCTTTGGTACAGGCGTGCTCAAGGTGGACATCGACGGCGACGAGCTGTTCACCGAGCGGGTTAACCCGGACGAGATTATTGTTGACCAGCGTGAGTGTGTTAGCTGCGACACACCCCAGCAGCTCCATCAAAGGAAGCTGGTTTCCCGCCTGTGGCTGTGCGAGACATTCCCCGAGTATGAGCAGGAAATCTCCGAGGCCCAGAGCACGAACTTCCAGTACACGAGCTACAGGTCGCCCTCCGAGGAGCAGGTAGTTGTTATTGAAAGCTGGAAGCTCCCCATTCGCGGTGAGGGGGGTCGCCACGTCCTGTGCATTGAAAACGCCACCCTGGTTGACGAGCCGTACACCCGGAAGACGTTTCCGTTCGTATTCTTCCGCTTTAACAAGCACCTGAGCGGATTCTACGGGCGCTCCCTGGTGGAGGATCTCACCGGCTACCAGATCCGCCTGAACGAGCTGAACGAGGTCATTCGTATCGGGCAGGATGTCATGTGCGTCCCGCGGGTGTTCATTGACCCAGGTGGCGGCATCGTCAAGACGAGCTTCGACAATACGATCGGTCGGGTCATCCAGGTTCGGGGTGCGGTTCCCACGGCCCAGAGCTGGAACGCGTTCACCCCCGAGATCTACAACGAGCGCGACAGAATCGTTAAGTCCGCGTTCGAGTTTGCTGGGGTGAGCCAGCTGTCGGCGCAGGCCAAGCTGCCCTCCCAGGCGCGCCTTGATTCGTCGGACGCTCTCCGCGAGTACAACGCCATCGAGAATGAGCGGTTCAACTTCCAGGCGCAGGCTTACGAGAAGTTCTACCTGGAGGTGGCGAACCACCTGGTGGAGTTGGCGGCGGACCTGTACAAGAACCGCGCCGTAGACCGGGAAGCCAAGTTCCGGTCTTCAAACCTAGTTATGCAGATTCCCTGGTCCGAGGTGGACCTGGATGTTGATAAGTACGTGCTCACCATCGAGGCGAGTTCCATTATCAACATGTCGCCCGCGGCACGTAAGGACATCCTCAACCAGTGGGCGAGTGCCGGCGTTATCAGCCGAGAGCAGTACCAGGCTTGGAGCGGGTACCCTGACCTTGAGCACCTGGCGGGCCTGCTATCGGCCGCCAACGATCATATTGAATACATGATCGACAAGATGTTGCGCAATGAGCCGCAGACGCCCGACCCGCTCGATAACCTCGATATTGGTTTCAACGTAGTCCACAAGACCTATCTCAAGCTGCGCACCCTCGACTGCCCCGAGGATATCCTGATGCACTTCCGCAACTGGATTGAGCTTGCGAAGGAGATTATGGAGCCCTCGGTCTCGACGAACGAGATGAGCATGGGCGCCATGGAGCAGATCGCCACGGGCGAGGGCATGGTTCCCCCGCAGCCAGGCATGGAAGCGATTCCACCGGAAATGATGATGGATCCGTCGATGGGTGGAATGCCGCCCATGGAGCCGACGGGAATGAACGAGATTACTGGCGCACCGGCACCGGCCGTGAGTAGCCCCGCCGCGAACGCATTCCTTACCTAGATTGGATTACCGCATTGTCTGATATCCCCGAGAGCAATATCGCCCCAGACTCCCCCGACGCAAACGCACTGTTCGAGGCCGCCATGAAGGCCGCCGAGACCGCTACCGAGCTGAGCCCCGAGCCAGA
>JGI10216J12902_103445126_pt1 | contig 10418 bp, 8 predicted proteins | sample KanNatreferecore_FD_12902 | JGI IMG/M metagenome (IMG submission 12902)
TCGAGGTTCGCGCGCTGGAACTCGCGCTCGAACCGGATCCAGTCGTTCCAGGCCGCATTCAGCGACGTCCCGAACACGTTGCGGAACTGCGCGGCGAAGTACGGCTTGCTGCCGGGCGTGCGCCCGACCCAGCGGATCAGGTGCTCCGGTGAGTAGCGGTAGGCGAGGTAGTCCATGAAGCGCGTGCCGTAGAGGTAGGAGTTCACACCGATCTGGAAATCGACCTTCGTGCCCTCCGACTCGAGGCCGAGCGGATCGTAGATGTGGCTTCCGTCGCGCACCATCGAGCGGAACACCATCTCGTCGTAGGGACCCTGCGCGCGCCCGAGGCCGCCGGCCATCCAGGTCTCCATGAACACGGCGATGCCCTCGTGGTACCAGCGCGGCGCCGCGCGACGAGGGAGCGTGAGATATCCGTACAGCATCGACACCGGGTGCTCCGACGTCTCGCGCACCTTGCCGTGGAACAGCGCACGAAACGTGCGATCCATCCCGGCGGTCTGATCGAGCGCGAGCACGTGCACCAGCTCGTGGCTCATCGTGAAGTTCATGCGCTCGTTCGATGGCCCGGTCTCGTACACGAAGTTGGAAGGCGCGATCTGGACCGACATGCTGTTGCGCGGCGCGGCCCACACGCCGGCGTTACCGTAATCGCCCGAGTCGTCGAGGATGACGTTGACCTGCTCCGAGGGCTCGTAGCCCCATAGCACCTTGTGGAACCGCATCGAGTTCTCGAAGCACCGCGCCGTGTAGGGAACGATGAACGACATCGCCCGGCCCGGATAGACGAGCCGCAGGCCGCGCGTTTCGAGCACTTCGTATTGCGCGACAGCGGGCGCGGCGAGGACAGCGCCCAGCGCCATCATCGCGAGGATTCCACCGGCCAGGAACCGAATGCGGCGCGTCGGGAACATCGTGCGCATGGTGGGCGGGATCCGGAGGAGAAATGAACCGAGGAGACCCCGAACTGGCCGGGGTCTCCTTGCGGTGGTGTGGAACGGAACTACTTGGTGTCGCCTGCCTGCACCGACGTCGTCAGGACCACGATCTCGAGCGGCGGCCTGGGATCGACCGTGACTTCGACCGAGGCGTCTCCGGTTGTCACGGACTTCGAGTCGAGCTCCGTCATTGCGGCGATCTTCCCGAACTCGGGGGCCGCGACCAGCTTGCCGAAGTCCCGCTGCGTGACCAGCTTCGCGAACTCGGGAATCACGACCACCTTGCCCAGCTCCGGTTTCGTCGACATCTTCGCGAAGTCCGGGTTCGACGCGAGCATTCCAAACTCCGGCGTCGCCACCACCTTGAACATCTCCGGGCTCAACGAGTGCTGGAACTCCGGCGTCGCGACCAGCTTTCCGAACTCCGGCTTCGTGGCGAGCTGCTGGAACTCCGGAGTCGTGACGAGCCGCGTGAAGTCCGTGTTGGTCTGAAGCTTCTGGAGCGTGGGATCCACCGCGGTCGCGGACTTTTGATTCACCCGCTTCAGGTCCTCGATGCTCGTGATCTTGTTGAGCGTCGCGTCCGACATCAGCTTGTTGAACTCGGGATCGGCGACCAGCTTGTTGAAGTCGGGATTCACCACCAGCCGCGCGAGCGCTTCCTGGGCGGGGCCGGGCAGCTTGCCGAACTCCGGCGTGGCCGAGATCTTCCAGAACTCTTCGCGCGACGCGAGCAGATTGAAGTCCGGCTGACCCACCATCCTCTGAAACTCGACGTTCTTCGAGAGCTGCTGGAACTCCGGCAGCAGCACCAGGCGGGACAGCTCGCCGCTCGCGGCGATCCTGCCGAATTCCGGGCTCGTCACGAGCTTCCGAAATTCCGCGTTGGTCTGCATCTTGTGGAACACGTCGCTCTGGAGAAACGCCTGGATCTCGGGATCCTGGAGCGACACGTCGGTCTCCGCGATCTGCGGCTCGGCGTACCGCTTGGCCGCGCCGATCGTACCCTCGGTGCCGAACGGAGGCGGTACATTGTCCCTGAGCGCGAGATATCCGACCCCGGCGCCGATGATCACGAATGCTGCGATGAGCACGGTTCTATTGTTTGCCATCGGATTCTCCTTGGAGTGATGGATCAGTCTTCAACGTGGACGTTGTCCCAGCACTCCCGTGCTGGTCATGCCGCCCGCCCGGAGCGTCACACGTATCGGTTGCTTCGACGCGTCGTCGCCCTGCAGCAGGACCGCGCACCGCATCTCACCGGCGAACTCGAGGCCGACGCTGCCCGGGGTGATCGACACCTGAAGGGGCTGTCCCTCGATCTCGCGCAGCGACTCGGCGGCGAGCGTGGCTTCGTGATCGAGCACCAGCTCCGCATCCGCGCCCGCCCGGGCTTCGATGCGCGCCACGACGCCGTGGGGGATCGCGACCAACTCGATCGTCAGGGTTGCGGTGCCGGCGGCGAGGGAGAGCCGATCGATCGTCGCCGCGCCTGGACCCGGCATCATCATACCACTCGCCGGCAGGTTGCCGTATCCGCCGCGATCACCGGTCACGAGCGGCCACACCAGCACGGTCACCAGCGCGCCCGCGGCGAACGCGGACGCGAGCCTCAGGCCGAAGGCGCGTCCAACTCGTTCACGGACTCCCGCGGACGCTCCGGCCGATGCTGCCACGCGGCGTTCCGCATGGACGGCGCGCATGATCGAGGGCTTGAGATCGAGCGGCGGTTCCACCTTGGGGACCTGCTCGAGCGCGCGGTAGGCGGCTTGGATATCCAGCCAGCGCTCGCGCACCGAGCTGTCGGTTGCGAGCCGGTCGTCGAGCGCGCTGCGCTGTGCCGGTGTCGCGGTGCCGTCGAGGGCGGCATGGGCGAGTTCATCGAACGAGTCGTGCGTCATGCGGATGTGATTCCCCTCTGGCGCAGGCGCTCGCCGAGCAGCTGGCGCGCGCTGTAGAGCCGCGACTTCACGGTTTTCTCGGGGATCGACAGGATCTCCGCGATCTCCTGATAGGCGAGCTGCTGGAAGTGACGCAACACGATCACCTCGCGATACTCTGCCGTCAGCTCCATCAATGCCCCCTGAATGTGTTCGCACATCTCGCTGGCGTGCACATCGTCATCCGGCTCGGCCCCGGTCGCGGGCAGGCGCTCGTCCAGCTCCGAGTGGGGCCGGCTTCGCTGCACGAAGTTCAGCGATTCGTTGAGCGTGATCCGATAGATCCAGCTGTAGAAGCGATGCCGAGGGTCGTAGCTCGCGAGATTCCGCCACACCTTGAGAAACACGGTCTGCGTCAGGTCGCGCGCATCCTCGGGATTGCCCGTCATCCGCAACGCCAGGTTGTAGAGAACGCCCTGGTACTCGTCGACCAGCGCTTCGAAGGCGCGGGCGTCTCCGCTCTGGGCCCTGCGAATCACGTCCAGCTCTGGGTCGTCGGACATCAATACACGGCTCCCGGACCAAGGTTGGTGGGGAAATGTGGGTTGGGGGTTCCAGCCCTACTCGATCTGGAGCAGCCGGTCTAGGCCCGCGTAGGCGAATATGTTGCGCACGCGGGGTTTCATGTTCGTGAGGCGAAAGGCGTGGCCGGCGGCGGTCAGCCGTTTGTAGGTCTCGATCAGCACCGAGATCCCGGCGCTCGAGATGTAGTCGAGCTCCGAGAAGTCGGCGGTGAGCGGATGGTTGAATCCGCGGAAGATCTTCTGGGCCTTCTCCGCCTGGGCGGCGTCGAGCCGCCCGACGAGCTTCACATTGCCTGCGGTGACGATTTTGATGTCGAACATCAGGGAGTCAACCTCGTGGTCACGGTGACGATGCTGGTGCGGTCGCGATAGGCATAGCGAAAATTCTCGGCAATGCGCCGGACGAGATGGAGTCCGAGACCGCCCGGGCGACGTTGCTCGAGCGGTGTGTCGATGTCGACCGGCTTGGACTGCGTCACGTCCCACTCCGCGGAGCCGAAGTCCCGCAGCTCGATCGTGAGCCGCGCGGGTTCCGCATCCAGCCCGATCGCGATCTCCGCCTCGCCGCCGCCGTATTTCACCATGTTCGTGAACAGCTCCTCGATCACCAGATCCGCGTCGTGGGCGTGGTTCGGATCGATCCCGCGCTCGGCCAGGAAGTCGTGGACGAACGAGACGATCGTTTCGAGAGAACCGACGGTCCTGGGAAAGCGGCGCACGACCATGGCGGGAAAGTAGGTGCTACGGCCTCGGTATTCAATCAGGTAACGCAAGGGGAGGATGAGGAATATCGGGGGCCAGGGACCCCGCGCCCGGTGATACACTGGCGACGTGATCGATCGCGCGCCCAGGCGATCCGTGATGGTGCTCATCGCGGTGGTCGCCGCCTGGCTGACGATGTTCGCCCCGCAGCTCCTGCGTGGGCGTGTCTTCACGTGCGGGGACGCGCACGACTTCCGGCCGTTTTCCGACTTTTCGCGCTCCCGATGGATCGAGCGCCACGAACGCACCTACTGGAATCCGTACGTGTTCGCCGGCATCTCGGCGAGCGCGAGCCTCGCGGATGCCCGTCCTCAGTACCTCCCGGACGCGCTGCTCGATCTCTACGAGCGGATGACCTCGCTGCCCCTCCTGCCGCCACTGCTGTGGCCGTTGGGGGTCCATCTCGGCGGAATGATCGCGATCGCGCACCTTGCGCGCGCGCTGTGGGGCGCCGGTGAAGCGTCCATGGTGTGCGCGGCGCTTGCGTGGGGACTGACGCCGAATCTGATCGTGCCGTTCAGCTTTGGACACGACGCTCAGTTCGTCACGGCATCGATGATCCCCGTGAGCCTGTGGTTCGTCCATCGCCAGTTCGCGGCGATCACGTCTCACGGAGCCTGGGGAGCGGCGTTGGGGCTCGCCGCGACGCTGGGGTCGTGTGGCCTCGCGGGCCACCCTCAATTTCTGGCGTACGGCGCGCTGCTCTCGGGCGCGTTCGCGCTCGAGCGCGCGCGGCATTTCAAGAGGCCGATGCGATTCGGGTTCGCCTTCGCGTCCGTGCTCGTGGCGGCGGCGATCGCGGCCGCCGTGTGGTGGCCCGCGATGTTGTACGCGCGCGATTCGGTGCGCGGCTCCGGCATGTCGCCGAGCGAGGTCGCATCGTTCAGCTTCGCCGTCCGCGATTTCGGCTCGCTCGTCTGGCCATGGGCGGTCGGATTCGGAGGAGCCACCTACTGGGGCGGAATGCGCGCCACCGACTATCCGCAGTATGTCGGTCTCGGCGTCGCGTTGCTCGCCATGATCGGATCGTGGCCAGGGCGTGATGGGAATGGATCCGCCGCGATGCTGCTCGTGATCGCGGCACTCGCGGCGATGGTGCTGGCGCTCGGGACCCGCCTCGGCTCGGTCCACGATTTCCTCTACGAGCGCGTCCCGCTCTGGCCCAGCATTCGCGTCGCGGTCGCGGGGCTGATCGTGACGCAGGTTGCGGTGGCCCTGCTGGCCGCACGCGGGCTCGCGCGCGCGTGCGAAACATCGCCGGAGGGCCGTCGTGCCCGCCTGGCGTTGCTCGGGCTCGCAGCGGTCGTGCTGCTCGTGTCGCTCGTGTTGCGCGCACGGTCCATGGACTATGCGGCCACCGCCATGGCGCACAGGCCCTCGCTCGGGTCGCCGGTCGCGCAGACCCTCGCGACGCACGCGACGACGGACCTCGTGTGGCGAAGCGTTGCCGCATGCGTGGCGGTGGCGCTCCTGCTCGGGCTCGCGCGCGGAGTCGCGTGGCGCCGATCGGCCCAGGTCCTGTTCGTGGCGCTCATCGCCGTCGACCTGGGTTGGGTGGGCGTGCCGCTCGTTCAGGGATGCAGCGGCCCGCCCGAGGCACTCGTGGTTGCGCCGCGCACCGGGCTCGCCCGAATGGCCGCGGGCGACACATTGAGAAGGGCGATGGGGGTTCGGAACGATCAGTTCTTTTCGAACGTGTGGGCGGGTTGGCGCATCCGTTCGGTGTCGGGACTTCACGGGGCCGCGAGCCGGGCGTGGGACATGTTTCGCGAAGCCCGCCTGCTCGAGAACCCTTCGGTCCTGCGAGCGCTCGCGGTCGGATACGTCGGATCGTTCGAATCCGAGCCCGCGGCGCGACCGGGATTCGAGCCGGTGCGAGAGCCGATCAGCGGTGAGCTGGTGTGGCGTGTCGCCGGCGCGTTGCCACGCGCGTACTCCATTCCACTGGTCGTGGCCGCGCCGAACCCCGAGGGCATCCTCCGGGCACTCGGCTCCGAATATTTCGACCCGCAGGCCATCGCGTTCTCGACCGATGCGCGCGCGGCGGGGGAGTATCCGGGAGCCGCGGCATGTTCCATACGCTGGATCACCGATGACCCGGATCACCAGGTCCTGGAAACCAATGCCCTGGCGCCGGCGTTCCTGGTCATCGCGGATGCGTACGCTCCGGGATGGCGCGCGCGCATGGATGGTGCGGGCGTGCCGGTGTTTCGAGTGGATCACCTGATCCGCGGCCTGAAGGTGCCCGCCGGAACCCACCGCTTCGAGCTGCGCTTCGAGCCCCCGGGAGCGGCGGCCGCCACGATCGCGACGCGAATGGGAATGGCGACGTGGGCGCTGGCGGCTCTCGCGTGGGGATGGATCGCGCTTCGGCGACGCGGCGCGCCCGGAACGCCGGTCGCGGGAGGAAGCGCATGAGCGCGGCGCGTGCGAAATCCAGGGTCGTGCCGGAGCCCTCCGTTCCCGATGACGCGGGGATGACCGCGCGCGAAACGCGCATCCTCGGGTTCGCGATCGCCGCCGTGGTCACGCTGTTCGCCGCGGCGCTCGCGTTCGTCATCGCCGGGCCGCATCGAATCGGTGACTTCCACGCGGAGTCGGATTTCTTCGGCTTCTACGCCGACGGCGTGAAGCGCATTCGCAGCGGGATGTTCGAGCCGAGCCGCTACACGGTGGTGGGGCCGGTCTATGAATTCCTGCTGACCGGCGTGAGCTGGCTGACGCCGAATCTGTTCATCGGCGCCGAGCTGATTTCGGCGCTGTCGGCGGTCGCGGTGCTGCTGTTGTGGATGCGCCTGCTGGCGACGCGGGGCGATCTGCGGCTCGCGTTGTGGGGTGGGATCTTCCTGGCCACGAATCCACACCTCTTCCGGTACGCATACTCGGCGACCAATGATGTGCTCGCGGTCGCCCTGCAGGCGGCCGCGCTGTGCGCGCTGTTGACGACGCGCGGTCCGCGCGGGGTGGCCGGAGCCGGAGTCCTGGTCGCGCTCGCGTGCCTCACGCGCTACAGCGCGATCTATCTGCTGCCGGCGGGATGGATCGCCCTGCTCGCGGGAGCACGCGACCCGCAGAGACGCGTGCGACAGGCGCTGCTGTTCACCGCGGGGTTCGCGATGCTCGTCCTTCCCTGGGTGGCGGTGAGCGCGTCGCATGTCGAAGGAGTTCATTTCAACCTCCACCACAACATCGCGTACGAGGCGTATGCGCGCGCCAAAGGAATCGCGTGGGACGACTACCAGCAACATCTCCAGTCCAACTTCACGAATCTGTGGGATGTCGTCACCTACGATCCGCCGGCGCTCGCCGCCCACGTGATGTCGAACGTCGCCGACCACCTGATGCGCGACGCGCGCGAGCTGCTGGGGCTCCCGATGGCGCTGCTCGCAGTACTCGGCGTGGTCATGGTGTTCGCCGACCGGAGAATGGCGTGGCTGCGGATCCTGATGCCCATCGCCGTGCTGCAGTTTCTGCTCCTGGTGCCGGTGTTCTATTCGGCGCGCTATGCGCTCGCGCTGGTGCCGTTCCACGCCGCGTTCGCCGCGGCGTTCGTCGCGTCACCGCGCTGGGCGTTGCAGTGGGGTGTCACGCGCCGCGTTCCGCTGAAGACGGTGCTGGCGGTGGCCCTTGCGACCATGACGGCCGTGGCGTCGATTCGAATCGAGCAGCAGGCGCTGGCCGATCTGCCGACCGAGGTGCTGGAATGCGCCACGACGCTCGAGCGCTTGCGGAGCCCCGGGGACAAGATCATCGCGCGAAAACCGCACATCGCGTTCTTCGCGAACGTGCAAGGCGTCCCGTTCCCGTTCTCGAGCAATCTCGCCGAGCTGGCGACCTACGCACGCGAGAACTCGATCCGGTGGCTGTACTTTTCGTGGTACGAAGCTCAGCTGCGTCCGGAATTCTGGCATCTGCTCGACACCACCGGATCCGTCCCCGGGCTCACCGTGCGCCACGCGACTCCGCTCCGCCCCGCGGTGTTGTACGAGATCGGTGCGCATTTCGGAGAGGCACCGGCGTGGTTCATGAACGACACGCTGTTCAGCGTGCACCAGGCGCGTGCTCGACAGCGGGTCGATCCAAATCATCATGAGGCGCTCTACACACTCGGCCTCTTCGAGGCGCTCCAGCGGCGCCACGCCGCCGCACTCGTCTATCTCGGCCGTCTGGCCGAGCTGGAAAAGCGCGAACCGCGGGCATGGCTTGCGATCGGCGATGTGGCGATCGAGATGGGCGACGCCGACCGCGCCGAGGCCGCCTATCGCCGCGTGCAGACCATCGAGCCCGACAACATGGCGGCGCGTGTCGGTCTGGGCTGGGTGAGTCTGCTGCGCGGGCGCGAACGGGAAGCGGCCGCGCAATGGCGGCCGCTGATCGTCTCGGTGCACGACGACCGAACGCTGGCGCGGATGGTGGCGCTATTCGCATCCCAGGGAGACACGAATGCCGCCGCGCTGGCGGCCACGACCCTCAGGGCACTGCCGCCCCGGTGACATGAACGCAAGAAGAGCCGGAGACCCGAAGGTCTCCGGCTCCCGAATCCGTTGCGGATGCTCAGTTGACGGGGCTGATCACCACGGCGGCGAGCGCCGGGTCGAAACTGCCCTGGTGGCTCGCGAACCGCTCGGTCGCATACGCCGGCATCTTCTCGAGCTTGACCTTGACGGCCTTGGTGGAACGCCCGCGCTGCACCGTGTAGGTCACCGCGCTGCCGACCTTGCATTCGGCTTTCGAGGCGCACATCTCACGATCGGCGGCGCTGCTGAGGTCATAGCCGTTGACCGCCAGCACCACATCGCCGGCCTTCAAACCCGAACGCGCGGCAGGGCTGCCCTTCGCCACGCCCGCGACTGTGATGGCTCCGGACTCGGAACGCTGCAGCCAGGCACCAGCCCATGCGGCCGACTTGTTCTTGCCGACGCACGACTCGTCGGAGGCCGTCGTCGCGGTCGCCTTGGCCTTGTGTGAAGCGCAATTGGCGCCACCCGCGAACGCCGGGACGGCGAGCGCCAGGGCGAGGACGGTTGCTGCGGAAGCCGTGAGCACCTTCTTCATGATGTTGCCCTCCGGAACGAGATGACAAGCGGCCCGAAGCGACCGTGAGGGGACCGCATGCATAAGAATATGTCGCGTCGTGTTCGCTGCGCAGGATTCGATGACCAGCGACGCATCCCTTGCCACGAACGAGTCCGCTGAACGCAGGATGTCAGGCGGGTGCGTCCAAGATGTTCGGACGGCGTCAGGAGACAAGGAATCCTTGCGAGCGCCCCAGCGTTGCGAGGGGCGAGGGACACCGCTAGTGTTCCGGGCGAACTCACCCACGGAACGGCGTCTCCGTGCCGTGCGTCATCGCTCACTCGCACGAGGCTCATCGACCCATGGATCCCAAGTTCATCGAGGCCGTTCGCGCCACCTATCCCGCCGGGGTTCCCTCGGTCACGGTCGGCGCTCCGGTGCATGGAACCGAGTGCCATCCCGAGCCGCTGGTCTCGATCCCGCTCGCGATGATGAACCGCCACGGCCTCGTGGCCGGCGCCACCGGAACCGGCAAGACGCGCACGCTCCAGTTGCTCGCCGAGCAGCTCTCGGCGGCGGGCGTGCCGGTGTTCCTCTCGGACGTGAAGGGTGACGTCGCGGGCATCGCGATGCCGGGGGAGGCGAACGATCGCGTGAACACGCGGGCGAAGGAGACGGGGTATCCGTGGAAGCCGCTCGGCTGCCCGGTCGAGTTCCTGAGCCTGTCGGGAAAGCGCGGCGCCCAGCTTCGTGCGACCGTGTCGTCGTTCGGACCGCTCCTGCTTTCGAAGGTGCTCGGCTTGAACCCGACCCAGACCAGCGTGCTGACGCTGGTGTTCAAGTACTGCGACGATCAGAAGCTCCTGCTGCTCGACTTCAGTGACCTGCGCGCGGTGCTCCAGCACCTGACCGGCGACGGCGCCGAGGCGCTGAAGGAGTACGGGGGGATGTCCAGGGCGACGGTCGGCGTGCTGCTGCGCGAGATGGTCGAGCTGGAGTCGCAGGGCGCCGGTGCGTTCTTCGGCGAGCCCGAGTTCGAGCTCGACGACCTGATGACCGAACGCGACGGCCGCGGGCTCGTCTCGGTGCTGGAGCTGGCGGACGTGCAGGATCGTCCGGCGCTGTCATCGACCTTCATGATGTGGATGCTCGCGCGGCTCTACGCCGAGCTGCCCGAGGTCGGGGATCTCGACAAGCCGAAGCTGGTGTTCTTCTTCGACGAGGCGCATCTGCTGTTC
>JGI10216J12902_100197273_pt1 | contig 10417 bp, 10 predicted proteins | sample KanNatreferecore_FD_12902 | JGI IMG/M metagenome (IMG submission 12902)
AAAACTGGTGGGCCTGCTCGGACTTGAACCGAGAACCCCGGCATTATGAGTGCCATGCTCTAACCATTGAGCTACAGGCCCAGCACAATCAACCGCATCCAGTCATTGTGCTGGCTTCCTTCTGAACGTCAACTTTTTCACGGTGCCTGCCGGTGTGTCCCTCTCTGCCTAACTAAAACTCCGACGAGAACTCTCTTCTGAGAACAAGTTGCTCACCGGAAGTGCCGCGCGCTGTCGGGGATCGGTGTAAATGATTGGCCGCCATTTGGGTTGTCGAGTGCCGCAGTTGCGCGCGGATGCGACCCGGAACAACCCGACTCATAATCGCTTGGTCCTCGGTTCAAATCCGAGCGGGCCACCAATTCCACGGTCAGTTTTTTTCCGGCGTCGTGATTGGGGTTCCATCCGTAAGAACGCTCTGACAGGAAAATACGGGCAACTACGGATTGCGTTGCTGTCTGGCGGAGTCGAGTTTAACGCATGACTCAGAATCCGCACACGGTTCTGATCGTCGAAGATAACCCTGAAGTCTCCACTGTTGTCATGCTCTGTCTCCGCAGTGCCGGTTTTCGTGTGTTTCAGGCCGAAGATGGAGAAGCCGGGTTTGAACTGGCCGTGAGAGAGCAGCCGACACTCATCCTTTTGGATGAGTACATGCCGCGGATGAATGGCCAGGCGTTACTTGCCAAACTCAAAGAGACGTCTGCAACCGCCCCCATTCCGGTCATCATGATTGCCGGCAGCGGAATGCTGGACGAACTCGAATGGCAAAGCGGGGGCGCCTTTGGGCTGTTGGCCAAACCCTTTCAGTTTCACGAACTGCTGGCGATCGTGCGAAGGGCGCTTTCACCGCACTCGTTTGCATGAAAGTTATTCTTGCATCCGACGCAACTGCGCTAGAGCGGTTTAACAAATTCTATAGCCGTAGAAAAAGCAGGGCGCGTCTTTCTCCCTCTCCCCTCAACGGGGAGAGTGCCGGGGTGAGGGGTGGGAATCGCCGACGCTTGAAATCTTCGGCTACAATTAGTTAAACCGCTCTAACGGGCTTTGTCGCTCCATCCACCCTTACCAGCCGGTTCAAGACACAGATTCCGCGGTGAGCCGGCGCAGACGCGTCAGGTTCGCTTCGATGGAGTCGAGATAGAAGTTCGGGCCGTCGGGATACGGATCATTCAGAAAACAGTGCAGTCCGCCGAAGTCCACCTGGATTTTCGGCCAGACATAGTTCTCCCAAAACACCGGCGTGTTCCGCATCAACTCTTCAGCGCTGCCAAACAGAATCGATTTCGATGACCCGCTGTACTTCGCAGCCTCGGCAAATTCGAGGTAGAGCACCGGCAGTTTCTCCACGTAATCCCCCGCAGCCATTTGCCCGAGCAAGTCGGCTGTGCCCAACCCAAAGCCGACGGCCTTTTCAATCTCGCTGGTAAAGGGAATAGCGCCGAGATCCGCGTTCACGCCGGTGCATCGGATCATATTCTGCACGGAGTGAATATCGGAGGCATTGTAACCCTTCTCGGACAAAAACTGTTTGGCAAACTCACCGCTGCGCCGCACATGGGTGAGAGTATATTTCGCGCCCGTGCCCTCGGTGTCCTCCGTGCGCTTCAGGTAGCCCGTGTCGTGCGCGAGAATTGCCAGCAACCCCAGCTCGAACATCCTGGGCGTGAGAATCGGTCGCACCCCTGCGAAGTGGCGTCCGCGCAGCAGCCGCGCCAGACAGAGGGTCCCCTGCAACGTGTGTTCAAGATCGTGGTATCGCGCGTCGATAGCCTGGTAACCAAAGTATTTTCCGGTGAACCATTGCCCGGTCCACCCAAAGACCCGCGCCACGAACGCGCTGTCAGCTTCGGGAAAAAGGGACGAGAAAATGGATTCGACTTCGCTCTGCACGGCGGACAGGTCGCGCGTGTCCACTTCGGGGAACATGGCTGCACAATGGGTCATTTGCATGAAAATGAAATTCTTTTTTGCTCCGTGCGACCTCTTTGAGCAGACTTCACTCCATTTGCAGGAATGAAAACGGAAGGGAAGGCTGGCCGTTCTGGCCCGCACGAACACAGGCGTTTCGCAGAAGAGCGAGGGCCTCAGACGCGCACGCTCTATTGATCTCATGGCCCACGCACACCTAAGTCCACGCTCTGACCCGACGATTCCGGCCCGCAAGCGCTCGAACTGGGAAATCATCCGGCGTGTAGCGACTTACCTGAAACCGTATCCATGGATGGCGACGGCCACGATTCTGTTCGCGCTGGTCTCTCTCGCGTGCTCGTTCGCTTATCCGCAACTGACGCAATACATCATCGACGAAGTCATCGGACGCCAGCGGCCCGACAAACTCACGATGCTCGTCTGTGGTATCATCGGAGCGTTTCTGCTGCGTGACCTGTTCAACAGCTTGCGCATTCGCATCAACAACACCTTTGAACAGAACGTCATTTTCGACATGCGCCGGGAGGTCTATGCGAAGCTGCAACGCCTGCCGGTGAATTACTTCGACCAGCGCGCCTCGGGTGACTTGATGACGCGCGTGATCGAAGACGTGAACTCCGTGGAGCGGCTGCTCATTGACGGGACGGAACAAGGGACGATTGCGATTCTCAGCATCGTGGGCGTGCTGGCGTTTCTGTTTCACAAGAACCCGATGCTGGCCACGATTGCGCTCGTGCCGATTCCGCTGCTCGCGGGCGGCGCGTGGTGGTACACGAGTACGGCGCACAAGCGTTATCGCGCGCAACGCGAAGCCGCCAGCGCCATGAACGCTCTGCTCATGGATAATCTTCAGGGCGTGCGCCAGATAAAATCGTTCGGCCGCGAACCGCACGAGGACGCGCGCTTCTCCCGGCGCGCGGATGATTTGCGCAAAGGAACTTTGCTCGTCATGCGTGCGTGGGCGAATTACTCACCGGCCATGGCATTCGCCGCCGCGCTCGGTTCGGGACTGGTGCTTTGGTTCGGCGCGAAAGAAGTGCTCGCCGGAAATATGAGTCTCGGGCAGCTCACGTCGTTTCTTCTTTTTCTCGCGCTGTTCTACGAACCGGTCACACGCCTGCACGGATTGAACCAGATGCTTCAGGCGGCGCGGGCCGCCGGCGAGCGTGTCTTTGACATTCTGGATTCAACGACGGAAACGGCGAATACCCTGCGCACGGAACAATTCAGCGCGCGTCCTCAACGTGCCCCCGGCATCCTGCCGGGTTCCGCACCGGAACATGCTGACCACCATCGAATCACCACAGCTTCGGCCCGGCAAGATGCCGGGGGCACATTGATTCGTGGCGAAGTGATTTACGAAAATGTCTCGTTCAGTTACTCGGCGGACCGAACTGTGTTGAAAGACGTTTCCTTGCACGCGCGACCGGGCGAAATGATTGCGCTCGTGGGACCGACCGGCGCGGGCAAATCCACTCTCGTCAATTTGCTGCCGGCGTTTTACGAAGCGACCGGCGGGCGCATTCTCATCGATGGTCACGACACGAGCCGATTGACGCTCGATTCCTTGCGCGCGCAAATCAGCGTGGTCAGCCAGGAACCGTTTCTCTTCAACGGCACCGTGCGGGAGAACATTCTCTATGGAAAACTGGACGCGACGGAGCACGAGCTTTTCGCCGCCGCGCGCGCGGCGAACTGCCACGAGTTCATTACGCGATTGCCCGAGGGCTACGACTCGCACGTCGGAGAACGCGGCGTGAAACTGAGCGTGGGCGAGAAGCAGCGCGTCAGCATTGCGCGCGCGTTGCTCAAGAACACTCCCATCATCATCCTCGATGAAGCGACGGCCAGCGTGGACACCGCGACGGAGAAACTCATTCAGGAGGCGCTGGAACGTTTGATGGCCCATCGCACCAGCTTCGTCATCGCGCACCGCCTCAGCACGATTCGCCGCGCGGACCAGATTCTCGTTCTGCGCGCCGGGCAAATCATCGAACGCGGCACGCACGAAGAGTTGTTCGTTGCCGATGGGCTTTACGCGAAACTCGCGCGCATTCAGAACACAACGTTTATCGAGGAGAGTTTCGAACGGCTGGCGGTGAACTGATTCTCACGAAGGCGAAGGATTTCTTCTCCTTCGCATCGTTCATAGCCTTCGAGAGACATTCCTAAAGACTCAAATGCCCCAAAGCCAGCAAACCGTAGCAGGTGTATTCGCCGTCGAGATGATCGTCCGCCCAATTGCCGTGGAACCCGCCTTCGTTCGTCCAAAGTGAATCAACGAAATCAAGGCACGGCTCTTTGATGCGCTCGAAGGAAACTTGCAGCCCGGCCAGCGCATGCAATGCCGTGGCGGTGGAAAGCAAATCAGGAATCGGCGCGCCGGGCACGGCGAGGAAACCGCCCTGCGGATGCGCCTGCGCAAGCAGCCAATCACCGACGGTGGAATTCATCGGCATGTTGAGATTGCGCAGCACGGTCACTGCGGCGGCGGTGGCATTCGTTGCGCCTACCGGCATCTGGCTGCGGCCAAATATTTCGTTCGTCCACGCGCCGTCTTCCGTCTCAAGAAACTTCAGTGAGCGGACAAGTTCCATCGGCTGCGGCAATTCCGCCTGCAAATCCTGATGTGCCGCGACTCCCAGGAATGCGCCGTAGGCCGTGCCGCGCGCGCTGTCCGGCGTGGGATTGAACCCGCCATCCCGCGCGCGGAACACAGATAACCGTTGGAGCAATGAATCGCGAGTGGCTGCGGGAATTGCCAAGCGTTTCGTCTCCGCACTTCGCGACGATTCGTAAGTTATCGCCGCCCAACACCTCGTCAGCGCGCAGAGATGAATGAAATCGAGTCCGGCGCCATCGCCGAACGACTCGACATAAGCGCGTACTCGCGGAGAGTCGAGTGACTGCTGCAACGCCGTAAGCGCATCGAGTGCGAAGACAGTGTAATAAAGATCGCTCTGGCCCTTGCGGTCCTTGAACCCGCCGTCCTCGTTCTGCTGAGAGCGAAGGAATTCGACAACGAGTTTTGTAGCCTCATCGCCGAGAACTTTCGGCGCGAGTCGCGCGACCTGCAGCATTTCCAACCGGATACTCACGCGCGCGATGGAACGTTGAACCCGCAATCTGTGCAAGATATGCGTTGAATGCCCGCTGCTTTCGCGGAACATTCACAACAGGAGAAAGCTATGGAAGCACGAATCATCATTCCGACGGCGGAAGGCGAACGGCTCACCTACGAATTGCGCCTGCACCAGAGCGGCGGGCACAAACAATTCAAGATCGTCTTCAACACGAGCGAGGAACCATTTGATCGTTGGCTGTTCTACCTGCTGCGCGACGTTGGCGCGCACGTCGTGGCCGATGACGCGAAAGCCTTCCGCGAATACCTGGGCCTGAACGCGACTGACCCCGGCGTAATCGCGGCCAGCGAGGTCACAGAAGACGTTCTGTTGCGGCATGCGCCGGCTTGAGGGAACGCCAATCCGGATTCACCTGTCTCCTTTGCGAAAGACTTTCTCAATCACTTCCGCATACGCGATCAGCGTCACGTAATTCCGCAGTGAAAAACCATTCGTGCGAAGCGCTTCCTCGGAGAAATCGTTTATGTATTTGGACGGGTTCGATGGATGAACGCCATCGCGCGCAATCAACGTCGGCACCTGATACTCATCTCCCGGCAATCCTTTGAACTGCGGCAATGACCCGTCCCAGTCTGCTGGACGGCGCTTCAGTATCTCGTTGAAGTAATCGATGAGCGGAATGTTTTCCTCGCGCGCAATCTTTCGAGCTGCTTCGGCAAATTGCCGCGCCTTGTCCAGGTGACCGCTGCGCGGCGGCATCGTGGTCAACAGCACGACCGTGCCGTTGGTCAAACATCGCCGCACCACTTCGCGCGTTTTCGTTTCATACTCGGCGGCGTCCATTTGCCCCACATCGTTGCTGCCGAACATGATGACGACCGCCTCGGGATTCATTCGCTTGAGCCACTGGTCCACGTTCTGGTGCGCCCAGCGAATCGTCATCGATCCGTTGTTGCCGAACTGGGGGCCTTTCCAATCGCGCCAGCACTGCGGTTTCACATAGCCCTTCACCAGCGAATGCGCGCGAGCGACATCGGCGCTCATGTTCTTCGGAGTGCCAGCGAGCGGTGCCCAATAGGCCATCGTGATCGTGATGGAGTCGCCGAATTGCGCGAGCGTGCCATTGGTGCCCGTGAAACGCGCGTGAACCTGCCTCATCGGCTCGATCCAATAATCGTCCCCGGCGGCGGCACCGCAATGGACTGCGGCAACCATGCTCGTGGCGCAAAGGCAGGCACTGAATCGTGATTGCAGTCCCCATTTCATAATCGGCGGCGCACGAACCGCTCCCGCGTTACCGCTTCGCCTTCTCCTCGCCCAATTCACTCTTGAGCACGCCCAGAAATTCCTTCATCGCGGGCGAAAGTAATTTGTTCTTCCGATAAATCGCGGCGAGAGGACGCGAGAAATCCGCGTCATCGAATTCCACTGCCGCCAGCGTCCCCTTCTCCACTTCCTGCGCCACCGTCACGCGCGGCACGATGGAGATGCCGGCGTCGATTTCCACCGCGCGCTTGACGGTCTCCACGTTGTCGAACTCCATGATGTATTGAACCTCCACGTCCTTGTCCTTGAGCACCTTGTCGATGGCGCGGCGGGAAGGGATGTCCGGCTCGAAGCCGATGAACTTCTGGCCGTTGATCACCTGGGTGCGAATTTTTTGCACGCGCCCAAACGGGTGGGTGGGACTGGTGATGAGTACCATTTGATCTTTTCCGAGGCTCACGATTTCGATGCGGTGGTCTTTGACTGGGAACGCCACGATGCCGATGTCGATCGTGTTTCCGATGATCTCCTCATAGACCTCATTATAGCGGAGATATTCCACGTGAACGTTGACCGTGGGATGCGCCCGCAGAAACTTCTTCATGTAGGCGGGCAATTCGTGCAGGCCGATGCTGTAAATCGTCGCCACACGGATGGTGCCGGAAATGACGTTCTTCAGCTCGTCGATTTTGAAGTGAAGCTCGTCGAAGGTCTGAATAATGCGCTTGCTGTAGTCGTAAAGAAGCTCGCCTTCGCGCGTGAGCCGGAATTTCTTCTTGCTCCGCTCGATGAGCAGGCTTTTGAAATGGCGTTCGAGAGAACTGATCTGCTGGCTGACGGCAGACTGCGTAACGCCGTTGATGTGGGCACTCTTGGTGAAGCTTTCTGTCTCAGCCAGGTCACAGAAAACCTTAAGGCTATCAATTTGCATAGGAAGTGATGCGCGCAGACTAACGGTGACGTGCGCGGCAAGTCAATTGAGGCGGGAGTGGAAATTATTTCACGTTCCCAAACTGTCGATTCCGACGCCGAACTATGCGGCGAATCCCTCGGCGCAAGGCCGGAGCGGACCGGTCTCTCCTCTACGCAACCTGGGCGGTCAATGCTTCACGGGTTTTCAGCAAAAGCTGGTGAGCGCTGAAAGGCTTGCTAAGGAAATCCAGTTGCTTTTCGATGACCATCGAGCGGCTGCACGCCGTCGCGCAAACAATCCGCGTGTTCGGTGAGATGACGCGCACTTTTTCGATCAATTCGCGCCCGTTCATCTTCGGCATCACCATGTCGGTAATCATCAAATCAATAAGGGACTTGGTGTCCGCAAACACCTTCAACGCCTTTTCCCCCGTCCCGGCGGTCAGCACTCGATAGCCGCGCGACTTCAAAACCATTTCCGACATCGTGAGCACCATCTCTTCGTCATCCACCACCAGCACGGTTTCTTTCCCTTTGAGTTCGTCGTCCGTAATGATCTTCTCCTCGACCACTTTCTTCACCGCCGGAAGATAAACGCGCACTGAAGTGCCTTGGCCAAGCTGGCTGGAAATAGAGACGCCTCCGCCGTGGTTCGTCACGATGCCATAGACCCACGCCAGTCCCAGGCCGCGATGACCGTACTTCGTCGTAAAAAAAGGCTCGAACACGCGCGGCAACACCGCCGGCTCCATTCCGCAGCCAGTATCGCTCACTTCCACGCACACGTAAGCGCCCGGCATCAGGTGCGCTGTGCGATCCTGAGTGGGGGCGGAGAGTTCGAGATTGCGCGTGCTGACTGTAATCCGTCCATCGGGCGGCACAGCCTGGACCGCGTTTTCCAGAATCTTGACGAAGGCTTGCTGCATCTTCGCTTCGTCGTAATTCACGGTGAAAATCTTCGACTCAAACTGGAGCGCCCACGCGAGAGCATTGTGTTGCGGCGTCTGGAAAAGTTCCACAGTGCGCCGCAAAAGATTGTTGATGTTGCCGGTCGTCTGCGCGAAGGCGTCCTTCTGTTCCGAACTGAACGCGGCGAGCTGGTTTGCGACTTCCGCGGCCCGTTCGGCGGCCTTTTCGATCTCCATTAACGAAGTGCGCCACGGGCTGTTCATTTCGGCGCTGCCAAGCACATGGGTAGCGTGGCCGAGAATCGCCGTCAGCGTGTTGTTGAAGTCGAGAGCGACCGTCCGCGTCAATTGCAGCGCACAATCGAGCTTTTGCTTTTGCGCCAGATTGATTTCGACCGAGCCTTTGCTGTCGGCGGGACGCGCCACGCCATTTCCCTGCGCCTCGGGAAACAGTTGAAACAAATAGAATGGCGTGCTGTTGCGTTCGATCAGGCACACGCTTGCGTTGAATGAGCTGAGCGCAAGACCTTTCCCGCGCAACTTCAATGGCGCGCTGAACGCTCTGGCCGCATTCACCTTTTGCAGAAACGCCGGCGGCTCCACTCCGTTCTCATTAGTCCAGATATTGGTGAGCGGCACAGAGTCCCCGTGGACTTTGCTGCCGAAAACTTCGATCGCGGCGGCATTCGCGCGCCGCACGCAAGCAGAAGCATCCACCAGGAGCGCCGGCCACGTAGCCGCGCCCAAAACAAATATGTCGTCAAACTGTTCCGCCATTTGGGAAGCCGCGCAAAATACATCCGCGCGCTTACTACTCAATCGGTATTCCTGCCAAAAAGTGAAAACGCTTCCGGCAAAAGCTCCCGGACCGTGAATTCGCGCACAATTTTCGGGCTATTTGCATCCACCACCCAGACCAGAGCCGCCGGCGCATATTCGGCGAGCAACTGGCGGCAGGCACCGCAGGGCGTGGGACCGCCCGGCAGCGCCGCCACGATGGCGATGCCCCGAAAATCATTTTTCCCTTCGGTAAGCGCTTTGAACAACGCGACACGTTCGGCGCAACATGTCAGGCCGTAACTCACGCTCTCAACGTTCGCGCCGGAAATGATTTCTCCGTCGCTGGTGAAGAGCGCCGCCCCGACTTGAAACTTTGAATAGGGCGCGACCGCGTTCTTCCGCGCCTCAAGCGCCGCCGCGATGAGCCGCGCCTTATTTGGTTTCGCCATAGAGTTGGGTGAAATGTTCCAGCAAGCGCGACGCGACGGGTCTGGCGGCTTCACCCGTTTCGAGCACTTCCTTGTGCGAAAGCTTTTCCTTCCCGCGCCCGGCGGCGAGGTTCGTGATGCACGAGAGCGCCGCGACGCGCAGCTCGCATTGCCGCGCGACGATGGCTTCCGGCACCGTGCTCATGCCAATGGCGTCCGCGCCAAGCTTTGCGAACGCGCGAATTTCCGCCGGCGTTTCGTAAGTCGGTCCCGGCACCGCCAGATAAATTCCAGGATACGCGCGCACCTTCGCTTTCTCCGCGGCCTTCTTCAGCAACTTGTTGAGTTCCGCATCGTAAGTGTCCGTGAGATCGACGAACCGCGGCAACTCCGTCGAACTCCAGCCGCGCAAAGGATTGATCCCCATGAAGTTGATATGATCGGTCGCGAACATGAAATCGCCGCGCTTGAACTTCGACGCGATTCCGCCCGCCGCGTTCGTCAGCAAAACGGATTGGATGCCCATTGCCGCCAACACGCGAATCGAAAACGTCACCGCTTCCATCGAGTGCCCTTCGTAGTAATGCGCTCGGCCGGACAGCACGACAATGGGCGTCTTCGCAAGGAAACAAAGACAGAGTTTGCCCACATGCCCGGTGACGCTCAGCCGCGGAAAACCGGGAATCGCGGAAAACGGAACCTCGAACACGACGGTGCATCTGGACAAAACCGAACTGAATCCGCTGCCGAGCACGACCGCGAGGGTCGGGCGCAACTTCGATCGCTTCAGAACCGACTGCGCCGCTTCCGTCGGGGACGGCCCGGCCAGCGCATCGGCGCCTGTTCTGATTGTTTGCTCAACGTTCATCTGCCCAAGTAATCAGTACTCAGCGACAAGTTCGCGGCACTGATTACTGTTTCACTGATTACTACTCCTGAGCACCTGCTTCTTGATTTCCCAACCGCGTAACGTACGCTCCGCCCCGCGTCTTATGGAATTGAACAACGACGAAATCCGCCGCTACTCGCGTCACCTGATACTGCCGGAAGTCGGATTAGCCGGGCAAAAGAAAATCTGCTCGACGAGCGTTTTGTGCATCGGCGCGGG
>JGI10216J12902_104839044_pt1 | contig 10416 bp, 2 predicted proteins | sample KanNatreferecore_FD_12902 | JGI IMG/M metagenome (IMG submission 12902)
TTCACAACGAAGTCGTCCGCGATCGGCTCGTCGAGCGCGCCGAGCTTCTTCAGCAACCGGTTGAGCTTCGCCGCGGTCCTCGCTTCGACGACGCCCTGGAGGTTGTCACCGAGTCCCTGCTGGACCTGCAGGATCCGAACCAGCTGCTGCGTGGCGTCGCCGTACTCGGATCGCGCGCGCTCGTCGGCGAGCGGCTCGCCGAGCTTGGCCAGCTCCTCCGCGGTGGGGCTGTCCGGCGGGTCGAGGCTGCGGATGACGCCCTGATCGAGGAGCAGCTTGAGCGCGTCCTGCAGGTTGCCGACCTGAGAGCCGGTTTCACCGGGCTTCAGTGGTGCGCTGATGACCTCCATCTACGGCTCCTTTGGTGAGGACGTGGTTGGTCGTCGCTTGGCCCAGGCGGCCTTCGCGTTGGCGACCAGGTCGGAGGGCCCTTCTCCTTGGACGAGCCCGAGCAGTTGCTTCTGGCGCTCGCCCTCGAGTGCTGCCTCGACTACTCGCGCGGCCTGAGCCGACGGCAGGTCCCCCTGCGCCGCACGCGCCAGCTGCTTCTCCAAGATTCTCTCGCGAATGCCGCCGAGCTCGACCGCCAACTGTTGCATCGCGAGCCCGCTCGCCTCGTCGCCGAGCTGCTGGAACTGTTTCCCGGCGCCCAAAGTTTGTACTTGAACCAGCCAAACATCGAGCGGGTGAATGCTCTCGCCGCGCTCCTCACGGGCTTGCAATGCCTGCGCTCTACTGACCCAGTAGTGCCCGCCGATCGTCGCCATCTGTTGAGCAAGGTCCCGCAAATCCTCTGCAGCGTCGCCGCGCTGCTGCAGCTGCCGAGCCGATTGCATGAGCGCTTTCAGCGCCCGCTGCATGACCCATGCAGAGATGACCTCGCCCTTCTGCGCTCGTGCGATGTACCAGTTTGCCTCCCGGAGCGCGGGTGCAATGCCTGTGCGAATGCGTTCGATGTCATCGGAGTTGACCACCGGTTCTTCTTCCTTGGGGATAGGCACCGTCGGGTCGAAGTCCGCATAAGGAACCTTCGCGGGGGCAGGCACCGGTGCTGCCGGCGCAGCCGGAGCCGGTTTCTGCGCAGTCGATGGCCGTTTCACCGTGCCTCCGGGCTTCGGCCGACTCGCGGTGGATCGGGAGTCATGCCGCACAGGCCGTTCCTTCTCAGGCGGCATCGCCGGAGGCGGGGGTGATCGCTGGCTGAACCTGACGCCGTAGATGCTCCCGAGATTTCGGAGCCTGACGTCGGAGACGATCCCGAGATTTCGGAGCTTCTCCTCACGAGTCGCAGTGGCGTTCACGGCCTGCGAGCCGGAGGAGTCGCCGAACACGACCGGGCTCCCTCGTGCGTAGGCGAAGACGTTGAGCCCGTCTGCCAGTCCCAGGGGATCTGCCGAGCTCCAGCGGCCGAGCACAGGCGCGTAGTACCTGGCCGAGTGATACCCGAGCCCGCTCTCTTCGTCCCGCTCCAGACCCGAATACCGGTACCGCTTCGCAGGCGCCTCGAGCGCGGAGCTTATGGCTCGATATGCGCTTGTTCCGTAGGGATGGAATTCCTCACGAGAAATCAGTCGGGCAGTCTCGTCCAATTCCGTTCCGACTGAGCCGAGGTGATTGCCGTATTGATAACGGAATAGGGTTTGCTCCTTGACAGCCGGGCCGGTTGCTCCGGATGACGCCGTCGCGAGGATCACGTCATCCACCAGCAAGAGGCGCTGGTTCGCCTCGAACAGGTGGAGTGATTCGGTCTCTTCGACGATCTCGCCGAGTGAGTCGCGACGCCGATACAGCTCGTACCCGCCGAGGTAGATTCGGTCCTCGCCGGTGCCACCACCACGTTCGAGCCGCTTGCGCGTGCGCAGCTTGTCGTCGCCGTAGTTGTAGAAGGCGTTGCCGCCGCCCTCGAGATCGAGGGCGCGGATCATGTCGCGCCAGTCCCAGCGGATGTCGAGTCCGGGAGCCGTATCCGCCAGGTTGAGCACGCTCCCGTGGGGGTCGTGGCGGTAGGTCACGGCCTGGCCCCGGTCGTCGCCGACCCACGTCTGCCAGAGACGGTTGCTCGCCGGCTGCGTCGGGTCGTCGGACGCGTACGCGTAATCGCGCGTCCAGCTGCCGTCGGGCTGGCCGGGAAACGTGCTCGCGATGTGCCGGGCCCGGGTGATGTTTCCGACGGCGTCGTAGCGAAAGCGCTGCGTGTAGTTCCGTGTGCTGTCGGGCGACGGAAACGAGGCCGTTGACCAGCTCTCTTCGACGTGAGGCGGCGCGCCGACGGCCGCGGCATTCTCGCGTCCGGTGGCCTCGATCAGGCGGTAGAGCGCGTCGTAGATGTAAGCGTTGCTGGGCTCGACCTGTTGATTCGCGAACCAGATCGTGTCCTGGGCGTCGTCCTGGATGTGCGTGACGTTCCCGACCGGGTCGTAGGTGAAATGGAGGTTCTGCACACCGCACGGTCGCGGCGGCCGGGCCCTGTCAGGATCGCCGGCGCAGTCGTCCGGGAAGCGTGCGTCGCGCCGGGTGTAGAGATGGATCAGGCGGAAGGTATCCGGGTCGTACGTGTAGCGGGTCGTCGTTCCGTTGCCGAGCTCGAGGCTGAGCTTCTGGCCCTTGGCGTTCCAGCTGATTCGCCTGATCGCCTGGACGTTTCTGGCTGCATCCGCATCTGGCTGGAAGCTCGGCCGGCCGTCGGCATCCGGCTGCTTCGAGGCGCGGACGTGCAAAGCCTTGGATTCGAGAGCGCCGCGCGCGTTGTAGTGCGGGACGTAGACGGCGACGCGGTCGCTGTAGCCCGGCTGCGCGGCGAGGTCGCGGTGCCAGTTGTACAGCGTGGTCGTCCGGCCGAGCGCGTCGCGCTGCGTGATCTGGACGAAGGTCTCCTGCTCCAGCAGGCCGGCGCGGTCCCCGACGTTCCAGTTCACGACCGCGGCCTTGACGTCGTGAACGAGCGTGCGCGTGATCTCTTCCGCCGCGCCGTGCGGGTCGACGCGCTCCACCGTCGCGAGACCACTCGGATCGTAGTGCGCCGTCGCCTGGCCGATCAGATTGCGCTCTTTGGCCGCGGCGAGTGCGACCTGATCCACGACGCCGCCCGACGTGAAGGTGTCGGTGTCCGCGTACGCGAACGCCTCGATCAGCGCGGGGTGCGCGGTGTTGATCGTCAACCAGTGCTCGAGCGGCCGGTGGAGGGCGTCGTACCGCGTCTCGAAGAGACGGCGCTCGGCGGCGGTCGTTCCGTCGTCGAGCGTCCGTTCGGTGAGGTCCCAGGCGAGCATCGGCTTGCCGGCTGCGTCGTTCAGCAGCCAGCGCTCGCCGGCATCCATGCTGTGCTGGAACAGCAGGTTCCCGGCGACGTCGTAGCACGGTGCAGCTCCCGCCGGCGGCTCGAACGCCGGCCGGAAGTCGGCTGCCGTGTCGTCGTAGAGCGGGGTGTGGTTCGCCTCCGGCGGCGCGATGTACTGCATGACGAGATTCCCGCCCGCGTCGCAGATCCACAGCGGCTTGCCCTCGGCATCGAGCTTCGTGAACGTGAGCACGCGCTCGTCCAGCCACGGACGGTCCACGAGCAGCGTGTTGCTCAACGCCGGGTCGTCGGACGGCGTCCGGTTGTGCGCGATGGTTACCACCTCGCGGCCGAGGCTGTCGCGGTGGGTCTCGGTCGGAGTGCCGGCATGGAACGCGGCGAGCCGCGCCGCCCGGCTGTCTTGCGCGTCCGCGCCGGATGCCGTCCGGTCCGCGTACCACCGGTTGCCCGGCTCGTCGACGGTGTCCGTCTGGTCGAAGCTGCGGCTGAACCAGGGTGAGAACTCGACGCGGCTGAGCGTGCCGTCCGGAAACTCGGTCCGAATCAGCCGCCCGGGCGCGTCGTAGAACATCACGGGCGAGGCGCCGGCTGCGGCCGGCTCGTCGAACCGGTGACCGCTCGTCGAGAAGTACGGCTCGTACTGCAGGACGGGCTTGCCCTTGTTGTTGACGACCGTCCTCCCGTTCGCGATCCAGCGCAGCGGGCCGTTCGCGAGCGTCGGGTCCGGCTCGGCCTGAACCTTCTTCACGAAGGTCTGCCCCGCGCCGTCGGTGTACTCGAACGCAACCTGCACCGGAATGCCGGCGGTGCCGAGCTCGGGATGGTCGTTCGCGGCGTCTCGCTCGTGCTTCTCGCGCGAGATGCCGCACGCACCGGCGGCCGTCACACCCCACGTGATTCGACCCTGCGCGTCGATCGACTCGCCATGGTGGTAGACGAAGCGCGCGGTGGCCTTCCCGAGCCAACGGCGGGCCTGGGCCTCATCCAGCGCGGCTCCGGCGAAGAACTCTGCGACATCGGCGGGGCTCGGGTTCAACTCGTCGAACGTCGATGCGCCGACGGTGTCGCCGGTCTCGGGCGCGCCGTTCGCGACCTCGCCCATCAAGGCCGTCGCCACCGGCAGGCCGCGGATGTCGAACGCTGCCTCGCTGAGGTTGTCGTTTGCGTCCCGCAGCCGCGCCGGGCCGAGGACGCGGTGGTCGAAGGCCTCGACGGCCACCGCATTCCCGCGTGCGTCCGTTCTGGACTGGACGAAGAGATCGTCCGCGTCGAAGGTGAGGGTCGTCTCGTTGCCGAACGGATCGAGATACCGCTCGGGTAAGTAGAAGTGATCGGCTGCGTCCGGGGCGAAGCCCGCGACGCCGGTCCGCAGCCACCAGGTCTCGGGCGCCCCGGTGCCGAAGAGCGCGGAGCCGGTCTGGTAGCCACCGGCAAGAAAGCTCGGCCGCGCACCGGGCGCAGCGAGCGCGGTCCGCGCCTCGACCGTGAAGTCGTCCGGCGGAGTGCGGCTCTTGAAGACGTCGTCTACGAGCGAGTCGGTCAGGGCGAGCTTGTACGCCTCGTAGGTCAGACCGAGGCGACTGGGCTCTCCGAGCGCACGCGGGCCGGAAAGGTCGTCCTCGAAGTAGCGCGTGACCGCGTGCTCGACGAGCCGCATGTGCGGCGAAGCGTCCGGCGGCTGCTGGTGGTACTCGAGCGGCGCGACGGCCGTCGTCGCCTGCGTATCGAGCTTCGCGTTGAACCGGTACTCGCGCAGCGCCGCGGGCGAGAAGTAGCGCGCCCCGGTCGGCACGTCGATTCCCGTCAACTCGAACGTGCGCGCCTCGCACGGTGCCGGCAGACGGTGCGCGTCGACGTCGGCCGGTAGCTCGTCAGTGAACCGGGTTTCCGTGTAGGCGAGGTGCTGCTCGGCCTGCACGGCGCGAATCAGCCCGAGCTGTTGCGCGTTCAGGATCGAATCCGCGAGCTGCTGAGCGCGCGGGTAGACGGCCGCGACCGACTGCAGCGGACGGCCGTAGTCGTCGAGCCGCAGGCTGACGGTGTGCGAGACGCGTGGGTCAGGCTTCAAGGCGTCGACGCCGCGGAGTTCGAGCTCGTGGTGGTAGGTCAGCGCCTCGCCCGCCGTCACCAGGAAAACCGCGTGCCGGTTCCGCCCACGCTCCTGCAAGCGCCGGATGTGACAGCCGTGCTGGGCGACCGAGAAAAGGCGCACCGGCTCGTGCTCGCCCCGCTCTTCCAGCGCCTTGACGTCGAGCTCGACGATCTCCTGGCGAAGGATCGTGCCCTTGCAGGCCCGCATCGCCTCGTGCCATTCGCCGGCCCCGAGCTCGGGGCCGACGGTCTCGATCTCGGGGTCCGGGACGTTGCGCTCTGCGAAGCCGGACCCCGCAAGGCGACTGCCGTAGCGCGCCGGGAAGTACTCATGCTCGAACATCCCGAGCACACGCGATCGGTCGGTGGCTATGCCGGTGTGGAACCACGTGGTCGTCTTCACGGGCGGCTGATAGAGCCGGTGGTCCCCGGCCACGAATGGGCTGTCGTCGTTGGCCGCGGCGAAGTCGTCGAAGCGCTGCGTGTCGACCTGCTCGACGCGCCCGAAGCCTCGGAACTCGCGCTCGACCCCGTCAAAGAATCCGTGGTGGTAGCTATAGGCGTTGCTGAAGACGGTCCTCCGTCGCGTGTCCGTCATCGTGACCCTGTCGACGCAGTGAACCGGGAAGGGCAACCGTGTGACCCACGGCGTTCCGGCGGCCCTGTCGCGGAGGTAGAACGCGGTCGACGGGGCGTAATCGACGTTCGTGACGCCGCCGAGGTTGTTGCGCATCTCGACCAGCAGGTGCGGCTTCGTTCCGCCCATCAGGTCGAGGTAGCGCAGCGGGCGACGTGCGTCGCCGGGTAGGTCCGACGACCAGACGAGGCAGGCCGTCCCGTTCCCGAGCAGATCGGCGACCTGAATCTGGCCGACGTTCGTCGTGGCGAGCGGAAACGAGAGCTCGCGCGGCGCACTCCACGAGTTGCCGCTGCAGTTGAACCACACGCGGGCGCCGTCGCGACCGAGGTAGATGAGATCGGTCGTCCCGCTGCCGTCGACGTCGGCGAGCCGGAGCCGGCGCTGGTCGAAGAGCTCCGGCCGATCGAACCACGGCGAGTCGTCCATCACGATCTGCTTTCCCCACCGGGAGTAGCCCAGGTTCGGCCAGTACGCGACCTGCCCCTGACGGACGCGGACGACGTCGGCGAGCCCGTCGCCGGACATGTCGGCGAGGTACACAGCCGAGTCGGCGTCGGCGAAGACCACGCGCGGCCCATCGCGTTCGTCGTGGGCGGTCGCGGTGTCTTCGGCAGACCCGAAGCCCTCGTACGCGTGGGACGGATACCACGTGAAGACCTCCGACTCGGTGATCAGCACGTCGGCGAGACCGTCACCGGTGAGGTCGACGAAGCGCAGGTTCGGGTCGTTCCAGTCGAGGTTGGGTACGTCCGCGAATGGGACGAAGCCAGTCCAGCCGTTCTCCTCATCGCGCTCGTGGAACCCGGCGAGCGGCGGGTGAAAGTCGACGAGGTCGAGCGCGCCGTCCCCTTGAACGTCGAGCAGCTGCTGCCGCCCGGAGCCGAGCGCGGCCATGGCGGGCTGGCGCGCGATCGGCCGTAGCGGACCTAGCGATGCGCCGCCGAGGTTCGACCTGTAGTACCAGGCGCCAGCCTGCTCGGTGAGGACGCCGGACAGCCCCTCCCCGTCGAGGTCGATCCATTGGTAGCCGTCCCCGAGCCCCACCGGGAGATTCCGGAGCGCCTCTGCGTCGACGTCGCGCACGCGATCGTCGATGCTCACCTCGCTGTAGGCGAATTCGACCGGTGGGAGCTGCCGACGGTGCCACTCGCCGTCGTGGCGCTGGTAACTCCACTGCGTCGCGCTCTTGAGGAAGCTGTAACCGGGGTCACCGCGGGTGCCGTCCTTCGGGGCGGTCCGGTACGAGAGGTCGAGCGACCGAACGAGGCAGTGAGCCCCCACGGACAGGTCGTCGGGGAAGTCGTGGAACATCAGCACGCGGTGGCAGAGCCGGTACGTGCGCACCTCGAAGCCGGCACGGTAGGTGGAGAAGGGATCGGCGCGACGCGTCCACGTTCGGACCGCATCCGGCTGTGCGGGGATCGTCGGCTCCGCGTAGTCGAAGACGAGCTCGAACATCCAGCGCGTGGCGTCGATCACCGCCCGGCTGAGGAAGAGCGGACGACGCTTCGTCGCGCTGTCCAGCAGGGTCTGGGCGTTGCCGTAGCGGATTCGCGCGATGTAGCGGTTCGCCGTCCGCGAGCGGTCGTCTGCGCCGCCGCGCTGCCGTTCATGGGCCTGCTCGAGATCGAGGTCCGCGCCGTCCTCCGCAAGGTAGTCGTAGACGACAGCGTTTCCTTTGTCGTCGCGCGTCTCGCTCAGCAGCCACGTGAAGACACGGGACGTGTCGGCCGGGTCGGCGATGCGATGGGCGTCGTCCTTGCCGAAGACGCTGAGTACGTTCTCGGACGAAAGCGACCGCCAGTGCACGTCGCCCGTCGCCTTGTGCGTCCACCGCTCGATCCGCGCGAACAGGCCTTCGACACGTGGTCGGTAGCGGCGAATCACGTAGTCCGGCGATGAGGTGTCGTCGTCGAGGACGTCGCCTGCAGCGTCTAGGACGGGCACGAGGTCCTCCGTGCCGGAGATCTGGAACGTATCGCCGTCGTCCAGGTAGCGCGGCAAACCCCTATCCGTCCTCCGCGTGATCGACGGCAGCTGAAGGCTCCACCCGAACCCGAACGGCCCGTTGCCCGATCCAGAGTCGTAGCTGAGAGCCAGCTGCGGGCCGAACCCGTTGCGGCCAGGCGAGGCAGGAAGAGGAATCGAGAACGTCGCCGAGCCCGTGACCGGGTTGGCGGCGAACTTCTCGCCGATGCCGCGGATCGCTCCGCCACCTTTGGGCAGCGAGATCGCCGGCGCGGTAAACGGCGCCCGCCATTCGTCGGTTTCGGAATCGCTAACTCGATGTGCGGTGTCGCTCACCGACGAGTCGACTCGCGCGAGCGCCCACCAACCGCGCCCTTTGATCTCATCGGCCTTGCTCGTGCCTCACGAGACGCGAACCGCGCGAACGCCTCGAACCCGCGGCGCCATACACCGATCAACGCCGATTCACTCTCCCCAGGCAACCCGGGGACGCGGCACGTCATCGTCCCTCCTACCGTGGAGAGTCCACGTACCTGCGTCGGCGCACGCCCCACCCGCAGGAGACGCGCCTGCCCACGGGATCCGAACTGGGCGCAAGCATCTCCTGCAACGCACACGATGTCAAGCTCCGGCGCGGACGAACGGCCATTGCGCCCGACACCGAAAGCCCTAGTTTCCCGCTCTTCGTTCGCTGAGCCAGCGCCGACCGAGCGGGCGATCTCGGATGCGATCCAGGCGTCTCGAGGTCGCCAGTCGGCTTGCAGACGGCGGGCTGTTACCCCAAGCCGACGCGTCGGATCTCAGCCCGCTGATTCAGCGCGAAGCCGCATCGTTGAGTGCCTTTCCGCCCAGGCTGCGCCGCCGCTCCGCCGAGCGTGAGTGGGGTTGAGTGCTGCGAGAGTTACGAGGAGGCCGATCACGGTTGCGAGCTCGGAAAGGACGTTTCGGCGCGGCTCGTTCTCGAGCACCTGCCGCGACACGATGGGTGGCTATTGGGAGCTCACCATCGCTTCGGCCAGGAACAAGGGGGAAGCATTTAGGCCTCAGTCGTAACCGCCGTCCCCCTTTTTGCTATGGGTCAGAATTTCTTGGACACCTTGAAGTGGTACGCCGAGCGGGAGGTCGGACTAACGGGCCACCCCTTTTCCGGTATCGACGGCTTAGGAGTCTACGCAGATGCGGCCGACGGGCTACGCGTCTCGACCAGGCTTCGGGCGACTGGACTCGACCGTCGCGATCCCGCACAATGTTCCCGGCCTCCCTACCGGGGAACGAGTCTCGGAGCTAGTGCAGTGGAACTCGAGATCGCTGCTACAAGTCCCTATGTTCCGGCGCTGTTCGGCCTTGCGGGGTCGTTGATCGGCGGTCTAGTCGCGGGAGGCGTGAGTCTCAGGGTCACCCAGCAGGCGCGCGAGGCTGCCGAACAGGCGTGGATGCGCGACAGCCGCCGAGATATCTACGACCGCTTTCTCACGAGTGCGCAACAGCTCCTCGATGCCTGCGCAAACCGTTGGCGCCTCGGGTCCGAGGCGGACTCGATCGAGACGGCCCACCGAGCCACCGTTGAGGCCTACGGCGTCATTCAGACCGTCGCCGACGAGCCGCTCGTGCACGCAGCGCGTGTCTATGCACGCCGATTGTTGGAGCTCGAAGCTGAACTGGACGGCACCGGGAAGCTGGGCTCGGACAACTTCGACATCGTCGCCGGCCTGGTGCGCCTCGCCCGCCACGCCACCATCGACAAAATGCGAAAGGAGCTTCAACTCGCCGCCACCACGTGGCCGGACGACCGGACGTTCAATCCGTTCCTGGGAACGCCCCTGGAAAAGGCCTACCGGGAGGCTTTGAGCGCGGCAGACGGCTCGGCGCAACCGCAGGCGTAACCTGCGGCAACCGGCTCGTGGCTACAGAGGATTTGTGGAGCCAAGTGGTCGCAACCAGTGGCAGCTGGCAGCAGATGGAGCTGCGGCGAAAACGGCTGAATGACGCAGAAACCGCTGCCGCAGGTTGCGACCGGTTGCCGCAGGAATCCCATGGTAAGGAATGCGATGAAGAAGGGCCTCCCCGGCCGGCAGGCTCCGGCTTGTCAGCTGGGAGCTACCGAGAGGAGGCCCGAGTTCAATGTTGCACGCCGGTTTTGGATCTCAGCCGCAGGCGTCTCGACTTCCACCTGCTCGACGAGGGTGGGGCGACCGTCGAGGTCGGCGCAGCGCCGCCGGACGCCGACGGTCTGCACAGCTGACCGAACGGCTCGATCGCTATCGTCAGCCGATCCGCGCCGCGATTGAGTCGATGAAGGGGGCGCGGTTCGTCCACGATCAGCTCGAGCGGGCTGTTGGCAGATCGAGATCGCCGATGCGCAGAAGGTCAAGGGGCTGGCGCCACTGGCCTGCAAGACCGACCGGATCGACGCCTGGGT
>JGI10216J12902_102189255_pt1 | contig 10415 bp, 8 predicted proteins | sample KanNatreferecore_FD_12902 | JGI IMG/M metagenome (IMG submission 12902)
CGCAGGGCCCGCGTCGACGGCGTCCGCGATCGGGCGGACGCGATCGGGGCGCGCGTTGCAGAGCAGCGAGGACGGCCGCTGCCACTCGCGCGCACGCCGTTCTTCTGTTCGGGATGCCCCCACAACAGCTCGACCGGGAACCCCGACGACACGCTGCTCGGTGTTGGCATTGGCTGCCACACGATGGTCGTCCTCGCTCCCGAGGGAAAGGGCACGATCACGGGCATCACGCAGATGGGCGGGGAGGGGGCCCAGTTTGCGGGGATCCAGCCCTTTGTCGACGCCAACCACTTCGTCCAGAACATGGGCGACGGGACGTTCCACCACTCGGGCTCGCTGGCAATGCGGGCGGCGGTCGCCGCCGGGACAAACGTCACCTACAAGCTGCTGTACAACGACTTCGTCGCGATGACCGGTGGCCAGGAGGTCGTCGGCCAGATCGGCGTTCCGCAGCTGACGCGGTGGCTCGCGCTCGAGGGCGTCAGACGCGTGATCGTCACGACCGAGGACCCGAAGCGCTACCGACGTGTCGCTCTCGACCCGATCGCCGACGTGCGTCACCGTGACGAGATCGCCGAAGCCCAGGCCGAGCTTGCGGGTATCGATGGTGTCACGGTGCTAATCCACGACCAGGCATGTGCTGCAGAGCTGCGGCGGATGCGCAAGCGCGGCAAGGTGTCGGAGCCCCCGCAGCGCATCCACATCAACGAGCGCGTCTGCGAGGGGTGCGGCGACTGCGGTCAGAAGAGCTCGTGCCTGAGCGTCTTGCCGGTCGACACGGAGTTCGGTCGCAAGACGCAGATCCATCAATCGAGTTGCAACAAGGACTACTCGTGCGTGAAGGGCGACTGCCCGTCGTTCGTCGAGGTCATCCCCGGCAAGAGGGACGCGACGAGTCCGCCGCCAGCTCCGAGCGACCTACCCGACCCGCAGATGCGCGTGCCGACCGACGAGTTCGTCGTGCGGATGCCGGGCATCGGCGGCACTGGCGTGGTCACCACGTCGCAGATCCTCCAGATGGCCGCGCTGCTGGACGGCCGACACTCCTCCGGACTGGATCAGACGGGACTGGCGCAGAAGGGCGGGCCTGTCATCAGCGACGTACGGATCTCCAGCAAGCCGATCGAAGGGTCGAACAAAGCGTCCTCGGGCGGTGCGGACCTGCTGTTGGGGCTTGATCTGCTGGGAGCGGCCAACCCGCGGAACCTCACCGTCGCCGATCCCGCCCGCACCGTGGCGGTCGTCAACACCGCGATGGTCGCGACGGCAGCCATGGTCACCGGCGCAGATGTCCGCTTCCCTGCGCTGGAGCGCAACCTCGACGCGATCGGCCGCGCAACACGCGCCGCCGAGAACCTCCACCTCGACGCGCAGAGCCTCTCCGAGGCGCTGTTCGGCGACCACCTGCCAACCAACCTCCTGCTGTTAGGTGCCGCCTACCAGCACGGCTGCTTGCCGCTGTCAGCGTGGGCCATCACGGAGGCGATTCGGCTCAACGGCGCCGCGGTAGAGAGGAGCTTGGCCGCGTTTGCTTGGGGTCGCGCGGCGGTGGCGCAGCCCGACGCTGTCGGACAGTGGGTGGATCCCCAGCCGGTCGAGCCGGACCTGGACGGGGCGTCGGCAAAGCTGCTCGCGGGAACGAAGACGACTGGCGAGCTCCAGCGCCTCCTGCGCGTCCGCGTCCCCGAGCTCGTCGCCTACCAGTCGGCCGCGTACGCACGCGAGTATCTCGACGCCGTGATGGCCGTGGTCAGTGCGGAGCGCGAGCACGCGGCTCGCGGCGAGACGCCGGTCTCCGAGGCGTTCGCCCGAGGCCTCTACAAGCTCATGGCCTACAAGGACGAGTACGAGGTCGCACGCCTACACCTCGACGCGGCGGAGCGCGCGCGGCTCACGGCCGAGTTCGGCGAGGGCGCAACGGTGCGGATCATGCTCCACCCACCGCTTCTCCGGGCGCTTGGACTCAAGCGCAAGCTCAAGCTCGGACCGTGGCTCCTCCCCGTGCTGCGGCTGCTGCGCTCGGCACGGCGGCTGCGCGGGACCCCGCTCGACCTCTTCGGCCTTGCGAAGGTCCGCCGGGTCGAGCGCGAGTTGATCACCGAGTATCGGCAGCTCGTCGACCGCTCCGTCGAGCAACTCTCCCATGCGACCCACGCGCAAGTCGCGGCGATCGCTGAGTTGCCGGACATCGTCCGCGGCTACGAGGACATCAAGCTGCGCAACGTTGAGCGTTTCCGGACCGAGGCAAAGCGGCTCGAGACCGAGCTGGCTCACGACGTCAGGCGGGTGCCTCGCCATCCATCGCCTGCATAGCGCGGCGCACGTCGCCCGTACTCGGCGTGTGGGCGAAGAACCCGCCGTCCACGTGCAAGACCTGCCCAGTGATGAACGACGAGCGGTCGGACGCCAGGAACAGGGCGGCCTCGGCGATGTCTGCGCACTCGCCGAGTCGGCCAATGAGCTTGCTCGCGACGAAGGCGTCCTGTAAGAGCGGCGGCAGGCCGGCCTCGAGGGCCGGGGTCCGGACCAATCCGGGGGCGATCGCATTGCACCGGATGCCTCCAGCCGCGTACTGCGTGGCCACATACATCGTCAGCGTCTGAATTGCCGCCTTGCTGCACGCGTAGGCGGTGGCGAAGTGGTCGCCGGCCGACGCGGTCCCCGAAGACAGGTTGACGATCGACCCGCCGCCGTCCTCCGTCATGGGGACGATGGCGTGCTTGCACATGAGCATCGTGCCGCGCGCGTTGACCGCGAAGACGCGATCCCAGACCTCGACCTGCTCGTGGGCTACGTCGCCGTCCTGGGCGAGGCCCTGCAGCGCAGCGTTGTTGACGAGTATGTCGAGGCGGCCGAACCGTTCGAGCACGAACGCGAAGAGCGCCTCGACCGCCGCCTCGTCGGAGATATCCACGGCATGGTGGGCGACGTCGACACCCCGCGCCCGGCCACGGACGGTCTCGACGGCCTGGGCCATCGCGCTGTCGGGCAGGTCGGCGATGACGACACGGGCGCGTGCCGCGGCGAGCACCGCCGCGGTCTCGAGCCCGATTCCGCGCGCCGCGCCGGTGACGATGGCAACCCGCCCTGCAAGCTCTTGCCGGCGACCAGGCATCAGAAGGAGCGAGGCAGCCCGAGCTGCTCAGCGATCGTGTTGCGGGCCATTTCCTGCGTGATGGGGCCGATCTGCCAGAGCCGCGCATCGCGCCAGAAGCGCTGCATGTCGGTCTCGGCCGAGTACCCCATGCCTCCGAGAATCTGGATCCCTTTGTCGGCTGCCCAGACCGTCGCGTCGGCTGCTGCGACCTTGACCATCGTCGTCTCGAGATGCGCCGGGCGATCCTGTGACTGCAGCCAAGCCGCGTTGTACACCATTAGCTCGATCTGCTTACGCTTCACCGCGATGTCCGCGACATAGTGCTGGAGGATCTGGAACTGGCCGATCGGCTTGCCGAACGCGTAACGCTCGTTCATGTACTCCAGGGCATCCTCGAGGATCGCGTCGAGAATGCCCAGACAGAACGCCGACACGAGGGTCCGCTCATTGTTGAGCGTCGGCAACAACATGTACCAGGCCTTGCCTGGCTCCCCGAGCACCAGGTCGTCGTCCACGAAGACGTCGGTCAGTCCGACATCGCAGGACCCGATCGACCGCATGCCGAGCTTCGGGATCTCGGCGATGTCCACCCCGGCGGCCCTGGTGGGCAGCAGGAAGAGCGAGACCCCCTGATGACTCTTCTCGACTTCCTGGTCGGTCCGCGCCAGCAGCAGGATGTAATCCGCGACGTGTGCGGATGTGCACCACGCCTTGTTCCCGTTGACGATCCAGCCGCCGTCGGACTTCCGGGCCGACGTCCGCATGCCACCGAGCACGTCGGTGCCGCCGCTCGGCTCGGTGAACCCGATCGCGAACCGGAGCTTGCCCTCGGCGATCTCCGGCAGGAAATGCTCCTTCTGCTCATCGCTGCCGTAGATGCCGATCGACTTGGCGCCCGCGAACGAGGTCAGCGCCCACACCCATGACAGCCCCCCCAGCGAGCGGGCGAGGCCGCGGGCGAGCTGGACCTGGATCATGACGTCCCCGCCCTGGCCACCGTAGGCCTCGTCGACCGCGATCGCATGGAAGCCGGCGGCCGTCATCTTGTCCCACAGGTCGAACGGGTACTCGGACTCGCGGCTCTCGAGAGCGCGCGCATAGTCCTTGGGCGCCTCGCGCTCCACCCAGTCGTGGACCATCTCGCCAAACATCCGCATCTCGTCTGTGAGCTCGAAGTCCATTTGATATGGCATGCCTAACGTTTGGTAGATTACATCTTGGATGACCGACGTAGCGCTGGACGGCCAGGTCGCGATCGTGACGGGCAGCGGCGCCGGCCTCGGTCGCGCGTACGCGCTCGAGTTGGCCGCGCGCGGAGCGCAGGTGGTAGTCAACGACGTTTCCACTGAGCGCGCCGATGACACGGTCGCCACGATCGCCGACGCCGGCGGACGCGCCGTTGCGTCCTACGACTCAGTGGCATCGCAACCGGGTGGACGGGCGATCGTCGAGTCGGCGATCCAGGCCTTCGGCGACGTCAGCATCGTCGTCTGCAACGCGGGCACGATGCGCAACGCCTACTTCGAGGACCAGTCGCCCGATGATCTCGATGCGATGATCGCCGTCCATATCGGAGGCTGCTTCTGGGTGACCCAGGCAGCGTGGCCGATCATGAAGAGGAAGCGCTACGGCCGCGTTGTCCTGGTCGGGTCCTCCGGCGGGATGTGGTCCATGCACGCCATCACCAATTACGCGGCCGCGAAGGGCGGGGTATATGGCCTCGGACGCGCACTCGCCTTCGAGGGCCGGGAGCACGGGATCAACGTCAACGTGCTGCTCCCCGGGGCCGCGACGACGATCACGGCCGCATCGCCGGTACCCGATTACGAGAAGTACTTCCCGCACCCGGATCTCGGCAAGGCATTAGCGGCTCGCCGCACCGCCGAGTCGGTGGCGCCGCTGGCGGCCTACCTCACGAGCGAAGCGTGCACCGTCACCGGCGAGACGTTCTCGGCCGTCGCGGGCCGCTACGCACGAGTGATCGTCGGTGTGACCGACGGGTGGTTCGCCGACGACATCGAGTCGGTCACCGCAGAGGACATCGCCCAGCACTTCGACGAGATCTGCGACCCCACCAACTACGTCCTGCCGTCCAACCTCTTCGACGAGTACCGCGCGATGGCTCCGCAACTGGGCGTGGAGCTGCCGGCCGTCGGACTAGCTATCCCCCCGGACTAGGATGCCCAGCATGGCGACATCTACCAAACGTTTGCCCAAGAAGGCCCCGAGGCCGAAGCGGGCCAAGGAGCGTGACGCCGAGGTCCTCCAGGCGCCGAAAGGCCGTTGTCCAGACTTGCCAGTCCTACGCCCTGCAGGGTGTCGGCGCCGCCAAGTAGTCGCCGGGGTCAGCGAGCGCCCTCGAGTCACGATAGGGTGCGGACTACCAAACGAATGTTTGAGGAGGTCTGAATGGGCAGGCTGGATGGCAAGGTCGCATTGGTCACTGGCGCCGGTAAGGGCATCGGGCGCGGCATCGCCCGGCGGTATGGGCGCGAGGGCGCCACGGTCGTCCTCGCCGAGATCGACGAGGAAGCGGGACGCGCGACCGCCGAAGAGGTCGCTGGGCTCGGTGCACAGGCGACGTTCGTTGCGACGGACGTCGGTGACCGCAGCCAGATGGAGGCCGCCGTTCAGCGCGCCGTCGACGAGCACGGCCGGCTGGATGTTCTGGTCAACAACGCGATCGCGCTGTCGGCCAATGTCGTGCTGGAGGAGAAGACAGACGAGATGCTCGACCGCGTCCTGCACACGGGACTGTGGGCTACTTGGTGGTCGATGCGAGCCGCCATGTCGACGATGCGAACGCAGGGCGGCGGGCGGATCATCAACTTCTACTCGATCGACGCCGAAGCGGCCGCCTGGCTGCATGCCGACTACAACGTCACCAAGGACGCGATCCGGGGGCTCACCCGATCGGCCGCGGTGGAGTGGGGCCGATACGGGATCCTCGTCAACCTGATCGCTCCCGCGGCGGCCGGCACTGTCTTCGAGGAGCTGTCGAACGCGATCCCCGGGTTCGCGGAGATGGCCGCCGCGATGAACCCCCTTGGCCGGGTCGGTGACCCGGAGGAGGACATCGCGCCCGTCGCCGTGTTCCTCGCGAGCGACGACGCTCGCTATGTGACCGGCGAGACCATCCACGTCGACGGCGGCATTCACCTGCCCCGCTACAACAGCAAGCCGCAGGACCTCTAGTAGGTCAGCGTCGTCGCGCCCAGCTCGCCGAGATCGAAGCTGGGATCTCCGAGCGCGTTGCGCGACGGCGTGACCCCGTTCGCGATGAGTCGCCGCGCGATACGGACGTCCTCGGCGCGGTTGACGCCCACGGCGGCGGCGAGGACGCCCTCGCGGAGGAGGAAGGCGGTGAAGTCAAGGGACTCGGGGTCACCACGCATCACCACGTCGTCGCCCGGATCGGCCAGGCCTGCAATCTCGAGCTTGAACTCGTACTGATCGGACCAGACCCAGGGGATCTCGGCGAACGGCTGATCCATGCCGAGCATGCAGCGCGCAGCCGCCGCCGCCTGATGCTGCGCGTTCTGCCAGTGCTCCACCCGCAGCCGCCGCCCGAGCAGCGGGCTCGGATGGTTGGCCACGTCCCCGGCCGCATATACGTCGGGCGCCGACGTCCGGCAGCGTTCGTCCACTAGCACGCCGTCGCCGATCGCCAGGCCCGCAGCGCCGGCCAGCGCAACGTCGGGCTCGAGGCCGATGGCGACCACCACGGCGTCGGCGCGGATGGTCTCTCCGCTCGTGCCAAGGATGCGTACAGATCCCGCCTGTTCGACGATCCGCGCTACGCCGACCCCCAGTCTCAAGTCGACGCCGCGGTCACGGTGGAGCCGGGCGTAGACCTCGCCGAGGGATGCCGGCAACGCGCGCGACAGAGGGAGTGGTGCCGCCTCCAACACTGTGACCTGGCATCCCCTCGCGACGGCGCTGGCCGCGAGCTCGGCGCCGATGAAACCGGCACCGGCGATCGCGAGCGAGGCACCGCCGCAGACGAGCTCGCGGATCTTCAGGGCGTCGTCCAGCGTACGCAGCGTGTGGACCCGGTCGAGGCTCGACATGTCGGCAAGCGTGCGCGGGCGACCACCCGTCGCGAGCAGGAGCTTGTCGTAGCGCAAGGTCTCGCCGTCGCTCAGCCGGACAGCATGGCGCTCGGGAGCCACCTCGGTGACCGAGCGGCCGAGAACCATCTCGACGTTCTTCTGCTCCCAGACCTTCGCGGGCCGCAGGCGTGCGCGATCGGGCTCGAGCTCGCCGCGAACGATGGCCTTCGACAGCGGCGGGCGGTTGTACGGAGGGTGCTCCTCGTCACCGACGATCACGACGCGGCCTTCGAATCCTTCACTGCGCAGCGTCAAGGCGGCGGTCGCCCCAGCCGCGCCCGCGCCCACGATCACACAGGTTTGTTCGTCGCGAAGCACGGCCGCGAGAGCCATGCAGCCGAGTCAGCCCTCGGGCGAGGCGACCGTGATGGCCTCCTCCGGGCACTCACGCTCGGCCTCGCGCACCTCGGCCTCGAGGTCGCGTGGCGCTGCGCTCACCGCGACGGCGAACCCATCGTCATCGAGCTTGAAGACGCTGGGACAGAGGTCGGCGCAGATGCCGTACCCCGAGCACGCCCCCCGGTCGACCGTCACCTGAAGCGGAACTTCGGCCGAGCCCGTGCTCACAGGAAAACGGCGAGGTTCTGTGTTCCGAGCGTCGCCTGGTCGGGCAAGATCGTGCGGCGTGCGATCTTGAAGCCTGCGTCCGTGCGGCGCAGGACGTCCGTGCGGCGCGCTGACAGCACCTCGAGGTCGGACTCCTGGTAGCGGTTTCGCACCAGCAGGATGCACGAGCGAACCTCGTACTCCTCTGCGTCGCCATCCAGCCGGTAGGCCCGGATGTTGGTGACGAAGCGGCGGGTACGGGAGGGCGGCTTCTCCGCCCACGCGCTCTGGGTGGCAGCCAGGCGCATGACCTTGGTGCCGAGCGTCATGTAGTCCTCGTCGAAGTGGAACATGCCTTCGGCGAACTCGGACCCGTCGGCGCGGTCGCGCGTCATGCGCACCGGTAGGCGATAGACGATGTCGGGAGCCATGTTCTGGAACCAGGCGGTCAGATCGTTGTCATCGAGCGCCGTCGACTCGTCCTCGAGGAACTCGACGATTTCCCAGTGCAGGGGGTCGGTCAGGTGGATGCGCTCCAGGCCCTCTGAGCGCCCGACGTCCTCGGTCTGGTTGGGCGCCGCCTCCCGTGGCGTGGTGTCGATCGCCTCGTCCTGAGCCATCGCTAGGCCCTCCCCGTCATGACCTCGAAGTAGCGCTTCCACCAGTTCCACTGGTTGTCGTCCTTGCCGAAGCCGTCGTACACGTGACCGCCGCCGGGCCAGTCGTCGGGCTTGTTCTCACCGATGAGCGCCTGATAGCGGAGCTTCATCTGACGGCCCACCGCGCCGCGGGCCGAGCGCGTCATCTGCGGCCAGGTGTCAGCGTCGTCGGTCTCGATGAAGCCACTGGTCCCGAATGTGAGGGTCGCGGCCCGCCGCTGCTCGGCCTTCATCTCCTCCGGCGCGTTCTTCTCGGTGAGGAACCAGTTGACGAACTCGAAGCGATACGGGCCCTTGGGGATGAACGTGTGTAGCGCGATGACGCCCGCCAGGCCGTCCGCCGTGGGGAACGGGAAGGAGAAGCAGCCGATGTTGGGGAACAGGCCGCCGACCTGGGGTGGGAACTCGGCCAGGACGCGGATCTGTGCCTCGTCGAAGCGTTCGGCGAGCGCGGGCACCTGCTCCGGGCGCAGCCCCGGCGGAGGTGAGACTTCCAGGCGCTCCATGGGCGTCATCCCCGGATGCACCTTGTCCTTGAGGAAGTTGATGAACGGCTCGCGCACGTCGATGCAGCGCAGGCCGTGCCCGTTGGCGCTCACGTTGAGCCCGGCCTGGGCGGTCGGGGTGTCGTCGCCGCCGGCCATGGCCTGCAGTTCGAAGAGGGAGTGGTGCAGGGTCAGGGTGTGGAAGCCGTCTCCGGCGTGCTGCTCGCCGGGACACTTCCAGTTCGCGTTGATCATGAACCGCTGCGGCGGACCGAGCACCTCCAGCCCTTCCGGGGTCCGGTCGAACATGAGGTCGAGATACCACCGGATGTCGCCGAGGTGGTGCTCGAGCGACGGCCCCTGCTCGTCCCACGTGGCGAAGACCATGCCGATGTAGGTCTCTACGCGAGCCTTCTTGAGGCCGAGTTCCTCCTTGGGCAGCACGGTGCCGTGCATCTCTTCCTTTGCGATCGGCGCGCCGAGGAATCGCCCGGTGTTGGAGAAGGTCCAGCCGTGGTAAGGACACTTGAACTGATTGCCCTTGCCGCCCTCTGCTCGGCAGACCTGCATCCCGCGGTGAGCACAGACGTTGAGCAGGACGTTGATCTCGCCGTCCTTTCCGCGCGTGACGATCACCGAGTCCTCGCCGATGTGGCGCATGACGTAGTCGCCTGGCTCGGGGATCTCGCTCTCGTGAGCGACCAGGTTCCATGTCTTGGCGAAAAGGTTGGTCAGCTCGTACTCGTAGATGTCCGGGTCCGAGAGCAACCGCATCGAGACCTCGTAGCGGTCGTAGTCGATGAGGTCCTCGAACGGCGTTCCGTCGCGGAGTATGGGCGGTGCGGTGCCCCGAATCTCGTGGTCGAGCAGCATGAGACGACGATAAACGAGAGAGGCACTATCTGTCTAGTTCGCCTCATCAGATTGGACACATCGGACAGTAGGTGTATCGTCGTATCCCGACGATGGTGACTGCAACTCCCAATGCCACCGTCGAGCGCATTCTCGAAGGCGCGCTCAAGACGCTCGCCCGGCACGGGCCGCGCAAGCTCTCGATGAGCGATGTCTGCGCCCAGGCCGGGGTCGCGCGCGGGACGCTCTATCGGTACTTCAAGAGCAAGGACGAACTGCTGCTGGCTGTCGGCAACTACGTCCAGGAGCGTTCGCGGGCCGCGCTTACCGAGGCGATCGAGGCCCGGCCTGCCCTCGAGGATCGCCTCCACGTCGTGCTGGACGTGATTGCTCACTACGACTGGCTGCACCCCGGGGCCATCCACTTGGCCGACGTCGAGCCGGAGTTCGCCCTGAACTACGTGCGCGATGTGTTCCCGCGCTTCGTCGACATGGCGACCGAGGCGCTCGAGCCGGCGAAGGAGCACATCCCCGCGCTCCGCGACGGCGCGCTCGAGACGCGGCAGCTCGCAGAGCTCGCCCAGCGCATCGGCGCCTCGACCTACTTCGTGCCGAGCGCCGAAGCCCCCGAGATGGGCGCGTGGCTCGAGGCGCTCGTCAGCAG
>JGI10216J12902_100268446_pt1 | contig 10412 bp, 5 predicted proteins | sample KanNatreferecore_FD_12902 | JGI IMG/M metagenome (IMG submission 12902)
TGAGAAGATGGCCTCGTATGACCAAACAAAGTGCTCTCGCCTCGACCCAGATCCGCAAGTTGAAATGCGACCTCCCCACCATAACCGCGCCTCCTTACCACCCACCCCAAGCCCCCGTCAAACACTCCCCAAAAGAATAACCTTCCTCGCACCCCCATCTTTGTTCTTTGGTCTTTGTTCTTTAAAACCCAGCATCTTTGTTCTCTGTTCTTTGGTCTTTTCCAGTCTTTGCTCTTTGTTCTTTTTAAAAGTGTGGATATCTCGCATGCGGAAAACCCGGACCTTTCCTCTATACTGAATCCCGATATCTCTAACCCCCGTCCCATGTTCGCCAAATTTTTCAATGCGGCCCTCGTTGCCGCCACGATCGCCTGGTCGATCTCTCTCGGCACGTTCCTCTCACCCCTAACGGCCCGCGCCGCCTCGTCCGGCACCCTCGTCAAAGCGTCCCAAGCCGCCGTCTACTACGTCGGCGCCGACGGGAAACGCTACGTCTTCCCCAACCAGAAGACGTACATGACCTGGTACCCCGACTTTTCGGGCGTCGTGACCATCTCCGACGCCGAGCTCGCGACCATGGCCATCGGCGGCAACGTCACCTACCGCCCCGGCGTCCGCATGATCAAGATGCAGACGGACCCCAAGACCTACGCCGTCTCCCACAACGGGACGCTGCGCTGGGTGAAGTCCGAGGCGCTGGCCACCAGCCTGTACGGGACCACCTGGAACCAGCAGATCGACGACGTCTCTGATGCTTTCTTCACCAACTACACCCTCGGCGCCGACATCAACGCCGCGTCCGACTACAGCCCTGCCGGCGAGACCGCCGCGGCCGTCTCCATCAACCAGGACAAGAACCTCGTGAGCGTCCTGACCGCCGGCGCTCTCTCCGTGAAGCTTGCCGCCAGCAACCCCGGCCCCCTCACCTTCGTCGGCGGCATCGGCAACTCGATGCTCGACTTCGATGTCACTAACGACAGCAACTCGCCGATGACGCTCGACTCGCTCACCGTCCACCGCAGCGGTCCCGGCTCCCTCTCCGACTTCGCCGGCGTCTACCTCTTCCACGGCTGGGAGCGCATCTCCAGCATGCGGACCATCAACTCGACGACCAACGATGCCGTCTTCAATAACGTCGGCTTCGTCGTCGCGCCGCACACCACCGAGACCATCACCGTCCTCGGTTCGTTCAACTACTTCCTCGGCGCCGGCAACCAGCACGCCTTCACGCTCATCGACGTCCGCTCCGGCAGCATCCTCGCCACCGGCCTCCCGCTCCAGGGTTCGACCATGACCATGTCGAGCGCCAACTCCGGTCTCGTCACCGTGAACAAGTCCGGTTCGTCTCCGTTCGCGAACGTCCGCGTCGGCGGCCTCGATCAGAAGATCGGCGAGTTCCGGCTGAGCGTCGACTCGACCGAGGAGATGGACTTCTACGCCGCGAACCTCACCATCGGCGGCACCGTCGGCCGCTCGCACGTCTCGAACGTCGTGCTGAAGTACGCCGGCAATCCGATCGCCACCGCCGAGTACGACCGATTCGACCGCGCCACGCTGGTGCTCGCCATGCCGGTCCACATGGAGAGGGGAGCGAGCCGGACCTTCGAAGTGTTCGCCGACATCGCGCCTGATACCCGCGCGACGTCGACCGACACGATCTTCACGTACATGGACGACGTCACCGACGTCACCGCGTTCGGCAACACCTTCGGTTTCGCCTCCGGCGTCACCACGCAGACCGCTTTCGGCGGCTCGTATGACGGCGTCGGCTGCGTCCTTGGAGGCGGCAACTGCTCGTCGGTCGGCATCGAAGGCGGCCAGATCACGCTGACCTTCAACGGTCCGGCCAGCCACGACCTTCCGACCAACGGCAAGGACCAGGAGCTCTTCAACTTCACGATGGCCTCGCAGTCGAACGTCGAGGTCCGCAACACCGCCTTCCAGCTCGACACGACGAGCGGCGATCTCGACAACGACGCGACCGCGTTCTACACGGACGTGAAGCTCGTCGACACGGCCACCGGCACGGTCGTCGCCGGTCCGCTCGATGTCCCGGTCGTCGCCGGCGCCAACACCAACGCGACGCTGACCTTCACCGACATCTACAACCTGTCGGCCGGTCAGGCGCGCACCTTCAAGCTCACCGCCGACGTCGCCTCCGTCACTCCGACGAACTCGACGGTCCGCGCGACCCTCAACGCCTTCGGTAGCTCGTCGATCCGCAATCTCAGCAACAGCACCTTCGTGGCCACGAGCGACATCGTTCCGTCGACCAACATGATCGGCAACGCCCACACGGTGAAGACGCCGACGCTGAACGTCTCCGCCGCCTCGACGCCCGTCGCCCAGACCTACATCCAGGGCTCCCAGGCCATCCAGCTCGCGGGCTTCAACCTGAAGGCGGGGGATTCGCAGGACATGAAGGTCACGAGCCTCACGGTCACCTGCTTCGTCGACGGCAACCTCGACGCCACCTTCCTGCAGGGCCAGGACACCACCGGCGAGACCAAGCTCTGCACCGACATCCTCCAGTCCGCCAAGCTTTGGAACGGCACCACGCAGCTCGGCGACACCAAGTCGCCGACCACTTCGACCGCGCCCGGCAACGGCGGCCTGCTCCAGTTCACCAACCTGAACCTCACGGTGCCGAAGGGGCAGACGCTCACGGTCGTCGTCACCGGCAACATCTCCGGCTCGATCGCCAATCTTAACGACCGCATCTCGCTGCGCGTGACCGGCGCGGCCAGCGTCGTCGCCCAGGACCCTGACGGCAACGCCGTGACCGCCGCCGGCACGTTCTCCGTGAACGGCCCCTCGATCACCATCGCCGCCTCGGGTACGATCAGCGTGGCGCTCGCCCCGGATGACAGCGAGTCCGAAGCCGGTCTCGTGGTCGGCGGCAGCTCCAACGTCGTGCTGTCCAAGTACCGCATGACCGCCCAGAACGAAGAGTTGAAGCTCACCAAGGCTCGCATCGGCGTCTCCGTCGCCGCGAGCATCGCCATCTCGAGCATCTCGCTCTATGACGGCGCGACCCTCGTCGGCGGTCCGACCGCGGTCGACTCGAACGGCCATGCGGACTTCTCGGGCATGAACTTCGTCATTCCGAAGGATGCCTCCAAGACGCTCACGGTGAAGGCTTCGTTGAACGCGGTCGGTCCGTCGGGCGCCGCGTCCGGCACGGACCTCGTCACGCAGCTCTGCGAGGGCCTCGGCGGCCCGTGCGTCTCGGGTCTCGGCTCCTCCGACGTCGGCACGTTCGAGGTCCGCGGCACGTCCGCGGGCTCGAGCACCCTGCTCACCTCGTTCCCCGGCGTCGATCTCACCGCCCGCACCAAGATCCTCCGCAAGACCAAGCCCACCGTCTCCATCGTCGCGCTCCCCAGCTCGACGCTGACCAACGGCACCGTCGTCATCTCCCGCTTCACGGTCAGCGCTGACGCCGCGGAACAGATCGCGCTCAAGAAGATCACGTTCACCTCGGCGCTCAACAACGTCGGCGGCGCGGCCCTCGCGCTCTCCGCTGCGGGCGCGGACTCCAACGTCCGCGAGGTCGGCCAGGGCTCGAACATCGCCGGCGCGACCAGCTACAGCGTTCCCTGCGGAACGTCCGGAACGTGCGTCATCGAGGTCGCCTTCGCCAGCGAGCAGACCATCGCCGCCGGCACCTCCAAGACCTACGAACTGCGCGTGACCGTCGCGGGCGCCGACGCTGCCGGCGAATCCGCCAGCACCTCGCTCCTCGGCGACGCCGTCAATGAGACCGGTTGGGTCGCGACCCCCGGCCCCGGCTTCACGCTCGATACCTCGAACGACAGCGCGAACAACGGCAACCTCAGGAACTTCCTCTGGTCCGACAACAGCGCCGTCCCGCACGTCGACAGCCCCAGCGCCGCCACCGCCCCCTTCACCGGATCCGGCGATTGGACGAACGGCAATCTGATAAAGGTGTTGCCTTCCGACACGCAGACGATGACGAGGTCGTAGCCCCCCCCCCTCTGTCATCCCGGCCCGCGACCCGGGATCCACGCAAAAGACCGCCTGCACGGGCGGTCTTTGCATTGTCTCCAGCACGGTCGACGGCCGACGTGGACCGCGGGTCAAGCCCGGGGTGACATACGAGTTGTCATCCCGGCCCGCGAGCCGGGATCCACGGCAAGATCATTCCACTCCGGGTTATTCTTCTCGATCAGTTCGATCTTCCAACAGCGTCTCCATCCCTTCAAACGTTTTTCACGTTCTAAGGCTCCACGGACGTCGTTCGTTGATTCGACATAGACAAGGTCGTGTACACGGTATTCTTTGGTAAAACCGTCGAACACGCCGCTTTTATGTTGGGCAACCCGCTTCTCAAGGTCACTCGTTACTCCAACGTAAATCGTACCCTTTCGACCGCTCGCCATGATGTACACGTAGTATGTTTTCATGATGGCGATATATAGGACGCCGTGGACCCCGGGTCAAGCCCGGGGTGACATGGTCATTCCGGCCACACCCTATTGTCATCCCGGCCCCCGAGCCGGGATCCACGGTGGCCGGAATGTGGTTTCGTTCTCTTTTTGCTTTGTTCTCAGCGTTTTATGCTATAGTGAAACTGATTTTTAACCCTCCTATGTCCACCTATCGCCGCCTCGTCGCCGCTGCCGCTACCTTGGGTCTTCTCGTCTCAAGTGCGGCCCCGGCGCTCGCCGTCACGCCGTCGTACACGTATCTCCAAGACACCGACCTCCAGGTCGGCAGCCACTTGCTGCGCATCGCGGCGGGTTCGCAGCGGGAGGGGATGACCGTCGGTGCGACCAGTGTCGCCATCAACGTCGCCGCCGGCGAAGCCTTCATTCTTTGGTACCCGGGCCCTGACCCGAAGACCCTCGAGAACGACGCTGGCCAGCCCGTCTGCAACGTCACGCCCGACCGCAACAACCAGATGACCCTGAACGGCCCGCTGACCGTGACGATCACACCGACGACGACCGGCTGTGTCACCACGAACGCCGCCTCGAACGGCACGCCCAAGCTGACGCTCGTCCAGCCGAACGGCGGCCAGACGATGAAGGCCGGCGACGTTATCCAGGTTCTCTGGTCCACCTCCGGGACCCTCGCGAGCCTGCGCCTCGCGCTCTCGGCCGACGGCGGCCAGAGCATCCTCAGCCAGATCGCGACCGACGAGATCAACGACGGCTTCTATTCCTGGACCGTCCCGACCATCACCACGACGAGCCAGGCGCGATTGCGCGTGGACGGCTTCGACCAGGGCCGCGTCGTCGCCTTCGACCTGTCAGACGCCGATTTCACCATCCAGGGCACGCCGCCGACGCAGGATGGTGAAGAGCAGACGCCGACGCCGGTCGTCGGCTATGACCCGGTGATCGCGACGGCGGAGACGGTCAGCATCGATGACAACCAGGACTTCGAGCCGCCGGCCGACGGCGCGACCTCGGCCTGCATCGAAGGTCTGCGCATCAAGGGCCTTTCGAGCCCCGCGGTCTACTACTGTGGCCGCGACGGCAAGCGCCATGCCTTCCCCAACCAGAAGATCCACGCCTCTTGGTTCGCCGACTTCAACGGCGTCAGCACCGTCTCCGACGCCACGCTGGCCACGATCGCGCTCGGCGCGAACGTGAAGTACCGCCCCGGCGTCCGCATGCTCAAGATCCAGACCGATCCCAAGGTCTACGCCGTCGCCAAGGGCGGCGTGCTCCGCTGGGTCCAGGACCAGAACTCCGCCGCCGCCCTCTACGGCGCCGAGTGGAACACCAAGATCGACGACATTTCCGACGCCTTCTTCACCGACTACACCATCGGCGACCCGGTCCCGATGCCGCCGCCGGAAGAATAAAGAACAAAGAGCAAAGACTGATAAAGACCAAAGAACAGAGAACAAAGACGTCCGCTCGGTCCGGACGTCTTTTTCTATCCCACCCGTCCAGCCGGCGGCGTCTTTTTAAATTGATCATGGACTGTATACCGTCTCTGTTCTTTGGTCTTTTATCTAACAATCCAGTAGAATACCCCCATTACCAGGCCCTCGGCCCCCCCTTATCCGTCGCGAAAATATGCGAAATTCCTCGCTCGTCGCCAGGTACGCCCGCCATGCGGCGGCCATCGGTCTGCTCTTGTCCGCGCTGTCGGCGTCGCCGGCATCTGCGTTGACCTCGCTCTCGACCACCGGCATCGTCGTCGATAACTTCACGGCCAACGGCAACGTGAACATGGACGACGCCTCGGCCGACACCATCGTCATCGGCCAGAACGGCGGGACGCCTGACACCGTTACCATCGCCGGTATCGGCAATCTGAACCTCACCAATACGGGGAACAACCTTACGCTGGCGTCGGGCGGCTTGTCCGCGAACGGCAACATCACCCTGACCGACAGCCAGTGGAGCATCTCGAACACCGGCGTGGCCGCTTTCGCCAGCGTCAACGGCCTGACCCTCACCTCCAATGCCGACGGCTTCTCGCTCGCCGGCGGCACCACCCCGCGCACGCTGACCGTCACGGGCGGCACGGTCACCCTGAATTCCACGGGAGCGGGTTCGAACCTGACGCTGCCGGGCACTGGCACGCTCGCGACCCTCGCCGGCAACGAGACCCTCACGAACAAGACCATCGACAAGGCTAGCAACACCCTCACCGGCGTCGCCTCTTCCGGTACGAACAGCGATATCACTTCGCTGACGGGACTCTCCACTCCGCTTTCCGTGGGGCAGGGCGGGACCGGCGGGACCTCGTTCACGGTCGGAGCCCTGATCAAGGGCAACGGCACTTCCGCCTTCGGCACGGTCGCCGCGCCGACCGGTACGATCGTGGGCACCAGCGACGCCCAGACGCTCACCAACAAGACGCTGACCGGCGCGACCCTCAGCCTTGATGACACCGGATCCTCCTTCAACCTCCTTGTCGTGCCGACGTCGTCGCCGTCGCTCACTGCCGACCGCCAGCTCACTTTCAACGTCAACAACGCCAACCGGATCATCACGCTCACGGGCGACCTTAGCACCGCCGGCACCGGCCCGATCACCTTCACCTCCGCAGGCGTGACCAACCTCACGTTGCCGACCACCGGCACGGTCACGGCGCTCGGCAATTCGACCACGGGCACCGGCACGACCATCGTTCTGGGTACGGCACCGACGCTCTCGCTGCCGCGCATCGGCACGATCAACGATACCAACGGCGTGGCCGCGCTCACGTTCAACCCGACCGCTTCCGCGGTGAACGCCTTCACGATGCTTAGCGGAGCAACGGGGGTTTCGCCGACGCTCTCGGTCACCGGCACTGATGCCAACATCGACATGAAGCTCCAGGCCAAAGGGACCGGGGGCCACGTCTTCCTGACCACGGCCACCAACAGCGACATCATCAGGCTCCAGCCCTTCGCGGCTGGCGCGTCGACGTTCATCGGTACGCTCACTTCGTCCGATCTTACGGGCAATCAGACCTGGACCCTGCCCGCCACCGGCGGCACCATCGCCCTCACCTCCGACATCACCAACGTGTCCGGCTGGACCGACGGCGGCGCCACGGTGTCGACCATCACGGCCACGGACAACGCCGTCATCGGCGGATCGACGGCGGGCGGCAAGCTCCAGGTGGAGACGACCGGTTCGCCGACGGTGAAGGGGTTGATCGTCAAAGGCGATGCTTCGCAGACCGCCAGCCTGCAAGAATGGTTCAGGGGTTCGACGCTGGTCGCCAAGCTCGATAACTTCGGCAACTTCATCGCCGACGGCAACGGCGGCACGTATACGATGAACACGGCCGCGACCACGACCGTGGACCTCTTCAATACGGTCGCGACGACGATGAACATCGGCGGAGCCGCGACCACGATGAACATCGGCGCGAACGGAGGCTCGATGTTGCTTCGGTCCAACGTGACCACGGGCGGCACCATCACTGCGGGCTCGACGCTCAATGCCAACGGCGTGTCGCTCATCCTCGACGCCGACAACGCCACCGCTGCAGCGAACGTGAGCATCATCGCCAACCAGGGAGCGAGCCTGGACGGCGTCCTGCGCTACAACGCCACCAGCACCAAGTGGGAGACCTCGTCCGACGGCGGCACCACGTTCACCGACCTTGCGTCGAGCGGGCTTACGGGTACCGGCGCTGCGGGAGGCGTGGCCTTCTGGACCAATCCGTCCACCCTGTCGAACGACGCCTCCTTCTTCTGGGACAATACCAACAAGCGCCTCGGTCTCGGCACCAATGCCCCGGCTTCAGCGCTGACGGTCGTCGCTTCGAGCGCGCTGACGGCTAATACGATCGCCGGGCTGCAGCTCGATGCGATGACGACGGGGGTGCCGGCCGCCGGCTTCGGTGCGGGCATCATTTTCCGCGCCGAAGACACCAACGCCACGGCCGATCTGGTCGCGAGCATCGACGCCGTCTACACCGATGCCCTGCACACCTCTGAAGACACCGAGCTCCGGTTCTTCACCCGGAGCGCCGGCGGCGGCCTCACGAACGCTCTCACGATCGGCAATACCGGCAACCTGACCACCAGCGGCAGCCTCGTGATCGGCACGGGCAGCGCGCCGATCGCCAGGCACTTCTCCGTCACGCAGGTCGTGGTCGCGCCGGCCATCCCCGCCGATTCGTGCGCGCTCTACGGCACCGTGAACATCGCCGGGGCCCTGCCGGGCGATTCCGTCGTCGCCACGCCGACGGCGACCGGCAGCGGCATCGAAGAGAGCGCCCTTTCCTGGAACTCCTACGTAGCCTCCTCGAACCAGGTGGCCATCAGAGCCTGCAATCCGACGTCCGGCGTGATCGACGTGGGGGACACGCAGGTCTGGCGCGTCGACGTCTGGAAGCACTAGGCCGGCTTGCGTCCTATGAGCCGCTATATGCACCCGCGTCTTTGGCTGAAACGGCTCGCCCTGTCCCTGGGCGCCGTGGTCTTGTCGCTCGTCGGCTTCTCGTCCGCGACGAACGCCGCCAACTATTCCTTCACGGACACGATCCCGGTGACGCTCACCGGCTCCGGCATCACCCTGGAGATCGTCGCCGGCTCGCTCGCGGATTCGATCGACATCAACGCCAGCAGCATCACCATCACGGTCGCAGGCGGCGAATCGCTGGTGCTCAGGTATCCCTCGCCGGCCGGATCGCTGAATAACGACCGCGGCCTCACGACCTGCAACAACGTCGGCGGGAACAACGATGTGACCGTCCCTGGCCCCATCACGGTCACCTTCACGCCGGATTCCACGGCCGCATGTCCCGTGGCGGCCGGCGGAGGCGGCGGTGGCGGTGGGGGAGGAGGCACGTCCGCGCCGTCGATCTTCGTGGTCCAGCCCAACGGGGGCCAGACCCTCGACGCGGGAACGCAGGTGAACATCTTCTGGTCGACGGGCGGCAGCAGCATCGGCTCCGTGCGCCTTTCCCTGTCGACGGACGGGGGAGCCACCTGGCCGACCATCATCGCCCCGAACGAGGCCAACGACGGCGTCTTCTCATGGACCGTCCCTGACCTCGCCACGACCCGCGGACGCATCAAGGCCGAAGGGCTCGGCACCGGCGGGGTCCTCGTGGCTTCCGACGTGAGCGACACCGACTTCACCATCCGCGTACTGCCGGCGACCGTCGTTCCGGCGCCGACCATCGACGTCGACAAGAACCTCACGCCGCCTCCCGCTCCCGCGCTGTGCCTGGGAGGGACGCGGATCAAGCTGCCGAACGACTTCAACCCGGCCACGCAGGCGGACAGCGCCGTCTATTACTGCGGCAAGGACGGCAAGCGCTACGTCTTCCCGAACCAGGAGACCTATCTCAGCTGGTACCCTGATTTCACCGGCATCGTGATCATCGCGGCGGACATCCTCGCCCAGATCCCCATCGGCGGCAACATCACCTTCAAGCCCGGCTCGCTCGTGAAGGTCCAGACCGACCCCAAGGTCTACGTCGTCTCCCTCGGCGGCGTGCTGCGCTGGATCCCCACCGAGGCCATCGCCATCACCCTCTTCGGCACCAGCTGGGCCAAACTGGTCCACGACGTGCCCGACGTGTTCTTCCTGAACTACATCATCGGCGCGCCGATGATGTAGAAAGTAGAGACTATTATAAAGAAGGCGGGCCTGGGCCCGCCTTTTGTCATCCCGGCCTCCGAGCCGGGATCCACGGCGGTCGTCCGGTCGTGGACCCCGGGTCAAGCCCGGGGTGACGATAATGCCCCCACCTTTTCAACTCCGGTCCGCCGTGCCATACTGCCCGAGCGGCCTTTTTACCGCCGCATTGTAGAGGTGACCACATGATCTCAGCGATCATCACCATCGTCGGCCTCCTGGTCCTCGAAGTCGTCCAGAGCATCGACAACGCCATCGTGAACGCGCACATGCTCAAGACGATGAGCGAGAAGGCGCGGAAGTGGTTCCTCCTGTGGGGGATCCTCACGGCGGTCTTCGTCG
>JGI10216J12902_100215119_pt1 | contig 10411 bp, 11 predicted proteins | sample KanNatreferecore_FD_12902 | JGI IMG/M metagenome (IMG submission 12902)
CTGGGGTCCGTCGAGGAGGGACGCGAGCTGCTCGAGTCCGGCGCGGGCCTGCCGCAGGAGCGTGTGGCGACCCCTGACTTCCCCGGCGCGGGCTGGGCGGTCCTCCAGCAGGGGCACCGGGTGCTCCACCGCGCGGCCCGGTTGGAGGAACCCTACCCGCGGATCTCGATCGTCGGGTCGTACTGGACCGTGCTCGCCGACCGTGACGATCCGACCGATCTGCCGACGATCCTCAAGATCGACGGCCCCGAGATCGCCCTCGTCGAGTGGAGCCGCTATCAGGCCCTGGTCGCGGCGCATCGGCTCGAGCACTTCGCGCAGACGAAGACGGATTTCGCGCGCCCGGCCGACGAGCTCCAACGGGAGCTGCGCGCAATCGCGGCGCGGCTCGAGGAGGCGGCCGCCGTATTTGACGGTCCTCCCGAGGGGAGGCTCATCTCCTTCGGCGCGGGCACGTGAACGCCGACCCACGCTCACGACGCATCGCAGTCGTCGCGGACTCCCTGCTCGACGCCCTGCTGCCACGGCTACACGACGACGGCTTCGGGACGATCCAGCTCCCGCCCGCGGACCTGGAGCCCGAGGTCACGTCCGCGTGGCTCGAGCAGGTCGCGGAGCACGTCGCCGAGTTCGTCCGCAACGACTACGAGGTCGTGCTCGCCGACGATGGCTCGAACGAGGAGGAGCTCCGCGAGGCGCTCGCAGGACTCGGCGTCGGGCCGCTGCCTCAGTACGCCATCCAGCCGCCGTCGACGAGCAGGTTGACGCCCGAGCCGTAGCAGCAGTCGTCCGAGGCGACGCCCGTCACGTCCTGCTCCGCGGACGGGCAGTAGGGTAGGCCGATGACGCCGCGCTTCCGCGTCGGCCTCCTCGGCGCCGGGTGGATCGCCGCCGACCACGTCGCAGCGCTGGCGAAGCGCGACGATGCCGAGCTCGTCGCGGTCTGCGATCTCGACCATACGAGCGCGGCGCGCCTGGCCCCCACTGGCGCGTCGTTGTACGAGCGGTGGGAGGAGCTGCTCGAGCTGGAGCGTCTCGATGCAGTCTGGGTTTGCCTGCCGCCGCTCGCACACCGCGCGCCGACTGTCGCAGCGCTGCAGCGCGGGGTCCACGTCTATCTCGAGAAGCCGATCGCGCGGACGCCGGACGACGCGGCGGCGATCGTCGACGCGGCCGAACGCAGCGAGGCAGTCTGCGCCGTCGGCTACCAGTGGCATGCGACAGAGGTGCTCGACGACCTGCGAGGCGCGCTCGCCGGCCAGGACGTCGCACTGCTCGTGGGTCGCAGCATCGGGCCGACCGGCAGCAGGCCGTGGTTCCTCGACCGGTCGCAGGGCGGCGGCAACGTGCTAGAGCGTGGCAGTCACCAGATCGACCTGATGCGGACGATCGCCGGCGAGGTGGTTCGCGTTCAGGCGGCCGCCTCCAGGGTGTTGCTCGGGCAGGCGGAGGGAGACCGCGGCGACATCGAGGATGCGGCGACGCTCGTTCTGCACCTCGAGAGCGGCGCCCTCGCGACGATCGTCGTCGGCTGGACGCGTCGCGGCCAGCCCGGTCTGTACGACGTGGACGTCATCGCGACGGAGGCGACGCTGCACCTGACGCTCGACCCGGAGTTCTCGCTGGGCGGCGTGTCCAGGGGGCAACCGGTGGAGGCGCGCGGCACCGAGCACCCGTTCGAGCGGACGATCGCGCGCTTCCTCGAGGCGGCGCGGGCAGGCGACTCCTCGCGCGTCTTCTGCACTCCCGCCGACGCCGCGCGAACGCTCGCAGTCGCGGTCGCGTGCGAGCGCGCGCTGGACTCGGGCGAGACAGTCGCCGTGTGATCAGCCGAGGAGTCGATTCGAGCGTACGAGGTCGCGCACGCGCTCGACGTCGGCGCCGAGCGGCCGGTCCTCGACGAGCGGCGGGACGACCGAGCCGAGCAGTTCGCATGCCCGCGCGAGCGGCGGCGGCAGCTGCACCTCGCGCAGGCTCTGCGCCATCCGGAGTGCAACCAACTCGTAGGCGAGAACGAGCTCGACGTTGTCGAGCAGCCGGCGCAGCTTGTCCGCCGCCAGGAACGCAAACGCCTGGAAGTCCTCCTGGCCGGCGGACGTGTCCGCCGCGTTGACGGAGGCTGGTGCCGCAAGCAGCCGGTTCTCGGCGCACAGAGCCACAACGGCCTTGTGGACGACGGACGCGCCCGTCTGCCTCCCCGGCTCGCGCGCGAGCTGCTCCGAGAGGCCGGAAAATCGGCTATCGAGCAACCGATGGAGTCTCTTCTCTGCGAGATTCGCTAGCTGCGCGAACGCGATCGCGAGCGCGTCGAGCCCGAAGGCGATCGCCTGGGAGTGGAAGTTGCCGGTCGGGTAGAAGCCTTCCGGCTCGCCCTCTTCGGCGAGCAGGTAGAGCGGGCTATCCGTGACCGCCTTGACCTCGCGCTCGAGTTGGCGCTCGACGGCCTCCAGCACGTCGAGTACTGCACCGTGTACCTGCGGCGCGACCCGGAACGACACGGGCGCCTGAGGCTGGTCGCACCACTCCCCGCCGCCGAGAAGCTCGAGCAGGCGCTCGTGTACAAGCAGCTGGCCACGGTCGCCTTTCAACCGTCCGATTCGCAGCGAGAACGGCCGTGAGGACGCACCGACGAGCGCGGCGGCGAGCGCGGCGGCAAGCGTCGCATGCTCGAGGAGAGTCGGCGCGCGCTCGATCGCGTACAGCGCGACGGCGGGTGCGAAGGGGGCGCCGTTGACCAGGGCCAGCCCTTCCTTCAGGCCGGGTTCGTACGGATCGGCCCCCCGAGCGGCGAGCGCCTCGGCCGCCGCCACGCGGTGGGCGTCCTCGAGAACGAAGCCCTCGCCGACGAACGTCTGGAACAGATGCGCGAGGGGAATGATCTCGCCGGCCGAGCCGTGAGGGCCGACGGGCACGTACGGCGTCCAGCCGTCGTTCAGCCTCTCGGCGAGCAAGACGCAGAGCTCAGCGCTCACGCCGGCGTGGCCGCTGAGGAACCCCGTCAGCCGTAGCAGCATCGCACCCCGCACGACCTCGCGCGGGCAGGGCGGACCGATGCCGACGGCGCGGCCGAGCAGGATCGAGCGCTGCAGCGCGACACGATCGGCAGGGGCCACGGCGTGCTTCGAGAAGTAGCCGAGGCCGGTCGTGACACCGTATGCGGGAGTTCCTGCGTCAAGAGCGTCCAGCATGGCTGCGCGTCGCTCTTCGACCAGGCGCAGCGCCGCGGGGGCGATCTCGACGTGCTCGCCGCCGACGATCCGCCGGTACAGCTCGATGTCGAGCACGTCGTGTCGGTCGAGCAGGATCATCGGTAGCGGAGAACGGTTCCGATGCCGCGGTCGACGGCGTGCTCGAGCAGGAGCGTGCCAAGCGCGACGTCGCAGATCGCGAGGCCCCGGTGCCAGAAGAGGATGCGCTCGTCGTCGCGCTCCCGCCCCGCTTTTCGCCCGACGACGACGTCGGCCAGCTCGCCGTGGAGCGTGTCCTCGCTCAGCAGTCCCCGCTCCACGTGCGGCGTCAAGGCGCCGAAGCGCCCGCCGACCTTGCACTGGCTCCAGTCGTCGACGACGACCTTGCTCATGACGTCGAGGAGATCGAGCTCGACCGCGCTCACCGTACCGTAGGGCACGATGAGCGCCCCCTCGGCGATCCACGCTGTCCGTAGCACCGGCTCGGGCTCGACCAGCCGCGTCGCCTCGACGACGATATCGGCCCCCTCCGCCGCCTCCTCCGCCGTCGCCACGACTCGGATCGGCTTGCCGAGCTCGCGCTCCAGGGCGTGGCCGAACTCGTCCCGCGACTCAGGCCGGCGGCTCGTGACGCGGATCTCGTCGAAGTCGAACAAGAAGTCGAGCAGCACGACGTTCCAGAACGCCGTCCCGCGCGAGCCGATGTGGCCGAGCACGCGAGCGTCGGGTCGAGCGAGGTACTTGGCTCCGACAGCGGTCAGTGCGCCGGTGCGACGCGAGGTGAGATCCGCCGCGTCGACGATCGCCGTCGGCGCGCCGGTCGACGGGTCGTAGAGCGTCAGCAGGCCGAGCTCGGACGGCAGGCCGTGCCGGTAGTTGTCGACGAAGTCGCCGACGACCTTGACGCCGGCCGTGCCGAGCGGCGCCACGAACGCGCGCAGGACATTCCAGTGGCCCCTGAAGGACTCACCGGGCTCGAGATGGACGCGAGGCTCGAGCACGACGTCGCCCCTACCCTGCGCGCGGACGACGTCCTCGATCGCCGCGATCACCTCGGCGGGCCCCGGCGCGAGCCGGCGAACGTCCTCGGCCGAGAGGAAGCGGACGTCGAGCGTCAGCCGTCACTCCGATGGAAGCGATCCTCGAGCAGCGGCGCCATTCTCTCCGAAACTCGGCCGGACGCGGAACGAATCGAGGCGGCGAACATCCCCGGCGGCGCGGTACGGTTGTGCAGGCGGATGGCCGGCTGGTTGCGATCGCTTCTCGTGCCCGCGGCGCGGAGGCTGCCCTCGAACGCCGAGTACCTTGCTCATCTCGACGCCGCCGCCGCCGACCGGACGCTCATACGGCTCGCATCGAACGAGAGCACCGAGCCTCCGTCCCCGCGCGTGCGCGAGGCGCTCGACCGCGCGTACCTCGATGCGAACCTCTCGCCGCCGACGGTCCCGCCGCTCCGGCATGCGCTTGCGGAGCGCTACGGCGTCGGCGTCGATCGTGTCCTGGTGGGGGCAGGCTCGACCGAGCTGATCGACGCGACCCTCCGTACGTTCGTGCGCGCGGGAGACGAGGTCGTGCTGCCGCGACCGTCGTGGCCGGTCTTCCGGCGACGTCTCGAGGCGCTCGAGGCGCGGGTCATCGACGTGCCGCTCGTGTCCGACGAACGGACCTACGCGTACGACGTCGACGCTCTCCTCGCCGCGATCACGAAACGGACGAAGCTGCTGGTCGTCTGCACGCCGAACAATCCGACCGGCAACTCGCTGACCCTCGACGACGTGCGGCGGTGCACCGCCGCAGGCCCACTGCTCCTGCTCGACGCCGCTTACGCCGATTTCGACGAGGACGTCGACGTCACATCCGTCATCCACGAGTCGGACCGCGTCGTCCTCACGCGCACGTTCTCGAAGGCCTACTGCCTCGCAGGGCTCCGCGTCGGCTACGCCCTCGCTGACTCGACCGTCCTCGACTACGTCGATCGCTTCCTCGTTCCAGGAAGCTCGGTCAGTTCCGCCGCGCTGCACGCGGCCCTTGCGGCCCTCGAGGACGAGGATCACCACCGTCGCCAGGTCGAGCGGATCCGCTCGGAGCGCGCTCGGCTCACCGCCGAGTTGCGGGACCGCGGTATCCGCGCCTACGACTCGAAGGGGAACTTCGTGGCGATACAGGCTCCGGACGGCGCACGCGCGCTCGCAGCCGCGATCCTCGCGCACGGCGTCGTCGTGCGCGTGATGGACGAGCGGCTGGTCCGCATCACCGTCGGGCGCCGCGAAGAGAACGATGCGCTGCTCGCGGCCTTCGAGCTGGAGCGCGCCTAGCGCGCGAGCTCGAGCGCCGCACCGAGAAGCACGTTTGCCCCGTTCACGCAGTCACTCCATTCCGTGTGCTCGCCGGGCTGGTGGCTGACGCCGCCCGTGGAGGGGACGAGGATCATGCCTGCGACCCGGGCTCACGACGGGCGTCGGCGGGAGAGAGCGGCAGCGGCACCGTCGCTGATCCTATAGTTGCGACGCCGTGATTCCCGAGCCAGTGCGCGCGCAACCTCGTCGGCTACGGCGTCGTCGTCAACGTGGTGCCCGTCTACGCGGAGGGGTCCGAGCACTCGGTCCTGTGACGCTCGGGCTCGAGCAGCTCGTACAGGAAGGGGCCGACCGGCCGACGCTGCTGACGGTCGCGGTGCACGCACGTTGGACGTGACTCTCGACGATCTGGACGGTCGCATCGGCGAGGGCTGGAGCGGCGACCCTCCGGACGGTGCCCACGTGAACGTCGTGCTCGCCCGCCGCGGCAGCGCGACCGCAGCGGCCGCATTGACCATGCTCGCCAACCCCGCGCCGGGACACACGCCGGTCCTCGTCTGCGTGGGGCCAACGCAACAGGACTACGAGCCGGTGTGGCCTCCTACCCTGATGATGAACAAGGCCACGGCGCTCGCCGAGCGGCATCAGACGATTACCTGGGGCGCCGCGCAGCTCGGCATCGGGCAGGGTGTGCTCGACGCCGTCGCCGACGGGCTGATCGATGCGACCGGCGACCTGCTGGTGCTCGTCGCGGTCTGGATCGACCCGCAGGCCGGGGACGAGACCGCGGTACGGGTCGCGAGCCGTGCCGCGACGCGAAAGGCGCTCGGGGTCTGTACCGAGGGACGCGATCCCCAGGCGGCCGCCACCCTCGTCGAGCGGCGAGACTCACTCACGAACCCGTTCTACGGGGGCGAGTGATGCGAATCGCCTCCATCGAGACCCGCCGCTATCGATTTCCGCTCGATCCACCGTTCTCGGCCGCGTGGGACCCGGTGCCCCGCCGGCATCAGGACGCGACGCTGGTGATGGTCCGCTCGGACGAGGGACTGGAGGGATACGCGAGCGGCGACGCCCTGCCCGACCGCGAGATCCTCGAGCGCGTCCTCGTCGGCGTCGACCCGCTGCGCACGGAGGTCGTGCGGAGCATCTGCGAGACGGTCGACTTCTTCGGCGCACGCCCCTGGACGCTCGAGGTCGCGGTCTGGGATCTCCTGGGCAAGGCCGTCGGGCAGCCGCTCTGGCGACTGCTCGGGGGCGGAAACGAGCGACTTCTCGCGTACGTGTCGACCGGCGAGCTCGTCCCCGCAGAGGAGCGGGTCCGGCGCTGCGTGGCACTCCGCGAGGCCGGCGCCAAGGCGGTGAAGATCCGGCTGCACTCGGCAGACTGGCGGCTCGATCTGCCGGTGCTCGAGGCCGTGCGAGAAGCCGTGGGTCCCGACCTCGAGATCATGGTCGACGCAAATCAGGGCTGGCGCATGCCGGGCGACATCGCGCCGCGCTGGGACGTTGCCACCGCTGCTTCGTTCGCGCGCGAGCTCGAGCCGCTCCGCGTGTACTGGCTCGAGGAGCCGTTGCGGACCGACGACCTCGACGGCTACGCAACGCTGCGGCGTCGCACCGACATCCGCCTCGCGGCAGGCGAGATGGTTCGGTCGGCCGCAGAGGCACGCGATCTCGTACTACGCGGCGGGATCGACGTCGTGCAGACGGACGTGGTCCTCTCGGGCGGCATCGGCGGCTGCAGACGGATCGCCGCGCTCGCCGACCTCGCAGGACGCGCGTGGAGCCCGCACACGTGGTCGAACGGCTACGGCCTGCTCGCGAACCTGCACGCTGCGCTCGCCTTCTCGAGCTGCCCATTCGTCGAGGTGCCCCACGACCCGCCGGCGTGGAGCCCCGACCGCCGCGACTGGCTGCTGCCAACGACGCTCGAGATCGGCCCGGACGGGACCATCGCGCCGCCGCCTGGGCCGGGGCTCGGCGTCGAGCCGGACTTCGACTCGCTCGAGCGCTACCGAGTCGGATGAACGTCCGGGCCGCCGTCCTTCGGGTGCCGGGAGCCGTCGCGATCGAGGAAGTCGAGCTCGACGCGCCGAAGGCCGGCGAGGTGCTCGTCCGCGTCGCCGCCGCGGGAGTCTGTCACTCGGACGTCCGCCTCGTAGACGGGGAGCTCGGCGAGGGCCGCTGGCCGATGGTTCTCGGCCACGAGGGAGCGGGCGTGGTCGAGGCGGTGGGCGACGACGTGAGCCATGTCAGGCCGGGCGATCCGGTCGGCTTCTGCATCGTGCCCTCCTGCCGCGAGTGCGCCGAGTGCCGGAGGGGCCGGCTCAACCTGTGCGTTCCGGCGGGCGAGAACGGCGTCCGCGGGACGCTGCTCGACGGCACGTCCCGTTTGCGGGACCGGGACGGCGCGTCGCTTCAGCATGCCCTGATGACCGCGTGCTTCGCGGAGCGGGCGGTCGTGGCGGCGAACTCGGCGGTTCCCATTCCCGCCGGCCTGCCGCTGTGGCAGGCCGCGCTGCTCGGATGCGCCGTAGTCACGGGGTTCGGGGCGGTTCGCAACGCCGCACGCGTGCAGCCAGGCGACAGCGTCGCCGTGATCGGCTGCGGCGGCGTCGGCCTGCAGGTGCTCGCCGCCGCGCGTCTTGCCGGCGCACATCCGTTGATCGCGGTCGACCTCGATCCGGCGAAGCTGGCGTTTGCGCGCGAGCGCGGCGCGACCCATGCGGCCGAAGGGGGCTCGGCAACGACCGCGGCGCGCGTCCGTCGGTTGACGCAGGGCGGCGTCGACCACGCCTTCGAAGTCGTCGGCCGGCCGGAGACGATGCGGCTCGCATGGGACGTGCTGCGCCCCGGCGGCACCGCAGTAGTCGTCGGCCTCGCGCCGAAGGGTGTCGAGGTCGCGCTGCCCGCGATCGAGTTCCTCTCGGACAAGGGAATTCGCGGCTCGTACTACGGGAACGGCGACCCGATGGTGGACGTGCCGGCGCTCGCCGGGCTGGCGCTCTCGGGCGAGCTCGATCTCGCCGGAGTCGTCACTCACACGGCGCCGCTGGACGGCGTCGTGGAGGCACTCGAACGCCTCCGTCGCGGCGAGGGAGCGCGGACCGTCCTCGTCCTCGACGGAGCGCTCGCCGGACGCTCTCCCGACTGAGCTCGGTACGAATCCGGCTCAGAAGCGTGGTGGCGGCCCACCTGTGTAGAACTCGTACTCCCCGTCGCGGGCGTAGCGCTCCGTGCAACGTCGGAGAGCCTTCTCGTCGAGCTCCACACCGAGCCCCGGCCCCGACGGAACGTCGACGATTCCGCCCTCGGGTGTGAACGGACCGCCGGCGATCACGTCGTCCGTCGTCCAGCGCAGAAGCGACTGGCTCGGCAGGTCCAGGTAGGTGGTGGCGGCAGCCAGGTGCAGGTATGCGGCCGTCGCAATGCCGAGGTCGCCGCTGTAGAACCAGAAGCGGACGCAACCGGCTTCGCAGGCAGCGATGAATCGGCACGTCCCCGCGATGCCTCCACAGAAACCGAGCCCGATCACGATCGCGTCGGGCACCCCAAGGCGAGCGGCGAGGTGCACGTCCGGCGTGTGCGCGGAAAACGGGATGTCCGTCGTACGCCGCAGCTCAGCCATTTCGGCGAACGAGCCGACCGGCTCCTCGATGCTCGCGATGCCGAACGGCTCGAGGAGTGCCAGCGCACGCCGGGCGGTGTCGAGCCGCCAGCCCATGTTCGCGTCGAGACGCAGCTCGCGCTCGGGACCGATGGCGGCCCGCAGCTCCCGGACGAGCGTCACGTCTTGCTCGACCGGATGCACGGCAACCTTGCCTTCGAACATCCGCGGGTCGTGCTCCTCGGCCATCCTCGCGCAGTAGGCGGCGACTTCGGCGGGCGTCTCTTCCCGCCCCGGCCGGTAGGCGAAGTACTCGGAGAACTCAACCTGCATGCGACACGCGCCGCCGAGCAGCTCGTAGAGCGGCACCCCGACCTCGCGCGCAGCGAGGTCCCAGAGTGCGATCTCGACGCCGGCGAGCGGATTGCGAACGAGCACCTTCGCATCGGTCCGGTGCTCGGGCGTCGCCGGCTCGAGACGCCCGAGCTTGGCAAGCACGTCCCCGGCATTCCTCCCGACGAGCGCCTGGCCGAGATCGTCGTCGAGCACCGCCGCGTCGTGCGGAGACGCACTCTCCCCCAGTCCGACGAGTCCGTCCTCAGTCGTCACGCGCACGACAGTCCGGCTGATACCCGGCACGACCCCGGACGCCATGAGGTACGTCGCCTCGAGCGGAACGTTCACCGGCCACGCTTCGACGCGGGAGATGCGGCCCATCGCGCGATCCTGCACGATCGGGATGCAGCGTTCAGTATGAGAGGATGATCGATCGCGCACGCTTCGAGGACTTGGCCACCTCCGTCCGTGTCCTCTGCCCTGAAGAATGCATGGCTCTGGCTCGATCCGCCGCGGACCTCTTCGACCTCGCAGCGCTCGAGCGAGAGGGCGGGGACCCGTACGTTCTCCTCTGGCGTACCGAGCACTCCGAGGCGTGGCTCAACAACTGGCGGGATCCCCGCGACACGGGGTTCCACGACCACGGAGGCTCATGCGTCGGCGTCTACGTCCTAGGGGGTCGTGCGCGGGCCGAGGCGCTCGTCATCGGCGGCCGGCGGCGCGTGACCGAGTTAGGAGCCGGCGATTCGTACGCCGCCCCCGCGACGGGCATTCATCGCATGGAGCATGAGCCCGGGGCCGTGACGATCCATGTGTACTCCCCGCCGCTCAGCGAGATCGGGCACTACGAGGTGGTTGACGGCGAGCTGCACAGGCATCCGGGCCCGTCCGACAAGGTCTCGCCGCCGAGCCCGGCGCTCTCCGCCACGCTCGCCGACCGCCCCGGCGACTAGATCGTTCATGAGAGTAGGCGTGCCGGG
>JGI10216J12902_100747879_pt1 | contig 10409 bp, 8 predicted proteins | sample KanNatreferecore_FD_12902 | JGI IMG/M metagenome (IMG submission 12902)
TCGGAGAACAAATGCGAATAGATCCCTCTGGGAAACAGACCTTCGATGACGCGATCGCTCTCGGTTGAAATGTGGAATTCTCCGGCTGGAGAAGCGCCTACGAGGACCCCCGCTCCATCGCGCAGCCAAGTTGGGCTATCATGGGCGCCGAGGTCCCATCGGATTAGCGCGGGTTGCTGGCGAAACTCGGCCATCTTTTCCTCGAGTCGCCGAACGCTCGTCCGCTGCCGTTGCCATTCTTCCGGCCACTTTTCCGCCGGTAATTCAGCGAGTCTGAGCCAGGCAGCCAGCGCCCCGGCGTCCGCTTTGATTAAATCCGCCTTCTCCTTCTCGTCCTTGGGCTTCCAATCATGGAGCCGTGCTCCGGTATCGTTCAGCCTTTCGATCCACATGTCCGCGATCCTGTCCCTCAGATCCCGTTTAACCCGCTTCATCTGCTCAACGTGGAGAATTTGCCGTTCGGGAAGATTCACATCGATGGTCGCTGGCCTGCAGCTCGCCATGACGCCGTAAAGTGCGTAAAAATCCGTCTGACTAATGGCGTCGAACTTATGATCGTGACATCGCGCACATGAGACGGTCAGGCCCAGAAATGCCTTGGTCAGTGTGTCGATTTGGTTGTCCGTAAAAGTTGCCTGCTCATCGAGCGCGTCGGTCGGAGTGTACCCATGCAGTACCATGCGATAGTGCGCCCCCCCGATCGCCGATTCATTGATCCCCGCGTCGGCGTCGATTCGCGGGTGCTCGAGTAAATCCCCGGCAATGTGCTCGCGGATAATCTGCGGCAGAGCCACGTCAGAGTTTAGCGCTCGGATGAGGTAGTCGCGATATCGCCACGCGTAAGGAATGTGGGGATCGCCCTCACTCCCGTGCGTCTCTGCGTATCTCATCCAATCCATCATATGTCGGGCCCATTTCTCGCCGAATCGGGGCGATGAAAGAGCCCGATCCACTGAATCTTCCCATGCCATCTTCGGGTCGCGCTCGAATGCGGCGATGAACTTGGCAATTTCATCGGGTGAAGGTGGTAAACCGGTCAAAATGTAGCTGAGCCGCCTGAAACGCACACGCGGGTCTGCATCCGGGGCCGGTTCGAGTCCTTCCGCTTCCATCGAAGCGCGAAGAAAACGATCCACCGGATGCGAGGACCACTCCGGATTCGCCCCCGCCGGCACGGCAGGATTCGAAATTGGCTGAAAGCTCCACCATCCTTTTCGTCGCTCGAGCACCGCACGCCAATGGGTGTCCTGCGCTAGGGCTTCTTTCGACGGTGGATGGTCGCGTGGATCCGGCGCACCCATGGCAATCCATCTCTCAAAGTCCGCGATAATCGCTGGCTCCAACTTCGCACCCTTGTCCGGCATCTTAAGGTCTGGATCCTCGTGTCGAATGGATTTCAGGAGCAGGCTTTCCTTTGGTTGTCCCGGCACAATGACCGCGCCCGAGTCGCCGCCCTTCTGCCAGCCCGCTCGGGAATCCAGGACCAGCCCGCCTTTCTTCTTCCCCGCCGTGCTGTGACATTCGTAACAGTCCTGTGCAAGGATCGGGCGGATACGGCTTTCGAAAAACTCGAGTTGTTCCGGGGGAATCGCGGCGTGACATGCCGCGACCGCCAGCGACAGGTTTAGCGTGACCAGTCGTTGGTAGGTTGAGGGCAGTGGCATTCGAGGATGTTTAACCTGAGGCGTCGACTGGCCTTAGCCATCGCGGGTGTGGCCTACAACACAGTGCCACGGAGAATTGTCACAGCAGCCCAGAAGTAAATTGCGAGTCCAGTTACATCCACCAGTGTGGCTACGAATGGGGCTGAGGATGTCGCCGGGTCGAGACCGAGTCGGCGTAGGAGAAGTGGCAGCATCGAGCCCGTGAGTGTGCCCCACAGGACTACCCCCATAATGGCGACAGCCACAACGAGCCCGATCAGCAGGTAGTGCGGCCCGTACACGTCGCTGAACTGCGCTGCCAGGACGACGCGGAAGAAACCGATGACTGCAAGAATCCCGCCGAGCAGGACACCGCTCAGGATCTCTTTTCGCAGCACTCGCCACCAGTCTCGCAACTGAACTTCGCCAAGCGACATCGCCCGGATGATCAGCGTGCTGGCCTGCGAGCCGGAATTGCCGCCAGTTGAAATGATGAGCGGCACGAACATCGAGAGCACGAAAGCCTTTTGCAGCGTATGCTCAAAGTAACTCATCGGGATGGTCGTCAGCATTTCCCCTAGAAAGAGCACGGAAAGCCAGATGACCCGTTTGCGCACGAGTTCGAATAGAGGCGCATCCATGTACGGTTCATCGAGTGCCTCGGTGCCACCCAGCTTTTGGATGTCTTCGGTTACCTCCTCTTCCTGCACGTCGAACATGTCGTCGCTGGTTATGATTCCGAGCAATTTGCCCTCGCTGTCCACTACTGGAAGCGTGTTCCGATCGTACTTCTTGAAAACCTCCAGTGCCTCGGCGGCTGGGTCCGTCGCGTGCAGTGCGACAAAGGACGAGTCGTGAATATCGTCCACGATCGTATCCAGCGGATGGATCAGGAACTCGCGAATTCGCACGTCGTCGATCAAACGCCCTCGTTCATCGGTCACGTAGATCACATTCAGGGTCTCCGAATCGCGCCCATGCTGGCGCACGTAATCGAGCACCTCGCGGATAGTCCAATGCGGTCCAACCTTGATGAAGTCGGGCGTCATCAACCGTCCGACCGAGCCCTCGGGATATCCCAGCAGCGCCTGTGCGATCTGCTTTTCTTCCGGAGAGAGAAGTTGAAGGAGTTGCGCCACCGCACTGCCGGGCAACTCCTCTAGAAGGGCTGTTCGATCATCCGCGGACATTTCATTCAGAATGCGCGCGGCATCGATCGTCCCCATTGCCTTCAACAGCGCTTCCTGCGCGTCCGCCTCGAGATATTCGAATACCTCGGCGGATTGCTGGTGCGGGAGAAGACGAAACACCACGACTCGATCCTGCTCCGGCAATTCGTTGATGATCTCCGCGACGTCCGCAGGCGTGAAATCGACTAGCGCCTCCCGCAGGCCCGCGAAATTGCGATCCTCGATGAGCGACTGAATTTCAGGTCCGATAAGATGACCGATCATGTGCTGCGCGTTGTCGTCGCGGTTCGCGCGCAGTGCCAAGACGAAAGTGGCCGAAATCGCAAATTGTTACGCAGGGCGCAATCACCGTGCGCCGTCCATCACGGCCAAGGCGGCCTTCTTTTTATCCTCTTCCTTGATCGTTGCGGCAAGCGCCCTCCGGAAATCCGTAAATCGGTAATAACGGACACGGTTCAACCGGCGACTCTTGCCTTCGCGATCGAGAAAATTGATTGCGTCGCCGATTGCACGCGGTCCGACCGACTCGTGCAGGCCAATCAGCAGCTTCATAACACCCGGCGCGCTTTTCAGCGAAGCGGGTGTTTGATTTACCGGTAGCGTCCGCTCGCGTGCCAGTGATCGCCAGCGACTGTCACCCAATGGTTGAAGAAGCGGTGAGCCTTTCAGTTTGTCTGCCAGGTGCTCCACGATCGTCACCCCTGTGTAGTGAGCCCATGAGTGGTGGTCTTCCATTGTTTTCAAATCTCCCCACATCGCAATCACATGCCCCAACTCGTGGCATAGTCCGTAGAACAAGAATTGTCCCTTTGGAGTGGGGGAACGAAGTTCTGACGCGTCGCTCACGGGAAAATCGATTTCAGAATGCCACGGAAACTCCGGTGCGAAGTGAGGGGGTTGTTTGATTTCTGGTTCAAGGTGAACACGCACGCGGAGTTTCTTGCCTGGAACCTTGGAGAATTCGGCAAAGCCGAAAACCTCGTCGTAGCCCTTGAGCACCGCATCCAGTACGTCGGCGAATCGCTCCAGATACCCGTTCGCAAAATCCCCAATGCCGCGCACCAAGAATCGCGGGCGTGAGACGATCCGCCCGAGTTTCTTGGCTTCGTCTGGAGAAACTTCCTCCAGTCGAAGCCGGATCCGATCAAAGTCAGCTGCCAGGTCGAGGTCGAGCGCCGCTTCCGCGCATTGGCGAAGAGCCGGGGCGAGCGCAGACTCTGGCTTTGCGTGAATGAGCCGCTGTAGGGCAGATTTCGCGTCCCCAGGCAGCTTGGTTGCGAGTGATGATTCCAGTGCCTGGCCCGGATTTCGAGCGTGATCGTCGTTAATTTTTGCGACTGCTTGAACGAAGCGAGTCGCGTCTTGATTGACCTGCGCGAGGAGAAGCGTGGGAAGGAATGCGAGGACGAGAATTGGCAGCTTCATGGAGGTAGTGGAATGACGTATGACGTCGTGGATTATTGGGGATTTCTTTTGATTACGCGTCGCGGGGCGAGGCGACTCTCCACAAGGGTTGGGACGTGAGGTTGGACCTCGTTAAAGCGAAAAGTTTCCTGACGCGTCCGATGTCGGTTCGCGACGAGGTTTGTTGGCCGCGTATTCCTTTCCTGCTACGATGCGCTGATGTTCAGAACTTCAGTCTTTATCCTGGCGAGCGGGCTTGCCGGTGTAATCGGATCCTCAGCGCAGGCGGATGACTCGTATGCGGCGCGGGCTGCGGAAGTAACCGACTACATTGAAACAAAGTTCCGGCAGAGCGGTTCCGGCGGCTTTGTGAAATCGACGGCTGACGCGAGTCCCGAAGATATGTGGGGAAACGGAGTACTGTTTTCGGCCTATGTGGCAGCGGCTCGCCACGACCGGGGAAAGTATGAAATGCGGCTGAAACAGTTTTTCGAGACCATGGACACCCATTGGGATGCCAAGGTGCTCATTCCAGGTTACGAGCCGCTGCCCACTGCGGGCGGAGGCTCGGACAAGTATTATGATGACAATGCGTGGATGGTGATCACGTTCCTCGAGGCGTATGAATTAACAGGAGATAAACGGTATCTTGATCGAGCCGATCTAACGCTGAAGTTTGTCTTGAGTGGCTGGGACGAGGAAGGGGGTGGCGGAATCTGGTGGCACGAGGGGCGGAAGGAGGGCACGAAGAATACGTGCGCCAATGCACCTGCTGCCGTTGGGTGCCTTCGCCTCGCGAGATATGTGCCAGCGGACAATGCAAAAATACTCGTGAAGAGAGCTGAAGAAATCACGCGATGGACCTCCGCTACGTTCCAGGACGAAGATGGTTTGTTCTGGGACTCAAAGAACATTGAGACCGGCCACATCAATCGCGGAAAGCTAACTTACAATACTGCCTTAATGATCCGAGCTTATCTTGGGCTGAATCGACAAACTGGCGATGAGACCGCTTTGGCGGAAGCCAAAAGGATCGGAAACGCCGCGGCCGTCTTCATGGGACGTCGCAGACCGGCGTACCGGAACCACGTCAAGTGGAGCCATTTGCTGGTCGAAGCGGATCTCGAACTATATCGTATCACGAAGGATGAGACGTTTCGCGTGCGGGCAAAACAGAATGCGGACTCACATTACACGTCCTGGAAATCAAATCCGCCTGCGGATGCGATAGCTAACGCTTCCATCGCTCGCGAGTTGTGGCTGGTGGCCGATAACGAGACAGAGGTCGGCCGCGCTTTTTGGGCAAAGGCGGACGTGCCGGCTTCAAACTAACGCGCCGGATGAACGACCCGGCTAGTGCGATTGCGCCGAAGGGCGATTAAACCAATGGCGGTGATTACGCCTGCCGCAGTGCCGTTTTCGGGAACTACGGACGCGTTGAACTGAATATTGTCGATCCGGGTCGAATTAATGCCGTTGGTGGAACCACTCACCGTCATCTTGATGTAAACGGTATCAGCATCGTTAACCGCATTTAGAACGGGAGTCAGCGTGTACGCTTGGTTGATGACGGATGTAGCGAATCCCGTATCGATCTGGCCCCACGGCAGGAACGTCGTTCCATCGAGGCTGTAAAGAAAAGTGAACAGGCTGACGCCGTAATCGCCACCGGAACTTACGGGCCGCTGTACTGCTAAGGAGAACTCAAGGGCTTCGTACCCATCCATGGAGAGCTTAAACACCATGCTCTTGCCGTCAATGCCGCCTTGTGCCGTGCGGTTGAAGAGCGCCATGGAGCCGCCATTCGGGGAACCGGTTACGGTTGCGAAATTGGTGCCAGCTGTGTTTGCGGTAATTCCATTCAGGGCACCCAATTCCGAGTCCCCGTTGATTGTGCCAACAAAGAAGCTGCTCGAACCATTGGTTCCATCGAGGTACAGGCTGGAGGTAGACTGGAAAGCTCCGGCATTGGCAACGAATACCCGTGGGGTTGTTGGAGGCATGAAGATGACCGTGCCGATTGGTCCGCTAGGATCCGTCGTGCCTTGGAAATCCCAACCGGCTATCAAAGCACCGCGTCCCAACACGGTGCTTAGAAAAAATGCCGCCGCACCAACGAATGACGCACGAAGTGTGTTCATGGGGATTAGGGAAGGCAAAAACAGGTAAAGGTTGGCGGGAGGGCAAACAAACCTGAAAGCTTATCCTAACTTGTCCATCGCTTGACGATTCTTGACCTGTTAGCGCAGACGCGCAATAGAATGAGCCCTCCCGTTCACTCGAAAGCGTTCAAAAGGAGCAACGTTCGCGCCGATAGGTTGAGTTTACTTGGTGGCGCTCAACTTGCATGAGAAGCGTTGCGTCTCTTCGAGCGGGCACCATGCTCGCCTCACCGAGCCTTGCCACCTGCTCCGTCGTCAGCATCCCGCCGAAGATGTTGTACGTTCCGAGCGAGACCGCCCCATGCATTGAATAAATCACCGGTGCCACCGAAGAGTCCCGTCTTAAAGCGGAGGGCGGGTAGCCAGGAGAGTTAGGCAAGCATGTGCTCCCGGGAGACGAGTTGCCTCCCGGTTCTCGTCTCAAAACAGGCGTATGGAGGTCACGGCAATGCGGCCTCCGAAGCAGGTGTCTACGTCCGCTCCTTCCGTCCGCATGCGATTGTGATAGTCGCCGTCGTAGAATAGTTCTTCCGCTTCGTGACGATAGCTAAGTGGGAGAGGGAGCGGATCGAGTGGACAGTGGATGATCTCTGGCTCCGTGTCCGAGGGACTGAGATGAGGAAAGTTGACGTTGTAGAAAAGCCCTCGCTCTACGGGGCGGGCAAGGAGAGCCGTGAGGACGCGTTCGACCCAGCGGGCAGCACGCCGCCAATCAACCTCCATGCCACGTTTGCAATACTGGGAAAAGGCGATGCCGGGCCATCCGTGGAGCACCGCCTCACGAACCGCAGCGACTGTCCCGGAATAATAGACGTCGGCGCCGAGATTCCCGCCGTGATTGACACCGCTGAGAACCCAGTCCGCGTTCGGAACAATTTTGTGCAGACCAAGTCGACTGCAATCAGCTGGGGTGCCGTGAACGGCGTATCGACCATCACCGCGAGCCTCAATCCGCACAGACCCTTCGTAGGTGACCGCGTGACTGACTCCGGACTGAGGTCCGGCGGGTGCGACCACGAACAGGTCGCCAAAACCTTTGGCTGCACTGACCAGCGCCAGCAAGCCAGGAGCGTTGATGCCGTCGTCATTGCTGAGCAGAAGTTTCATGAAGGGAAGCTTGGAATTTGATGCATCCTCGGAAAAAGGCTCATACTCATGGTGCAGACGTTTAATAAAGACACGCAACTTTGCATATCTCGCTAGCCGGCCCGAAACCTTCGGCGCACGCTTGCTCCTCTATTTGTGGCCTGACCGGAAGTGGGGCGTGATGCTGAGGGGGGCTTCGATGCCGCCAGAGATTTCGGTGATTCGTTGAGTTCAAAGTCGCGGAAGGAGGACGATTTCAGGTGATTGTGCCGCAAGCCATTGAACAGTTCGTGCTTTTCAAGCCGTTCGTCCTAATCAGGCAATAATTGCTCGTGCAGGCGCGTTCGCGAACCACTGGTCGCAATCAAATCGCTTGCCAGGGGCGAGTTTGCTCTCTATTCGCGACCCTTGTGCGCTCCATTTTGCTGAGAGCTTTAGCCATAGTTTGCGCGCTCCATGTGAGCGGTGCGCATTGGCTTGTTCTGCAGACGGCAGCGTGGACGGGAATGCTTGTGGCGCGATCGAAGACCGCTGGCGTTGAAGAGGCGGTACGAACGACGTTTGACGGACAACATCCGTGCCGACTGTGCGTGGTGGTGACCGAGGGGCAGCAACAGGAGAGAGAAGAGATGCCGGTGATTGTGATTCAAGCTCTCGCAAAGGCGACGTTCCTGCAACCGCAGGTTGTAAAGGCACCAGAGCCTTATGTCGTGACTGTTTCCTATGGGTCGGTGGAGTGCCGTGGCGCGGCACGGGGGGGAAGGCCACCAACGCCGCCACCGCGGCTGGTGTAGTCCAGAGTCGTTTTTTCGTCCATGCCTTACTGGGTCTGGACCTGGATCAGTGGGTGCCACGTTGTGAGCTCCCGCCTCATGGACTCTGGGCACACATCGATTTCACCAACCCTTATCGGTTAGCCGATTCGGCGGCGGAATCCGCGCGAGCGCGCCTGGGAAGCGTCTCATCTCGATGTTCATACACCTCCGCGGGTCCGCCGCCGTCCGGCGATTTTCTCTCTGCTGTCTGCCTACATGCTTTTTCATCCTCTATCTATCTCCGTTGCTGCCATTCTCGCGAGTGCGGCCGCTCCTCTTCGTGGCCAAGTTCCGACGACCCTGCCGGAAGTCGTCGTCACGGACCAGTCCGCTCCGTCACTTACCGTTCCTTCAATCGATGCCATTCGTACTGAGTTTGCTGAAACACCCGGTGCCGTTGGAATTGTCGATGCGGAGCAATACAAGCGCGGTCGAGCTACCACGCTCAAGGACGCGCTCGATTTCGCCCCCGGGGTTTTCGTGCAACCACGTTTTGGTGCGGAGGAAGCTCGGCTTTCAATTCGCGGCTCCGGGATTCAGCGCACATTCCATGGCCGCGGTATCAAGCTCTTGCAGGACGGCGTGCCACTGAATCTCGCGGACGGTGGCTTCGATTTCCAAGCCGTCGAACCGCTTTCGACGCGCTATGTTGAAGTCTATCGTGGCGCAAATGCGCTGGAGTATGGCTCCACCACGCTGGGTGGTGCGATTAATTTCGTATCACTTACCGGCCATGAGGCGTCACCATTTACGGCGCGCTTTGAACTCGGCAGCTTCGAGTCCATCCGTGGGCAGGTCAGTTCAGGTGAGGTTGTTGGGCCATTCGACTTCTATGTAAGTGTGTCACACGCCTCACAGGATGGCTTTCGTGATCAGAGCCAGCAGAGCAGCCAGCGCCTGTTCGCCAACTTCGGTTACCGGATTAATGAGAACCTGGAGACGCGCTTTTATGTGACCTACGTCCAGACGGACTCAGAATTGCCGGGGAATCTCACCAAGCTGCAACTCGAAGATAACCCGCAAGAGGCGCAGCGTGTTCCGATCCTCCTTCGGTCCAGTTCCGATGTTGCGCGTTTCGACCATATCACGAGCAACTGGAAACGCGATTTCGAACTTTTGCGGATCGCAAACAAGACCACGAAGCAGAATGGTGATCATCGACTCTCTCTCAATTCATTCTGGTCTTACAAGGATCTCGATCACCCGATTCTCTTCGTCATCGACCAGTTGAGTAATGACTTCGGAGTCGATCTCCGGTACGATAATTCCACCGATTTGCTTGGACATAAGAACAAGTTCACCATCGGGTTTGCTCCGACGTATGGCCTGTTGCAGGACAACCGATACGCAAACCATTTTGGGAATCGTGGGGAGAAGTTTGCCGACTCGGAGCAGAAGGCGCTCAACCTCGACCTCTATCTGCAGAACCGTTTTTACATTCTGCCCAAAGTCGCCCTCGTCGGTGGGGCGCAGGTTAGCTATGCCAAGCGCGAGAATGATGACGAGTTTCACGGCGCACCGGGAGACCCCGATAATAGCGATACCCAGGAATGGTGGGGATTCAGCCCAAAGTTCGGCGTGTTGTGGGAGATTACGCCGGACGCGCAAGCTTACCTCAATGTGGGCCGCAGTTTCGAGCCGCCTTCGTTCGGAGAATTGGGCAATGCGTTGAACAATGGAGCCGGCTTGGTGTCACTGGATGCGCAGACGGCGACGACGCTGGAAGTCGGAACGCGCGGACGCGCCGGACGCGTAGGTTGGGATGTGGCGTGGTATTACGCGTGGCTCGACGACGAGTTGCTGCAGTTCCAGGTACAGCCCGGCTTGACGCAAACCGTAAATGCCGGCCGGACGATTCACCAAGGAGTCGAAGCCGGGATCGAATTTGATGTCGTACGGGGATTGTTCGTGTGCGAGAGCGCATCAGGCATGGCAAAGGGTCATGTTGGAAAGAAAGTGGTGGTTGATGCGCCGGAATCTGATCGCCTCCTTCTGCGGCAGGTTTACCTCTGGAATAATTTCCAGTTCGATGGTGATGCCACCTTCGAAAACAATCAACTGCCGGGAATTCCCGAGCACTACTATCGCGCGGAATTGGTGTACGAACAT
>JGI10216J12902_103893256_pt1 | contig 10406 bp, 8 predicted proteins | sample KanNatreferecore_FD_12902 | JGI IMG/M metagenome (IMG submission 12902)
TGTCGTCGTGGTTGTTCGTGTTCTTGTGGCTCGAATGCCTCGCGCGCCGCCGTAAGCAGCGATTCCGGCGTTTCGGCGGGATCCGACAGCATCATGTACAGGCGAGATCCATGTTCCTCGGGGTGCTCGAGCCCCAGCGATTCTGCCTGCAAACGCGCGCGCCGGCTGTCTTCCCACAATCCGCGGTCGCCATACGCGATGGCGAGCCTCAGAATGATTCGCGCGTTGTCCGGTTCTGCCTCTGCGGCGGCGCGCGCATGTTCGAGCGCGCGGTCTCCTTGCTGGTTCGCATCGCACGTGCGTGCCAGCGCATCCCGGACTCCCGGAACCTCGCCGAACCTCTCGAGGCAATCCGTCAGAACGGCTTCGGCCTCGGTGTTTCGGGTTGCGTGATGCAGCGCGCGACCGTAGGCACACAAGGCGTCGGGATCCTCACGCAGCCGTCGAAGCCCATCGTCCTTCAACGCTGCGATGGCCGCGCCCGCTCTGCCGACCTCGATCGATGCGATCAGATATAGCGCGAGACCTTGCGAGTCGAGGTCGGCCACGACTGGCGTGAGCACCGCCGTGACGTCGGCCCACCGTCCGAGTCTGGCGTAGAGTGCGCCGGCATCGCGAGCCCACGCCATCGTGCCGCGTTCCAATTCGACCGCACGGGCCAATGGTGCAACGGCGTCCTCAAATGCGCCGATGCCGCACAGGCTCAACGCCAATGCATGGTGCACCGAGGCAGTGTCGCTTCCATCTCGTAGAAGCTCGCCGCACAACTCCACTGCCTCGTGCCACTCACCCCGTCTCATGAGGCCGTACACCGGGCGCAGGTCGCCGTTCACTATTTTTTCTTCGATTTCGCGGATTTGTCAGCCGTGGCCTTGATCGTGAACAACAGGTTCGGTGTGTCTGTGGACCCCGGGTCTTCCTGAGCGAGAAAAACTCTGACGCTTACGCCCGGGGCCAGGGGTGGCAGTTGGAAGGAATGAGTGCCCCGTTCCTTCTTGAGTTTCTTGCCGCCAACTTTGAAAGCGACTGCGTACGGTGGATACGGGGCATCTTTTCCTGCCTTCTTAGCCATTCACATCTCCCTGTCAGTGCGTGGACAAGCGCAGACGATTGACGAGCTCGCTGAATTGCGGTTCGTGTCGAATGCGCGCGAAGTATGGCGATACCGTGATGTAGTACAGCTCTCGATCCCGTTGAGCCTCTGATTCGAGCAGCATGTCGAGCGCCCGAGGGGCATCTCCCTGGGCGGCGTACACGCGCGCCAGTACAGACGGTGAGACGCGACCGCGAGCGAGCCCTTGTTCGAGACGTTCCACATGAGCGGCTGCGCCGGCCGGATCGCCATGGTAAATCCAGGCGAGTGCGCCGACCATATCGCCGTATTCGGTGACCCCCGGAGAGCCCAGTCCGGCAGATTCCTTGGCGCTGATTATCGCGGAACGCTCGAGCGCCTTCTTGAAGAACACGTCTCTCCCGGGCGATGTGCTTCCCGCGAGGACCGCGTATGCCTGGCCCAGGATGTTGTGCGCGTAGAAAAGATCCTTTTGCGAGAGCAGCTTTTCCAGGTGCGTTGCCGCTTCGGTCACGCGGCCCGCATGGAACAGGGCGTGCCCGTACCCCGACTGACTGGGGTAATCATAGGGATCCAGCTCGAGGGCCTTCCGATGCAAGGCGAGGCTTTCTTCGAACTTACCGAACTGCAGCAGCAGACCGCCATACCAGCGATACGCGCGGGCAAATGCGGGATGCAGCTCGATGGCGCGTTTGTACGCGGTCTCCGATTCTTCCCATCTCCACTGCATCTGACGGAGGGCGGCGAGCGTGAGCTGCGCTTCCGGCAGATCCGGATCGATCGCAACGGCCTGATCGGCATAACGTTCGGCCTCGGCGATGAGCTGGTTGTGCGGCGCGTAGTGCAGATCCATCAATACGCCGTGCACGTCGGCAAGCGTGGCGTACGCGGCCGCGAAGCGCGGGTCGAGCGCGATCGCGCGCTTCAGGTACTCGATCGACTGCAGCGCAGCGGGGAGAGTGCGTTCTTCGAACAACACGCGGCCGCGAAGGTACGCGTCGAATGCCATTCCATTCGTCGTCCCGGATGCGGGTATTTGGGGCCGCGGCGCCGGCAGAAATCGTGTGAGAAACACAGAGGCACGGCGCAGGGCGCCCGTTTCCTCCGACGGGTGGTGCATCCGCACCAGCGCCGCCACGGTTTCAGACGCGAGCTGATCCTCGAGCTGGAGCGCGCGTGCCCCCGGTCCCTCGAACCGCTGCGTCCACAGGACGTTGCCCTGTCGCGCATCGCGTACTTCCACACTGATGCGCAGGGTGCCGTTGGCTTCCTGGATGTCCCCGTCGAGTGCGTACGTCGGCTGCTGGGATCCGGAGATCTTCGCCGTCGGATCGGTCCGCCGGTACACGCGCAGCTCGGGCACGCGACTCAACCTGCGCGTGAGCTCGCCGGCCGTGCCCGACGCCAGATAGTCGAGCTCCTTCCGGCTCGACATGTTTTCGAACTGTTCGATCACGACCGATGGCGGTGTCGTGCCCAGTGCCGGCCGCTCCATGAGCGCGCCGGCAAGCACGACCGCGGTCGTTGCAGTGTAGCCGGCCATCCGCCAGCCCCGGGGAGTCCACGATGCGCGCGGATGAGACCATCGCAGCCACGGAGCCCGGGGCATCGGTGCGGTGAGCGAGGCGACAACCGTTCGGGGGTGCGGAAGGCGATCCCTGGGATCGGGGGCGAGACAGCGCAGAATCGTTCGTTCCCACGAGGCCGGCAGGTCGGTTGCACGGCTCGACGGACCGATAGGGCCGTCGCCGAGCTTCTGCAGCATCAGGGCGTGGAGCGAATCGGACGCAAACGCCCGGCTCGACGTCACCATCTCGTCGATGAGCAGTCCGAACGCGTAGATGTCGGATGCGCGGCTCGGGCGCTCGCCTTTGATGAGCTCGGGCGCCAAAAAGTAGGGCGCGCCGCCCAGCATGCGCGATTGGGTTTCGAACACGCTCTGGTCGAGTGGCTTGGCGAGGCCGAAGTCGGTGAGCACGGCGCGACGGCCTCCCGCCGCCGGCACCAGCATGACGTTCGACGGCTTCAAATCCCGGTGGACCACACCCGCGTCGTGCAGCACTTGCAGCGCATCTGCAATCTGCTGCACGAGCGGCAGCGCTTCGTCGGTCGACATCGGCCCCTTGTGTTCGAGCCACGCCTCGAGGCTCTCTCCCTCGAGGAACTGCATGGTCAGGCAGGGGATCAGCGTGCCTGCGGGAAGTCCCGACTCCTCTGAAATCTGGTGTTCGACGATGTCGAAGACGCGGCAGAGGCCCTCGTGCGCGATGTCGCGAGTGACGAGCACCTCGCGCCGGAAGCGCTCGGCGGTTTCCGGGTCGCCGATGAGCTCGGGCCGGATCGCCTTGAGCGCGACGGGCAGGCGGAGGCGTTCGTCGTGGACCTGATAGACCTCTCCCATTCCGCCGCGGGCGATTCGCTTGATGACCGCGAAGCGATTCGCGATGCGATCGCCCTCGCGGAAGAGCCAGGGCGCTGCAAAGACGATCGTCTTGGGTTCGAGGAACGTCTTCGAGGCGTCGGTGTGGGCCCGGAGCAGTTCGTCGACGGCCGCACGCACCTCTTCATTGCCGCTGCAGAGCGCGCGGACGTGTGCCTCACGTTCCACGGCGGGAACGTTGAGCGCAGACGAGAAGATCTGTTTAATCCGATCCCAGTCCGCCGGGGTCATGTTTGCCGTCCCGCCGCAGGTGGCTGAAGAGCCAGGCTCTGGCCAGTTGCCAGTCGCGTTTCACGGTGCGCTCGGCGATGCCGAGCGCTTCGCCGATTTCTGCGTGCGTCAACCCGCCGAAGAATCGCAGCTCGACAATCTGGGCAAGGCGCGGATCGGAACCGGCCAGCTGCGACAGCAGATCGTCGATGGCGACGAGATCGTCGAACGTGGCGTCCTGCGCCGGGTCCGTGTGCTCGATGTCGACACGCAGGAATTGCCCGCCCCGTTTTTCCGTCTTCCGGGCGCGCGCATGGTCGACCAGGAGCCGTCGCATCGCGACCGAGGCCACGATCAGAAACTGGGCCTTCGTCTTTGGTGTAAACGACGGAGACCGGGCAATGTGTACAAAGAATTCGCTGACGAGCGCGGTGGCCTGGAGCGTGTGGTCGCGCCGCTCCCTGCGCATGTGCGCCTCGGCGATTCGCCGCAGCTCGGGGTAGAGGAGGGTCAGGACCTGGTTCCGCGCGTCCGGGTTCGTTTCGGACTCGGCCAGCAGGCCGGGCAGCTGATCCCAGGGGCCCTCGCCAACGGACGTGGTGGACGTATCGTTCATCATGGTTGAAATGAAGAGGCGAGTCCCCCGAGAGGACCAGATGTTAAGCGAAGCGGCGCGCCCCGCCAAATACGCGCCCACATGAGGTAAGGCGAGAAAACCCTGCCGACAGGGACACTGGCCCCTTCCCTCCGTTTCTCACGCTTTCCTGTGTGAGAGGAGCCGGCCATGCAGATTGCCTTGTCATCAACCGCCGCCACGAAATCCACTTACGAGCTGAACGAGCTTGACGCAGCCTGCCGTCGGATGCAGGCGCTGGCCGTCAGGCCTGCCGTCGATTCAGCACACGTCTTTCACGCCACCGTCAGCGCCATTCACGGCATCTGCGAGGCCCTCCTCATCTGTGAAGAAGCCGGTGTTCCGCCAGGCGAGCTCCGCGAGATCCTGGGCCCGGTAAGGGAGATCCATGCGCGGTCGCCGTTCATGCGGCGGCTTCAGCAGTGGCCGCGGTCGTACGCGGGAGACTTCGAGACCATCGAGTGGCTGTGGCGTGCCGAAAACTGCGCGCAGGGACCATTCGCGCGCGCGCTGGAGCAGTACGCCCTGACCTCGGCCATCGCCCAGCAGCACCGTAACAAGGTGGCGTTTCAGGCCTCGTGCATGCTCGAGGCCCAACAGCGTCATTGGCCGTGCCGTGTCCTGTCACTCGCGTGCGGCAGCAGTCCCGATCTCCGAAGCATCGTTCCGCACGTCAGGCCGTCAACGACGTTCGTCTTGTGCGACAGCGATCCGGGGGCACTGGAGTTCTCCTATACGCAGCTGGCTTCAATCGAGCGCCAATGTGTGCTCGTTCAGGGGCGAGTGCCGTTCGCGCTGCGCTCGGTCCGCAAGCACGGGCCCTTCAATCTCATCGTCGCTGGAGGGCTCTTCGACTACCTCCCCAACCACGTCGTGGAGCGCACGATGGCGCTTGCGTGCGAAAGCCTTCTCGCCGAAGGGGGGCGGCTCGTCTTTACCAATCTTGCGAAAGGCAATCCCTTCCGCGTGTGGCTCGAGTACATCGCCGACTGGCCGCTGCTGGAGCGGTCGGAAAGCGACCTTCTGGCGCTGGCTGAGGGAGCGGGCCTGGGGGGATCGATGACGCTGGCGAGAGACGCGACGGGGCTGGCGATTCTCGCGACGGTCTCGCGCCGATAGGAGGCGGCCGAAACAACCCGGGCGGGACGGCGCGGGGCTTCATCGCGACGATGGTGGCCAGCCCACGTCGCCGTCGAGCTGCAGGTTGAAAGGCGCTCTTGGCGGCGGTGACACGGATCGGAACCTAAAGATCGGTGCTCGCCAGGGCGACCCGCACCGATAGTTCACTCGATCATCACGGAAACAAGGAGGACTCTCATGATTTCAACCGCAATGCGAACCGCTACGGCAGCAGTCTTAATCACTTGTTGGTCGTCTGTCGCGTCGGCCCAGGCTCCAGGTACAGCTACCGGCGAACGAATCGGGAATGCAATATCGGCCGCTGTCAGTACGGCCTTTCCAGCAATCCAACCCATCATCTCGGCGATCTGGCCGACGGACCGAAACCAGAACAAGAAGGCGGCCGATGCTGAAACGGTTCTGAAAGCGAAAAAGGCAGAAGCTGACAAGCTGCTGGCGCAGAACACCGCGCAACTCAAACAGGCGGCCGCTGACCTGGCTGTTGCGAGAAACTTTGTCACTAGCTCGTCTGACATACTCGCGAGGCTCTCTGTCATGCAAGCGACGCTCGCAAGCAGACCAGACAATGCGCCTGCGCAGCTTTCAGACGCGGAGAAGAAGATCCTTCAGGACTGGTGGACCCCGGCAAAGGCGCGTCTCGATGCGCTTCAGTCGGTCGAAATTGGCAAGAACATCGACAGCATGTCAGACGTGTTCCTGAAAACTGTGTTCAACGAGATTCGGGGATCGATCACAGACAATGCAGCGAACATTGCCACGCAGTTGAGTGACGGTCGAGCGACGGCGTTGGATCGATCTCTTGCCAGACTGACGCCGCAGTTTGCACGCATCGGCCCCCTCGCCAGCATTCTGATCGGCGACATCGGAGTTGCGGTGGAGCGAACCGTGACGAATCTTTCAGGTGCCGGTGGCGTCGGTCACGACAGCACATCGGGTGATCGGAAATCGAACCTTGCTCTTCTCGAGGTTCTTCGGAAGCAGAAGTAGATCTATGGGACTCAGACTGATTGCCGCTTACTTGTTCGTTCTGACGTTCTGGATTTCGACTCCCGCGTCGGCACAAACCGACGCGGGAGTGGGGTCAGTTGAGCCGACGATCAATCTCATCATTATTGGCGTCCCGGAATGGCAACTTGAAGAGTACAGGCACAGCACGCTGGGAAATCACATCGTTGACGCATGTCACAGCATTGTGCAGTTTTTTGAAGCCAGGTTTACGCCACGTCAACTCAAGACTTACCCCGCGCAACCATGCACGCGGGAAGCGACGACATACGCCTCGATTCGGCGACTGCTGTATACCGACCTGCCTGCGTTCGGCAGCGGAACCCTCACGTTCGTTTTCATGATGTCACATGGAGAGATCGTTCGCTACGACAATGGCTACTTCTCGAGTGACTTGCGGTTCATCACATCTGACACAGTAGCCAGTGACCGTGACGGCACTTCTCTTTCCATTGGAATCGAGCTGCTGAACTGGTTTCGGAAAATCTCCGCCGGCTCAACGGTCCTCGCCTTTATCGACACATGCAATGGCACAGCCGCACAGACACTTCAGTTGCAGATTGAGCATGCATTGCAAGGTTTTGCTGGGCTGAGATTCGGCGTGGCTGTGGCATCGATCCGTGATGTGAACTCGTATCGCGCGTCTTTTACACGGGCCATACTCGATCTGTGGCAGACAGAAACATGCCCTTCGGATGAGCGGACATGGCTGTATGAGCGGATAGTACAGCTGACAGACGGGCTTCCCTTGGGACCGTTCGAAGGTCGTCCTGTCTTCCTCGTTGACTACGGTGGCGGTTGGTGTCTGAACCAGCTGCGGCCTAACAACAAGCTGTTGTTCTTGTACCAGGGCCGCGAACGCAATATCCATTGGGAGATCACGCCATTTGAGGGTGAAGACGCACGGAAACGCGTCATTGACACTACCGATGAACCCTTTAGCCTCGTGCTCCTGCCTCCGGGTAAATATCGAGTAACAGCGCTCTCGCTCGATGCGCTAAATGCGGGAAAGCCAGCGAGGATGTTTTCGCCAGTCGACTTAACTGATGCTCCGACGCACCCAGTATTCTATTCGCGGCCAACCACAACCGCTGAGACTGTCTTGGCCCTGCAAGCGTTGCATGGTTCTGCGGAGGCACGCGGCGGTACGAGCTCCGAAATGGCGCGATGGCGTACGTCGATTGCGATCGCAGAGGCGGCAAGTGATCCCGCCAGTATCACTGCCAAAGCGCTTGATGCGCCGAAGCGTCCGATTGATGCTGACTCTCAGGTCTTATTGGCGTCAGAGTATTTGCAGCTCGGTAATCTCAATGTTGCGGCCAACTTGCTCAAGGCATCAGCGGCGGCTACAGAGAATCCCGCTGACCGTCGATCGACAGCGCTGGCCGCCTTGTCGGCCGCTGGGGCCGCCGGCAACACCTCACTGGCGGACAACGTGCGTAAAGAATTCCGCTTACCCGATGACGACGTCACACGGGCCCTTGACACAGCTCGTCGCGAGAAGAGCAGTGAAGCGCTTGAAGCTTTGAAAGCTGAAGCCGTCATCGACTTGGCGATTGAGCATCAGAGACTTCTGTCGGCGACATCCGAACCCTGAACGTGGAAACGCCGAGAGGGCGGCTGACAGCCGATAGCTAAAGCCTCGCATTTCTTGATCCAGATCAATTGGCCTGCCTGACCCGGTTGTTACTGTGGCCTCACGGGGCGATTCCACTGCCCCTGGAGGTGAGTGCACATGAGAACAGCTCAGGCGGTATGTCGAGCGCACGCGGATCCGGATTGGTTCGTGTCGTGGTTCAATTCAATCCACTACCAGAAGCTCTATTCCCAGAGGGACGAGACTGAAGCGGCGAGCTTCGTCGATCAGCTGATCGGCCGGCTGCAACCGCCGCGAGGCGTGGCGGTGCTCGATCTCGGTTGCGGGACCGGGCGCCATGCGAGACAGCTCGCGGCGCGGGGATGCCGTGTTCTGGGAATCGACCTGTCGGCTGAAAGCATCGAAACGGCGAAGAAGGCCGAAGGACCCGATTTGTGGTTCCGCCGCCAGGACATGAGGCTGCCATTCGGTCATGGCGTGTTCGACTACGTGTTCAACCTGTTCACGAGCTTTGGATACTTCGCGGATCCCGGTGAGCACCTGTCGGTGATTCACAACGTCGCACAGTCGCTCAAGCCAGGCGGCCGATTCGTGCTCGACTATCTGAACGTCACCCACGCTGAAGGGCATCTCGTCCGGGAAGAAACCGCCGAACGTGATGGCGTCGTTTATTGCATCCGGCGGTGTGCAGACGACGACCACATCTTCAAAGAGATCATCGTAGAGGACCCTGCCTCGCATCGGTCGAAGTACGTCGAGCGCGTGGCCAAACTCACCGCTGCCGAGTTCCGCTTCATGTTCGAGCTCTGCGACATGACCATCGAGGAAATCTACGGCGACTACCGTCTCGCACCGTTCGACCTCGAAGCATCGCCGAGGCTCATCATGGTGGCGAGGAAGAATGTGAGATCCTTCAGCGGAGCATCACCGGCGGGACAGGTTCTTGCGGATGCGGCTGACGGTTTCGGGCGTCATGCCCAGGTAGGAGGCCAGCATCATCTGCGGCACGCGGAGCGCAATAGACGGATAGACCCGCAGGAACTCGAGATAGCGCTCCTCGGCTGACGCGCTCAGCGCGGTGACGATGCGCTGATCCTTGGCGGCCGTGTGGCGCTGCAGGCCCGTGCGAAAGGCTGCGGCGTAGCCGGGGACGTCATTCACCAACTGCTTGTGCGAGGGGCCGTCGAGCAGCAGTACTTCGGAATCCTCGATGGCGTCGATGAAATATTGAGACGGCGTCTGGCTGCCGAGGCTGTTCGAGTCGGCGAGCCACCACGTCTCGGGGGCGAACTGCACGATGTGCTCTTTGCCTTTCGCGTCGATGACGTAGTTGCGCAGACAGCCGGTGGCCACGAACGCCGCATAGCGGGTGACGTCGCCGGCTCTCTGCAAGAACTCCCCGGCTTCGAGGCGTCGATAGACGAAGGCGTTCCGGATTGTGCCGAAGTCTGCATCGCTGAAATCAGACCGGACTTCGAGGTACGAGCGGAGGACGGCGAAGACCGCAGGCGGAATCATCAGCCCTGAGATAGCACAGTTTGCCGCGCCATATCCAATGCGCCAGGCAGGAACCGGGTAAAGTGGCTGAGGGTCTGTTGACATCGCCTACCCGAGGCGGTACTTTCCCGCGGCCGACAAAGCGGTAGTGCCGACCTTCAGGTCGGCCTTGAAAGGACATTCGCATGCGTAAGGCTCATCTGTCGTTATGCGTGGCGCTCGCCCTGACGACGCTCGCCCAGGCCCAGAGTGGAATTACGACTCCTGCGGCGCACTTCGGGTTCGAACTGGCGGCGGATGGCACGTTCGCGATGTGGGACCAAGAGGTCGCGTACTACGAGAAGCTTGCCAGGGAATCGGACCGCGTCGATCTGCAAGTGCTTGGGAAGAGCACCCTGGGCAGGCCGTTTCTCATGCTGACGATCTCGTCGCCGCAGAATCTGGCGAAAGTCGATCGCTACAGAGACATCTCCAGGCAGATGGCGGATCCGCGCGGTCTGACACCTCAACAGATCGATGCGCTGTCGGCCGAAGGCCGCGCGGTGGTGCTCGTGACACTCGGTCAGCACTCCACCGAGGTGGCTTCGTCACAAATGGGGCCGCGGCTGGTGTTCCGGCTGGCGACGAGCAACGACGACCAGGTGAGGACCATTCTCGACAACACGATCCTGCTGCTCATCCCCAGTTTCAATCCCGACGGCCACGACATCGTTGGTGAATGGCTCAAGAAATCTGCCGGCACGCCGTACGAAGGAGCAGGCCCTCCCGAGCTGTACGGCGCGTACATCGGGCACGACAACAACCGTGACGG
>JGI10216J12902_103831929_pt1 | contig 10405 bp, 7 predicted proteins | sample KanNatreferecore_FD_12902 | JGI IMG/M metagenome (IMG submission 12902)
AGCACGTCCTTGTAATTCTTCCAGTCGCACTTCACGAGTTCGACTTCGAGACCCTCCTCCTTGAAGAAGCCTTTTTCGACGGCGCTGAAAATCGGCGCTTCGCAAGTAAGGCCGACGTAACCGACACGAATCCGGTTCGGATCTCGGCCCGCGGAGTCGGAGCCCTTGTCACAACCATTCATGAGCACACCGAGCAGTAGCACGCTCGCGGCTGTTTTAAGTGTCGCCATTTGTTTCCCTTAATGCGCCTGGCTATCCAGACAGGTACCGATTTAGTCCATCGCTCACCAATTTTTAACTATGTCGCGCTGAAAACGGAAATAACGCCTCGCTATCAGCGTGATGCCGTGTTGTTATCACGAGCCATCACATGGAACTGCGCCATCTTCGCTACTTTCAGGCGGTCGCGGAAGAGTTGAGCTTCTCGCGCGCGGCGAAACGGCTGCATGTTGCGCAGCCTGCCTTGAGCCGCGCCCTCAAGCAATTGGAACATTCCCTGGGCGCGAATCTGCTCGACCGCACGCGGCATCACGTCCGCATCACGCCCGCCGGCGCGGTGTTGCTCCATGAGATCGCCACGTTGCTGCAACACGTCGAAGAATCAGTGCGTCGCGTGCGCCGCACTGCTGCGGGCGAAGAAGGCGAATTGCGCCTCGGTTACATCGGTCCGCCCACGCAACCGTTTCTCGGCCGGTTGCTCCACGATTATCGAAAGCGTTACCCCCTCGTTTCCCTTCATCTCGAAGAACGAACGCCGGAACGCGTTTGGGAAATGGTCGCCAAGGGCCGCTTGTCCGCCGCGCTGACTCGCCCTGTGCTCGCGCACGAAGCTCTCGGCCTGCGCACCATCATGTTGCGCGAAGAACGGCTGGGAATCGTCGTGCCGGCCACGCACGCGCTCGCCAAACGTCGCTCGGTTTCATGGACCGTTCTCGCTCGTGAGCCGCTGATCGTTCTGGCGCGCCGTGAAGGGATGGGACTGCACGATGCGGTGATCGCTGGCTGTCGGCAAGCGGGCGTGACTCCCCGCCTCGCCCACACGCCCAGCCTCATCGGCACAGTCATGAGTTACGTCGAAGCCGGCGCGGGCATCGGCGTCGTCACTGAATCCGTCGTCACTCCGACTCCCGCGCTTCATTTTGTTTTGCTGAAACCAGTCCAGCGCGTTCCGCTCGTTTTTGTGTGGCAGGAAGATGAGGATTCTCCGCCTGTGAAGCGCTTCCGCGAATTGCTGTTGGAATGGAAAAGCGCCGGCAAATTGTGGCACGGGCATTCTGGCCGCAACGTCGCTTAATTCTTCCCCTTTGGAACGCTGACGTTTGCGGAACGGTTGGTGCGCTCCAATTCGATCGGAACATCCGACGGGCCTTGCTGCCAGAAACCAATCAGCTTGCCGTTCTCCAGTTTGCCATGAAACAACGCGCGCAAGGCCGGCCACTCCACTTCCACGTCCGGGTCATTGAAAGTCACACTCGTCGCCGGAATGTCCTTCGCGCCTTGGTCGGGGCTGTCCATCGTGGCGCTGAAAATGCCGTTGGTGGTCTTGGCAATTTTGAGCACGAGCCGAAGTGTGGCTCCGCCGGTATCAAGGGTGCCCCGCCAGACGCCTGGCAATTCTTTGTCGCTGGCAAACGCATAATCGCTTTCACTTGGCGCAGCGTCTTCCGCAGCGTCCGCGCGCTTGAGCAAAAGCGGGAAGTCTCTTCCAGCCTGCGTCCATGTCCCATCAATCTCGGAGGCGTCATCCTTCAAAGTTCCTTCGTAATGGCCGCCTATGCTCGCGATAGTGAAGCGCGTGCCGGGTTTCGAGAATTCAATCGTCGTGAGCGGAATATTCCGCGATCCCTGATCGGTGCTGTCCATCGTGCCCGTAAATTTTCCAGGCGCAGTCTCGGAGATTTTCACGACGAGGCGCAGCGGGACCCCGCCGGCGTTGATCGTTCCTTTCCACGCGCCTTGCAAAGGAGAATCCGGGCGGCGCACGTAAGCGGCGGACGAGAGCGGCGCGGCAATGGTTGATGGATTCTTCGTGCGTTTGAGCGTCAGCGGGAAACTCATTCCCCCCTGCTGCCATTCGCCCGACATTTCCGTGACACGAGCGTTCAAGGTTCCCTCGTATCCGCCCTGCATCGAGGCGAGGAAAAAACTCACGGCGCGATTGCTCAGAGTAATCGTGCCGATGGGAACGTCTTTGGCGCCCTGATCGATGCTGTCCAACGTGGCCGTGTAGTTTCCGTCCGGCGCCTTGTCCACTTTCAGCACGAGCCGAAGCGTCATGTTCGTCCTGACCTCCACCGCGCCTTCCCAGAATCCTTGAAGGTCGGCGGCGCTCTGGCGGTTGTGAGTGAACTTCCACGTGACGAGTCCAGCGGCGATTCCCAACAACAAAATCACTGCGACGACGAGAATCGTTTTCGATTTGGGGGCGGACATTGGGCCAGTTTGTTCCGCACGGTTCCGTTTGCCAGACTATTTCAACGCGTCTTTTCCATCGGTCAACCATTCGAGATTGAAGCGCGCGACGGTCAACGAACCAATTCTGCTTTTGCCGTCCGCGCTGCCGCGTTCGTAGAAGCAAAGAATCGTTCCGTCCCTCGCGACGGCAAGATCGCTGTAACCGCTGAATCCTGGCTCCAGCACTTTGTTCACGGGCCACGTCTCGCCCTCGTCGTAGGTCAGCTTGATGGAAAGGTTCTTGCGGTCGCGCGACAGACTGGGAGTTTCCTTTCCATCGGCGCGACTCAAGTTGTGCGGATTAGCGAAGACGATTCGGTTCCGGTCGCTCGCCGGTTTTTCGGAAAGGCGAACGATGCTCGCCATGCAAATCGGCTCGAGCAACGCATCATCGAAGCGCGGTTTGGACCAGCCCGTTGCACCGTCCTTGCTCATGGTAACGAGGCGGCGATTGGCCTTCGACTCGCTGCGGACGTTGAGCATCACGCGGCCATCGGCGAGTTGCACCACGACCGTTTCGTTGGGATTGATCCACTCGCTCGTGTTCGGCACTGCGATGTCCCCGCGTTGCCAGGTTTTTCCGCCGTCGTCGCTGAAAATAGTAGCTGCCACTGACGGGCGGTGCGCGTTGCCGCCGCCAGTGCCGGTGGACATCCAAATCGGCACGACGAGGCGCTGGTTCCATAATTGAATCCCGTGTCCTGGGCCGGTCGCGATCACTTTCCAGTCGTACTCAAGGCGGAACCCGTCGAACGCACTGGTGATCTCGACGGGCTGCGACCATGTTGTGCCGTCGTCCACGCTGCGCAGGTAAAAGCAACGCATGTATTCGAGACAGAATAGAAAGTGAACCGTGCCATCGCGGTCGGCGATTGCGACAGCGTTATTGTAAGTCACATCGTCCGGCTTCGCGCCTTTGTAGTCTTTGATCGCCGGGTTCCTGATTTTCGGTCCCGGAACATCAGCCATTTTCTGTGGCGCGCTCCACGTCCTGGCGCTGTCGGTCGAGCGTCTCAGCAGAATGTCGATGGTGTCCCAATCGCTCTTTCCGGTGCGACGCGCTTCACAATAGGCGAGCAGGGTGCCGCGCTTTGTCACGACGATGCCTGGGATGCGATAGAGCGCGTAACCACCCTGATTGGACTCAAATACATTCACTTTTTCCAGCAAGGCTTCAGCGCTGGCCGTCGCGCCGGCGAGTAACGCGAAAACAAACGAAACGAGGAATCTTTTCATCGATGGCGTGAAACGTAAGGCAGCGCGTGAATCCGCTCCACGCCAAACTCTCAAATGCGTTGAAGCCAACGCGCCAAGCCCCTTAGTTTTTCCCTATGCAAATTCCTGACGCGTTCTCTGCACCGCCGCGGTTGTTGATGGGGCCGGGGCCAAGTGATGTCGCCTCGTCGGTATTGCGCGCCATGTCGCAGCCGTTAGTCGGTCATCTCGATCCTGTGTTCGTGAACATGATGGAGGAGATAAAGACGATGCTGCGCGTGGTATTCCAGACGAAGAATGAAATGACGTTTCCGGTCAGCGGCACGGGCAGCGCGGGCATGGAGTTTTGCTTCGTCAATCTCATCGAACCGGGCGATGACGTGATTGTGGGCGTGAACGGCGTGTTCGGGAATCGCATGGTCGATGTGGCCGAGCGTTGCGGCGCGCGCGTCACAAAAGTCGAATCGGAATGGGGCAGAATCATTGATGCGCAGCAGATCCGGGAGGCGTTGCAGAAGGTGCCGAAGCCGAAGCTCGTGGCCATCGTTCACGCGGAAACGTCCACCGGAGCGCTTACGCCTGTGGAGGAGATCTCAAAACTCGCGCATGACGCCGGCGCGTTGTTCCTGTTGGACACGGTGACTTCGCTCGGCGGTTGCCCGGTTAAGATTGATGAGTGGCAAGTGGACGCGGTGTATAGCGCCACACAAAAATGTTTGAGTTGTCCGCCGGGTTTATCGCCGGTGTCACTCAGTGCCCGCGCCATGGAAGTCGCAACCAGGCGAAAGAAAAAGGTGCAGAGCTGGTATCTCGACGTGAACCTGCTCTCGTCTTATTGGGGCCAGGAACGCGTCTATCATCACACGGCGCCGATCTCGATGAACTACGCGTTGCACGAGGCGCTGCGGTTGGTGCTCCATGAGGGCCTTGAGAAACGCTTTCGCCGCCACGAGGAAAATCATCTCATGCTCAAGCGCGGTCTCAGTGAAATGGGCGTGGGTCTCGCGTCGCAGGAAGGACATCAACTGTGGCAATTAAACGCGGCGAAAGTGCCGGAAGGCGTGGACGACGCGAAGTTGCGCAAGCGACTGCTGACCGAACACAACATTGAAGTCGGCGCAGGCCTTGGCTCGCTCAAGGGCAAGATCATCCGAGTCGGCCTGATGGGCGAAACTTCGAAACGAGAGAAGGTGGAAAAGTTTCTCGCCGCGTTCAGAGCGATTGCCAAGCCGTAGGCTTCACAGCCCTGCAAAGGTCTGAAGGGCTGTGAACTTTTGCAGCAGCAAATCCGGAGCGCAGCCCAGCGCGATGACTGCAATAGCGAGGAGAACTATCGAGATTTGCACGGGCCAACTGGCGCGGATTGGGGACGCATTGTCGGCTGCTGAAACGACGTAAACCTGTTTCAGGACCTGAAGATAATAATAGAGCGAGATCGCGCTCGTCGCGATTGCTGCAATCACCAGCCAGAGCAGTCCGAGCGAGGTGCCCGACCGGGCGGCGGCCGTGAAGACGTAAAATTTTCCAAAAAAACCGGCCAGCGGAGGAATGCCCGCAAGGGACAGCACGAACACAAGCATGCAGAACGACAGCACCGGCGCACGGCGGCTGAGTCCGGCAAAGTCGCGCAACGCTTCACCGTTCGAGGCATTTTCCACGACGCCCACGACCGCAAATGCTCCAAGCGCCGTGATGGCGTAGGTCACGACGTAATAGAGCAGTGAGCCGAACGCTTGTTGCGTGTTCGAGAGAATTGCCAGCAGCGCGTAGCCGGCGTGGGCGATCGCGGAATACGCGAGCAGACGTTTGACGCTGCTTTGCGCGATGGCGGCGATGTTGCCGAGAACCATCGAGGCGATGGCAAGTGCGGCGAGCAATGGCACCCAGCCGGGCAATATCTCGCGCCATGCCGCGCTGCCTTCCGTTCCCGCAAAGCCAGCCATCATGATTCGGGCAAGCACGAAAAAACTTGCGACCTTTGATCCCGAGGCAATGAATGCTGCCACTGGCGTGGGGGCGCCTTGATACGCGTCCGGCGCCCAGAGATGAAACGGCGCGGCGGCGATCTTGAAGGCAAAGCCAATGACGGTCGTGACGAGAGCGACGTAGAAAATGGGTTCGAGTTTGCCGCCGAGTTTTGCGGCGATGCCGCCTAACGTGATTTCATTGCTGATGCCGTAGAGGAGGCTTAGCCCAAACAACGTAAATGCCGCCGACATGCTGCCGAACAAAAAATACTTCAACGCAGCTTCGGAGGATTGAACGCTGCTCTTGTTAAAGGCCGTGAGCACGTATAAGGGAAGACTCGTCAACTCCAACGCCACGAAAATGAGCAGCAGATTGTCCGAGCTGACGAGCAACATCATGCCAATGGCTGCGAGGAGCAGCAGTGCGAAGTACTCGCCAATGTGTTTCGTGAAATTGGATTCGAGGGAAGTGACAGCCGTGATGATCGTCAGCACAAGAATGACTTGTTTGATGAAGCGCGCCGTGCCGTCCAGCACCAGCATTCCGTCGAGCAATCGAAGTGGTGGCGAAGTTTGTGCGAGTGACACAATCGCCGCGATGCAACCGAGTGCGACCACGAGCAGTGCAAATCCGAATCGCTCACGATTTGGCGCCTCGCGCAGGAACAACAAATCGACAGCCAGCGCGATGAACGCCGTGACGACGACGATGGTCTCGGGCAGCAGACCGAGAAAGATTTGGCCGTAATCGACGTTCATTGACCGGTTCCCTTCCAAAGCGTCTGCATGAGTGGAGAATCGAAGCTCGGCCGAATCAGATCGAGCAGCAGGCGTGGATACACGCCAATCAAAAGCGTCGTGGCGAGGAGCATCACGGCACCAATGCGCTCAGGAATCGTGATGGCGGCAAGCGCGTGCCCTTTTTCCCCGGGGTTGAGGGCGGGCGTTACGCCACCAAAGAACGCTTTCACCAACACGCGCAGCGTATAGGCGACGCCAACAAGGATTCCGATGCCAGCCAGCACTGTGTAAACGGGGAACACCTTCCACGCGCCGAGCAGCACCTGGAGTTCAGCGACGAATCCGCTGAAACCGGGCAGGCCCATGGAAGCGACGCTCGCAAGAACGAACGTGACGGCAGCGAAGGGCAGGGCGCGGGAGAGGTTCATGGTTTCGAGGGCCGTCAGTTCACGTGTGTGGGCACGATCGTAAACCATTCGGCCAACGACGGCGAAGAGCAGTCCAGCGATGATGCCGTGCGAGAACATCTGTAGCACAGCGCCAGAAAGACCGACGACTGAGAGCGTCATCATTCCAAGCAGCACGAAGCCCATGTGGCTTACGCTGGAATAACCGATGACGAATTTGAAATCTTTCTGTACGAGCGCAACGCCGGCGCCATAGAGAATGCCAATCACCGCCAGTAAACCGATCTCGTCACGCCATGCGTTAAGGCCGTCCGGGAAGAGCGTCATCGCCACACGCAGTGCGCCGTAAGCGCCGAGTTTCATCACGACTCCGGCAAGCAGCATTGAAGCAGCGGTCGGCGCGGCGACGTGGCCGGTCGGCGCCCAGGTGTGAAACGGCCAGAGGCCGGCGAGAATTGCGAACCCGACGAACACGAGCGGGAAGGCCCAGTGTTGGAAAGAGTGCGCGAATGGATGCTGCGCGAGTTGAATGAGATCGAATGTTTTTGCGCCTGCCAGCACGTAAGCGGCGATCAGGCCAATCATCACCATCGCGCTGCCCACGAATGAATAGAGCGCCAGCTTCATCGCGCCGTATTCCTTGTTCGTCGATCCCCAGATGGCGATGAGGAAATATTTTGGAATGATCGCGATCTCGTAGAACACGAAGAGAAGGAATAGGTCGAAACTGAGGAACACGCCGTAAACGCCGCCGATGAGCGTGAGGTAAAGCGCGAAGAACTGGTTCACCCGGCGCGTCACGTTCCACGAGAAGAGCACGCCCGCGATGGCCGCGATGCCGGTGAGCAGCAAGAGCGTGATGCTGATGCCGTCCGCCGCGAGATGGTAATTCGCACCGATGGCGGAAATCCACGGAACGCTCACCACGTCGCGCAGAGTCGCGGTCGCCTGGCCCTGTGCGATTGCCAGCAGCGTGACGATGAATCCGAGCACCGCGGTCGCCAGGGCGGTGATTCGCGCAAGCACCGCTTTCTCACTCGGCACGAGCGCTACCAGAGCCGCGCCGATGAACGAGAGGTAAATGGTCCAGGCGAGCATATCAGAATTTCACCGCCGCCAGCATTTGGGTGACGGTCGGATTGATCACCTGCAACAACAGATGCGGCGCAATTCCGAGCACGAACATTAGCGCAATCATGGGCGCGACGGTAAGCCGTTCGGCGATGGTGAGATCAACCCACGCGTGGTTTTCTTTTACCGGGCCGCTGAAGACCTTCTGAATCACGGTCAGCAGGAAGATGGCAGTCGCGAGCAGACCAATCGTCGCGATGGCCGCGGCCCAGGCGCTCAGAGAGAACGTTCCCTTGAAGATCATAAATTCGCCCACGAAGCCGTTCAGGCCGGGCAAACCCAGTGAGGAGAACATCGTGATGCCCATCAGGCCGCAAAGCACGGGCGCGACTTTGCGCATGCCGCCGAAGTCTTCGATGCCCCGTGCTCCGTGGTTGCGGTGTTCGAGGAAGCCGACGAAGCAGAACAGCGCGCTCGCCGTAATGCCGTGGTTGAACATTTGCAAAATAACGCCGTTCAGCGCGGCGGCACGTTCGTTCAGCAGTGAAGCATCGCCGGCTTTCACGACGGCGAATAGACCGAGCAGGCAATAGCCCAAATGGTTGATGGAGGAGTAGGCAACGATGCGCTTGAGATCCTTTTGCACGAAGGCGGCATAAGCAGAGAAAATGATCGTCGCGACTGCGAGCCAGAGCAGGGGAGTGAGCACCGCGCGCATTTGCTCTGGGAAAATCGGGAGCAGCACGCGGATGAAACCGTACACGCCCATCTTCGACATCACGCCGGTAAGCACCATCGACGTCGTGGTGGGCGCCTCGGAGTACGTTAGCGGCAGCCAGGTGTGGAACGGGATAAGCGGAACCTTCACCGCGAAGCCGAGAAACACCCCAGCGAAGAGCAGCATCGACAGCGCATCGCTGGACAAGCCAAGACCGCTCAGGTTGGCGGTGACCAGTTGCGCCAGTTGACCGTTGCGCGCCAGTTCACTGAGTTGAATGAAGTCGAAAGTATTGGTCGCAATGAACAGGCCGACAAATGCGACGAGCATCGCGATGCTCCCGACCATTGTGTAGATGAAGAACTGCAACGCCGCCGCGCTGCGCTTCTCTCCGCCCCAGAGTTTGATCAGGAAGAACGCGGGCACGAGGCTGAGTTCCCAGAAGATGAACCAGTGAAAAAAGTTCAGCGCCGTGAATGTGCCGAGCAGTCCGGCCTGAAGAAAGAGCATGAGCGCATAATAGAGTTTGGACTGTTGAGCGTGAGTGGTGGCGATGACCGCGAACGGAATGACTGCGGCTGAGAGTGTGACCATCAACAGGCCAAGGCCATCGATGGCGAGGAAGTAATCGACGCGGAGGGATGGAATCCACGGGTACTTTTCGATGAACTGGAGACTGCCGGACGTGTTGTCGAAGTTGCGCCAAAGATATGCAACCAGCGCGAGCGGGATGAAGCTGAAGGCGATGGCGAGTTTGCGGGCCACACGCTGATCAGTGCGTAAGAGAAGGAGCATGATGCCGCAGAGGATTGGCGCGCCCGTCAAAATGGTGAGGAGTGGCAGATTCATGACCGGCACCCCCACAGCAGTGCGACCACTAGGACGGCCAATCCGATGCCAATGATGCGCAGATACGATTGCACCTGTCCGTTCTGCAAACGCGAGAAGCCGCGCGCGCCGGACCGCAGGCTGTCGCATCCGCCATCGAAGCCGAGATTCACGATGTATTGATCGATGAAACGGCTCAGGTGTGAGAAGCCGAGCGTGATGAGTGAAGCGAGTTGAACGAAGCCGTTCCAGATCACGCGATCGAACCAGTCGCTCAGGCTGGCGAAGAATGCATTCAGTCGGACGACGGTCGCATTGTAAATCTCGTCGATGAAGAACTTCTTTCGCAGCAGGCGGAAGACGGCGGGTTGTGCGCGGTCCAGCGGATCGGGTTCGCTAACGTCGCACGTGAGCTTGCGTTTGTAGATGAACCATCCTGCGCCAAGACCGGCGGCGACCACAGCGGTTGAGACAAGCATCATCGAAAGTGTGCCCCACTCGAAGAGCTTGCCAAAGTTCGCGTGGAGTTCGTGGCCAGTCAGATATGAGTGCAACCACGGCCAGGCGGGTGTGCCGAAGAAGCCGACGATGATGGAAGCGATGGCGAGCACGACAAGCGGCACTGTCATGACACGCGGGCTTTCGTGAACGTCGCCGGAGAATTCCACTTTGTGATGATGCTTTGTGTCCGCTCCGCCGTGCTCGTGCGTGCGCTTCTCGGACGCGGTGACGGTGCCAAACTCGACCCGGCTATTGCCGAAGAAAACGTGAACCATTTGGCGCGTCATGTAGAAAGCGGTGAGGAATGCGCCAAATACTCCGAGATAAAATGGAATTTGCGACACCGACCAACCATGCGCAGTGTGGAGAATCTCATCCTTGCTCCAGAAGCCGGAGAAGAAGATTGGCACGCCGCACAGCGCCATCATGCCAACGGCGTAAGTCGCAAACGTGACGGGCATGAACTTGCGCAGGCCGCCCATTCGGCAGATGTCCTGTTCGTC
>JGI10216J12902_101264643_pt1 | contig 10400 bp, 10 predicted proteins | sample KanNatreferecore_FD_12902 | JGI IMG/M metagenome (IMG submission 12902)
CGTCACGCTGGCGTCGGTGCCGATTGACCTACAGGTGCACGACACGTACTACGTCGTCGCGCACTTTCACTATGTGCTCATTGGCGGCGCGGTGTTTCCACTTATCGGCGGCATGCACTACTGGTATCCGAAAATGACCGGCCGAATGCTGAGTGAGGTACTCGGCAAGGTGAGTTTCTGGACGCTGTTCGTGGGATTCAATGTCACCTTCTTTCCGCAGCACATCCTGGGGCTGAAGGGCATGCCACGTCGCGTGTACACCTACCCGCCGGACGTCGGGTGGAACATGCTCAATCTCGTCTCCAGTCTGGGTGCAGTACTCCTCGTGGTCGGTGGAGTGCTGTTCGTCTACAACGTGATTCGGAGTCTCCGTCTCGGCGCGATCGCCGGTGACAATCCGTGGAATGCCGATTCGTTGGAGTGGGGGACGGCGTCACCGCCTCCCGTGTACAACTTCGCGGAGCTGCCAGTCGTCGAAGGTCGCCACGCGCTCTGGGATCGGTCGGTTCCGGCTCCAATCGTGACCGGTGTCAGTGACGACCGCCGCGAGGTACTCGTTACCGACGTGCTCGACGCGACGCCCGTCTACAAGGACCTGTTTCCCGAACCGACGATGTGGCCATTTGTGACCGCGATTGTTTCCACAGCCATGCTGATCGCAATCATCTTCACGCCATGGGGCCTGCCGATTGGCTCAATCCCTGTCGCAATCGCGCTCATCGGATGGTTCTGGCCGAAGAAGTCCGCGCCTCAGCGTGCCACGGAACGTCACCCGCTCAGCGCACCAACAACGGTTGCGCCGGAGGCACGCGCATGAACGGGCACGTCGTGGACGTCGCTGCGCTTCCCGATCATGCCTTTGGTCACAGAGGGCTCATCTGGTGGGGCACCACCGGTTTCATGGTGATCGAAGGATCGATGTTCGTCATGGTCCTGCTGGCCTACTTCGTGCTCCGAACACGAGTCCACGAGTGGCCCCCCAGTCTTCCCAATCCTGATCTGACGCTCGGGACGATCAATACAGTCGTCCTGCTTGCGAGCATCGTCCCGAACATGGTCGCGAAAAAGGCCGCAGAGCGCTACGACCTGCGCGGCGTCCGGATGTTCATGCCGATCATGCTGTTGTTCGGCATCGTATTTCTCGTCGTTCGCGCCTTTGAGTTTGGCTCGCTGAATTGTCGGTGGAACGACAACGCCTATGCCTCGATGGTGTGGTTCATCATGGGACTCCACACGTTCCATATGCTGACCGACGCAGTCGATACCGGGGTCCTCACGGCGTTGATGTTCACTGCGCATGTTGAACCCCGCCGTTTCGTCGACGTCAGTGAGAACGCCCTGTATTGGAACTTCGTCGTCCTGGGATGGATCCCTATATACCTGGTCATCTATTTCGGTGCGCGGTGGCTCTGATGACCGACGTTGAAGCAGCCGGATACCGCGACCATTCCCACCTGACCGCGCTGGCCGTGGGAGTCCTGTTGCCGCCGCTTGCGTGGCTACTCGACATGCAGGTGAGTTACAGCCTGGTGAAATGGGCATGCGCGAACGATCGCCAGTGGATCTTGTTTGTCATGCCTGCGTGCAGCCTCACTGTCATCGCTGCCACCACGCTGATGTCGTGGCTGACGTTGCGTCACACGGATCTCTCTGCGCGTGACGAGGGCGGCCCGCCTATCGATCGCAGTCATCTTCTCGCAGTGTCGGGTCTGGCGCTGAGCATACTGTTCGGGCTGCTGATCTTTATCAGTCTCGTTCCGCGTGCGCTCCTGTCGCCATGCGAGTGATATTACTCACGACCGGTTTCTTTCTCAGCGCGACCCCGGCATTTGCGCACGAGGTCGCCGTGGCCGCCGTGTCGCCATCGTCCTGGGATCTCCTGACTCTCGTCGGACTCGCTAGCGTTGCATTGCTGTATGCGATCGGCTCGCGGCGTTTGTCCGCGCGCGGCGTGCGTGTCCGTCGGATCGAGTGGATCTCGTTCTGGATTGGATGGGTGACGCTGGTGACGGCCGTTGCTCCGCCGCTCGATGCCGCAGCCGCTGTTCGATTCTCCGCGCACATGGCGCAGCACGAGTTGCTCATGCTGATCGGGGCGCCGCTGCTGATCGTCGGTCGTCCCATTGTCCCGCTGCTCTGGTCGCTGCCACAGGGTCTGCGTCCGAGTGCCGGCGCCACGCTCAATAACTCGCTTGTCGCGACGCTATGGCGCTGGTTGACGATGCCGGTTGTCGCGTGGGGCCTCCATGGGTTGGTGATCTGGGTGTGGCATCTGCCGGTGCTCTACGAAGGTGCGATCCGCCACGAGGGGATTCACGCCTTTCAGCACGCAACATTTGTGGCAACCGCCGTGTTCTTCTGGTGGGGTCTCGTATACGGGCGCTATGGACGGGCGGCGTACGGTGCGTCGGCGCTGTACGTCTTCATCACCAGCGTCCATACCGGTGTCCTGGGCGCCATGTTCACGTTGTCGAATGCGCCCTACTATCCACTGTACGCGGCGCGAGGTTCGGCGGCCGGCGTCGACGTGCTTGCCGATCAGCAGCTCGCTGGCCTTTACATGTGGATCCCCGCCGGCGTCGTGTTTACGCTCTTCGGTCTTTCGCTCCTGGTCGCATGGCTCGCAGAAGCGGAGCGACGCGCGACGGTCAACAAATGCTGAGTCCGTTTCCTCTTCGTCAGCATCGAGATTGCACTGGTTGGCGATGCGACCGCGTATGGCGCAGCTCTCGTCATCGCGGGTGTGCGAAGGAGCTCATGCAATGGCCTCGACGACCGCAACCAAAATGTCAAGGGCGGCACGCACCGGTGCATCGCGTCCGCGTCGGGGACCCAAGCGCGCTCGATCAGTGCGTCCGAGTCTTTTCACCCCAGCCGAACAATGTCGACGGCGATTTTTGCATTTTTTCCCGAGAGGGTTTCGCGATTCTACGTATCTCGCATGGGAGCGTGATTACAAAGCAGAGGCGCATTTGCGCTGGGATGCTGAACTCAGCCGCTCACAGTTTCGAGCGCTGTTGCATACGCGGCGCTTCGACGAAATTGCGGCTCGAGCGATCCGAATCGAGTCGCGCACGAATCTGCTCTTTTCGTTCGAGAAGATGGCACTGCGCGATGCCGTACGGATCGATGGCGGATCGCGCGCGCTGAGCAAAGGCCTCTACGACTTCCTTCACGGCCGTGGCAGTATCGAGACGCGATTCGATCGATGGTGTGCGATCGTGGGCTCGTTGCCCAGACGGCAGACGCGCGTGTTGACATGGCCGGTTGTGACAGTCTTCGGATTTATCGCACAGCCCGACCAGCATATATTTCTGAAACCCAACGTTACTCGCGTTGCGGCGGCGCAGTACGGTTTCGATTTTCACTATCGGTCCCGCCCGAATTGGGATACGTACAGCGAACTTCTCGAACTCGCCTCTGTGGTTCGCAGGGATCTGCGGGACCTTGCGCCACGCGACATGGTCGACATCCAGTCGTTCCTATGGGTGCAAGGTTCCGAGGAGTATCGAGGACGCACGTTTCGTGCGGCACAAACCACTCGTATTCGCTAGAGACCGCCATCCTCCCGCGCGCATCCTTACATCGGCCGGGGTAGCAACCGTTCTTTGCTGCGCCGTTAAACGAGCAACGAAGAGGGAAATTCACTAGATGAAGGAGTGAGGTCGTCGTGTCTTCGTGGCCCAGGCGTTGCACAACGCAGTGACGGCCATGAACAGGGGGCCACGATGAGCCGGAAATCAACTACGGATTACCAGTCCACTTCGTCTGCTCGCTTCCGGGTGCTTTTCGCCATTCTCCTAGTCGCGCACGCGATGGCGTTTGTCGTCGCGCAGCAGCCGTCGCCGCCGCCGAGAGACGCTGCCGCGGCAGCGCAGCAGCCCTCCCCTGCGGACGGCAACCGCCCGGAGCAGCAAAAGAACGATCACGATCGATCGGGTGTCTTCGACCCCGCGCAAGCGCAGCCGGCATCGCCTGTGTTTGAGCAGCAGCCAAAGCAGGGCAAGATCTCTGGCTTCGACTTCTTCAGGGATCCGTTGAACGCAGACAAGCCATTTGAAAGTCCCGACGAGGTCGTCAAGCGGGAGACCGCGGCCAAAGCGGGAGTGATGCAGGCACAGCTGGCGCTGCTTCAGCAGCGGTTCATCCTCGAGCCCAAACTCGATCCGCAGGTCAAAATGTCGCGAGGCAAACCCGTGCCGGTTGGGCCCACAGCGCGCCTGCAGAGCGGACTCACCTGGGAGAAGCTCGCCGCGATGCGTGCGGATGACATTCGAGCACAGGGCGTCTTCCCGTATCCGTCGCTTCCGCATCCACTGCAGGCCAACGGTGGCCAGGTGTTTCCGCGGATGCAAGTGCAAATGTTCCCTCGCCTCGAGCGCTTCGACGTGGAATTCGATCTTCCCGAAGCGTTTCTCCCGGAGTTTCCGCCTGCGATCTTTTTGAACAATCGGCCTGAACTCGGTGATGTATCTCGCGGCGAAGTGGTATCGATCAACAACTACTATCGACTGTTCAAGAACCTGTTGACACCGGTGCAGCTCGATGGCCTTCGATTGCTGCTGACGCCGTTTCCGCAGGAAGAGTTCAATCCGACCGACGATCGGAAATCACTGGAGCCCAGCCTTGGCGTGACGTGCCTCGATTGCCATATCAACGGACACACGACGGGCCAGTTCCATCTGACTCCCGATATCCGCCCTCAGGAGCGCCGGTTTCGCCTGGACACGACCAGTCTCCGTGGCGTCTTCAACCAACAGATTCATGGCTCCAAGCGCAGCCTGCGATCTGTCGAGGATTTCACTGAGTTCGAGCAGCGGACGGCTTATTTCAACGGGGATGAGATCCACGCAAGCAAGAAAGGCATGAACATTCTGGATCGCATCCAGGTAAGCCACATGGCGCAGATGCAGAACATGTTCGACTTTCCACCCGCTCCAAAACTCGATCCCACTACCGGCCGACTGGTACGAACGTTGGCGACCCAGAGTGAGGCGCGCGGTGAAGAGATATTTTTCGGGAAGGGCCAGTGCGCCAGCTGTCATCCGCCGCCGTTCTACCTTGACAATCGGATGCACGACCTCAGGCTCGAGCGATTCCTGAAGCACGAGCCGGGTGATGGACCCATCAAGTCGTTTACCTTGCGAGGTATCAAAGAGAGTCCGCCGTATCTCCACGACGGTCGCTTATTGACGCTCGAGGATACCGTCGAATTCTTTAATCTCGTTCTGGAGCTGAAACTGGCCACTCAGGAGAAGCAGGACCTGATCGCCTTCATGCGGCAGCTTTGAGTTCAGGACGATCGTCGCCGCGTGCTCAGGTCGGGGAGCTGCCGCGTCTACCGCTTCTTCGTTGCGCCGCGACGCCGTCCGGTGACACCACCCCGACGTCCAGCTGTGGAGCTCCGTGACGCTCGAATCCGCGGCAGTCCTATAGTGGACGCGGCCGCGCGCAACCCTTTTGTCAGCTGACGTGATGCGTAGCCGGCGGTCGAGCCGGCCCATTCGGCGGTCCGCAGCAGCATGCTGTCGTCTTGTTGTGAGTGCCACTCTTCGGCAGCGTTTGCGTTGATGCTTCCCTCCGCGATTTTCGTCAGCGTTTGATCGGCGCCTCTTTCTTCCTTCAGCGTCTGTGCGAGCAGCCGGGCGATTGCCTTCTCTCCTAGGACCATGGCGTATGTCCGTGCTGTGCCGTAGCTCGCCATTTCGTAGTGTTCAACCTTCTGCGCTCCGGTAATCATCACCGCATCGCGCAAAGAACCCGGCGCCGTCTTCTTCATCATCGACGTTCCCTCTTCAAGGAGACCCTTCATAGCGTCGCAGGTCTTCGACGATGGCTCTTTCCCGAGCGCACGCAATGCCTGGTTCAAGCGGACCACATGACCGCGCGTTTCTGTGAGATGTTTCTGAAACGCGGCGCGCAGTGTCTTCGAGGTTGCCGCCTGCGCCAGCTTCGGCAACGTCTCAGTGAGTTGTCTCTCCGCATCCAGCAGGTCGAGCAACTCGTCGATGAGATGCGTACGTAGGGAATCAACTGTCGCCATAGCGTCCTCCGTCGCGTAGATCTGGGCAAGAACATCATCATCTGAGGTCAGGAATCGCGGGCCCGGGCACGACTTCCTCCGTTGCTCTGGATTTTCTCGACGCAGCGCAGCCGGCGTTGGGAAGACCGCCCACGAGTTCCCAGACGAGATCACACCCCAAGTTCCCGATAAGGTCCTGTTGCGCCGACGACTCCAAACGCTGTCTATGGCTCTGCCGTGGCCAGCAACTTGCCAGCTTTCCAGTCGCTGAACAGGCCCTCAATGCGTACGTTGTCACTGAAGTCGAATCGCCACTGCTTGTCGCCAATACGCAACACATCACGCTCGACTGTCACGTCGTCGCGCCCGACGTCGAATGAATCCTCTGGTTCGTCCGATTCAAAACGAAGTCGATTACGGGTAAACGTCAACTTTCCGTGACAGTCGCGGAGGCGATGCTTGTGGGTGACCATGTAGACCACCCGGGTGCGTGCCGTCTTCGGTTTGAGCGTACCGCCATCGTCACGACGCGGGGCGTCTGATGGCCGCAGCTCCGGGTTTGGCGCTGGTGCCGACTCACGTTGCGTAGGCTCCACGGCATCGATGTCAGGCGTTCGGCTCGATGTTCGCTGTTGGTTCAGTAGGTGTCCCAGCAGTCCCACGAGGATGAGCGCTCCGACTGCGAAGACCCAACGCTCCGCGCGCGGCGGTTTCTGGATGTCGCCATTGGAATGCGGTTCGTCGCCTGGCGGATCGGGTGGGACGGTCATGATGGAGATCCGCGCTGGAATCCACCAGCAGTTTGTAAGACTGTCCGTTCTTCCGGCGCTACGAGGCGCATCATCTGCCGGCACGCGCTCGGTTGATGCCCGTCGGCGCGGCGAAAGTCGCGACAAGCAGTGTGATGATCAACCGCGCGAGCCGACTCACGCGGCTGTCATTAGCACATACCTTGCCGTTCGACTAAACGGTCGCGTATACCCTACCCGCTCGAATTCGACCGCGACGGCACGGCCGAGAGCGGGGGAGCGATGGCATTCGCCATGGTGTCGATTCTGACCGGCATTCCTCGGCCAATCACGCCGCGACGGTGGCGTTGGGATCCGAAACCGGCGAGCGGGAGTCTCAGAAGGAGCGCCCGGATGCTGCGGGGCTGTGCTGTACAATCTACCTTCTTCAACAACTACGGGAGGCTTCGTGGCGGATCTTGTCGCTGCCGAATTCGGTGACTTTATCGCCGAGCGCATCCGCAGCGAGCACGCGGCGATTTCGGCACGGTGGCTTGAGCGCCTGCGCACGCTGTTGCCGGTGGATGCCAATGAAGTGTTTCCGTCGGATCAGCTGCTCGATCACATTCCTGCATTGATTCGCGAGGTGGCGGACTACGTTCGCTCACCCGAAACCGAAGCAGTCAGCGCGAACACGGCGATGACTGCGAAGGCCCAGGAGCTCGGTGAACTGCGTCACTCACAGCAGGCGTCTGTGCATCAATTGCTTGCGGAGTACCGTCTCCTTGCGGGGATTCTGAGCCACTTCGTTCAGGAGGAACTGGGGCGGTTGGGAGTCGCGCCGCTGGCCGAAGAAGGTATCGAAGTCATCCGGCGGCTCAACGATGCAATCTGGATCCTGATGCAGACCACGGTCAATACCTTCGTGTCCAAGTACACCGCCACGATTGCAAGTCACATGAACCGACTCGATAGCTTCAATCGAATGGTCGGTCACGAACTCCGTCAGCCGCTCGGCGTCTTGGTGTCGGTGATCCCGCTGCTCAAGTCAGACCCGACGCGAGCCGCTGGCATTGACAAAGAGCATCTCCTCGCCGTGATGGAGCGTAACGTCATCCGACTCGGGCAGCAGATCGAGCAGCTCGACGCCCTGTCCCGGCTGCAGATCGCGGGCTCTGACAGTCCGGATGTTCAGCGCGTCGACATTTCGAGCGTGGCATGGGAAGTCGCGCGTCAGCTTCGGGAAATGGCGGACGCCCGTGGTGTTGAGTGTTCTGTCGAGGACGAATTGCCTGTGGTGGTCGTGGATAAAGCACGGCTCGAGCTCATTCTGACCAACCTGATGTCGAACGCCATCAAGTACAGCGACCCCGCCAAGGCGAGACGTGTAGTGGGCGTTATGCGCGCGCCAGTTCAGGATGGCCGTTTCGTCTGCGTGGCGGTAAGTGACAATGGTCTGGGTATTCCGGCCGAGAACCTGGACGCGATCTTCAGCCGCTACATGCGCGCGCATGCATCACGAGACGAAGAACTCGGCATTCACGGTTCCGGATTGGGATTGGCCATCGTTGCGGAATGCGCCGAAGCGATCGGCGGTGCGATTCGCGTGGAGTCCGTCGTGGGCGAGGGCACGACATTTTTTCTGACGATACCGACTGAGCTGGCCGACCGGACTGTCTAAGTACGCTAGATCGGAGCGTTCGCTCCGCAACCAGAATCCGTCAGAACACGAACACGACAAAGGCCTGAAAGCCACCCAAGACGCCTGCATCTGCGCGACGGATCGCAGACCATTTCTGGCGGCTCCTCCAGGATCCGAATCTAGATCACCGCGTGCGGCGTGGTCTGTCGGTTTCAGACAACGCCGGCACGTGCCAGCCGCCGGTGTGGTGCATAGGGCATGATCTCGCTTGATACGTCCCGGTGACCGCGAAACGAGCAGCTGATGTTTACGACTTGGTTCATCGTCACCGGCGCGCTCCTCATCAGCATGGCGCTCGCCGGCTCCGCTCTCAGACGAGCTCCACTGACCGCATCGATGTTCTATCTCGCAGTCGGTGCCGCTTTAGGACCATGGGGCGCTGGCCTTCTGCACATCAACGCGGTGGAGGACGCTTCGACTGTTGAGCGCCTGACGGAGCTTGCAGTAATCATCTCGCTGTTCACTGCCGGGTTGAAGCTGCGGTTGCCAGTGTCCGATCGGCGCTGGCGTGCACCGATCATGTTGGCGGCGCTTGCAATGGTGCTCACCATTGGGGGCATCGCCGCGTTCGCGGTGGCGGCTCTCAGCCTGCCGATGGGTGTGGCCGTATTACTTGGCGCACTACTCGCGCCGACGGATCCGGTCTTAGCGTCTGATGTACAGGTCTCAAACGAGCACGATGCTGAACCGGTTCGCTTCAGTTTGACCGGAGAGGCCGGCCTGAATGACGGCACGGCGTTTCCCTTCGTCATGCTGGGTCTTGGACTGATGGGTACTCACCCAATTGGCGACTACGGCTGGCGCTGGCTCACCGTGGACCTCGCGTGGGCGGTAACCGCGGGCCTTGGAGTCGGGACCCTCTGCGGGGCTGGCATCGGGAAGCTCGTGATCTATTTGAGACGCGTCCACCGCGAAGCCGTTGGACTCGACGAGTTCCTCGCTCTTGGGCTCATTGCGCTTTCGTATGGGATCGCACTGCTGATTCACGCCTATGGCTTTCTTGCCGTGTTCGCCGCAGGACTGTCGGTAAGACGTATCGAGCGTCAGCACAGTGAGGTTACGCCACGTGCGGGTGTCGAACATGCTGGGACCAGCACCGAAGAACAGGCGACGGATCCAAGTACCGCCCCTACTTACATGGCGCGTGCCGTCCTCGGTTTCAATGAGCAACTGGAACGCCTGGGTGAATTGGCGGTCGTTCTCGTCGTGGGAGCCATGCTGGCGGATATCGAGGTAGTGGGACCTGGCATTTGGCTGGCGTTAACACTGTTTGCGGTGATTCGGCCGGGGGCGACGCTGCTCACGCTGTTCCGCATGCCCTTGTCAAAACCACAGCGAGCGTTCATTGCATGGTTCGGCGTGCGCGGGGTGAGTTCGATTTACTATCTTGCCTACGCTCTGTCGCATGGAATACCCACGTCGACAGGTCGGATGCTCGCGGACGCCACGCTCGTGGTCGTCGCCGGGTCGATTGTCCTGCACGGCATCTCGGTGACGCCGCTGATGCAGTGGTATTCAGCATTCATCGGTGAGCGTCGGCGATAGATTCACCGGCCTTGTGATGATGCGTTTCACGCTGCCCTTCCACGCCTTTCAACCTCGCCGCCGAGGCGGTTCTATCGGCGAGCTTCAAGCAGCGTCCACTTGCCGAATTCGCCCGGCTCACTGAGACGAAACCGCTTCGGCCACGACGAGATCCCGATTGCGTCTTAAGCGGTAGAACGCAACCGCGCTGTGCACAACAGGAGCGAACATCGTTAGCCGCGCGGTATTCAGAAATTCATTGGTGCATGCGGGCAGCATCGATTCTCTTGGTAATCGACCCGTCCAGTTTCTCGACTTCCTCCCATGCCGCGAGGATATCGAAGTCTTCACTGAGTTCGGCGCGTTCGACAATACCGCGGCGCAGGTTATCTGACCTTTTTATGTCCTCGACCAATTGAGCTCG
>JGI10216J12902_103071164_pt1 | contig 10400 bp, 13 predicted proteins | sample KanNatreferecore_FD_12902 | JGI IMG/M metagenome (IMG submission 12902)
AGATCCGCCAATACCCCAGTACCACCGAACTCTCCCGGCACTGCAGCATCCACTAAAAATCGGTCTGTTAAAGATAGTGCCTGACCAACCGATTGGATGATTCCGTCAGTCAACGGCCTCGCAATAATGAAGGGGCACGCGGACTTTGAGAACTCGCGAAGGTATGCTTCGTCTTCCGTTCCGTGGAATTGGACCGCGTCAAATGCCCCGTGATCCGCAATACCAAGGGCATCCTCGATCGGTGCGTTGACCAGAACCGCGATCCGTTCGGCTTCGCCTGACAGGTCAGCAATCCAGGAGGCCTCAGTCTCAATGGGAATGAAACGCTTCGATCGGCTCCAGAGATTGAAGCCGAGCGCATCAGCTCCCGCTCGGATCGATTCGATCGCATCCGCTTCATTGGTGATTCCACAAATCTTCACCCATGTCCGAGCCGGACCTGTCGGGCTCATGGACGCAGTTCGAGATCAACTACCCGGCCGCGGACCCGCTTTTCCATGCCGTGGTGTGTTATGGGCCGGACATTCCCCTCGCTGGCAGGTAATAAGAGGCTCAGCGTCCAATTGACGATGCTTACGCTTAAAGCCGCGAAGAAAGCCTGCCCGAATCCGCTGACTCGAAAGTCCGGTACCAATCCGCTCACCAACCAAAAAAGCAGCGCATTGATTACCAAAATCGCGAAACCAAGTGTAGCGACGATGAACGGAAGTCCAAGAAGAAGCAGCACCGGACGGACGAATGCATTCAGCAACCCGAGCAGAAGAGCAACCGCAAACAAGGAAGCGGTATTCGAGTAATGAATGCCCGTAATCCACGCTGCGACAGCGACAGCTGCGGTCGTACACAGCCAGCGAATGATGAACGGCTTCATGCTTCTCAAAATACGCGCGCGCGGAGAAATCCCAAGTGACAACATTTCTACCTCTCAATGAGGCTTGCCGCTGCGGCTTTCCGGTGAGAATGCAAGTATCTGCGACCTCACCCATGCAAGATTGGATTCAAAACTACCTCTCCGCTCAGAAGAAAACCACCGAGTCGATCGACATTGCCGGAGTGGCCGCCATTGTCGAATTGGTCCGAACGGCACTTAGGGAAGACCGGCAGGTGTTTACCTGCGGAAATGGCGGCAGTGCGGCGAACGCGTCCCATTTTGCCACAGACTTGGGCAAATCCTCGTCCGACGCCGTGGGCAAAAACTTCCGCGTATTGTCGTTAAATGACAACGTTGCCTGGATGACCGCCATTGGCAACGACTACTCGTACGAGGATACTTTCGTTCGGCAACTTAAGAACTACGGACGTGCCGGCGACGTTCTTATTACGGTCAGCGTCAGTGGCAATTCTCCGAATGTCCTCAAGGCGCTCGAGTGGGGCCGTGAAAACGGTCTCAAGACAGTTGCCCTTGTCGGTGGCAAGCGGGGCCGTGCGGCAGACCTCGCCGAGAACGTGATCGTGATCGGGGATACGCATTATGGTCGAGTTGAAGACGCCCAAATGCATATTCTCCATCTAATCTGCTACGCCTTTGTCGAGAACCCGACGCTCGCGAACGCCTGATCGCCGACCAGATTGACGATTGACTCGGCTCGTGCGAAAAACGCGCAGCCAGAAGCTGCCCTTACATGGAACAAACGAAGTACGAAGCTGCTATCGACGTAGTGCTCACCCGGACTCCGCACTACGACCGAGCCGCCTATCACTTTTTGAGGGACGCCTTGGAGTTCACGGTAAAGGAGCGAAAAAAGGCGACCGGCGAAGGCGGCCATGTTACCGGCCAGCAGTTGCTCGATGGCATTCGGCGGTATGCGATCAAGCAGTACGGTCCGATGGTTCCGATCGTTCTGGAATACTGGGGAATCAAGCGCACCGAGGATTTCGGCCACATGGTCTTCGCGTTGGTCGAAGCGGGCGTTTTTGGAAAAACCGAGCGCGATTCGATTGATGACTTCAAGGAAGTGTTTTCCTTTGAGGAAGCCTTCGTCGTTCCATTTCGACCGAGCCAACTTCAGCAAGCGGTCGAACGAAACGCCCCGGTCGACACCCCAGCGGCGGAGTTGAACTAAGCTCCACGCTGCCTTTCGAATCGATTAGTCGATTTCTTCTGCAGGTGATTTATCTGCGGTCAGACCTCGCAGCTTGCCGTGGATGAAGTCGTCGATGTCCCCGTCCATCACTGCTTGGATGTTGCTGGTCTGCACGCCGGTTCGAAGATCTTTGACCATCTGGTAAGGTTGAAAAACGTAGCTGCGAATCTGGCTTCCAAAGGCAACATCGGCCTTTTCGCCATAGGACTTCGCCATCTCGGCACTCTGCTTGTCCGTCTCCATTTGCTGAAGCTTGGCCGCTAGAAGTCGGAGCGCGCGGACTTTGTTCTGCGCCTGACTCCGTTCACTCTGGCAGGCAGCGACCAACCCTGTGGGCTTATGCCGGATTCGGACGGCTGTCTCTACCTTATTAACGTTCTGCCCACCTTTGCCACCGCTGCGATAGGTATCCACTTCGATGTCCACGTCGCTGATCTCCACCGGCGCACTTTCAGGCAATTCCGGCACAACATCGATCGCTGCGAATGAAGTATGTCGGCGCTTGTTCGCGTCGAACGGCGAAATGCGTACTAGACGATGCACGCCGCGTTCGCAGGCGAGGTAGCCCAATGCATTCTCTCCTTGGATATTGATGGTCGCGCTCTTGATTCCAGCTTCGTCGCCAACTTGAATATCCACAATCGAGGTTTTGAATCCTCGACGCTCACACCAACGCTGATACATGCGAAGAAGCATGTCCGCCCAATCACATGCCTCGGTTCCTCCGGCCCCTGACTGGATCGAAAGGAAGGCGTTCAAACGATCATTCGGCCCGCTTAGGAGGGTGCGCAGCTCGAGATCATCAAGGGACTTCGAGATTGCCGAATATTCCTTCGCTACTTCCGCCTGCGCTGTAGCTTGATCGGTCTCACTTGCGGCGAGTTCGACAAGGACCTCGAAGTCTGCCGCCTGACGCTCCACCGCGACGAGCGGCTGGATCTTGTTTCGAAGCACGGAAACTTCTTCGACGTCGGTCTGAGCACGCTCACGATTGTCCCAAAAATTCGGGGCGCTCATGAGCATCTCCAATTCGGCTAGTCGATCCTGAAGTTTCGGGAAGTCAAAGGAACCTCCGCAATTCGGCCACGCGTGCCTTCAGTGCGGAGGGGTCAAATTGGAGGTCCATCAAAGTGGAATTGGGTAGGTCCGGCTAGTGGCGACGATCGATACAAACCCTCAGGCGCTCGAGACAACTCAAGGCTGTTTGCGAAATTTGGACTGATCAAACACCGGATCATCGAGCCGATATACGGTCTCGCCGTCTTTCATTAGTTCGAGTTTATCCCTAGCGATCACACTGACAAATTCCGGGTCCCTTTTCAAAAGCATCTCCTCGCGGTCAAAACGGGTGATCAACATTCGCTGCTTCTCAATATCAACCTTGAGCGCTTCGATCCGCTGAAGTTGTGCCTTACGGTTCGCAACTTCGGGCAGAAAGGAGTACGCAATCGGTACACTCACGCCGAGACAAATCAGCGTGAAGACAATGCGATTGAGAGAATACCAGATTCCCCCTCCGGTCTGCGGGGTTTTGAAATCGCCGGTCGCGAATGCGCTCACTTAGCTGCGCATCTTACCGCCATAAACGGCGTTGTCACCAAGTTCTTCTTCGATTCTAAGCAATTGGTTATATTTCGCGACGCGATCGGTCCGGCAGAGCGAGCCCGTTTTGATTTGGCCGGCATTCGTCGCGACGGCGATGTCCGCGATCGTCACGTCCTCGGTTTCGCCCGAGCGATGTGAAATGACCGCAGTGTAGCGGTTCTCCTTCGCGAGTTCCACTGCGTCGAGCGTCTCGGTCAGCGAACCAATCTGGTTCACCTTGACGAGGATCGAATTCGCAATTCCGCGATCGATGCCTTTCTGCAGGAACTCAACGTTCGTGACGAATAAGTCGTCACCAACCAGTTGCGTCGTCGCGCCGAGCGCGTCCGTGAGCTTTTTCCAGCCATCCCAGTCATTCTCCGCACAACCGTCTTCGATGCTGACGATTGGGAACTTCTTCGCAAGTCCCTGATAGTACGCTACGATCTCGTCGGCGTTGCGCTTCGACCCGTCCGATTTCTTGAAGACGTACTGCTTCTTCGAGGCGTCGTAGAACTCACTCGCAGCAACATCCAGGGCGATGAACACTTCTTTGCCAAACTTGTAACCGGCTTTCTTGACTGCGGCCGCGATGGTCTCCAAGGCGTCATTCGCGTCTTTGAGATTCGGCGCGAAGCCTCCTTCGTCACCTACGGCGGTCGAGAGTCCGCGATCTTTCAATACTCCCTTGAGCGCGTGAAAGATCTCGGTGCCGGCGCGGAGCGCTCCGCGGAAAGTGGAGAATCCCTTCGGCACAACCATGAACTCCTGAAAGTCGATTGGCGCATCGCTGTGCGCCCCACCATTGAGGATGTTCATCATTGGCACGGGCAACACCTTCGCATTCGGTCCACCGAGGTACTTGTAAAGGGGTTGACCCAGCTGCGACGACGCTGCCTTGGCCGTGGCGAGGGACACCGCAAGGATCGCGTTCGCGCCCAGCTTGGCTTTGTTCTTCGTGCCGTCCAGTTCGAGCATGATCTTGTCGACCGTCAGCTGGTCGCAAGCGTCGATGTCTTCAAGGGCGGGAGCAATCGTCTTGTTCACTGCCGCCACCGCCTTGGTCACGCCTTTACCGCCATAGACCGCTTTCACCGCATCCCGAAGCTCCCAAGCTTCATGTTCACCGGTGCTTGCACCGCTTGGAACAGCCGCAGTCCCGACGGCGCCCCCATGGAGCCGAACGTCGGCTTCAACGGTAGGATTCCCTCGGGAATCGATGATTTGACGGGCGCGGACAGCGGCAATGGCGGTAATCGACATGATGGAACTAGGTTAAGATTAAAGCTGCAGAAACAGCGCGCCGAAGCGGGTCCAGCGGCTCTACCGAGAGAAATGGGCGGCGTGTTTAATAGGTTCTTCCGAAACGTGCAAGGTCAGAGAGATATTCTGAACGGAAAGCGAGTGAATTCTCCGCGCCCCGGTAAGGGAAGGGAAATCCATCACGCAAAAAGGCCGCACCGAAGTGCGGCCTTCGTGGCAACAACTGAACTTCGAAAACTACTAGCGCATCAGCAACGCCTGACGAGCGCGCTTCACCTCCCGAGTGATCTTCCGGTGGAAGTGAGCAGGCATCCCGGTCACACGGCGAGGAAGGATTTTCCCGCTCTCGGTGACAAATTTCTTAAGGAGATCCGGATTCTTCCAATCGATCGCCTCCAAGGCAATATCGACGCGGCGGCGAGGCATCGTACGATTCGCGCGGCGGAAGTTAGAGCGGCGTTGAGGAGTCTTTGGCTGGCTCATGGCAATTTTCTAATGCGAACTACTTGATTTCCCGGTGGAGCGTCCGCCGACGGAGGTTTGGATTGTACTTCACCTTCTCAAGTCGGTTCGGCGTGTTTGGGCTCTTTTTATTGCGCGAAGAGATGTAGCGGGAAGGTGGCTTTCCTTCCGCGCGCGCTTCGGTGCATTCCAGGATGATGAATTCGCGTGGCATGTTGATTTACTCCTTGTCGTCTTTCGATTCCGTCGTGGTCGGCGTCTCCTCATCGTCACCATCATCCGAATCGTCGTCGGTCAGACCGAAGAGCGACGTTACAGGGGTACGGGAGCGGTTGACGCGGCGCTGTTTCTCAATTTGAGCCTGGCACTCCACAGTGTAACGAGCAAAGGGCAGAGCTTCGAGGCGGGCTTGGGCAATTTTCTCGCCGCTCATTTCGCAGACGCCGTAAGTTCCGGCATCAACGCGCTTGAGCGCCTCCTCAATTTCATAGAGTGCGTCTTGCTCTTGCGAAAGCAAGCTCAGGGCGAAATCTCGATCGTAAGCGTCCGAACCGGCATCCGCCTGGTGCATGCCGAATGCGCTGGCTTCACTGCCTTCAGCGCGAGCTCGCAAGGTGTCCTTGGCGACTCCGCTCATCGAATCGAGCAGGCTGTCCCGCAGCTGCAACAGGCGATCCTTTTGCTTTTCCAGGAAAGGCGTGAGCTTGACCTTCGGAGCCGGGGGCTTCGGTATCGGCATTTTCACCATGGGCTTCACCGCGGGCTTCCCAGCCTTCGCCTCAGTCTTGGCGCCATTGGCTTTGGAGTCTTTCCCCTCGGGTTTTGCCTTGGCAACAGGCTTCACGACCTTCGCCGGCTTCTTGGAAGTCTGTTTCGGCGAGGGTTTATGAGATTTAACGGAAGCTTTAGCGGGCTTTGACTTGGGCATAAGAACGAGGGGATGGGCTCAATTCCTCGGTATGTGTCTGGAAAAATTGGGCGCGTCTTCTAATCGCACTCCACCTGTGGTGCAAGGGGAAATGGAACGCTTTTTTGAGACGATCAAAACGCGGATCACCTCGGCAGATCAACCCTTAGACGTGGACGAAGGAATTCCAGCACCCGCGTCACGCTCTCTGGCAGCGTCTCCCGGTCGGTCCGAACTGTCAATTCCGGATCAGCCGGAGCCTCGTATGGGGCGCTGATTCCGGTGAAGTCCCGGATCTCCCCCGCCCGTGCCTTTCGGTAAAGGCCTTTCGGATCCCGCTGTTCGCAGATTTCCAGGGGAGCATCGACAAACACCTCATAAAAATCGCAGCCGCTCTCCAAAACAATCTCACGAGCGCGCCGACGATCCTGCCGGTATGGGCTGATGAAGGCGGTAACCGCGATGGTTCCCGCGTCTGCCAACAACTTCGCCACCTCGGCCACGCGCCGAATATTTTCCACGCGATCTTCCGGGCTGAATCCCAGATTCGAGTTGAGTCCGTGACGGATATTGTCGCCGTCGAGCACGTACACGTTGTGATTCAGATTGAAGAGTTCCCGCTCCAATTCGTGAGAGAGCGTACTCTTTCCGGACCCACTCAATCCGGTCAGCCAAATCACCGCACCTTTGTGGCCGTTGCGCAGCGCCCGATTACGCGGCGTCACTTCGCCCTCGGTCCAAAAGATGTTCGTGGATTTCACCTTAGTCCGATCGGTGTAGACACCGCCAAAGATGATTCCCCCACCCGCCACCTGTCGCTGATCGACGATTACGAATCGCCCCAGGATGGGATTGCGATCGTGATTATCCATCACTAACGCACCGCGTGTCTGGATGGTCACTTCGGCGACATCGTTCTTCGCGATGTAATTTCGACCGGCGCCCGCGGACTCCAAGGTGGAGGCATCGATAATCTTTTCGATACTTATAATTTCGGCCTCCAGCTCCTGAGTGGTCAGCTTAAGTTTGTACCGTTCGCCAACCACCAGGTTGCGTTTGCCCATCCAGAAAAGACGCGCCTTAAACCGGTTCGACTCAATTGGAGCATCGTCCTCGTGGGATGCGATGTGTCCGCGCTCGACGAAGATTTGCTCCGTTAAAGTGATTGCCACGGATTCCCCGGCCATGGCTGTATCTTTTTTCGGCGCATTCCAATTCTCGACGCTCGCCACAACGCTCGTCTTGTTATTTGGCGAGAAGACTAGCGTGTCACCCACCTTGAGCGACCCGGCCTCGATGCGGCCCGCAATGATCCGGCGGGCGTCGAAACGATAGACATCCTGAATCGGGAAGCGCAGCGGCAGTTGTTCGAGCGACTTCGGTGGCTCGAAGGTATCGAGCATTTGCGTCACGGTCGGGCCCGCGTACCAAGGCATTTCAGTGCGCGCGGGCTTATCCACGTTGAATCCATTGCGCGCCGAAACCGGCACAAATTGCCGTGCCTCAAGACCGATCTGCTTCAGGAACTCCTTGTATTCAGCGACGACTTCATTGAACCGATCCTGGCTGTGCTCGACGAGGTCCATCTTGTTGACGGCAACGACGATTTGCGAAATGCCGAGCAGCGAAAGCAAATAACCATGGCGGCGCGATTGTTCCTGTACGCCCTCATTTGCCGCAATGAGCAGGACCGCCGCATCCGCGCTCGCCGCCCCCGTAATCATGTTCTTCAGGAACTCCTTATGCCCGGGCGCATCAATAATTACGTACGGGCGCTTCTCCGTCTTGAACTGAATCTGCGTCGTATCAATCGTGATATTCTGGGCCTGTTCCTCGAGCAATGCATCGAGCAAAAACGCGTACTCGAAGTCCATCCCTTCCTCCTTACAAGCCTTCTGGATCTGCTCCACTTTCCCCTCCGGCAATGAATTCGTATCGTGGAAAATGCGCCCGATGAGCGTGGACTTCCCGTGGTCGACGTGGCCGACGAAGACGACGCGGAGGCGGGACGTGGCGACTGGATTCTGGTTGCGGATCGAAGCAGAAACCGGAGACCGGAGGTCGGAAACCGGAGAGGATTCGAGCGTTGTGGCAGACATGTTCAAATTGGTTGGTTGAGATGATCTAAGCTGAAGCAGCCGCTTATCGTCCGGACTTTACATGAACCCCTTCGCCCTGAGCTTCTGCATCGCATTCCTCTCATGATGGTCTTGCGCGCGACCGGCGCGTTCGCTGGTCTTTGTGATGGCGAGTTCATCGATGATCTTGTCGATCGTGTCGGCCTGGCTCTCCACCGCTCCGGTGATGGGCCAGCAGCCGAGTGAACGGAAGCGATACTTTTGATTGTCCGTGCCTGTGCGGGCGAAATACATCCGCGGAATCGGTATACCTTCGCGCTGGATGTAGAGCCAGATGTCGCGCTCGGTCCAATCGAGCAACGCCTGCACTCGCACGTGCTCGCCTGGGGCACAGCTGGTGGTGAACTGATTCCAAAACTCGGGTGGCTGGTCCTTGTAGTCCCACTCGAAGTCTTTGTTTCGCGGACTGAAATAGCGCTCTTTCGCGCGCGTCGGATCTTCATCGCGACGAATGCCCGTGATCAATGCATCCCACTGATGGTCGGCCATCACTTGCTGCAGGGCGACAGTCTTGAGCTCATGCGTCACCGTTACTGGATCGGTCGTGTCATATCCGATCGGTCCACGATCCTTGTAATCGCCGGTGCCCGCCCGCGCTGCTTCGTTGATTTTCACGATCAAGTTCAGCTTATGGTGCTGCACCGCCCAATCCCGGTAGGCCAGCATCTCGGGGAACTCATAAGTCGTGTCGATATGCAGCAACGGATACGGGATATGTCCGCAGAACGCTTTCTTCGATAGCCAGATCAGGACGTTCGAATCCTTCCCCATGCTCCATGGCATGCAGATGTTCTTGAAGTGATGATAGGCTTCGCGGATGAGGTACACCGATTGGGCCTCAAGTGCGTCAAGATGCGCTGAATCTTCGCGGCTGATCTTGTCCGGGAAAAAGGCGGGTGACTCGCCGGCTGGCGGCGCGGGATACTTCCCGTGATAAGCCGGATGGTTGGCAAAGTTCATCATGGTTGGTCGAAAGAAATCAGATGCTGTCCCCGAGAAAGGTGTGAATACCGCACTCGGCCTTGTCGAAGCCGGTCCAGCGGCCCGCCCGCTCGTTCTCACCGGAATCGGTTGCGCGCGTGCATGGCCAGCAGCCGATGGAGCGATAGCCGCGGTCGTGCAGCGGATTGTACGGAATTTGATGCTCCTTGATGTACGCCCAGACTTGATCGCGGGCCCAAGGCGCCATCGGATTCAGCTTCAAAATGTAGCGGTCGCGCAGCACGTCGAACTTATAGAGTTCGAGGATCTGGGTTTTCTGCCGCGTATCGCTTTGCTGCCGGCGCAAACCGGTCATCCACACGCTCAATTGCTCCAGCTTCTTCTGCAGGGGCATGACCTTCCGCAAGGTGCAGCAGAGGTCTGGCTTCGTCTTCCAAAGCTCCGGCCCCTCCACTGCCGCCTGCTCGTCCGGCGTTTGCTCGGGCAACAACCCCTCGATCTCCAGATCGAAAAACTTCTCCAGCCGGTCCTTGAGCTCCAGCGTCTCAGGAAAGAGAAGCTGAGTATCGAGGGTAAACACCGGAAAGGGTAGCCCAGCCTTCACCGCGTGATGGATCATGACCAGGCCCGCACCTTGGAAACTGGTTCCAATTGCCGCGCTCGGACCGTACTGCTCCCAGGTCCATCGCAAGATGTCAGTCAACGACATGCCCTCGAACCTCGCGGCTTGAGCGCGAACTTCGTCGGGATTAATGGCATTAACGGCAAGCGACATCTAATTGTCTATAGGAAACGTAGGAATTAAGACTATCGCGGGGGTGGCTGTCCCTTTCAAGTGGTATTTCGGGATATGACATTCGGTTTTCTTTTCTAGGTTGTTCCAATTCCCGTACATCGAGAATGCCTTTCACACCGCGTCGATGCCCTCACGGGAAACAAAAAGCGCTACCGATCTCAGATCGGCATGGGCTTCGGGAGCAAAATCTCGGTCCGATCCAGGATCTATGCCATTTCCGGAAG
>JGI10216J12902_102778630_pt1 | contig 10399 bp, 7 predicted proteins | sample KanNatreferecore_FD_12902 | JGI IMG/M metagenome (IMG submission 12902)
CAGGTTCCAGTTGATGATGGCCTTGTCGCTGAACTGATTGATCGTGACGTGCGCGGTGCCGGGATTGTTGATCTGCGCGGAGCCGCCAACCACGGTTCCGCCGACCGGGCCCGCCAGTGCAGGACTCATCAAAAACACGAGCGATGGCAATGAGATATGCAGCTCGCGGCTGCCAACAGCCCACCTACGCATACCATCTTCCCTAGGGGTCCTTCCGACTATGCGCTGACCGTCGAAGGACCGTCAATTAGGGAATTGTTAACAAAGTGAAGGACCGGCCTCCCTGCCTTTTCTTGAGCAACTGCAGGAGCAACCGCTGGCCCGCAGCCGCAGGCACGACTTCTCCCAAAGCGCCCCTCCTACCCGCCGCCAAAGGTCGTTGCTCACCGGGAATCCGCCCAGGGATAGGCGCAACTTATCGTTGCCCCCGATACTCGTGTACCAACTTGTAGTCATATGAACATAATATACAATTATAAGTTATTTTTCGCAAAACGAACCCAAAGTACTCCATAGGGGTCAACACTGTGATCCCAACATCCAAGACCAGCTTGCACCGCATGATTGCTGAGACCATCATTTTGCATGTGATTCGTTGAATAGTTTCTCGCTAGCGCCCAGGCAGTGCTCTTACGGGCAGTAGGATCAAATGAACCGCGGACTGACGTTTGGCGTCATCTTGCCGATCGTCCTGGCGGTCCTGCCGGCACAGGCAAGTCATGTCGGGGAGACTTATTATCGATCCGGGGACTATCCCCGAGCGATCAAAAAGGTTGGCCCCGCCGCCGAGCGCGGAGATCCGCGAGCCCAAACCTACCTTGGCTTCATGTATCAGTATGGCCGCGGCGTCGCGCAGAACTATGCGCTCGCAGCTTATTGGTACCGACGTGGCGCCGAGCAGGGCAATCCAATGGCCCAGCATTTGCTCGGATTGCTGTTTGACAAGGGTCTTGGTGTGCCCACCAATCACGTGGCGGCCCACGTCTGGCTGAGCCTTGCGGCCTCCCGTACCAAGGGGGCGGAGCATGAAGACAATGTGCGGCTGCGCGATGCAGTCGCTTCAAAAATGAGCCTCGGCCAACTGTATGACGCGCAATATCTCGCCCAATCGTGGGCACCAAAACCGGAGTTGCCGGCCCTGAGTACATCGCAACGGTAATGCCCGCCGCGACGCCCGCGGTTAGCGCACCGCGCAATCGCGCTCGATTTCAACGACGCTTCGATGGACGTGCCCGAGTAATCCTGGAGGTTCGTAACGTGCCAGATCCTATCGCGCTTTCAGCGACGCTATGCATTTCATAAAGAAGACCGCGCACGGTCCCTATATCCCGCGCGATCAACGCTTCTTTGATGATCGCTCTAATCTGCTGCAAGGCTTCTCGAGGGCCCACGCTCTAGCTCCACAATTCACGCGCTTGCGCATCACAGTAGGTCGCTCGATAACGAGAAGTGCTGCAGTTGCAAGATTTAACATTCGGCACAACGGAATGCGAAACGGATGATCGGTCAGTCATCCTCGCGGTTGGCGCTGCAGAATGCGTTCTTGCGCGAGGCCCCATCGTTTGATTGCAGATTGTTTGTAGTGTCGCGCATCACCCAAACGCTCTTTAAATTGTCGTAGCCGAAAAGGGCTGTCGCCATAAAGACCCGCCACCTTGTCGTCGATGTACTCCAGCAACCTCTGACGCACGGCGGGCGGGAGCTCAACCCGCGCCAGCATGCGCAGGATTACCGCGCTCGAAAGACCGCTATTCTTATGTTTGCCTCGCAAAATCGACCAGGCCGTACTGCGACTGAGGCCGAGTGCCGCCGCTTGATCGTCTAATGTCTTGAATCCTGACTGAACAAGCGCCTCCTTAATCTGCGAGAGCTTGACCCACTGACGCATCTTGGACGGTGCGCTTACTAAAAACTCCTCGTCCTCTGTCTTGTTCGACATGACAGACACACTAACGCATCCACGCGATGATCAGGAGTCAAACGAGGAGATGCGGTTAGTTTCTATGGTTACCGGCGGGCAGGTGCGCCCCGTTCGCTGTTGGCAAGCGGTTGATTGCCGCCGCATGACAGCATGAGCAGACGCGAAAGATCAGGGGGAAGGATGTGGCAAGGACGGCCGACTCCAACCTTGGCCGGTCAAGCCGCTCACTGCAAATTTTCCGAGCGGTACTTTGCTTTGGTAAGTTTAAGACCGAGCGCTTCTCCCCACAAGGATGCGAATGCAGCAATTGTGGTGCGGTAAGATCGAGGCGACGCAACAACGCGCGCCAGCGGCTCGAGCAACAGCGTAACCAGCGTGACGGTGAGGGCACTCAATGCGCCGAAGTGCTTTCGGGCGTAGAGAATACGGCTGCGCGCAAAATAAAACATCCGCCGCTCGGTTGCGGTGTCTGTCGTGCCCTGACCACGATGAAAGGCCTGGACAGTCGATAGATAGACGCTGTTCCAGCCGAGTTCGCTTGCTCGTACCGCGAAATCCATGTCCTCGTAATAAACGAAAAAGCGTTCATCGAAACCGCCAAGCGCCTCGAAGACGTTGCGACGAACGAAGAAAAACGCCCCCATCACCTGATTGACGGTCCGCGTGTCATCGTGAGCCCATTCCGTGACGAAGTGCGACGCAAAGATCGAGGGGAAAAGACGGTCGAGCCCGATGCTTTGCCCGATCAAGAACCGCGCGGTTGGCGCACGCGCGGTGTTGCGCGCGACCCCGCCGGTCTCATCGAGCAGTTGGATGCCGACGATCCCCACGGTCGCATTCTGTGCCGCCCCTAAATAGCGCGCGGGTCCTTCGAGGCTGCCCGGCATCACCCGTGTGTCCGGGTTAAGAAACAGCAGGAAGTCCGCTTGTGCGCTGGCGGCGCCCTGGTTGCAGGCAGCGGCGAAGCCGCGGTTCTGCGCATTGTGAATCACATTGAGCGGCGCATCACATCCAAGCCCCTCCGCTGACCGATCCGATGACGCATTGTCGACGACCGTTACACACACAAGAGAAACGTCGTCCTGCGAAACCGCGGAAAGCGAGGCAAGGCATTCGCGCAGCTGACGGCCCGAGTTCCAGTTGACGATCACAATATGGATGGTGGGACGATCCATTGTCCGCAACGCGCCAGGTTCGTTCAGTTGCCGCAGGCCGAAGTCTTACCACGCATGGCATTTTTGCGATCAAGGTGGGCAGGGCGATTCAATGGAGAACAGTGCCGCTTCGCTCGCGAGAGAACCACTCTTGAGATTGCGGGTCCCTTGGCCTATCCGTTTGAAAGCATGGTAGATCGCGACTTTTCGTACATCGTCCTCGGCGGCGGGGGGTTCATCGGTACAAACCTGTGTCGGCACCTCGCAAGCGGTGGGGCGCGCGTACGGGCATTCAGCCGTCATTTCTCCTTCCCGGATCCGATGGCGGGCGTCGATCTTCGGACCGGGGACTTTGGCGATACCGATGCGCTCGTCGCGGCAATCGACGGGTGCGATATTGTCTACCATCTTGTGCATGCAACACCGCCGCAGCCGGCGAACGCCAATATGGCGGGCGACATCAAGAACAATGTACTGCCTTCGCTCGCACTTTTCGATCTATGCCGAAAGTTGCAGGTGAAGCGCATCGTCTTCCTCTCCTCGGGAGGCACGGTCTATGGACGTTCGGAAATCCTTCCAACACCTGAAACGGCCCCGACCGACCCTATCACCGCGTATGGAATCAGTAAGCTGACAATCGAGAAATATCTCGCACTGCACGAGCATTTTCATAAGACCGATTATCGCGTCCTGCGGGTGACCAATCCATTTGGGCCGTTTCAGACCACGATCAAGAATCAAGGAATTGTGGCGATGCTGATCGCGTGTGGCCTAAGGAACGAGCCGATCGAGATTTGGGGGGACGGCTCGGCGGTTCGCGACTTTGTCTACATCGATGACGTCGTCGATGCGTTAGAGCTGGTCAGCCGGGACGAGAGCGACTTCAGGGTCTTCAATATCGGGCGCGGCGAAGGTCACAGTCTGCGTGATCTCGTTGAAAGGATTCAACGGCTGCTAGGCAAAGAACTGAACATGGTATGGAAGGACGCCCGGGCAAGCGATGTCGCCGTCTCGATCGTCTCGAGTGTCCGCGCCAAGGAAGTTCTCGGATGGGCGCCGAAGACCACGCTCGATGAGGGCTTGGAGAAGACGATCGCGTGGTGGCGAGGTCGGACCCGCTAACGCATCTTCAGCCTACCAGGTCAGACCTGGAATATGCGTTACGGCATACTTGTATCCTTGATGTTGCGCGACGAAGGGGAGTAGGCGCTCGAGGGCGTGCAGGACGGTCCCGTCAATCGGGGCGGGCTCTGCAGGATAGTCGTACCAATCGAGGCCGAGGTCGAACATGGGCGCGATCGCCTCAGTGCGTGCCCAAAACATGGTCCCGATCGGAAAATTGAAGAACAGCGGCAGATTATCGCGCAAGCCCATGCGCTCCGACAGTTGCTTGGCAATCTCGAAGTTGTCGTCCCAGGCGGACAGATGGGGGTCGTCAGGAAAAACCAGGCCAAGCCGCGCATCTTTCGCCATGCGGCCAAGCACGATGTCCATCATCGCATTGTCTCGGCCGATCAGATTCGTCCAGATGAACTGGCGCCATCGCTCACCGATCGAGCGATCGGTCAGGAACAGGCTGCGCTTGGAGTGGAGGTGGCCGATCACATCGTAGCGCTGGATGACATTCTTGCCGAGACCGGTCAGGAAGGCGCCGATGTCCCGACCGCGATTGGGGGTCGTCATGATCTGAACGTCGCCGCGCCGATAGCCCGCAGTTTCCTTCTCCAGCATACGCGCCTTCCTTGCGCTGCTGGCGGTCAAGAGCAGGTCGCAACGAGAGCGGTTTGCGTTTATCATTGCGAGAAGTTCGGCGCATAGCTCGGGATAGTGGAAATGCACGTGCAAGCCGACCCTCATGGCCGGATCGGGGGTCATCTCACCGGCTTGCCCCGGCGAGATCATGTCGCTTTTCCATGGTCCGCCCGGCTTTCCGCTGCGGATGAAATGAGCGAACGGGTTGGTCAGAGTAGCGTTGTACCGGTTCTTGTTTTCGGACGCATAGACGTGGGGATGAAAGCCGGGAGACGGGCGACGATAGTAGAAGTAGGTTGCGGCCTTGGGGATTGCCGCCTCGGCAACGAACCTGTTGATCGCTTCCTCTCGAGTCGGGGTCGGGTCATCTGGACCGAGAAACCCCACCGCATCGAATGAATCGTCTCGCTCAATCGTCGCGAAATCCTCACGGCGCTGCCGCATGATCTGCGATGCATCCCGGCCGATGTCGACAAGTCGCGCCACGTAGGCATCCATATCGAACTTAGCCAGTGCCAATTGGCGCGAGGCGCGGCCAATCGCCCGGCGCTTGTCTTCATTGGCGGAAAGCTCGACCAACAAGTGCGCCGCAGCTTCGATATCGAGCTTCGGAACGACCGAAGCAGCAGCGGTAGGATCGGTCTTGAGGATATCCGCGATGCCGCTGCACTCAGCAAAGCAAACGACCGGAAGCTCGCGGAGCGCACTATCGATCGCGACATTGGGCAGCGGATCAAGCCGCGAGCTCAGAAAGAAGGCGTTGGCCGCCCTGTAGGCTGGTTCGAGGTCGGCAACCTCGTCGAGAATAGCGACAGATCCCGCAATGCCGGACCACTTGATGTACCGCCGCAGTTTGCGCGAATAGCCCCTGTCGATCTCTTTGGGCGGTCGCTGCCCGATCCAGACGAAACGAAACCGGCGCGCGGGGCGCTGCTTCAAGACAGCAGCCGCGCAGGCCAAAAACAGATCGACTCCCTTTCGGGGAGCGATCGTGCCACAGCCGAGCACGATGAAATCGCTCTCATGGCCAGTGGGCCGGATGCTAGGTTGGACCGTGGTTTGAATAGCGTCTTGATTGCGGATCTCGACCGGCGGCAGTTCGGGCGGACCCTGAGGCAGGACATGAACGCGATAGTCTTGGATGTACGGACTGTCGGCGCGCAGAGACTCCAGAACACGCTCGGCGGAGAAGACCACTTCAGTCGCCCACCCCAACGCCAGAGCCATTTCACCCGGCGGCTTCACGTGAGATGCAAATTCGTGAATCAGGGCGACGACCGGCACAAAAGACGCTGATAGAGGCTTCATGATCAGCCGCGCTTCGATGCTGTTCACCAGCGCGAAAGAAAATTGGAAATGTCGCAAGAGATGGCGGACGAGGTAATCCATCTCGACTGGGGGCCCATCCTTACGCCGGAGCGGGCCGATACGCACAGTCGATACGGCATCGAAAGCTGACGTGATGTTTCCGCCGTCGAGCAAGAGCGTCACGACGTTGTATTGCCGGCTTAGCCTCTTGGCGATGTTGTAAGCGAGAATGGGCGCGCCGGTCCGGGTCGCCTCGTGGGCCACGATCAGGATTGTTTCGCGCTTTGGATCGATCCGGCTCGTATCAACGACCGTCGTCGCCGCGACGCTGATCGGCCGGCGCCCCTGCCGCTTCCCGTGACTCACATAGTGCGCCAACAGACACGAACGCCCCAGATTCGGGTTGCGATCATTGTAGTAGGTCGGATCGAAATGCTCCGAGGGCGCAAAGCCCATCCGCTCGCCAACGACGACGTAATGCAGCGCCGGATCAAGTTTGCCGATTTCCGGGACAACCGACCGATAGCGCTGCTCGTCGAACAAGCCGCTTGACCGAACGATCCCAGCGACGCGCTCGGCGGCAGCAGGCGTCTCGTAGACCGGATAGCCGGCCGCCCGCAAGGCGGCAAAAATATCTGACGGCTCGCCGTCCATCCCGACGCTCGCGAAGAACGGGCCGAGCCAATCAAAGCGTGGATTGCGCTGCAGTTCGCTTGGCGCTGAAATCGGCGCGCTGGAGTCCGAGATTCGTGGCGACAACAGGCGCCTGAGGAATTCGACCACCGGCCTTGGAATGAGCCGCTTCAGGTTCAGAGGCGCGTATTGATTTGCAGCAAAGATGATCGGGTTTTCAGAGAGCGCGTGCTTGCCGGGCGGAAGCCGCATCCTGGCGAGCGAAGGCAGCTGTGCTGTTGGAGGATGGCCCTTGGATGAGGTGAGATTGGGTTCTGACACGGGGATGCTTTGTTTGCGCAGCCTGCTCTCGATACCCGATCGGGTCTGTTTGGACCTTGTCGTCGCTGTGCTAACAAGCTCCTGCGATGCACTTGAGTTTGTTAGAACAATCGTCTTGCCGATGAAAGTGGAAGACACCTGGGGAAGGTGGCGCACTTATCGGCACGCGGCGGCGCTGTCAAAAGGAATATTGTCGTCGGACGATCTGCGCCACCGGATGTTTGTCTATATGAGGCTGGCGTGACGCGCGAACCCGAGTTCCCAGCCCCCGCGGGTTTTCGTGTCGCTCTGGCGCAGCCTTCAGACGAAACGCAAACTGCGCCGGCCCGACTGGGGCACGCCGATCCTTCCGTGAGGGTCGACCTCATTCCCAATGAGCCAATACGAAGCGGATGGCACGAATTGAATTTGCGTTTCCCGCCGGAGGGCACAGTCGATTGCCTCGCCCAATTCGTTTATGCGAACGGCCGGGCGATCTGGTTGCGAGTGCCAGTGCTCGCCCGCAACCAGTTCCTCGCCCATCTCAGGCTGGAGGACTCGCTTGAGCGCCTCACATTGATCGTGAGTGGTTCGGGCCGGCTTACCCAACCAAATATTTGCCGCTTTGAGCGTGTGGGGTGGTCCGGGCAAATTGGTGCGATCGCCGTGAGGGCCCGTGACATCTACCGGCGCGAGGGCCTCGGGGTCTTCCGGTCAGCCTTGAGTTACCTGTCGCGTGTGGTGCGTGGGGATTCGATGGCCATTCCGCGTGGCACTGCGCGGGCGAAAGAAAGCGAGCGGGCCTACGATACCTGGATTCGCGTTTTCGATGAGCGACCGGAACTTGATCGCGCGCGGCATGAGGAGCGTCTCGCCTTACTTGCAAAGCGCCCGTTGGTTTCGATTCTCGCTGACTTACCATTGCTTGATCGAGGGGCCCTTGATCGACTCGCATCGAGCCTGACAGGGCAAATCTACGCCCAATGGGAGCTGGTGATCGCAGCGCCCCTCCACCTGCATAACGAGGTGAGAGATGCGCTCCGTTCCTGCGGCATCAATCTCGCCAAACTGCAAATGATCGAGGCAAGGGCCGGTGCAGCGGAGAATCTTAATCGCGCCTTGGCAATCGCGACGGGCGAATATGTCCTTCCGCTATCGCGGGAGGTGCTGATGCGGCCGCATGCCCTCCTCGAACTGGTGTTCACCGCACAAGCACGGCCGTCAGCCGAAATCATCTATTGCGACGAGGACCGCATCACCGATGGCGGCGAGCGGGACGGCTGGACTTTCAAGCCCGCGTGGTCGCCTCATCTCCTGCACGCCCGCAACTATCTGGGGCCGCACCTCCTGATGCGTCGGGAAACCGTGCGCGCACTGGATGGCTGGAACGTATCGCACAGCGATCCTCACCACGATCTCGCGCTGCGCCTGACACGCCGTGTGAAATCTGAGTCAATCGTCCATTTGACAAAGCTGCTTTTTCATCGGCCCGCAGACAATCCGCCCACGGACCACCCGGTTGCTCGCCCCGCGCTCGCGAAGTCCACATCGCATGTCTCTTTGATAGTCCCGACACGCGACAACGCCGCAATGCTCACGGCCTGTATCACGTCGATCCGCGAGCGAACGCGCTATCAAAACTACGACATTGTCATTGTCGATAATGGTTCGGTTCAGTCCAAGACACTTGAGCTCTTGGATAGACTCAGGTCGGACGCATCAATTCGGATCTTGGCGCAGCCGGGCCCCTTCAATTTCTCCGCGTTGAACAATGCGGCGGCGCGTGCAAGCACCGGCGATGTTCTTGGATTCATCAACGACGATATCGAGGTCCTCAGCGCGGATTGGCTGGAGCAAATGGTAGCCCTTGCAGAGCAGGAGCAGGTGGGGTGCGTCGGCGCCAAGCTCGTCTATCCGGATCAGCGAATTCAGCAGGGCGGCGTCGTGCTCGGTCTCTATGGGCTTGCCGGCCATGCCCACCGCTTCGCGAAGCGGGACGATCCTGGCTATCTCGGCCGGCTGACCACCGTTCACAACGTCAGCGCGGTCACAGCGGCGTGCCTGCTGGTCCGCAGACGCATTTTCGATCAGGTGGGCGGTTTCGACGAGGGCTTTGCCGTTGCATTCAATGATGTCGATTTCTGCCTGCGGGTCCGCGCCGCCGGCTATCTGAACGTGTGGACGCCGCATGCCGAACTGACGCACCACGAATCGGTAAGCCGCGGCCGCGATCTCAGCCCGGCGAAGTCGATGCGTTTCGCTGACGAATACGCCAAGATGCAGCGGCGCTGGGGCAAGGCGTTACTGAACGATCCGTACTATTCGCCGCACCTGACTTATGATCGCGAAGACTTTTCCCTGCGACGGCGCTAACGCAGATCAATCGTCAACAGAAGTTCCGGCCACGCGGTTTTTGTATGTGTCGGCAGGCGCGGGTGATAGTACAACCGAATGTAAGCAACCGACTTGGTTGCGTCCTTGGCTTATTGACGGCACATCATCTGGACGCCGGCTGAAGAACTGTGTCAGAAGGAATCGGCTTCTGTTTGAGACGCGATGGGTAGAAGAAAGCCGTCCCGACGCTGGAGGCGACTGATGGTAGCGCGCAGCATGCCGCGGGACGGTTCCCTTGCCGCGGCATCGCTTGATACAGGCTTATCTTTCCGCCTATGGATCGCAAAGCCACGACAATCACACCGACCTCATGGCTCTCGAACCCGTTGATTCACACAGGTCCGATTAGTTGACTGGCACCAAAACCGGGTTTCTTGGGGGAGGGGCGCCTTGCGTGCTTCAGCCGCTGCGTTCGAATTCATCGGGAGCCTAGCATACCGATGTCTTTCGCTCGTACCCATCTCGACGAGGCCAAACGCATCATCGATGCGCTGGACGTAAGCGTGATCGACCGGATGGCGGACGCCCTGGCGGCGCTGCGTCAGCGGGGAGGGAGATTGTTCTTTTTGGGCGTTGGCGGCAGCGCTGGAAACTGCTCGCACGCGGTCAACGATTTCCGCAAGCTCGCCGGCATCGAGGCCTATGCGCCGACGGACAACGTCTCCGAGCTGACAGCACGAACGAATGATGAAGGCTGGGAAACCGTCTTCGCCGAGTGGCTCAAGGTCAGCAAGCTCAAGGCCGACGACGCGCTTTTCGTTTTCTCGGTCGGCGGTGGGAGCCTCGAGAAAAACATCAGTCCCAACCTCGTGCGCGCGCTGCAATATGCCCAGACAGTCGGAGCCAAGGTTCTCGGGGTGGTCGGCCGCGACGGCGGCTATACGGCCAAGGTTGGCGACGCCGTCTGCATCGTGCCGACGGTCAATCCCGATGCTGT
>JGI10216J12902_100389566_pt1 | contig 10398 bp, 14 predicted proteins | sample KanNatreferecore_FD_12902 | JGI IMG/M metagenome (IMG submission 12902)
GGTCCGGCGTGTTGCCCGGCTGTGGCCTCGACGGGCTTCCCCTGGACCCTGCGCACCACTGGCGACGGTAGGGGGGGAGGGAAAAAGTCCAGGGGCGTCGACTCAAAGACCGATCCCACTTAAGGCCTTAGTTAAATCCGCATTTTTTAGGTAAATCGCCATGGCAGACCGTGGAAGAAAGTCGGCTGCCTCGCTGGCGGTCGCTTCGCCGTCTTCACTCTCGCACCGACTCGCACCACCGGCCACGTTAACCCCCGCTCAAAAATCGGTTTGGGTTTCGGTCGTTAACGCCATGCCGGCCGAGTGGTTCGGCGAAGAGCATTCGCCAATGCTCGCGCAGTACTGCCGACACAAGGTCATGGCCGACCTGATCGCGCAGCAACAGGAAGCTTTTGACCCGGCTTGGCTCGTCGATGACGAGGGTTTGAAGCGCTTCGACAAGCTGGCGGCGTGCATGGAACGCGAGACTCGCACCATGAACGCGCTGTTACGGTCGATGCGCCTCACACAACAAAGCCTAATCCGGGCCGACAAGGTTGTTAAATCGCAAGCGAAGGGGCTCAAGCCGTGGCAGTCCGCAGACGACTAACGCGAAGTGAGCGGAATTGCGCATGGATTGAACAGCACTGTCGCATTCCCGAGGGCCGTTTAGTCGGTCGTCCGGTCAAGTTGACCAAGCATCAGCGCCGATGGATGGCGCGGATTTACGATTCGCCGACCCGCGTTTTCATTTTGTCGATGGCTCGCAAGAATGCTAAGACCGCATTCTCGGGGTTCGTCGTGCTGTTGCACTTGTGTGGACCCGAGGCCCGGCCGAATTCGCAGCTATACAGCGCGGCACAATCGCGCGATCAGGCCGCCGTCTTGTTCGAACTGGCCGCGAAAATGGTTCGGCTCAGTCCCGAACTATCGCGTTATGTGACGATTCGGGACACCGCCAAGGAGTTACTTTGCGGCGAGCTTGGGACTTTCTTCAAAGCGCTATCCGCCGACGCCTCGACCAAGTTCGGATTGAGCCCGGCGCTCGTCATTCACGACGAACTCGGCCAGGTAATCGGCCCCCGTTCGCAGCTTTACGAGGCGCTTGAAACCGCCAGCGCGGCCCAAGACGAACCGCTTTCGATCATCATCAGCACGCAGGCACCGACCGACGCGGACCTCTTAAGCATGTTGATTGACGACGCCCTGACCGGCGCCGACCCGCGCAACAAAGTTGAACTATGTTCGGCCCCGCTCGACCTCGACCCGTACAGCGACGAGGCGATTCGCGCGGCCAATCCGCACTTTGATTCGTTCATGAATCAAGAGGAAGTGCGCCGCCAAGCGTCTGACGCGAAGCGTTTGCCGAGCCGCGAACCGGCTTACCGTAACCTGATTTTGAACCAGCGAGTCGAGGCCCGAGCCCCGTTCGTGAGCAAAAGTATTTGGGATGAGAACGCCGCCGAGCCGGCCCCGTTGCGTGGGCAAAAGGTCTACGCGGGGCTTGACCTGTCGAGCGTTTCCGACCTGACGGCGCTGGTCGCAGTCAGCGAAAACGGCGACGTGATCCCGACGTTCTGGCTACCCGAAGACGGCATAGTCGAAAAGTCCCGCACCGACCGGGTGCCGTATGACCAGTGGGCGCGGGAAGGGCTGTTGCAACTGACGCCAGGGCGGTCGATTGAATACCGATTTATCGCCCATTACCTGCGCGAATTGTTCGACGAATACGACGTTCAAGCGCTCGCATTCGACCGCTACAACATGCGGTTTCTGACGCCCTGGTTAGTCGAGGCGGGCTTTAGTCCTGAGGAACTTTTGAAGTTTAAGAGCTTCGGCCAGGGCTTCGTTTCCATGTCGCCGGCCCTGCGCGAACTCGAAGCGCGGCTACTCGGCAAGCAACTTAAACACGGCAATCACCCGCTGTTGACGATGTGTGCGGCCAACGCTGTGACCGTTAACGACCCAGCGGGGAACCGCAAATTTACCAAGGCGAAAGCGACCGGCCGCATCGACGGCATGGTCGCGTTAGCGATGGCGGTCGGGGCGCAAGGCGAACCTACCGAAGACGCCCCGATCCACGACTTATTTATGGTGCTCTAATGTTCGGATTCGGAAAGCGCAAAAAGCTAGCGCAAGAGGTCGACGCACTCCGCGAAGAGATGGGCAAGATCAAAGCCCTAACCGGATGGGGAACAACCCCCGAAGAGTGGGCGGAAATCTTCGGCGCTAAGCCTGCATCGTCCGGCGTGGCCGTGACTGTCGAGTCGGCAAAGCGTAGCGCGGCGGTCTATTCCTGCACCCGCCTGATTGCCGGGGCTGTGGCACTCCTCCCGATCCCGGTTTACGAGCGCACCATCGACGGCGGGCGCAAGGCTATAGAGCATCCGTTGTGGTGGATGCTCAACGAATCGCCTTACCCAACGCTGACCGCGTGCTCGTTTTGGGAGTGGATGCTTGCCAGTTCGTTGCTACGTGGCGACGGATTCGCGCAAATTTTGCGAGACAGAAACGGCACCATCACCGGCTTTATGCCGCTGCCGCGCCAGTGCGTCGAGGTCGAAGAGCGCAACGGCCGGCTTGTTTACTATGTCAGCGACGGGGTGTCGACGCCTTACGGCCTGTTCGATGAAGACGTTTTGCACTTCCCCGGCTTCGGTTTCGACGGCTGCAAAGGCGAATCCGTTATCCGTTACGCGGCCCGCCAAGCGGTCGGCACCGCACTTGCGGCCGACGATTATGCCGGGGAATTCTTCGCCAACGGTGCGAGCCCATCCATTGCACTGACCTATCCGCAAGGCGTAGCCCCCACCGAGAATCAACAGAACCATCTGCGCGACCAATTCACCGAACGCTATACCGGCCAGGGCAACCGACATAAGCCGCTGTTGTTGGTCAACGGTGGCAAGGTTGAACCGATCAGCCTCACGGCCGAGGATTCGCAGCTACTCGAAACCCGCAAATTTCAGGTGGTCGAAATCGCGCGAGCCTTCGGTGTGCCGCCTCATATGATCGGCGAGACAAGTGCCTCGACCAGTTGGGGCAGTGGTATCGAACAAATGAGTATCGGCTTTGTTCGCTACACCCTCGGCCCGCACTTGCGCCGCATCGAGCAGGAACTAAACCGCAAGCTCTGGCCGCGCTCCCCCAAGTTTTTCGTTGAGTTCAACCGCGACGGCCTGCTCGCTGGCGACAGCAAAACCGAATCCGAAGTCATTTCGAAATCGCTCGGCGGCCCTGGTGCGCAAGGCTGGCGAACCGTTAACGAGGCGCGTCGCTTGAAGAACCTCCCGCCAGTGCCAGGCGGTGACGTGCTGTTCATCACCACCACCTCTACACCACCAACACAAGGGGCCAGCTAATGAAGCTGATGCAGCTATTCCTTAGTAACCAATCGGCCCCGCGTTCGGCCCGCATTGAACAGGCGGGGCGCGAGGCGACGGTTTACATCTACGACATTATCGGCGGGGATTGGGGCGGCGTCGGTGCGCGTGAGTTCGTGCCGCAACTGGTCGCCCTGGACGTTGACGTTATTCATCTGCGAATCAACTCGCCGGGCGGTGATGTGTTCGAGGGCCGCACCATCGCGACCGCCATCGCTCAACACCCGGCCCGCGTGGTTGCCCACATCGACGGGCAAGCGGCCAGCGCCGCGACCTATGTCGCGCTTGCGGCCGACGAGGTGGAAATCGCCGAGGGTGGTTTCTTCATGATTCATAACGCGTGGACGATTGCCATGGGCAACGCCGACGAGTTCGTCGCCACCGCTGACCTGTTGCGCAAAGTCGACGCCAGCATCGTCGCCGACTACCAGCGCAAGACCGGCAAGACCCCCGACGAACTGGCGGCCATGATGGCGGCGACTACGTGGTTCACCGCCGAGGAGGCTGTCGCCAATGGTTTTGTTGACCGCATCGCCGAAGGCCAGAAGGCCGCACGCAATCAATGGAATTTGGCGGCCTACGGCAATGCGCCGGCCGCCCTGACCGAACCCCCCGAAACAGACCCAGTGTTCGACCGCGCCGCACTAGAGCGCCGGTTGTCTCTGCTCGAAGTAATCGCGCCCTAGGCCTCGCGCCAACGCGAACCCAAGCCCGCCCATCGGCGGGTTTTTTTATGCACGGAGAAAAGTGAAATGAGCATTCAAGCACTGCGCGAGCGCCGCAATGGTTTGGCCATCGAGGCGCGCAAACTGTTGGACGAATCCAAGGACAAGAAATGGACCGCCGAGGACCAGACCAAATACGACGCCCTGACCGGCGAAATCACCGACCTTGATTCGCGCGTGGAACGTGAGCAGAAGTTGCTCGACCTCGCCGCCGAGGAACACATTCAGAATCGTGACCCGCTTAACACAAAGGGCAAACGCGACACCGAGGACATGCTGTCTGACATCAAGATTTTTGATTGCTGGATGCGTCGCGGTGAAAAAGGTTTGAGCGCCGAGCAGGCGGCCAAACTCTACAACACCATGTCGACAACCACCGGTAGCGAGGGTGGTTACACCGTGCCGTCGCTGATCGCGTCGGAACTTATCGAAGCCTTGAAAGACTTCGGCGGTATGCGTTCGGTTGCCACGCTGTTGACCACGGCGCAAGGCAACCCGCTCTCGTATCCGTCTACCGATGGCACCGCCGAGGTTGGCGAACTGTTGGCCGAGAATACGCAAGCGGCTTCCCTCGATCCTTCGTTCGGAACCGTGGCGCTCAACGTTTACAAATACAGCTCGAAAATCATCGCGGTTCCTATCGAGCTGTTGCAAGACAGTTCGGTCGACATCGAGGCGTTCGTTCGTCGTCGCATCGTTGAACGTATTGGTCGCATCACTAACCAGCACTTTACCACCGGCACCGGCACCGGCCAGCCGCGCGGGATTGTGACGGGGGCGTCGGCCGGTAAGGTTGGCACCACTGGCCAGACCTTGACCGTCACCTACGACGATCTGGTCGACTTGCTGGAATCGGTCGACGAGGCTTATCAGCTCGGCGGCACCACTAAGTTCATGTTTAACCAGACCGTGCGCGGCGTGTTGCGCAAACTGAAAGACACCGCAGGCCGCCCAATCTGGACCCCTGGTTATGAGGCCGGTATTACCGCTGGTGCTCCCGACCTGTTGCTCGGCAAATCGGTTGCGCTTAACAACAACATGGCCGTACCAGCGGCGAACGCGAAGTCGATCATTTACGGCGACCTGTCGAAGTACATCATTCGCGACGCGATGGCCGTGTCGCTGATGCGCTTCGACGATTCCGTCTACGCCTCGAAAGGCCAAGTCGGTTTCCTCGCGTTCATCCGTTCGGGCGGTAACTTGATGGACTCCGCCGCCGTTAAATACTACGCGCACTCCGCGACCTAAGACCCACGGGGCGGGCTTCTGCTCGCCCCGTTTTTTTCGATTTTAGGGAGGGGAAAATATGAGCGTAAGTAAAAGCATTTCTGCCCGTGTTTTGGTGGCGTTCTGGTTTGAAGAAATCCATTACAAACCGAATCAAGTCGTCGAGCTACCGGCCTCGGTAGTCGCGACACTCAAAGCTGGCGGCTTTGTCGATGACGATAAGGCCGCTGTTGCGTATTGCCTGAAAGACCAAGAGGCATAACCCAATGCGCCTGGAACTCGTCACGGCTCCCGCGACCGAACCCGTCACGCTGGCCGAAGTAAAAACACGCCTGCGCATTGATGGCTCAACCGATGACGCCGGGGTGGCGCGGCTGATTACCGCTGCAACTCAGCACGCGCAGAACGTATGCCGTCGGGCGTTCGTTACTCAAGTCTGGACGCTGGTTCTCGATGCATTCCCCAGCGGTTCGATTAGCCTGCCGTTGCCGCCGTTGCAATCGGTCGACGAGATTACCTATGTCGATACTACCGGGACGACAGTGACACTCGCGTCGACCGAGTACGTCGTCGACAAAGCCGGGATGATTGGCCGGGTCCACCTTGCCTATCAAAAGCAATGGCCGACTACGCGCGCGCAACCGATGGCGGTCCGGGTGAAGTTCACGGCGGGCTATGGTGCCGCCGCTACTGTGCCGGCTGATCTGGTGTCGGCGCTGATGTTGTTGGTCGCGCATTGGGACCAGAACCGGGAGCCGGTCGTGGTCGGCACCATCACTTCTAACTTACCGTTGAGCGTCGACGCGTTGCTCGCGCCCTACGTTATTCCGGGTGTGGCATGAGACTCGGGCCGCTTCGCCATCGCGTGACATTCCAGTCGCGCAAAACGACGGTCGACGAATACGGCCAGCCGGTCGAAGGGTGGGACGATATCGCGACGGTGTGGGCGTCGGTTGAGCCGATCAGCGGGCGCGAGTTGTTGAGCGCGCAACAGGTACAGGGCGAACTGACGCACCGCATCCGCTGCCGCTATCTGGCTGGGCTCGAAGCGGCCGACCGAATGCTTTTCGACAGCCGGGGCTTTGACCTCAAGTCGATTATCAACTCGATGGAAATTGACGCGACGCTTGAAATTCTGGCAACCGAGGGGCTTTCCGATGGCCGATGAAATCAACGTTCTAGGGTTGAAAGAAATCAAGTCGACCCTCGACAAGTTGCCGGCCCGGCTCGGCGAAAAGGTGGTGCGCGCCGCCCTGCGCGCGGGTGCTCAAGTCATGCGCAAGGACGCTCAATCGCGGGCGCCAGTTCTTAAGAAACCGAAGTATGGACGCAAGCCCGGCACAGTTAAAAAGGCGATCACGATCAAGCGTTCGAAGCGCGATAAATACGGGGTGTTCCTGACCGTGCAAGGTTTGAGCGCGAAAAAGATCAAAGCGTTTAAGGGCGGCTCGGCGACAAAAGACGCAGCCTATAACCCGGATGACCCGTGGTACTGGCATTTCCTAGAGTTCGGCACCGCTAACCAACCGGCGCACCCATTCCTGCGCCCGGCATTTGAGGCGCAGAAGTTCGCCGCATTGCGTCGGTTCGAGGAGTTCGCGAAACGCCGTGTCGTAAGGGAAGCCGAGAAACTGGCGAAAGAACAGGGGAGTCAAGCCGCATGATTGAAGTCGACGTGCGCGCGGCATTGATTGCCGCCTCTGGCGTGACCGCGTTAGTCGGTCAACGGATCGCGGCCGGCATCATGCCCGAAGGGACGGTGCGCCCCTATGTGACTTACTCACTCGTCACAGGTGAGCGTATTCCGTCGATGACGGATTCGGGTCTGTTGCGTCATGCCCGAATCCAATTCAATTGCTTCGCGGTGACGTATGCCAGCGCGAAACAAATCGCGCTCGCCGTGCAAACTGCCATCGAGGCAAGCGCACTTTTCGAGGTGGTGTTTCTGACTGACCAAGACTTGTACGACCCCGAAACGAATTTGTTTTACACGGTGCTCGACTATTCGGTTTGGCAGTTGACCGCGTAGGCGCATCAGTACGGCGGCGGGTATCCGATTGTTTCCTTGGACTTGTCACCGTTGGGTCGAATGCGATTGTTCATCGGGTCTTTGTACCAGCCTTGCGGCTCCTCGTCTTTTGCCGGGTCGAAATCCAGCATAGCGGCTAAAGCCTCGGCGACAGTCTTATAGCAATAGCAACATTCAAACCCGATGGAATCCAGTTTAAAAAACAGCCGGCCTTTGCCGAAAGTCATACGAGCCACGGCTAACCATGTCCCGTCCTCTAACTGGCGCACATAGTCGTAACCCATGGTGCTAACGGCTTCCCAAGTTAAACGGATTGGTTTTTCGCTGTTCATGATTCGGCCTCTTGGCGTGGGGCAATGACCTCAATCATATAACAAATGTAATGCGCGCGTGAGCGTTGGCAGTACCCCCGACCAGCAACAACCCCCCCCCACAAAACCCGAACACCCAATTAGTTTGGAGATATCCCCATGGCTACGAAATCCCGCGCCGTGTCTTCGCAGGGCACCCACTTCTATATCGAGAACGCAGGCGCCACGCTGGTGACTACGGCGGTCACCGGTATCTCGAAAGCGGCGAAAGCCGTGGTTACGTTTGCCTCCCATACCTATGTAGTGGGCGACGTGCTGACCTTCGCCGCCGTAACCGGCATGACCGAAATCAACGGGCTCGACGGTATTGTCAGCGCGAAGACCACCACGACCGTGACGCTTGAGAACGTCGACTCGACGGGCTTCACTACCTACACCTCTGGCGGTACAGCCGGACTGATTCAATTCATTGAGACGTGCCAACACAAAAGCTATTCCGGCTTTGATGGTCAAGCCTCTGAGATTGACACCACCACGCTTTGCTCGACCGCTAAAGAAAAAGTGCTCGGCCTGCAAGACTTCGGCGGCATGTCTGCCGACATCCACTATGTCGAGGATGACGCTTTCCAAATCGAGGCCAAAGTCGCCAAGCGTGCCGCGCTGCCGCGTTGGTTCAAGCTGGTGAAGAAGAACAACTACGTCAAAATCTTTGAAGGCTACGTGCGCTCGATCAGCGATTCGGGTGCAGTCGACGGCACCAACACCGGCACGATGGCTGTAACTATTACCGGCGAAGTTTACGAGGTGCTCAGTGCTTAATCGTGAACAAATCCTAAGTGCCAAGGACCGAGCCCAAGAGACTATCCCAATCCCCGAATGGGGCGGCGACGTCATTATCACCGCCCTGTCGGTGCGTGACCGTAGCGCCGTGCTCGGCGAATGGGCTCGCCTGGGCAACGTGCAAAAGGAAGGCGGCGACACGGTGGGCGCGATGCTGGATATCAAGCTTCGCCTCGTCGCGCTGTCGATCACCGACGCCGACGGCGTGCCGCTGTTCAGCGCCGACGACATCACCGAACTCGCGACCAAATCCGATGGACCTATCGGCGTCATTTCCGACGCATCGATTAGGTTGAATCGGTTCTTTGTCAGCGCGACCGAGGACGCCGCAAAAAACTAAGGGGCCGCCCCGAGCGTTACTTTCTGTTCAAGCTCGCCCGCGACTTGGGCGTGTGGAATGTTGACGCTCTGGAGCGGCAAATGACCTCCCCGCAGCTCGTCGACTGGATGGCCTTCTATCAAGTCGAATTCGAAGTTCAAACCAACACACTCCCCCCGCTCGAATACGACGACCCGGCCGAACACTCGGCCGCCATCGACGCCCTTTTCTGAGGTCACAAAATGTCTCTAGGTACGCTGACGATTGACATCGCGGCCAATCTGGCGCGGCTCGAATCCGACCTCGGCAAAGCGAACCGTATTTCGGAAAAGTTCGCCGAGGATCAGAAGCGCCGTTATCAGCGCATCGGCAAGATGATCGGCACGGCAATCGCGGGCCTGTCGGTGGGCGCGTTCGCCGGCTGGATTAAACAGAGTATCGACGCGGCCGACGCCGCGAACGAAACGGCCAAGTCGATTGGTATCAGCATTGAGGCATACCAAGGCCTGAGTTATGCCGCGTCGACGGCGGGCGTTGAACAGGAAGGGCTAACCGGTGCGCTGACGAAATTTAACAAGACGATCAGTCAGGCGGCGGCCGGTGGCAAGAAACAGGCGGCGGCCTTTGCTGACATCGGTGTGTCGGTTCGCGATTCCAACGGCCATCTAAAAACCGCTGACGGTCTGATGTTGGAGGTGGCCGACAAGTTCGCCGGCTACGCGGACGGCGCCAACAAAGTCGCGCTCGCTCAAGACCTTTTCGGCAAGTCAGGCGCGAAGCTGATCCCGCTGTTAAATAGCGGGCGCGACGGCATAACCCAACTGACGACGCAGGCGCAACGCCTCGGCTTGGTCATGAGCCAGGAAGCGGCCGACGCTGCCGACAATTTTAACGACGGCCTGACCGCGCTCGATGGTGTATCGCGTGGCATGGCAAATCAACTGGCCGCCGATCTACTGCCCGCGTTGAATAGCATTGTCGGGCTTATGTTGGACGTTGCCGACAACTCGAAAACGGCGGCGAAAGAAACCTCGGGACTCGGGGAAGTTCTCAAGTTCTTAACCTCGCTCGCTATCGATGTCGGCGCGGAACTTGCCGCCGAGGGCACACGCATTGCTGCCTATGCGTCGATTGTGAATCAGGCCGCGCACGGCGAATTCAGCGCGGCGGTGCAGGTTTTCAAGGATGGCAACGCCGACATTGACGAGATACGCGCCAAGGCCCAAGCCCGCAAGGATAAGCTGTGGAATGGTGATTTAGAAAAGGAAGGCGCTCAAGCGGCGGCGGCTGCCGGGGTTATCACTAAAGCTTTAGAACGGACGAAAACAGAACAGGACAAGGGCGCCAAGGCCGCCGAGAAAGCGGCCGCTGCCATCGACAAACAAGTCAAGGCATTGCAAGAGCAAGCCGCTACGGTGGGCATGACCACCACGCAAACGGCCCTGTACAAACTCGCCCAAGACGGCGCGAATGAAAGCCAGCTAAAGGCCGCAACTGCCGCGCTAGGTATCGTCGACGCATACGACAAAAGTCAGAAGGCAATCAAGGATCACACCGAACGCGTCGAGGCTTTCAACCACGTACA
>JGI10216J12902_100079049_pt1 | contig 10397 bp, 4 predicted proteins | sample KanNatreferecore_FD_12902 | JGI IMG/M metagenome (IMG submission 12902)
CTCCTCGCGCCGTTTGTTTTCCAGGGCGCGGCGAAGGTTTAACTGGTAAATCGCCCGCTGCGAATCCATCGCCGCGCGGACACAGTCGAGAGCCTGTCGATCACTGGGAGCCGGCGCTCCCCAAAAGGCCATCACGCAATCACCGATGTATTTGTCGAGCGTTCCATTGTGCTTTTTGACGGTGTCGGCGATCACGCCGAGGTAAAGGTTAACCGTGTTCAGCACGTCGCGCGCCTGCTCGTCGAGGTAGGCATCGGCTTCGGCCGGCGGCAGTTGATGGGCGCGGATGTACTCATCGGCTTTCGCCTGGTTCTCGTCCGTGACGCGAGTGAATCCGCGAACATCCGCGAAGAAAACGGTGACCCGGCGACGGGCGCCGCTGATGGAGATTTTTTCCGCTTTGAGCAGTTCGTTGACGACGTTTGGCGAGACAATCTTGGAGAAGACCGATTTGATTCGATGGCGTTCCTTCTGTTCCACGAGGACCCGGTAGGTCACCAGACAGACATGATTCATCACCAGACCACCCGCCAGGGGCAGAACCAACGGCAGCCAATAGCGATGCTGGAGAAACAGGACGGCGCTCGCGGCCGTATAAGCGACCAGAACCGTCACCACCGCGAAAGAAGCCACCAGCGTGCGGAGCTTCCATGTGAGCAAGGCAGACGTGATACCCATGATGACGATGAGCAGGAGCTCGGTGCCCGGGTTGATCGCGCGGATGAACTGTCCGGTGATGATCGAGTTGGCGACGTTGAGATGCTTCATCACCAAAGGAGTTCTATCGTCCAGCGGCGTGGTTCCGAGGTCGGCGATATTGCCGCCGGTTCCCGTTGAACCGATCACGACCAGCTTGTCTTTGAACGCTGTGGAAACGTCCGGATCTCCGGTGGAACGCCAGTGGTCCGATCGAATGAGGCTCACAATATTCGTCGAGTGTATCCGCGGATCCTTGAATCGCAGGTTCCAGTTGATATAAAAGAAGTTGTCTCCGTCTACGGGAATTCTTCTTTCGGTGCCGTTGGCGCCGTAGAGAACGATCTCTCCCGGCCGAAGGATGGGGCTGTCCAGATCGAGGCCTAGAGTGCGAGCAGCCAGGATGACGCCCAGGTTCCAAATCCTCTGCGTCTTGTACGGCCATTGTGGGACAGGGGAGGGCTTGCCGGTAAGTTCCTCCATGCGCAGCGAGCCGTCTCGGTTCAGCGGAATTTCAAAAGGCAGTTCGCCGCGCGGTCTCGGAAAAACGATGCGGTTGCCTTTTATCCGTGCCTTCGACAGGTCCAGATCCAGCGGGCGGACGCGTTGCTGAATCTCCGGGTGCCAAACGCGAAATTCAGTGAAAGGTTTGGCTCGCCTCAAGACACCGTCGGCGTCCTTCCGCGTGAAAATGTTGCCGATCGCGGCGGCATTGGTACGGAACAGGTCAGCCGGAAAAACATTCCCCTCGATATCCGCCGCCAGGACCGCGTTTCCTGCTTTGCTCAACTGCGCGGCAAAGAATTCGTCCGAGGAGGCCGCGGATTTGTCCGGCAATCCAAATTTGGACTCGGCATTCAAAAGCTCGAAGAGGACGTCGAAGCCGACGGTGGTCGCCCCCTGATTTGCCAGCTCTCTCACTGCGAAGCCATAGTAATGCGTGGGCCACGGAAATTTCTCACGGTAGCCGAACGAGCCGTCGTTCATTTCCTTGAGGTCCCGATCCGTGATGAAGGCAGCGGCCAGCAAATTGGTTGCATAGGGCTGCTGACGATCGGCGGCGAGACCGATCCGCCAGTCATACGATATCCATTCCAGCCTTCGGAACAGATTGAAGCCGGGCTGGAATTGGGACCCCAATTGGGCCAGGCAAACCAGAAAGATCACGCAAGCCGGGATGACCATTGGAAGGGTGCGTCCCGACCGGATTTTCGATGGTGCGCTCAACTCCTTCTGCAACTAACAAAAAACCCAGAGCAACACAAGGTTGCCCTGGGTGGATGAAATAGTCCGCCGTTGATCCTGGGACTACGGCTACTGTTTGATCGACGAATTTTGGCCCGTGGTCGGCGAGACGAAAATCACGATCGGCTCCTCAACCGTAAGCGCGGCGGTCGTCGGTCCCGTTAAGTCGTTGACGAGGGCGAGCAACTGGGTCAACTCGTCCGCCGGGATCTGGCTCACCGCTCCGGTGGCAGGATCGAATTTTTCGCCGGCGTTGACCACCTGCGTGACCACTGTGCCATCCGGTTTCACATAGACGGCGACCGCCGAGCCCGAGAGGACATAGACTTCGCCAGTGGCCGAGATGACATATTCGGTTCCGCGAATGCCGGCGACGCCGTTCGGGGTCTTGATTTCATACTTTGAGGTGGCGGACATCTTCTTGACGATGCCGACGATCTTGCCGGATTTAAGGTCGAGTTGGGTCTCGACGACCGTATCGACACCCGTGGCTTCAAAATTGAGCTTTTCGATTCCGAGCGCGGTGTTTTCAAGCAGGCGCACGATCGGCCCGTTTTGGTCCATGAAGAGGTCAACGTGCGAGTCATTGGCGGTGCGGACAACGGCGCCGGGCGCCAGAGTCTGGCCCACTTTAAGCGGCAGCCAGTTGGCCCCTTCCGCGTATTGCGCTTCGCCTTTGATGGAGCGAACGACCGCTTTGCCAACCTCGACGGCCTGCGCGGAAGAGACGAGCGCCGCACAAACGGCCGCTATCGCATAAGCCATGACCTTGGAAAACCTTCCACTTTGTTTCATAAGATTTTAGCTCCTGGTTTTAACAGTCGTGTTTAGAATTGGCGTCAGTCTAGGTGCTTAGAAATGATTGTCAACCGGAATAATTGTGGCCCTAAATCTTTTTTGAGACACATCAGCCAGCACCGTCAATACCCCCGCCGGACGCTTCCGCGAGTATCATTTCGGCCGCGCTTCGTCCTTCGGGGCGCTCCTGCTCCGGCCGGCGATTCAACTCAGGAACTCCCGCGGATCGGTGATCTTCCCGGTGATGGCGCTGGCCGCCACCGTCATCGGCGAGGCAAGAAAGACCTGCGATTCCTTGTGCCCCATCCGCCCCGGAAAATTCCGGTTGGTCGCGCTGATGCACTTCAGGGGAGTGTTCATGCGCCCGAAGGTGTCCACCGGGCCGCCCAGACAAGCCGCGCAGCTCGCGTTCTCGGTCATCTGCACGCCCGCATCCACCAAAATGTCCCACACCGTCTTGTCACCCCACCGCGCCGATTGCAAATCGTGGACGGTTTCGGGCGTGGCCGGAACACCAAACGTGTCGATCGTCACGCGCCTCCCGCGGATGATGCGCGCGAAATCCAGGAAATCACTTGTCTTGCCGCCGGTACAGGAGCCGATGTAGGCGCGGTCCAGTTGGACGTGGCCAAGTTCTCTGGCCTGCTTGCGATTGCCGGGGTCGGGATGGCAGGACACGACCGGCTCCAACCTGGACAAATCCACCGTGAGGTCATAAACGAATTTTTCGTCGCGGTCCCGCTCCACGGGTTCGTAAGCGGACCTTGTCCCGTTCAGCCGGCACCGATCGTCCACGTAGGCCTGCGTCCGCGCGTCGAATTCAAAGATGCCGTTTTTGCCGCCTGCCTCGATGGCCATGTTGGCGATCGTCATGCGATCATCCATGGACAGATCCGCGACGCCCGGACCATCGAACTGCATCGCCCGATACGTCGCGCCGTCGAATCCGATCTCGCCAATACAATGGAGAATCACGTCCTTGGCCATCACGCCGGGCCGTAGTTTTCCTTCCAGCCGGAAATGCATGGTCTCCGGTACTTTGATCAGGAGCTTGCCCGTGCCGAGGACAAACCCTGCGTCCGTGTTGCCGATGCCGGTGGCGAATTCGTTGAATGCACCCGCCATGCAGGTGTGCGAATCGGTTCCAAACAGGATTTCGCCGGGGCGCGTGTGGCCTTTCTGTGGCAGCGCCGTGTGGCACACCCCTGCGAAGTGCGAACCATACTGCCGCTTCAAAGGACCTTTCGACGCGTCGAAAACCCAATGTCCGTTCGGGTCGTCGATCACGTCGTAGAAGTAAGTGATCCCCTGTTCCTTCACAAAATCGCGCAGGATATCAACGTTGCGGTTGGACTTGGAGTCGGCGGTGAAAATGTAGTGATCGGGAATAATAACGATTCTCTGGCGATCCCAAACCTTTGCGTCCTTGCCAAACTCGCGCTTGAACACGCCGATCGTGCCGGGTCCGCAAACGTCGTGCGTCATGAGGACATCAGCCTTCACCCAGACGTTGTCTCCCGCCTGCACCTTGGATTTGCCCGCCGCCCGCGCCAGAATCTTTTCAGTCAACGTCATAAACAGGCCCTCACCCTAATCACCATTCAGATCGACTGCAACAGGGGAAATGACACTCCCCCAGGGCGTGCCGGATGAGTTTTTGATTGGCGCCGGCTGCCGCCTCAACCACGTTATGCCGGATCAGTCTCAATCCAATCCAATGCGCGCAGTCCTCCAACGAGTCTCGGAAGCGGCGGTATCCATCCGGGGCGAGGTCCGTGGCGCAATTCAAAAAGGTCTGCTGGTCTTGCTGGCGGTCGAAGAGGCCGACACCAGCGAAGACATTGAATGGTTGGCCGGCAAGACCGTTCGCCTCCGTATCTTCAACGACACGGAGGGCGTGATGAACCTCTCCGTTCAGGACGTGGGCGGCGATATCCTGGCGGTCAGCCAATTCACGCTGTTCGCCAGCACGAAGAAAGGGAACCGGCCTTCTTACACCCGGGCGGCCCGGCCCGAAATCGCCATTCCGCTTTACGAAGCTTTCACCCGCAAACTGGCTGAAGAACTCGGCAGGCCGGTTCAGACCGGCGAATTTGGCGCTGACATGAAGGTCAGCCTGACCAACGATGGACCGGTGACCATCATCATTGATTCGAAGAACCGGGAATAGCAGGCTGCCACGATCGGCACTACTCCACTGGATTGCCGGAAACCCTCCATGGTAAGACCGACCGGCCGCTAAGGACGGACTTCCAGCTTGTAAAAGTAATTCGCGCTTCCGCCCGGCGGGGTCAGCGACACCGACGATGTGGTGCCGGTCGCGCGAATCCAATCCGTCTGCGGCGCCCAGTTGATCAGGTCGGCGCTCGCTTGCAGGCGATACGCGCGGCCCGGAACGGAAGCCCAGTCGAAACGTAAACTGCCGTTCGCCTGCGGTGCCGTCGAAGCAACTTTGAACACCGAGTTCGTGCTTGTCGGATCGGTACCCGCGGCAAACTCGGAGGTGTCCGACTGGCCGTCGGTGTCCGTGTCGGTCGTGGCGGTTCGGGTCGGCGAAACGTCGCCGAAAACACGCTGCTCGTAGGCGTCTGACATGCCGTTGGAGTTGGCGTCAGCGAACGTATACAATCCCTGGAAGGTCACCGGTGCGGCGGACGAAACCAGGTTCGTTTGTGGCGCTGGCGTTTGGTAGTCCAGCACGGACGACCAGGTAACGACATACTCGCCGAGCGGGACGTTGGTCAGGGTGAGGGCCAGTCCCTGCCCGGTCTGCGAAGTCGGCCCGCTCAAGGTGAAGCGCGCCTGTGACAGGTTGTTGGTGATCCCGACCGTTCCCCGCACGGCGCTGCTCATGGTCACCGAGACGTCGTCAATCAGCCAGCCCGGACGCGGCGCTGGTTCCAGCGTGAAATACACGTAATGCCAGACGAGAAAAACCACGCGGCCCACGTGCGGCGTCAGATCGAACTCCTCCTCGCTCCAACTCGCCACATCGTCGAAATACTGCGCCAGCGCGACCGGCTCGCTGACGCTGTTGGTCACGATCAGGAGTTCGCCAAAGTCGAGAATCGCGTCCAGATCCAGAAAATCATAGCTGTGCCAGAACCGCAGCGTGGCAACGTTGCCGCCGGTCAATTCGATGGCCGGGCTGATCAGGAACGACTCCACAAAGTCAATGGACTCCCCATTCAGATTGCTTCCCCAGGCCCTGGGCGGGGAGTGTGCCTCGGTCTCCTGACCGTTGTTTGGCACGCCGAGCTGCCAGCTCACCTGGGTGCCATCCCCATCGAACACCGTCCAGTTCGTGCCGCTGTTGTTCAGGTCGTCGAACCACGGCGGGATAATCGGCCTCAACGTGCGGAAGGTGTAAAGCTGGCCGCGGTTGTTATCCACCGTCGCGTTGCCGGCGGTGTCGCGGCTGACCACCTGGTAGTAGTAGGTCCGGTCGGGACGCAGACCGGCGAGCGTGACGCTGTGGAGATCGCCCGGCTCCGAGCTGTATGCGGTCCGTTCCAGAAACGGTGACTCGCCAAACTGCACCAGGGCATCCGTGAATTCCGACGTCTCCCAACTGATCTCCGCGCTCTCGTAATCAGGAAAAACCGCAACGTTCGTGATGGCCGGAGCCACGGTGTCCACGACCGCGGCCGCGTGCGCGACGCTGTTCGCCGAAGCATCAAAATATTCCGCGTGGATGGAATCGCCATCGCGCGCCGGCAACTGGCCCGCTGATGCCGGCACTATGGGATCGTTGACGAGCGTGATGAATCCGCGGAACAGACCGCGCCGCGGCGTCTCGGTCAGAATCGCGGTCACGCCGTTGGTCGCCGTGTCGCTCGACACCTTCACGGTCGTTTGCCCCTGACCGGCAAGGTCGGAGTCGCCCACCTCGATGGACACCAGGGATGGCAATGTGTAAGCCGGGCTGTCGAGCGCGATGCTGCCGAGTCCGTTCAGTCCGGGCGCGAGAAAACTGATGGCGTTGCGCAACAGGTTCGCGCGGTTGTCCGGCGCCGGCGCGCTTTCCGATACGGCATCGAGCGGGAAGGAAAGAAACACCACCCGCCCGCCGGTGTCGCTGATGGTCCTCGGGTACCTCAGTCCGGCAATGGCGCCGGACGCGCCGTCCAGGAAGATCGGCAGGGCGTTGCTCGAAATCGTGAGGGTATCGGACACGTCCGGGCTTTGCCCGATGAGCTGGAGCAGGTCGCTGTCGAAGACAGTGTAATCCAAATCCAGGACCATACCGCTGGAAACAGTGTCGTTCGGTTGCCCCTCGGCAAAGGGCACCCCGGCATCCTCAACGAACGCCTGAACCTGCAGGATGTTGGTGCGGAACGCGACGCTGCCCAGACGTGTCAGGATTTCCATGCCTGAAAGGAACAGCGCGCCGCCGCCGTTCACGTACGTTTGCAGCGCGTTCTGTCCGGACAAGTCGATCGTATCCTGGCTGAGCGGATTGTCGTTGTAACGCCAGATCACCGCGCGGAACGGCCTCAAATCGTCGGCCGTGGGCGAACCGCGGTCGGATACCTCCCAGACTTCGTAGCTGATGCCGGTCTGGTCGAGCGGACTCGTGTACGCGGTCACTGGGATTTCCACGGTGCCAAGGATCGGATCGTCCGGCGTGTAAGCGTTGACGAGCAGGACGTTCTTCGCCGGCGCGGCCACGAAGCTGAAGAAATTTCCGTTGTTGTCGTTCGTGGTTACGTTCCCCGCCTCGTCTGCGGACACCACCAGAAATTGATACGTTGCTCCTTCGACCAGATCGCCAAGGGCCAGCGCATGCGACAACTCCAAAATGTTGTTCGTCGTCGCGAGCGAAAACGTCGCGTTGGTGCCGTAGCGGACGATCGCCGTCGCCTCCTCGTCCGTGGCCCAGGAAACGACCGCGCGGCCGAATCGGTTCGTCACCGAAATATTGCTGATGCCCGGTGGCGCCAGGTCAGCCACAGCGCCCGCAGTGCGCGCGGCCGCGGGCAAGGCGTCCTGGTAGGTGGCTTCAATCGTGTCCCCGTGCGCAATCTGCAAGCGTCCGTCCGAAGCAGGTGAACCCGTGGCCGTCAGCACGCTGTTCGTGAAAGCGCCCAACGGGCCGGAGGCCTGCAGCACGATCGTTTCGCCCGCCGCTTCAGTGGAACTGACCAGGCGTACATTGACCGACGGCTGGCCGGCAAGGTCGAAATCGATGAGCTTGAGCTTGAGCTGATCGGGAACGCGATACGCGCCGCGATCGAAGAAGAGGACCCCCACTCCGGGCAGTGGCAGATCGCCCGATGCCACGAGCGCGAAGTCCTGGTCAATGGCCGGCGTATCGACGCGCGCATCCTCGACGACATTACGCGCGCGAATGCGCACGACGTATTCGCCCGGCAGCGGCTCCAACAGGTGCACGGCTTCGACATTGTTGATGTTGTCGCTGGCCGACGCGCCGGGCACTGATTCGCCTTCATCGAACTGGTTGCCGCGATAGATCCGGCCATCGGGCGCTTCCACTTCCAGGTCGAGGTCGTTGACCAGGGCCGGGATCGCTGCGGGAAATCCCGGCACATCGGTGTAAGTCAGCGTGATCTTCAGCGGCTCGTCCGAACTGGCGACCACGACACGATGCTCGTGAGTCTGGCCGGTGGCAAGCCGTGCCGTCTGATCCACGAAATCGTACCGGCGAACTGATCCGATGAGTTGGGCCAGATCAACCCGACCCCAACCTTCGTCGTTGTTGGGGACCGGCCCCGCGCCAAACGAATCGTCCATGTCCGCGGCCGAGTTGATCAAGGCCCCTTTCACCAACGCGGGCGACGGTGTGACGTTGGCGTGCGTCTCGCGATAGTACTGCACGAAAACGGCCGCCGCGCCCGAAGCGTGCGGTCCGGCCTGGCTCGTGCCGCCTTGATACTGATACAGGTTGTCGATGGACGCCCAGGCGTTCTCATCGGTGGCTGACTCGGACTGCAACGACGCGATCCACGTCCCCGGTGCCACTACGTCCGGCTTGATTCGCCCGTCCTCGCACGGTCCGCGGCTCGAAAAGTCCGCCATCGCGTCCTCGCCGTCGGCGTAGATGAAGAAGTCGAACCGGTTATTCTCGGCCGCGCCGGTGGCGATGACGTTCTTGGCCACCGCGGGACTGCCGATGGTTTGCTGTCCGGGGCCGGCATTGCCGGCGGAGAACTCCAGGATGTATTCCTGGTTGCCCGGGGTGACGGCATCGGCATCACGAACCAGCGCGTCGAATTCCGCCGCGCTCAGGTCGTATCGCCCCTGCGTATCGTCGCCCCAACTGTTGGAACCGATGTCGGCGCCGGCGCGGACGGCGTCGTGCGTGAGCACCTCGAAGGAGGGCGGCGGCTCGTAGCCTCCCACTCCGTCAAAAAGCCGTTGCGCTACGATGTGTGCCCCCGGAGCCACTCCCAGACCGTAGAGATAACCATTCTCATCGGTCTCGCCCGCGGCGGCGTTGCCGGCGACGATGCCGGTTACGTGCGTGCCGTGACTGTGCTCGTCGGCGGCGTCGGTGAGCGAACCGTAAAAAAAGAACGCATCCACCCGTCCGGCCAGGTCGAGGTGCATGCTCGCGGCATCGCCGTTGTTCAGTCCGCTGTCGGCAACGGCAACGGTGACGCCGGCGCCGTCGAATCCCAGTTGTTGGGTCTCCGTGCGCGTTCCAGCATTGCCGTCATCGCCGCCGACGATTTTTGAGGCAATCTCGTCGAACAACTTCACCTTCGTCGCCGGTTCAATCCAAAGCACGGCGTCCGACCGTGCCAACGCGGCCAGAGCCGCCGGGGTGACCTCGCCCTGAACGATTGTCCCGAAGCGGAGTACGGACTGCCGCTCGACGCGTTTGAGGAGGCGCTGTGCCATCGCCGCGTCCCGCGCCGACGCTTTTGGCGACAACAGGATACTTACCTGGGTGCGATCCCCGGCGCGCAGCTTCGGGTGAATCTTGTGTTCCGGCCGGTACGGTCCAACCCAGCGGACGAATGAAAGCGCCCGGACCTGTCCCGGTCGCGCATTCTCGAAGCGGGCGACAAAGGTGTCCTCGGGCACATATCGCAGAGGCTCAACGCCCATCGTTTGCAATTGGGCGCGCGCTGCCGGTTGGAGCGGCTCATTAAGTTGAACCAGAAACAAACCCGATGCAGGCGATTCAACCGCCTGGGTCTGAAGCGAAGGGGCGGTCTTCGGAGGTGTCGCAATCGTCTCGTTACGAAGGAGGATTTGCTTCGTTTGAGCATTCGCAGGAATCCCGCCAGGCAGCACACCGATAGCGACTCCAATGAGGACGAAGTGCCGGCGACAACGGAATAACTTCACGCGCATAAACCTAGTCAAAAACCATCAACGCACAAGGCGTAACCCCCGTTTTGCCGCATGGATAATGCCAGCCGTTGACCCGGAAATCATGCCAATCCCTGTAGAAAACGATTCGACGGCCTCGGACAGCATTTGTCCGGGCGCACGCGCTACGCTCCACAATAAAAAAAAGGCATCCTATGGAAAAGCATCAGTTGGAAATGAGCTTTGGTGGTTCGGTCGCGGCCCGGCGTCCACCCGGTCGCCGGCGACGGTTGACCCGCGCGCGCTGGTGGTTCGGGCAGATGCGGCAAGCCGTGGACCGCGCCTGGGAATGGCCACCGACGCGGGCCAAACCGCCG